>Ga0310811_10014048_pt1 | contig 10434 bp, 7 predicted proteins | sample YCmetagenome_FD_207642 | JGI IMG/M metagenome (GOLD analysis project Ga0310811, IMG submission 207642) | Soil microbial communities from experimental microcosm in Duke University, North Carolina, United States - YC | ecosystem: Engineered > Artificial ecosystem > Soil microcosm > Unclassified ... | reverse complement strand
CCTGGCCCGAGCACCTGGACGTGCGCCACGCTTTCGCGGCGAAGGCCAACAGTCTCGTCCCGGTACTGCGGATCCTGCGCGGCCACGGTTTCGGCTGCGAGGTGGCCAGCGCGGGCGAACTCGCCCAGGCGCTGACCGCCGGCTTCGCACCGGAAGACCTCGTATTCGACTCGCCCGCGAAGAGCCGCGCGGAGCTCGAGACCGCGCTGACAGCCGGAATCGCGGTCAACGCGGACAACTTCCAGGAACTGCAACGCATCGACGCGTACATGGCACGGCTGGAGTCGGCAGGAGGCGACGCATCCCGCTCCGGCATCGGCATCCGCGTCAACCCGCAGATCGGCCTCGGCGGCATCGAGGCGATGTCGACGGCGGGTGAGCACTCGAAGTTCGGCGTGCCGCTGCGTGACCCGGGCAACCGGCAGCGCCTCGTCGCCGCGTACGCCGAACGCCCGTGGCTGCGCTGGATCCATGTGCACGCGGGCTCCCAGGGCATGGCGCCGAAGCTGATCGGCGCGGGCGTGGCCGCGGTGGTGGACCTGGCCGCCGAGATCAACGAACGCTGCGATGAGCGCCGTGTCGTCGGCATCGACATCGGCGGCGGCCTGACCGTGGACTTCGCCGGCGAGCAGGCCCCCGACTTCGCCGGGCACGCGCGGGCGGTGCTGGCCGCCGCGCCGGAACTCGCCCGCGGCGATTTCCGGATCGTGACGGAGTTCGGCCGTTCGGTGATGGCGAAGAACGGCTTCATGGCATCACGGGTCGAATACACGAAGGAGGCGGGCGGCCGGAGCGTGGCGATCACCCACCTCGGCGCGCACGTCGCGACGCGCACCGCGTTCGCGCCCGCGTCCTGGCCGCTGCGCGTCGTCGCGTACGACGGCCGGGGCGGGCCGAGCAGCCAGGCCGTGCGCGTCCAGGACATCGCAGGCCCCTGCTGCTTCGCCGGGGACATGGTGGCGAGGGCGTATCCGTTGCCGCTGCTGAAGCAGGGCGACATAGCCGTGGTGCCGGACACCGGCGCCTACTACTTCTCGACGCCGTTCCGCTACAACAGTCTTCCGATGCCGGCCGTCTACGGGTTCGAAGTCGACGACGGCGCCGCGCCCGAGGACGTCACGGCCGTCCGCTTCACGCTGCTGCGCCGCGCCGAATCCGTGGCCGACGTCGTCGCCGAGTCGCTCGGCGAGCTGTGGGGCCGGGCGAAGTCATACCGGTGAACGAGAAGTCACACCGGTAGACAAGGTGAGCAAGGCAAGCAAGAAGTCATACCGGCAAACGAAAAGCATATGAGCGCGGGCCGGCAGCAGGGCCTCCACAACCCTGCTGCCGTCCGCTCCGCGCCGCGCGGCCGCTGCCGTCCGCCGACGCGCCCTCGTTGATCATCGGCTAGCCTATCCGAACCCGCCGACGCCCCGTGGGACGCGGCGTGTCACCAGCGGTCGTGCACCTGAGGCCGGATCAGCTCGTCGTACACGGCCTGGACGGCCTTGTGCGTGTCCTGATCCAGCGGCGCCAGCGCTGCCGCCGCAGCGTTCGCGTGCGCCTGCTCGGCGTTGCGCGCACCCGGGATGACCACGCTGACCCCGGGCTGGTCGATGATCCAGCGCAGCGCGAACTGGGCCAGGGTGGCGCCCGCGGGCACCAGCGGGCGCAGCCGCTCGACCGCCTCGAGGCCGGTCTCGTAGTCCACGCCGGAGAAGGTCTCGCCGACGTCGAAGGCCGCGCCGTGCCGGTTGTAGTTCCGGTGGTCGTCCGCGCCGAAGGTGGTCTCCCGCGTGTACTTGCCGGACAGCAGGCCGCTGGCCAGCGGCACCCGGGCGATGATGCCGACGCCCGCCGCGCGCGCCGCGGGCAGCACCTCGGCGAGCGGCTTGAGCCGGAACGCGTTCAGGATGATCTGCACCGAGGCCGTGTTCGGCCGGGCGATCGCGGCCAGTGCCTGGGCGGAGGTCTCCACGCTCACCCCGTACGCGGCGATGCCGCCCTCGGCGACCAGCGTGTCCAGCGCGTCGAAGATCGCGTCGTCGTGGTAGACCGGGTCCGGCGGGCAGTGCAGCTGGACCAGGTCGAGCCGGTCCACGCCGAGGTTGCGGCGCGAGCGCTCGGCCCAGCCGCGGAAGTTCGCCTCGTTGTAGTTCTCCGGCTCCTGCGGCATCCGCCGGCCCATCTTCGTCGCCACGGTGAGCGGGCCGTCGTGCTCGCGCAGCAGTCTTCCGATGATCTGCTCGCTGCGCCCGTCGCCGTACACGTCCGCGGTGTCGATGAAGTCCACCCCGGACTCCAGCGCCGCGTGCAGCGTCGCGAGCGCGTCCGCCTCGTCGACCTGCCCCCAGTCCGCGCCGAGCTGCCAGGCGCCCAGCCCGATCACGCCCACGCTCCTGCCGGTACGCCCCAGCGTCCTGCTCTCCATCGCCATGACCCGACCCGCCGCCTTCCTCGCCGCACTCGCACACGGACGCTCGTTAGTTCCGTTCGGTCTCGGCTCCGACTCTAGTGCGTCCGACACCCCGCTTCGCGATCATCCCGGCGGGGCGGAGCCTGGCGACCCCGCGGATCGGCGCACGGATCCGCACACGGACGCGCACACGGATCCGCGCTGTGCGGACTGTCACACCATCGGTTCTTCCGCACCGGGCGGCGAGAGCGGGGTGGACCGTCCGCGCGTGATCCGTTTCTGTCGGACCCGGTGACTAGGCTGGTCGCACCGCACGAGAGGAGCCCGCCGCCATGCCGAACCGCCCCGCCTTCTCACCCGCCGACCTGCGCGTTCCCGTGGTCCAGGCGCCGATGGCGGGCGGCGGCTCCACGCCCGCGCTCGCCGCGGCGGCCGTCCGCGCCGGCGCGCTCGGGTTCCTCGCCGGCGGATATCTGAGCCCTGAGGTCCTCGCCGCGCACATCGCCGAGACCCGCGCCGCCGCGCCGTCCCCGCTCTTCGGCGTCAACCTCTTCGTGCCACAGCCGGCAGCGGAGCCGGCCCGGCTCGCCGCGTACCGCGCCGAGCTGGAGTCGGGCGAGGCCGCGCGTTACGGCGTCGAGCTGCCGGAGCCGGATCTCGCGGACGACGACGCCTGGCCACAGAAGGTGGAGCTGCTGCTCGACGATCCGGTGGCCGTCGTGTCCTTCACGTTCGGGCTGCCGGACGCCGCCACCGTCACGCGCTTTCGGCAGCAGGGCACGTACACGATCGGCACGGTCACCTCGGCGCAGGAGGCGCGGCAGGCGGTCGCCGTCGGCGTGGACGCGATCTGCGTGCAGGGCACGGAGGCGGGCGGCCATCGCGGCGTGTTCGACCCGTCGGCCGTTCCCCCGTCGACGCCGCTGCCGGAGCTGTTCGCCGAGGTGCGCGCCGCCGTCGGCCCATCCGGTCCACCGCTGATCGCGGCCGGAGGGCTCGCCACGGCGCAGGATGCTGCGCGGATGCGTGCGGACGGTGCCGTGCTCACCCAGCACGGCACAGCGTTCCTGCGCGCTGAGGAGGCGGGAACGCCGGAGCTCTACCGTGCCGCACTGGTGGATCCGCGGTTCACGGAGACGGTGGTGACGCGGGCGTTCTCCGGCCGCTGGGTGCGCACGCTGCGCAACCGGTTCACCGACCAGCACCCTGACGCCCCCGCCGTCTACCCGGCGATCAACCAGCTCACCCGCCCGCTGCGCGCCGCCGCGGCCAAGGCCGGCGATCCGGACGGCATGGGCCTTTACGCCGGCGTCCGACACGGCCGGGCCCGCGCCGAATCCGCCGCGCGCATCATCGACTCCCTCGCCGCCGATGCCTGAGCCCCGGCAGCAGACTCCGGCGACGACTGCGACGACTGCGACGGCGTCAGTGCCTGCGTCTGCGGCGATGGCAGCGGCCGCGACCGACGACGCGCGCCTCGTCATCACCCGAACCGTCGCCGAGCTCTCCCCCTTCGACGAGCTCGAAGCCGAGCACCGCGCCACGACCCTCAGCTGGATCGAGTCCGGCGCCGAGCTCTGCCGGACCGCGCCGCCGGATACCCCGCCCGCACACCTCGTCTCCTACTTCGTCCCCTTCGACAGACGACGCGAGGCGGTCCTGCTCACGGCGCACCGCAAGTCAGGACTCGACCTCCCACCCGGCGGCCACTGCGAGCCCGGCGAAACGCCCTGGGAGACGACGCGACGCGAGTGCGTGGAGGAGCTCGACATCCCAGCCGTCGCGTTGCCCGAGCTGGGCCCGCGCCCCCTGCTGATCACCGTGACGCAGACGCGCGCGACCGTACCCGGCCGGCACACCGACATCAGCCTCTGGTTCGTGCTCGAGGTCAGCGCCGACGACCCGGCGCTGCGTCCGGACCCGGGCGAGTTCGCGGGCGTCCGCTGGCTCACACTCGACGAACTGCTTGCCGAGCCGATCGAGCGCTTCGATCCGCACATGCATCGCTTCGCCCGGAAGCTTCGCCGGAACCTGATGACGCGGTCGGCGACGTAGTTCGCTCAACGTCCGCCACGTCCGCCGACGGCGCGGCCGACGTGGTTCTCTTCGCTCGACGCCGGCGGGCGACCAGCTCGCCGACCGCGTCCTGCCACTCGGTGTGCTCGAACTCGAAACCGGCGTCGAGCAACCGCTCCGGCACCACGCGACGGCTCTTGAGCAGCAGTTCGGTGTGCGAGCGGATCAGCCACGCGCCGACCTCCGCCATCCAGCGCGTCGCCGGAAGGCCCGCGGGCACGCCCCAGGCCTGTCGCAGAGCCCGCATGAAGTCGCGGTGCGGCAGCGGTACCGGCGCGGAGAGATTCACCGCGCCGTCGACGTCGTCCCGCTCGATCAGGAAGTCGACGGCCCGCACGAAGTCGTACTCGTGGATCCACGAGACGTACTGCGCCCCACCGGCGACCGGACCGCCGAGGCCGAGCCTGGCCATCCAGGACAGGTAGTCGAAGACGCCACCGCGGTCCGCGCGCATCACCATCGCCGACCGCAGAGCGACCTTGCGGGTGAGCGGGGTGTCGGCCTCGCGCTGCGCGCGCTCCCACTCGCGTGCGATGCGCACACTGAATTCCCAGACGGCCGGAACGCCCGGCTCGCTGCCGCCGATCCGGCCGTACACCTCGTCGTTCGGGGTGTCGTAGCGATGCGCGTAGATGGTCGCGGTGCTCGCCTGCAGCCAGGCCAGCGGCGGACGCTCGCAGCGGGCGATCGCCGAGCCGACCAGTTCGGCCGTGCGCACCCGCGATTCCATCATCTCGCGCAGATTCCGATCGGTGTAACGGCAACTGACGCTACGGCCGGCCAGGTTCACCACTGCGTCGCAGCCTTCGAACACGGACGTCCACGGCCCGAGCGTCCGCCCGTCCCACGCCACCTCGTGCGCCGCGCGCGGACGCCGGGTGAGCACGACCACCTCGTGCCCGCGCGCCGTCCACGCACGCCGCAGCAACTCGCCGACCTGCCCGGTCCCGCCGGGTATCACCAGCTTCAACGCGCACCCCCTCCGGTGACACGACACCGAGCCTAGCACCGGAGTTGAACGCGTTCAGAACATGGTCTCCGGCGCGGTCAGAGGGCTGCCACGGTCACCGACTCGACCTGCACCGACTCCTTCGGCGCTCCGTCGCCCGCACCGAAGGAGTCGTCCGCCCCGGCGGCGGCTGTCTGTGTCAGCACGCTCATGCCCTGCGTGATGGTGCCGAAAGGCGTGTACTGAGGCGGAATCGGCGAATCCTTGTAGACGAGGAAGAACTGGCTGCCGTCGGTGCCCGGCCCGTCGTTCGCCATCGCCACGACGCCAGCGTGGTACGTGACCGCCCCGTCGGAACCCGTCGAGCCGAGCGACGCGAGATCCTCGTCCTGGAACTGGTACCCCGGGCCGCCCGAGCCGCTGCCCGACGGGTCGCCGCACTGCAGTACGTAGATGCTCGCGGTGGTGAGCCGATGGCAGGGGGTGTTGTCGAAGTAAGCCTTCTGCACCAGGTACACGAAGGAGTACACGGTGTACGGCGCGGCGTCGCCGTTGGCCGTGAAGACGATGGTGCCGCGGCTCGTCTTGATCGTGACGGTGTATTTCTTGTGCGCCGCAACGGAATCGAAGGTGGGAACGCCGACGTCCCGCGCGGCCGTGCCGCACGGCTGATAGCCGACCCGCTCGTCGGAAATGCTCTGCGCGGGCGAGCACGTCGAGAGCGCTCCACCGGCGGCCGACGTGCTGGACGCCGCAGGCACCCCGGCAGCGGTCGACGCGGATGCCGCGAGGGCGGAAGGCGAGACCGTTCCGCTGTCCGCGACGGCCGATCCGCCGCCCGAATGCCCGAGCACCAGCACGGCCGCGGCAATCACCGCGAGCACCACCACCCCCGCGACCGAAGCAAGGATCGCCGTGCGCCGCGAGGACGCGCCACCACCCTTCACCCGCCCCGGCGCCGCACCCCACTGCGGCTGCGACTGACCGTAAGGAGGTTGACCGTAAGGAGGCCGGTCGTACGGAGGCTGATCCTGGATCGGCGGCTGGCCGGGCTGCTGACCGTAGAACGGCTGGCCGCCGTACGGCTGCTGAGGCCATGGCTGTTGCGGGAACTGTTGTTGCGGAACCGGTTGTTGCGGATACGCCTGGCCGAACTGCGGCAGCGGGCCGTATCCCGGTTGCGGATCCCCCGGAACCGACCAGCCGCCCTGACCCTGACCCGGCCCGCCACCGGCCTGGCCCGCCGCGTCGCCCTGACCACTCATGTCGCTCATCCCTCGACTCCCCCAGGCCGCGGCCTCGCCGGGCACGCGTACTCTACTGTGGCGGTGCACACTTAGCCGCTCGTGATCGGCCTGATCCGGCGTCTCGCGGGTACAGTGCAGCCATGGACGCCGAAGCCCTGGCCCGCGCCGCGGAGCTGGTGAAGGATCGGCCGGGGGCCGCTCAACTGTGCGTGATGCAGCACGGCGAGATAGTGCTCGACCTCAGCTTCCGCTGCGAACCGGACTCGCTGTTCCTGCTCTGGTCCACCGGCAAGCCGTTGGCCGCCATGGCCGTGCACCTGCTGGCCGAGCGGGGCGTGCTCGACCTCGACGATCCGGTCCGCCGGTTCTGGCCCGAGTACGCGCAGCACGGCAAGGCAGCGGTGACCGTCCGCCACGTGCTGCGGCACGCCTCGGGCGCGCCGCTGTCCACCGGCAGCGTGCTCGGCGACGCGCTGGCGAGCCCGTTCTGGGACCTGTCGGTGCGCGCCGCCGCCCGCGCCAAGACGCGTTACCCGGTGGGCCGCGTGCCCGCGTATCACATCCTCAGCCAGGGATTCATACTCGGTGAGCTGGTACGCCGCGTCGACGGACGCCCGCTGCGCCGCTTCCTGCGCCAGGAACTGCTCGACCCGGTCGGCCTGCGGGACATCCATCTGGGCCTCGACGACGAGCTGTGGCCGCGCGGTATGCGACTACTGACACCCCCGCGCAACGCGGCGGACGCCCCGAACGCCGGCGAGCGAGCCAAGCTCGAGCTGTTCGACCGCAGATCCGTGCGCACGTCCGTGATCCCGGCGGCCACCGTGCACGCCACCGCCCGCGACGTCGCCCGCTTCTACCAGTTGCTGCTCAACGACGGGGAGCTGGACGGCACGCGCGTGCTGGACCCGAAGACCGTCGCCGCCGCCCGACGCCCGGCCGCCGAAGCGGACGCGGACGAGCCGGACCGCGTCATCGGCCACCCCGTGCGCTGGGCCCACGGCTTCCAGCTCGGCTGGGGCGACCGGCGGGTCACCACCGCGCGCCCGTTCGGCGACTCGGCGGGCCGCGAGGTGTTCGGGCATAACGGAAGCAACTATTGCAACGCCTGGGCCGACCCCGAGAACGACCTCGTATTCGCCTACGTCACGAACCTGATTCCCGGTCGCGCCGCCGCCCTCGCCCATCAGACCGAACTCAGCGATCTCGTCCGCACCGCCTGCTCCGTCCCCGCCTGAGCCGGGCGCAGCCTGAGCGGCGCCGCTCCGACTCCGCCGGCGGTTCCTGTTGCCATCGGCGAGCCCGGCAGTAGTTTGAAACAGGGCTGCGCAGGAGTCTGAGACAGAGTCGGTGCGCAACAGGGCGGCGTGCGACAGGCGGCGTGCGACAGGGGCGCACGGGACGCGAGAAACGGGCGGGAGCGGGGCGGATGGGCGAGCAGGCGTCGTCGGAACATTCTCTGCGCAACGATTTCTCTGGACGCTCCACCGGCTCCGTCGTGCAGTCGGGCCGGATCGATCACGTGCACTTCCACGCGGATTCCGGGCTCGGCACGGCCTCCGCCGGACCGCCGCGCCAACTGCGGCCGCCCACCACGCTGTTCACCGGGCGGGACGCGGACACGGCCTGGCTCGACGAGGAGTGGGAGGCCGCCCGGGCGCAGGACACCGGTGCCCTGCTGGTCATCTCGGGGATCGCCGGCGTCGGCAAGTCCACACTCGCGCAGTCCTGGCTCTACGGACAACGCGAGCAGTTTCCGGACGGCCAGCTCTACGCCGACCTCGCCGGCTACTCGCTGCCCGATCCGATCGATCCGGGCGAGGTGCTCGGCGGCTTCCTGCGCGCCCTCGGAGTCCGACCGGACGCGGTGCCGGTCCGCTTGGCCGAGCGCGTCGCGCTGCTGCGCACGATGACCAGCGGGCTGCGCGTCTGCCTGTTGCTGGACAACGTGCTCTCGGCCGCCCAGGTACGGCTCCTGGCCGTGACCGCGCCCGGCTGCGCCACCCTCGTCACCGCCCGCGGCCCCGTCAGTGGCCTGACGATGGACGGCGCACGGTTCCGCCGGCTCGAACCGTGGCCGACGGCGACCGGCGTCGGCTTCATCCGGCGGGTGCTCGGCGACGAGCGGGTGGCGCGCGAACCGGAGGCGGCACTGCAGGTGGCCGAGCTGTGCGGCGGGCTTCCGCTGGCCCTTGGCGTAGCCGCGGCGAGGCTGGCCTCCCGCCCGCGCTGGACGATCCGCCGACTGGCCGACGCACTCGCCCGCGACGGGGCCCGTCTCGAACTGCTCGACGTCGGGCCGGACAACGCGGTGATGCCGGCCTTGAACGGGTCGTACCAGGTGCTGGAACCCGAACATGCCCGCCTCTACCGGGCGCTCGGGCGTTGCCCGCTGCTCTGGTTCGACCTCGGCACCGTTGCCGCGGTGCTCGACTCCTCCGCGGAGCAGGCCGAGCAGACGATGGAAGCACTGGTCGATGCGAATCTGCTGGAGGCGCTGGAGGACCGGTACCGGTTCCATGATCTCATTCGGCTCCATGCCGCGCACTGTGCGCAAGCAGATCCGCTGTCCGGCGAGCAGGACGGCGAGCCGCTCGAGCGTCTGCTCGACTTCTTCCTCGCGACAGCCACCGCGGCCGAGGAGCTGATGACGCCGAGCCACCGGATCCTGGAGCGCACCTACCGCTTCGAACCGCCCGCGCCGATCCCGTTCAACGGCGAGTCCGACGCCCTCGCCTGGCTCGACCACCAGCGTCCCAACCTCATGGCCGTGCTCCGCTCCTGCGCGCGCCGCGGCATGCACCGCGCGGTATGGCAACTGGCCGACGCGATGTGGCCGCTGTTCCTGCGCCTGCGTTACGCCGAGGACCGGCTCGAGGCGCAGACCCTTGCCGTGGACGCGGCCCGCGCCGACGGCGACACGGCCGCGCAGGGCTCGTTGTCGATCGCGCTCTCCTCGACTCTCGCGGCGAACGGCCGGCCCGCCGAGGCGGCAGAGTACTGCGATTTCGCGATGGCGCTGTACGAGCGGCTCGGCCAGGACCGCGGACTGGCGCAGGCCTGCAACGGCCGCGCCAAAATCCATGCGCTGATGGGCGAGTGGGACGCGGCGGAGGCGCTCTTCCTGCGTGCGCTGGCGCTGCGTGAACGTGTCGGGTATCGGCGCGGCGCCGCCCTGAGCCTGCAGGGTCTCGGCAGGGTGGCGGCGGCGCGGGGCGATCTGGAGCGGGCCGAGTCGTACTTCGAACGCTCGCGGGCCGGCCTGGCGAACGAGGGCGACGCCTACGACGCCGCTTGGTCGCTGGCCCTGCGCGCCTTGGCGGCTGCGCGGCTCGGCGAGACCGAGCGGGCGCTGCGACTGCTGGCCGCGGCGGCGGCGGAGATGACCGCGGCCGGTTCCGTCTTCGGCAGCGCGTCGGTACTCGAGATCGACGGCCGGATCCGGCAGGCGGCCGGCGAGGACGCGACCGCCGGGGAGCGCTACGAGCGGGCGATCGAGCTGTTCGCGTCGAGCGATCCGGTGGCGGCGCAGCGGGTCGCGCTGCGTCTGTCCGGCGCACTCGACGCGAACAGTGAACAGCAGTACTCTGCCGACTTCTGATACTGAGCGCTCAGCCCGGCGGGCACAGACCCGATGCCAGCAGCGTGTGCACGGCCGAGGCGATCGACGGGCACTTATTCTCACGCAGGCCGCCGCGCACCGCCAGCACGACACTTCCGTCCGCCGTGGGACCCGCACACACCAGGCTGCCGGGGAACGCGGC
>Ga0310811_10014046_pt1 | contig 10435 bp, 10 predicted proteins | sample YCmetagenome_FD_207642 | JGI IMG/M metagenome (GOLD analysis project Ga0310811, IMG submission 207642) | Soil microbial communities from experimental microcosm in Duke University, North Carolina, United States - YC | ecosystem: Engineered > Artificial ecosystem > Soil microcosm > Unclassified ... | reverse complement strand
AAATGCAGAACCGGTCGGCCACCGTGGTCGCGGAAGGGCCAACCGTGCTGTATGAGCTCGCGGCCCGCGAACTCTACCGGTGCTACAAGACCGACATCCTTGCCTATGTGATGGTGATGCAGAACATCAACCGCGAGCTCTGCCGGCGGCTCCGCCGCGCCGACAATCGCATTGCCGAGTTGCAGATACCTCGGGCGGGAAGTGACGCGGAATCGCGTTGAATGAATTTCCGTCATTGCGAGCGAAAGCGAAGCAATCCATGGCGCGTCAAAATGAAAGAATGGATTGCTTCGTCGCTTCGCTCCTCGCAATGACAGCAGAAACGGTCAGCCCCGCTCCTGCTCCAGCGCCTGCCCGGCGATATCGCGGCGGCAGAAACCTTCCGGCCATTTGATCCGGTCGACGGCCGCATAGGCACGGCGTTGCGCCTCGCCGACGGTCTTGCCGGACGCGCAGACGTTGAGCACGCGGCCGCCATTGGCGAGAATGGCGCCGTCCCTTGCCACCGTGCCGGCGTGGAAAATCTCGACGCCCTCGATTTTTGCGGCGTCATCGAGGCCGTCGATGCGCGTGCCTTTGGCATAGTCGCCGGGATAACCCTTCGCGGCTATCACCACCGTCAGCGCGGGATCGGGAAACCAGCGCAGGTCAAAGTTCTTCAACTGGCCGTCGCAGGCGGCGAGCAATGCCGGCACGATGTCGGACATCATCCGCAACATCTGCACCTGGCATTCCGGATCGCCGAAGCGGACATTGTATTCGAACAGTTTTGGGCCCTGCACCGTCAGCATCACGCCGGCATAAAGCACGCCGCAAAACGGGGTGCCGCGCGCCTTCATGCCGGATACCGTAGGTCCGATGATCCGCGCCATGATCTGGTCGTGAACTTCCGGCGTCACGAACGGCGTCGGCGAATAGGCGCCCATTCCGCCGGTGTTCGGTCCCTTGTCATGGTCGAACACGCGCTTGTGGTCCTGGGCGGAGGCCAGCGGGATCGCGGTCGCGCCGTCGCACAGCGCAAAGAAGCTGATCTCGCGGCCTTCGAGAAATTCCTCGATCACGACCGCGGTGCCGGCGGCGCCGAACGCACCGTCGAACATCATGGCGATGGCGGCCTCGGCCTCGGCTAGCGTCATCGCGACGACGACGCCCTTGCCGGCCGCCAGCCCGTCGGCCTTGATCACGATCGGCGCGCCCTGCGCGCGCGTATACGCCAGCGCGTCACCGGCACTGGTGAAGCGGCCATAGGCGCCGGTCGGAATATTGAACTCGGTGCAGAGCGCTTTTGTAAATCCCTTGGAGCCTTCGAGTTGCGCCGCCTGCTTGCTGGGGCCGAACGCCTTGACGCCGGCGCGGGCGAGATCGTCGACGATCCCGGCAACGAGCGGCGTCTCCGGGCCGACCACGACAAAATCCACCTTGTTGGTCTTGCAGAAGTCGATCACCGCAGGATGGTCGGTGATATCCATAGCGACGCATTCTGCCTCCCTGGCGATGCCGGCATTCCCGGGCGCGCACCAGAGTTTGGTGAGCAGCGGGGAAGCGGCGATCTTCCATGCGAGAGCGTGTTCGCGGCCGCCGGAACCGAGCAGGAGGATGTTCATGACTGGAGCCAGATGCGGGGACTTGAGGCCAAAGTCGGTCGCACAAACCTCCCCCGCACTGCAAGAGCAGCGACAGGAAGAATTACATTTGTCCCGAGGCGATTGCCCGAATTGCTTATAACTACCATATTACCATGTCGCGAAACCCGTGATTGGCAGGGATAGCCAAAAATCCCTACCTTGCGCGGATGTGCCAAATGCCCGAATCGTTTGCCGATGACCTCAGTTGAAAACCTGCTGAACGCGCCTGAATTCACCGTCTCTGAACTGTCCTCCGCGCTGAAGCGGACGGTGGAGGACGCCTATGGGCATGTGCGGGTGCGCGGCGAAATCTCCGGGTTCCGCGGGCCGCATTCCTCCGGGCACTGCTATTTCGCGCTCAAGGACGAGAACGCCAAGATCGAGGCGGTGATCTGGAAATTTGCCCACGCCCGCATGCGGTTCAAACCGCAGGAAGGGCTGGAAGTCATCGCTACCGGCAAGCTAACGACCTATCCGGGCTCGTCGAAATACCAGATCGTCATCGAAGCGATCGAGCCCGCCGGAATCGGCGCGCTGATGGCGCTGATGGAGGAGCGCAAGAAGAAGCTCGCCGCCGAAGGCCTGTTCGACGAGGCGCGCAAGCAGTTGCTGCCTTGGCTGCCGGAAGTGATCGGCGTCGTCACCTCGCCGACCGGTGCCGTGATTCGCGACATCCTGCACCGGTTGCAGGACCGCTTCCCCCGCCGCGTGCTGGTGTGGCCGGTTAAAGTCCAGGGCGAAGGCTCGGCCGAGCAGGTCGCCGCCGCCATCCGCGGCTTCAACGCACTGCCGGAAGGCGGCAAAACTCCGCGGCCGGATCTGTTGATCGTCGCGCGCGGCGGCGGTTCGCTGGAGGACCTGTGGTCGTTCAACGAGGAGATCGTGGTTCGCGCCGCGGCAGAGAGCATGATCCCGCTGATCTCGGCGGTCGGCCACGAGACCGATATCACGCTGATCGATTTTGCCGCCGACAAGCGCGCGCCGACACCGACGGCGGCTGCCGAAATGGCGGTACCCGTGCGCAGCGAATTGCTGGTCGAGGTCGCAGGGCTGGCACGGCGCACGATGATATGCTGGCAGCGCGGCCAGGAAAGCCGCCGCAACGAATTGCGCGCCGCGGCGCGCGCGCTACCGGGCTTGAGCGAATTGCTGGCGATCCCGCGCCAGCGGCTCGACAGCGCGGGGGCGGCGCTGCCCCGTGGCTTGAAAGCCAATACCAACGCGCATCATCGGCGTTTCTCGCTAGTCAGCGCCGGCTTGACGCTGCGGGTGCTGCGCGGACAGGTCGCGCAGGCAAGGCAGCGCCTGATCGTATCCGGCGAGCGCATCACGCTTTCGACGCGGGCGCTGCTGCGCCATCGAAGAGACCGCTTTGCCGGCCTCGAGGTCCGGCTCAAGGCCTCGAAACTTTCCAACGCGCAAGCGCAACGCAACGCCATCGCACGCGACCGCGAACGCACGCAGCGGCTCGCCGAGCGCGCGCGCCGGGCGCTTGTGACCGCGCTGCAGCGGCTGGATGCCCGCGTTGCACATAGCGGCCAGCTGCTGGCGGCGCTATCCTATCGCGGCGTGCTCGCGCGCGGCTTTGCACTGGTGCGCGACCAAGCGGGCCAGCCCGTGCATACAGCGGCGGCGGTCGGGCCGAACGTGCATCTGTCGATCGAATTCGCCGATGGCCGCGTCGGCGCGACGGCGGACGCCGACCAGCCGGCGGCAAAGGCGTCTCCCCCGAGCGTGCCGCGACCCGCGCCGCGTGAGGCCAAGACCATGCCTGCCAAGCGCGTGGCCAAGCCGGTCGATCAGGGCAGTTTGTTTTAATCTAACGCGCCAGCCACTCGGCGACGCGCTTTTGCGAATCCGTGCGCGCGTCGGCGTCGGTGCCGATGTGGCCGCGCTCGGGCAAAGCAGCGTCGGCGCTGCCGCCGATCGCGTGCAGCGGCAGATTGGCGCGGTCGAAATCATGCGGCGCGCCGGGATAGACCTCGATCCGCGTCAACGCGCTGCGGCCGCGTGCGCCCTCGACCATCTGGCGGCAGGCCGACGGCGAACTGACGTCGTCCTTTGCACCGATCAACAGCAGCGTCGGCACCCGCGTGCTCCAGCCGAGGCCGACAGAAATCCGGCAGTCCGGATAGAACGCGATCGCCGAGCGGAAATCCGGCCCGTCATTGCGCGAGGATTGCGGCCGCACCGCCCACAGCAACGCACTGGCCCCGTTCGCCCATCCGATCAGGCTGACGCGATCGGCCGCCACCCAGGACTGCTGCGCCAGCCATCGCCGCGCCGCCACGATGTCGGCCACCCGCTCGCGGCGGGCGAGCACCCGGCGCTCCCTGACACGACATTGCGGCCCGAGTTCGCGCGAGCCGTAACTGTCCGGCAGCAACACCGCATAGCCGGCCTTGAGCAATTGTTCGGCCCAGTCGCGGTAGCGCGGCATCACGGCTTCGGCGTGGCCACCCAATCCGCCGCAACCATGCAGCGCGATCACGGTGGAAAACGGCCCCTCGCCGTCCGGCTTGTAGAGCTGCGCATGCAAAGTGAGGTTGGGCTCGGGGATCTCGACCTGGTGCGGCGCCGGCAACGCCGCTGCGTCCGCGCGGCCAGCCACGGCGGCGCAGGTCACGGCGACGAGCGTCAGGAACAATTTTGCTGACAGAGGGCGCATCGGGCTTTTATCGGTCACTATGGCGCTGGGAGCACGGCGAACCACAAATTGAAGGGTATCATGCAGGATGGCCCAAAAATCATCACAAGTAGGTGGGTTTGCGGAGCGGACAGCCCACCCTATTTATGATAGGTCGAATTTGGAGAATACACTTGGCCAGACCGCTATCGGACGGCCTATCGGAGAGTTTGACGGTGCTGAACAAGTTTGGTCCCTCGGGGCATGGCGAAGCGCAGGTGCAATATCTGGATGGCGATTTCCGCGTGGTCTCACCCGGAACCTATGTGCGTTGCGCCATAACCGACGTGCGGATTCCGCTCGACGAGCTGAAATACTGGAGCGTCGATCTGCAGGAGGCCTATTCGGTGCCGACCGCGGTGCTGCAACGGCATTTTCCCCGCGCGCTGAAGACGCAGGGCTCGGGATCGTAGAATCCTACTCTTTCCTCGCGCGCGCCTCGAATAATCGATCGGTCACGAACTTCCGCAAAGCCGCCGCATCATCGAATTCGAGCGTTACCGCGAACAGCATGATCGCCTTCGCCCAATCCGGCAAGGCGCCGCCGGATCGCAGCCGCGCCAAATCCTTTTCCGTCGTCACCAGCGTCAGCGCATCGCGACCGGCCTCGGCGATCAAGCCTTCGATCTCGGCTTTCGAAAACGCATGATGGTCGGCGAAAGCGCGCGAACCGACCATTTCGATGCCGCTGGCCTTTAATGTTGCAAAGAATCGCGCGGGATCGCCGATGCCGGCAAAGGCCAGCACGCGCTTGCCGCGCAGCTTTGCGACGATCGACTCATCCGGCTTGAGATGGGCGCGCAGCACCGGTTTGCCCGAAGCCGCAATCTCGGTCGCCACCGCGTCGGCGGCGGTGCCATTGCCGACGATGACCAGTGCATCGGTGCGCGCGATCTGCGGCCGTAGCGGCGCGCGCAGGGGGCCTGCGGGAAAAACCCGCCCGTTACCGAGGCCGCGGTCGCCATCGATCACGATCAGCGACGCATCCTTGGCGACGACAGGACTCTGGAAGCCGTCATCCATCAGGATCACGCTGGCGCCCAGCGAACGCGCCAGCGGCACGCCATCGCCACGCCTGCGCGCGACCACCACCGGCAGCGTGGCGGCCAGCATCAGCGGCTCGTCGCCGACATCGGTTGCGGCATGCCGCGCCGGATCGACCTTGACCGGTCCGCGTAATTTGCCGCCATAGCCGCGGCTGAGCACGACCGGCACCTCGCCCAGTTCGCGCAACAGTTTCGCCAGCGCCAGCACGGTCGGGGTCTTGCCGGCGCCTCCGACGTGATAATTGCCGACGCAGAGCACGGGGATGCCGGCGTCGAGTCCCTTACGCTGCAGGCGTTTGGCGGCGATGGCGCCATAGAGCGCGCCGAGCGGCCTCAATAGATGCGATTTAAGCGAAGACGGACCGTGCCAGAAGCCCGGCTCACGCATTCGCGGCTCCCATTTCGAGCCGCAACTGCAACAGATACGGCTCGAGCGCGGTGAGCGTGCGCTCCAGCGCGCCGCCGAGCTGTTCGACCACCCGCTCGGAGGCCGCAAGCGACGCATCACGCGCGGCGGGATCGGCCAGCAGCTGACCGAGCTGCTTTACCAACGCTTCGTGGCTGTCGGCCTTTCGCGCGCCACCGGCATGATCGAGCGCCTCGTAGACATCGCTGAAATTGAAGACGTGGGGGCCGTGGACGACAGAGGCGCCGAGTTTGACCGCCTCGATCGGATTTTGCCCGCCATGTTCGACCAGCGATCCGCCCATGAACACGATCGGCGACAGGCGGTAGAACAGTCCGAGTTCGCCCATGGTGTCGGCGACATAGATATCGGTGGCGGCGACGGGCAATTCCTCGCGCGAGCGCAGGCCGGCTTGCAGGCCGGAGGCTCCGACCATGCGCGCGACGGCCTCGCCGCGGTCGGGATGCCGCGGCACGATCACGGTCAGCAGATTCGGGAAAAACCTGGCCAGCGTCTTGTGGGCGTCGACGACCAGTTCGTCCTCACCGGAATGGGTGGATGCGGCGACCACGATCGGGCGGCCACGCGTCACCGCCATCAGCCGTTCGAGTTTGGCGCTATCGGCGGGCGGCGCGGGAACATCGAGCTTCAGATTGCCCGTGACCACGACGTTGCGGCTGCCGAGCGCCGAAAACCTGTCAGCATCGATTTCCGACTGCGCCAGGCAAATATCTATCCGGCCGAGCAGAGCCGAGATAGTGCCCTGGAGCCGGCGCCAGCGCGGAAACGAGCGATGCGACATCCGCCCGTTGATCAACACCATCGGCAGGCGCCGCGCGGCGCTCGACAGGATCAGGTTCGGCCACAGATCGCTTTCGATGAACAGCGCAAGCGAGGGACGCCAATGGTCGAGGAACCGCGCCACGTATCGCGGCGAATCATAGGGCACATATTGATGAATGACGTCGGGCGGGAACCGCTTGGCGACGACCGCAGCCGACGTCACCGTCCCCGAAGTCAGCAGAATACGCAGGTTCAGCGCCCGCAACTTCTCGATCAGCGCCGCAGAGGCCAGCACCTCGCCGACGCTGGCGCCGTGAATCCAGACCAGCGGGCCGGCGGGGCGGACATCGTCGCTCATGCCGCGGCGCTCGTCGACGCGCGCCGGATCCTCCTTGCCGAGCTTGAGCCGCCGGTTGATCAACGCAGGCGCCAGTGGCACCATCGCGGACGACAGTTTGCGGTAGACGCGCAGGGTCATCGGCAGCGAATCAGCCAAGAACCGCCTCCGGACGCCCGACAGCTGCATAGGCGCGACGGGTCGCTTCGTTGAGATAGGTCTCTACCTGCAGGCGCAGTTTTTCCATGGTTTCAGCGTCGGCGTCCGAAGGCACGTGAACCGGTTCAATGCCTACCACGGCACCGCGGCCGAATGGCAAATTGATGGTGGTGGAGTCCCAATTTTTCAACCGGATGAACCGGCTGGTAACCATCGCAACCGGCGTGATCGGCCGCCCGGACGCGCGCGCCAGCATGATGACGCCAAGGCTTACGACACGCGCGCGTTTGGGAACGTCGGCGGTGGTCGCGACGTTGCAATTGTCCTCCAGCGCCTGCACCATCTCGCGGAACGCGCCGACGCCGCCCTTGCGGTGAAAGGCCCCGCCGTGGTCGCCGGAGCCTCTGATAGTGCCGATGCCGAGCCGCTCGGCCGCAATCGCGTTGAACTCACCGTCGCGATGCCGCGAGATCAGGACCTTGGCGCGATGCCAATCCTTGGTCTTGATGAACGGCGTCATGAAGTGCTGGCCGTGCCAGAACACGAGAATCGCGGGCATCTGCGGCTCGACGATCTGATAGACATCGGCCGGTTCGTAGCTGAACCGGTTGGTCAGCCAGACCAGCCGCAGATATTCGGCCGCAAGTACGCCGAGCGCGCGCTGGACCCGGCTGCTGCGCAGCAACTCGCGAAAGAATCGTTTCAACGGGAAGGCTTTGTTTCTTGCCCGGGATCGAGCAACCGGTGGAGATGGACGACGAAATAGCGCATGTGGGCATTGTCCACAGTCTGCTGTGCCTTCGCCTTCCAGGCGGCATGGGCGGTTGCGTAGTTGGGAAACACGCCGACGATTTCAACCTGGTCGAGGTCCTTGAACGTGGTGTGTTCGAGATCGGTCAACTCGCCGCCGATGACGAGATGAAGCAGTTGCTGGGGGGCACTATCTGGCATGGTGATCTTTCCTAACGAGGTGCCCGGCAAGCAAGGTTGATAACGTGGTTTGCAAAAAACGCGGTTCGCAGGACGCGTGGCGACAACACCCGTGGCGCGTTACGGGCGTGTTCAGGGCAGCGGACGGTTTCGAAAATGCTCGACAATGCGTGCATGACGATCGTGTCCCGCGGCCACCAGCACCCCGTGCGTCACCTCCCGGCGATTATACTCAATCGCATCCCCCGAGAGCGCGGTCATCTTACCATCCGCTTCCTGCACGATCAAATTCGCCGCCGCAAGGTCCCAGTCGCGGCTTTGCCCGCCTGCGAAGGCGACGTCGAGGCTGCCTTCGGCAACCCGGCACAGCCGCAGCGCCAGCGATCCTATGCGCGGGTGAAGCGTGATCTCATCCAACGACGGGCTGAGCCGCTGCACCAGCGGCTTTGGACCGGCCATGCGGGAAAAATCAAGATCGGCGCCGGAGGTCGCGAACACCGCCCGGTCGTTGCGCCTCGCGCCCTGCCCGCGCATCGCGAAGAAAAACTCGTCGCTGGCGGGCGCGAACACTGCCGCCAGCACCGGCACAGCGTCCGCAACCAGCGCCACGCTCACGCACCAGTCCTCGCGGCCGGCGAGATAGGCACGGGTGCCGTCAATCGGGTCGACGATCCAGACCAGCGGTTTGCCGAGCCGCGTTGCGTCGTCGGCGCTTTCTTCCGACAGCCAGCCATATTCCGGCGTCGCCGAACGCAGCCGGGTTTCGACGAGATCGTTGACGGCGATGTCGGCCTCCGACACCGGCGACGAGGCGCCCTTGGTCCAGTTCTTCAGTTCGGTGCGAAACAGCGACAGCGCAAGAGCCCCCGCCTCCCGCACCGTATCCGTCAGCAGGGCGGCGTCGCGCGCCTTGATCGCCAGCAGCGTGTCAGCGTCCGCCAAGCGTCAATCCCTCGATGCGCACGGTCGGCGCATTGACGCCGTAGCGGAATTCCAGATCGTTGGCCGGCGTCATCGACTTGAAGATCGACAGCAGGTGTCCGGCGATCGTCACCTCGCTCACCGGATAGGTGACTTCGCCGTTCTCGATCCAGAAGCCGGAGGCGCCGCGACTGTAGTCGCCGGTGACACCGTTGACGCCGGAGCCGATCAGGTCGGTGACGTAGAAGCCCTGCTTGATGTCGGAGATCAATTCTGCCGGCGTCGGCTCACCCGCCTCCAGATGCAAATTGTACGATCCTGGCGACGGCGACGATGATACGCCGCGATGGGCGTGCCCCGTGGTGACCAGCCCGAGTTCGCGTGCGGTCGCGGTGTCCAATAGCCACGTCGTCAAGACACCTTCATCGATGATGGCGAGCTTCTTCACCTTCACGCCCTCGGCGTCGAAGGTTTGCGAGCGCAATCCGCGAACCCGCAGCGGATCGTCGATGATGCGGATGTTCCTGGCGAACAGCTGCTCGCCCATGCGGTCTTTCAGGAAACTGGTCTTGCGCGCGATCGAGGCGCCGTTGACGGCGCCGACGAGATGGCCGACCAGCGATCCCGACACCCGCGGATCGAACACGACCGGCACCTTGCAGGTCTCGACCTTGCGCGGATTGGCGCGTGCCACCGTGCGCTCGCCGGCCTTGCGGCCGACGCTTGCGGGCGCGGCCAGATCGGACGCATGCGGCGCCGACGTGAAATCATAGTCGCGCTCCATGCCGGTGCCTTCGCCCGATATCGCCGTCATCGAGATGCCCTGGCTTGAGCGCAGATAAGAGCCGTGGAAACCGGTCGAGGTCACCAGCACCATGCCGCCGATCCCGCTCGACGCCGACGCGCCGCCGGATTTCGTCACGCCCTTGACCGCAAGGCCGGCGGCCTCCGACTCACAGGCTCGGCGCTCGAGTTCCGAGGTCGAGGGAATCGCGCGGTCGAGCAGATCGAGATCGGCGAACTCGCGCGCCAGCAGCGAAGGGTCCGCAAGCCCAACATATTTGTCGTCGGGCGCAACGCGCGCCATGGCGACGGCGCGTTCGGCCAGCTTCGCGATGCCGTCGCCGGAGACGTCGTTGGTCGAGACCACGGCCTGGCGCTGACCGACCAGCACCCGCAAGCCGACATCGTCGCCTTCGGATCGCTCGGATTCCTCGACGCGGCCGTCGCGGACTTCGACGCCTTGCGAAACCCCGCGCACAGCCACCGCGTCGGCGGCATCCGCGCCGGCGCGTCTGCCGGCTTCGACCAGCCGTTGCGCCAGCGTCGATAGCGCCGATTGGTCGAACAGGTCGGAGGTCGCGGAAGCAGAAAGCGGCGAAGCGCTGGATGGTGAAGAGTTCACAAACAAAATCCCTGACATTGAAGCGGGTTTCTACGCAAATCACGAGCCCCACCAGATGTGCCCGATTCACGGGGATTTCAAGCATTTTGCGGCGTCAAAAGCCAATCATTTTCGGCATCTGCGCAAGGTCTCGTCAA
>Ga0310811_10014045_pt1 | contig 10435 bp, 10 predicted proteins | sample YCmetagenome_FD_207642 | JGI IMG/M metagenome (GOLD analysis project Ga0310811, IMG submission 207642) | Soil microbial communities from experimental microcosm in Duke University, North Carolina, United States - YC | ecosystem: Engineered > Artificial ecosystem > Soil microcosm > Unclassified ... | reverse complement strand
AAGTCAATCACAACCAGCTGTCGAGCCTCTCAGGACGCTGGCTCAAAGGCACAGTCCGCGGCTTTCTTCAGAACGCCGGCTGGGGCAGCTCCATGCGCTTCCCCGGATTGACGCTCGATCCCACCGGCCCTGAAGTGAGTGTCAACGTCTTCGAATCGGCAGATCTGCCTCAACACTGGTCCCGCCTTGATGAATTTGAAGGCCCTGAATACCGGCGTGTAGTCACGGAGGTTGAGACCGCCGGCGGCATAGTCAAAGCTAACATCTACGTTGTTGCCAGGTGATCTCTCGAAGTCGCAGCGGGAAATTACGATATCACCAACTCCGCCGAATCAACCAGCAACAACGCGCTTCCCCACAGACCCGCCCACCTCAGATCGAGCCCTCGCCGCGAGTTCAAGAACCTCATCAACTGACCATTGATCGTACGCATGCGAGCCATACTTACACGCGATGATCATTCCGCTCGGTGCAATCAGGAAGTCCGCTGGCAGTCCGAGCCGCCCTCCACTCGGATTGAAGGGCGCCAGCGGAGCGCGCCCGGAAAGCGTTCGGCCCAGGCTTCCCACTACTCCGCGAATAATCGGACCCCACACAAGAGGGCTCATCAACGCTCGAAGTCCGGACTCGACCCCAAACTGCCTGTACAGCTTCTTGTCAGGATCAGCCACAACGTCGAATGGCAATCCCTCGTAGTACGGCAGCAGTGCCTCCGCGCTGGAGTGAAAGACAACCACCTCCCGAATTGAGGCGGCTGAAAGCTCGCTACCCCGCCTCGCCACCGAATGCAGATGTAGATCGCAAACGGGACAGCCCGCGAACCGCCTGAATTGAAGGTGAATCATTTGGGATGGATCTGGAACTTTTATCTGAATCGAACCAATCGATGTAAAGTGCAGATCATTTACCAGCGCGCCCTCTTTCAATCTCCTATTCACCGCGTAATCTCCCTCATGAATTCCGGAATAAGCAGCCGTCCATTTATAGACATCTGTCCAGTCACGTCGATAAGATCGAGATCGCAGTGCGAAAGCTTCAGACGAATCCCAACGAGACGTCCGCTATTGAACAAATGAAGAAGAAACGTCCAGAAAATCCCGGTAAAAACGCCCGGGAATCCGACCGGCGCGTGACGCGAACCCGTGAGCTCCTTGAACAGGCTCTCCTCGCCTTGATCAAGGAGAAGCCATTCGATTCCATCTCCGTCCAGGACATCGTCGATCGTGCAAATGTCGGCAGGGCCACCTTCTACCTGCACTACCAGAACAAGGAGGACCTCCTCGGAAGCGGCTTTGCCGGTCTGCAGGCAACACTCCGCGAACAGCAGAAAGCAGTCAGGCGCTCAGGCGTCAAGCTCGATGAGATGTTCTTCGCGTTCAGCTTCCACCTGCTGCAGCACGCTCACAAACATCGTGAAGTCTTTCCTGCAATGCTGGGTAAGAATGGCGGTGTTGCCATTCAACACGTTCTCCGCAAGCTCCTTACCGAACTGATGCGCGAAGAAGTCTCCGCCATTTCCTCCGTCAAAGAATCGTCACAGATGCCCACAGCGGCAGCCGTAGAATTTCTCTCCAGCGGCCTCTTCGGCTTGATGGTCTGGTGGCTTAACGGCCGCGCGCGGCTTTCACCTGAGGAAATGAACGACACCTTCCGTCGCCTTGCAATACCAGTTCTGCGTTCCGCTGTGCGGTAACATAGCGTCTCATCATTTGCCAGTTGCGGACTGACCCGGACGGCACCATAATGCTTCCGGTCCAAACACGCAGAGGGGGTCCGTATGAAACATCTTCTCGGACTTCTAGCCTTGGTGTTTGTTCTGCCATGTTTACTCCTGCTGTCTAGTTGCGGCAGCAACGCCACGGCAACCAATTCACGCTCAGCCATAACTCCAGAACAAACCACAATAACTGTCGCGATCAAGGGAGGCTCCGTCTCTCTGGCGGCCGGAGAAACCTACCAATTCTCCGCAACCGTGACCGGCACCGCGAACACCTCTGTCACATGGCAACTCAGCGACTGCTCGGGCGCGGCTTGTGGCAGCATCACTTCCACCGGTTACTACACCGCACCCTCAGCCATTCCCGCCTCGGCGACAATCAAGGTACTCGCAACCTCGCAAGCCGATCCCAGCAAATCCGGCTACGTCACAGTTCGCCACGAGCCCATCTCCGTCACCGTGAGTCCGCAGGCAGCGTGGGTCAGGGCAGGAGATTCGACGAATTTCGCGGTAAGCGTAAAGCACGACATCAGAAAAGGCGGCGTAAGCTGGGCTCTTTCGTGCTCCAGTTCCGATTGCGGTAAATTAAGCAATTCCGGCGGCGATTCAGTCCTGTACAACGCTCCTTCGACCTTCCCGGCCCCGGCTACCATCGTCCTTACAGCAGCGTCCGTCACAGATCCTGCCAAATCTGCTCGAGTCAATATCGCCGAATCGAGCAACAACACTCTCGCCGAAGGAGACTATGCCTTCCTGTTTAGCGGGTGGGAAGCGGCTCTCGATGGAGGATGGTATTGGCCTTTCAGGTACACCGCCGCAGGACACTTCCACGCCGACGGGAAGGGCAACATTGTTAATGGCATTGAGGACGTCAACTCGTATTTAGGCGTCTCCCAGTCGGTGCCCTTCACCGGAACTTACGCCGTCAGCTCCGATCGCAGAGGACAGTTCACCGTCACAACCGCAACTGACACCCACATCTTTCGCATGGTCCTCGATCCGTCAGGCACTAGGGCAAGATTCATCCGTTTCGATGGAACACCGAACAACATGCCGGTATCGGGGTCGGGCTTTCTCGAGCGGCAGGACAGCTCGGAGTTCTCGTCAACTGCGCTCGCAGGTGATTATGCTTTTGCATTGTCCGGTGCAGGTGCGGGGCACAACTGGTGCCGCTTCGCTGACGCAGGCAGATTCACTCTAGGCACAGCAGGAGCAATCACCGCAGGCAGGCTGGACCGAACCAGACAGGGATGGGCAACCGGCTCCTTTCTGCATTCCACAGATAGCCTCGTCCTCTCTGGATCTCTCGTTGCTCCTTCCGCGACCACAGGCCGAGGAACCGCGACTTTCGTCATCTCCTCACAGTCCAACCAGATTTTAGAAACTTGGAATTTCGTCTACTACATCCCCTCCGATGACAAACTGCTGCTGGTGCAAATCGATCCCCGCAGCACCGAGAACACCGCCTTGGTTGTGCTCAGTGGCGAGGCCCGCCGGCAGCACGGGCTATTCAACGCCGAATCGTTCAAAGGCCCTGTCGTCTTCGCGATGGCTGGCTTGAATCGCGAAGGCTACGGCGCATACTTCGAACGCGTCGCGGTGGGGCAGATGATTTCCGACGGAGCGGCCCTAATTGCCGGCGTTGTTGACGACAATGGCTATCCACAACCCGCAATGCCAAACCAGGCGTTTCATGCAAGCTACACTTTGGCGCCCGACGGTCGAGCCGAGTTACAACTCAGCGGCATCTACTTGCAAAAGGCAGCTGCCTACTTCTATGGACCCAACAAGGCGTTCTTGATAGAAACTGGCATCGGAAGTGACGTGATGTTCGGCGACATCAGGCCGCAGGCTGCAGGTTCCTTCGACGCACAGTCGGTCTCCGGAGCTTTCCTCACTACTACTGCCTCACCAACCAGCGAGGAATCACCGACCGAAGCCGGCATCACCGCGTTTGATCGTGCGGGCGGCGTCACATCTAGTGTCGACGCCAACCAGAACCTTTACGACGATCCTGCGATGTGGCTGCAACGTTTCGATCTGGACGGGACTTATGACGTCGCGCCAAATGGACGCATAACCATCAACTACCCGTCTCAGTCGCGAACAGCGGTTGTCTGGATTGCGGCGCCAAATGAGATGGTCGGGAACGCCTCGTTCTCATCCGAAGGATGGTATTACACACACTGGGCTGCCTTGGTTGAATTCACAAGGTAGGCAGCTGACTTCTGACGGACCATTCCCGGACCGCTCGGTCCGCAGGTGGTCCATTTTTTGTCTTTTCGTAGCTGATGACAATCTTGCCTTTCGCGCGTTACGCTGTGAAACACCTCACGCGCCAACCACAAACCGGCCGTGACCTCGGAGGTCATTCCCGATGCTAAAGTCCGTCGGAATCGTGCTCGGAAGCTACGTCCTTTCCATCGTCCTCGTCCTCTGCACCGACCCCCTGCTGAGTCGCATCTTCCCCGGCGACTTCGAAAAAGGTCGCATCCCCTCCAACCCTGCGCTGCTTGTCAGCACCGCGTTCTTCGTTGTGATCTCGATTCTGTGCGCCTGGGTATGCGCCCGCTTTTCTCCACGTCTCCCCTCCAAACATGTCCTCTGGTTCTTTATCCTCGGCGAAGTGATGGGCATCGCCGCCATCATCCCCAACTGGTCCAAAGGCTGGCCCCACTGGTACTGGTTATCCTGGCTCCTCACATGGCCGGTCAGCTGCTGGATCGGCCTCAAACTCGCAGGCAGATCGAGCAGTAGCGACGCTGCTCCGATCATCACGAACCGTAGCGCAGAAGAACATTGAAAAAGGCTGCGCAGAATTCGATCAGCGTCAACGTGAAGCAGGCGGTGCCATTTTTCGGCGTAACGAATATGGAAGCTTCGCTGGGCTTCTACATCGACGGCCTGGGATTCAAGATGACTCGTTGGTGGATCCCCGAAGCGGCTGACGATCACGGCAACAAACCCGACGGCAGGATTCGCTGGTGCTGGCTCGAACTCGGCGAAGCCGCAATCATGCTGCAGGAGTTCTCCCCGCAACGCCAGACCAGCGAACCGCTCGGCGGCGGTGTCAATGTCTGCTTTCAGTGTGAAGATGCGTTGGCTCTCTATCGCGAATTCAAATCACGCGGAATCCATACCCGCACACGCCCTTACGTCGGCAACCGTCTGTGGGTCGTCACTCTCACCGACCCCGATGGCTACCGCATGGAGTTCTCCAGCCCGACGGACGCTCCAGAAGAAACCGAACTGGAAGACTAGAAGCAGCCAGCAGCTTGTAGCTCTTGTCTCGTTGTTAGCGGCTGCATGCTACTGGCTATTGGCTCGCTCCCGCCCTTCCCACCGCGCTCGCCCCGATGTACCATGATCCGTTCCAAAGTTGAGCTTCTGGGGACACTGCCAGATGATCGAGGCGACCATGTGCAAGCGGTTCGTTTCTGCCCTGATTCTTCCCTTCATTGCAACCCTCGCCTTTGCTGCCGCCAAGCCTCCTGAAAAGCCCAAGCCGGCTCAGTCCATTTCCGAACTTCAGCAGCAACTCACAAAGATCGTCTCCGACACCCACACTCCCGGCGTCTCCATCGCCATCGTCCATCGCGACGGACCCGAATGGGTAACTGCGCTCGGTAAAGCGGACGTTGCCTCCAACCGCGACGCCACCGCCTGGACGCTCTTTCGCATCGGCTCCACATCCAAAGCCTTCGCTTCCCTATCCATCCTCAAGCTCGCGCGCGAAGGCAAGCTCTCGCTCGATGAGCCGATTCACAAGCTCATCCCCGAAGTCGGCTACGACAACAAATGGGAGGCAACTGACCCAGTTCGCGTGGTTCATCTTCTGGAACACACCACCGGATGGGACGACTTGCATCTGCGCGAGTACGCGAAGGATGCGGCTAACATGGATCTGCGTACGGCGCTCGATTTCGGACGCTCTTCCCGCTTCTCCCGCTGGCGTCCTGGCACGCGCATGGCCTACTGCAACAGCGGTCCCGCCGTCGCTGCCTACATCGTCGAGAAAGTCACCGGGCAGCGCTTTGAAGATTACGTCGAGCAGAATTTCTTCCTGCCCATCGGCATGAAGACCGCCACATACTTCAAACCCGATGCAAGCCAGGCCACCACGCTCTACCACGGCGACGGCAAAACACCCTATCGCTACTGGAACATCACCTACCGTCCTGCCGGCTCCATCAACGCCTCGGCCCAGGACATGGCCGCCTATGTCCAGTTCTATCTGAATCGCGGCGCGGTGAATGGAGTGCAGCTTGTACCCGCCGCGGAGATCGACCGCATGGAGAACCCCGCCAGCACATGGGCCGCGCGCGACGGCCTCAAAGCCGGATACGGCCTCTCCAATTACTGGACCTTCAACGACGGCTTCGTTTACCACGGCCACAACGGCGGAGTGGAAGGAGGCCTTACCGAGATGGCCTACCTGCCCGAATTCGGCATGGGCTACTTCTACTCAATCAATGCCGGCAACGGCGATGCGTTCTCAAGGATCGGCAAAGCCATTCGCGCCTACATCACCCTCCACCTCCAGCGTCCCCCGGTGCCCGCTGGCGGCGCGCTTCCAGCAGACGCAGCAGACTACGCCGGCTTCTATCAGCCTGACTCGCCCCGCCAGGAACTCATCCGTTTTCTCGACCGCCTTGCCGGGCTCTCCCGCGTCCACTTCAACGACGGGAAAATGCTCGTCTCCAGCCTCAATGGAACGAACACATTCATTCCCGTCTCGGGCCATCTCTTCCGCTACGTCGGCAAAGACGATCCCCCGGAACCCGCCGCATCGGCCGCGTTGCTCACCCCCAACAGCGAGGGACGCTTCATTCATGCGGGCGGAACTCTGAAGCGCATTCCAACCTGGTTCGCTCTATTCGAAATCGCACTCACGGCATTCGTAGTGGCTGCTATGATCTCGATTCTGCTTTATGCGCCGGTATGGATCATCGGGGGCTTCTTCAAGAAGCGTCGCCGCCCCACAGAGCGCCCCATGCGACTCTGGGCGCTGCTCGCGATGTTGTGCCTGATCGCCTTCGTCGCGATTTTCATCGTCTGCTCCAGTGACATCATCAGCCGCTTCGGCAACGTGACCATCTGGTCGCTAGCCATCTTTGCATCTACCCTGCTCTTCGCCCTCACATCGCTGATCGCCGCCTGGACAGCATGGAGAAGCCGAGCAGAGGGAGTCCGCCGCGGTGTCCGCATCTACTCGATGATCGTCTCGGCTGCCCTCGTCATCGCGACAATATACCTGGCCTACTGGGGAATCATCGGCCTTCGGACCTGGGTGTGACGACGCGGTCCAGTCGCTCTCTCAACCACGTCAACAATTCGGCGGGCAGCCGATCTACGGATTCCAGCTGAAACCGCCGAACGCCTTCCCGCAAAGTCTCTGCCGCAGAGCCTTGCACGGTCAGCACCGCATCGGCCGCTCGCATGAGCCGCACGAAACTAGCCTTCCTCTCGTCGCCGCCAACCAGCGCCAGACAAACGTCAGGCTTCACCGCATCCAAAATCCGATTCGATTCAAAAACTACATTCCGATCAGAGCCGAGCGCCGCGCGAATCTCGTCCATCGGAACCTCATCCCCAACCCGTGTCACCAGCAGCGCCCGCTTTGCCCCCGCTCGCAGAAATCGGGCCGTATCCGTCTCCTCGCCAGCCCGCGTCTCTTCCCTTATCACCAGCGCAGCAGAGCTCTCATTCGAACCACCCGCCGGATAGTCATGCCCCGTAATCTTCACCGCCGTCCACTCATACTCACGTAGCGCCGAAATTACCGCGCACACCACCCCCGTCTTCCCCACATCCTTCCCACTCCCCCCAACAACAACAATCGCCACACACGCCTCAAAAAAGAGCTAAGAGCTAGCAGTTGGAAGCTAGTAGCTGTTTCACGCAATAAACCTAAGGCAATTCCCATCCGCATCCTTCACATACATCTCCCTGCTTCCCCAGCTCTGGTCCACAGGAGGTACATCGATATGCACATGTCTCGCTTTGAACTCCGCATAGAATCTGTCCACGTTGTCCACCATCAGATTCGTTACCGCGCCTGCCACGCCATCGCCGGAGAACGAAGACAAATGCAGCCAAACCCCGTCCCGTGAGATTCCCATGTAGCAGGGATCACCCTTTCCGCCGTTAGGGTGATGTTCAAACTCCAGCCGGAATCCGAGGTCGTGGCAATAAAACCTCAGCGCCTTCGCTCCACTCGTGACATGCAAAACCGGAATCGCGCGTCGGATCATCGAACCCTCCTTCGCATATCTGCCCGGCGATCAGCCCTAATCCCTATTCCCTGATCTCTACTCTCTATCTTTATCCGCAGTTCCCTTGTCCCCTCGTTCCCTGCTCTTCGCCAGCCTGCTCAGCGTCGCCTGCTCGCGCAGCACCTGCTTCAACGGACGCGCCGGAGTTCCAAACATCACCGTTCCCGGCTTGTGTCCCTCGTTGGTAATAGTCTTGCCGTTGAAGACTCCCGACTGACCTCCCAGGATCACGCCTTCACCCACATGCACGTGGTCGCCGATGCCCACCTGGCCAGCCAGCACCGCGCCCTTGCCGATTGTGCTCGATCCCGAAATTCCCGTCAGGGCAACGAGAATCGCGTCCGGCCCCACCTCACAGTTATGCCCCACGTGCACCAGGTTGTCCATCTTCGTTCCTTTGCGGATCCGCGTCTCCTTCAGTGCTCCGCGATCGATCGTGCTGTTCGCACCGATCTCCACGTCATCCTCGATCACCAGCTTTCCCTGCTGCGGAAAATGCGTATAAGCACCCGTCTCCGTATCGCGCACGTAGCCAAACCCGTCGGCCCCAAGCACCGCCCCCGCATGTACCACCACTCGATCTCCCAGCGTCACTCCCGGATAGATCACCACCCGCGGATAAATCGTGCACTCTATGCCGATCTTCACAAACTCGCCAACGATCGCGCCCGCACCGATCCGCGATCCCGCTCCAATCCACGCATGCGATCCCACCACCGCATTCGACCCGACAAACACCGCCGGATCCACCTTGGCGTCCGGAGCCACCACCGCACCGGGAGCAATGCCCAAACTCAGCGGAGGCTTCCTCACCAGCTTCGCCGCCTTCGCAAACCACAGCTTCGGCTGTTCCGTCTCAATGATGCACTTGCCCTTCGGATACTCCGTCGCCATTCCCTGCTTCAGAACGATCGTTCCCGCGTTGCTCTTCAGCGCGGCAGCCACCGCCGCCTCCGACTCGGCAAATGCCAGGTCGAACGCGCTCGCCGTCTCATAGGCGCTCACCGCGTCCACAATCCACTCCACATCGCCCTGCGCGAGGTTCCCGCCCAGTTCATCCAGCAGTTCTTGCAAGATCATCCAGGATTCTCCATGGGAAGATTACCGCGTCCCGGAACGGCATTCCCCGCCTTTTTCGTCGCGAGGTTTTCGAAGCACCAACATCGCCACAAGCTATCGGCTACCGGCTACTGGCTACAAGCTCCTGGCGCACTGAAAATTGAGAGCTGAAGGCTCTTTCCATCACTGTTCCTCGGCCAGCGTCTCCACAATATGCCCCATCTTCTCCTGTTTGGTCCTCAGGTACGCCGCAAACGTCTCCTGCGGCTCAACCTCCGCCGACACGCGCTCTGTCACTTCGATCCCCGCAGACTCCAGCGCCGCCACCTTATCGGGATTGTTGGTCATTAATTTGACCTTCTCGACGCCCAGCATCTTCAGCACACGCGCCGGCAACTCGTACTCGCGATAATCGGCTTCAAAACCAAGCTCGACATTCGCTTCAACCGTGTCGCGTCCCTGGTCCTGCAGCTCATAAGCCTTCAGCTTTGCCATCAGCCCGATCCCGCGCCCCTCCTGCTGCTCATACAGCAGAATTCCCGCGCCTTCTTCGGCGATCTTCGTCAGCGCCAGCTCAAGCTGCAGCCTGCAATCGCACCTCAGCGAACCGAACACATCCCCCGTCAGACATTGCGAGTGAATCCGCACCAGCGGCGCCGCCGACTTCACATCCCCCATCACCAGCGCAACCAGCCCTTCAATCTTGCAATTCTGGACCGGAGACCCGCCGCCAGCCGCACCGGCCGCAGAGGGCAATCTCCCCTCAAACCCCAGAATCCGGAAAGCCCCCCACCGGCTGGGGAAATCAGCCTCGGCTACCTTCTTCACGCTTTCAAATGCCATATCCCCATTCTACTTTGCGCGAATTCCGCCCCCAGCGGCACCCGTCACAGCGCCGCCAGCCGCACACAAGCGGATCTGTAAAGCACAAAGCTACCGGCGTGCTGAGTAACGCAATGGAACTCCGGCATGTATCAGGGCTTGGCTTCAGCTATGCCGCCACATTCTGCAAACGAGCCCGGCTTTAGCCGCTGTGCCGAAGCGCGTCGGAACTCCGGCTTTATCAGTGGCCATTCCAGACAATTAAAATCTTGGAAATTCAGTGCACAGCCCGAGTGGAGGACTGACTCCATCAGGTTGGAGAATCTTCATGGAATTGAACGAGCTGTTAGAAATTGAACCGCTGAGCAAAGCACTTCAATGCGCGCTGAGACTCGCACAGGAACAAGGAGCAAACGAGCTGGCAAAATGGCTCCAATTGGAGATCGGCGGTTACTACGCCACAAATAGTCACAGCATCATCACCGTTCCGAAGTATCGAGCCGTTGCAGGCGCGCACCTCAACATCTATGGTCAGCGTTTAAAGGTTCAGGCTGGTCAATCT
>Ga0310811_10014044_pt1 | contig 10436 bp, 8 predicted proteins | sample YCmetagenome_FD_207642 | JGI IMG/M metagenome (GOLD analysis project Ga0310811, IMG submission 207642) | Soil microbial communities from experimental microcosm in Duke University, North Carolina, United States - YC | ecosystem: Engineered > Artificial ecosystem > Soil microcosm > Unclassified ... | reverse complement strand
AGGTACACCGGGCCCGCGGAGCCGGCCTCCGCGGACCAGTGCATGCGGTCCAAGCGCGCGCGCAGCTTGTCCATCACCAGCTCGCGCGCGCCGTACCGAACTGTGCCGGATCTTCCCTCGACGCCGTCGGCTTCCGCCCGCGGGAAGTCGAGACGTCGCGTACTTTCGTCGATCACGATCCCGAATTGATCGACCCGGAGATCGGCACTGATCTGCTGCGACATGGGTGCGTCACTTTACACGCACTTTTTCTTCGGCCACGCTCGGCGGGCTTTGGAGTCGGATCAGCTCTCACGCGACCTCGCGTCGCTCAAGATCGATCGCGCCGCGCCGCCGCCGGCCCGCTCGAAGTCTTGGATCGTCGTCGTCCTCGTGCTCGCCGCGCTCGGTGCGGTCGGCTGGTTCGTCATCTATCCGCGCGTCCACTCGGCGCTGACGACGCCGGAGATCCAGATCGGCGAGATCCAGATGGTGTCGCCGGCGCAGGCGTCGGTGCAGCTGACCGCGACCGGTTACGTCGTCGCGCTCTCGTACGCGAACGTCGCGTCGAAGGTGCCCGGCCGCATCGCCGAGCTCTACGTCGACGAAGGCTCCGAGATCAAACAGGGCGACAAGGTCGCGCGCCTGGAAGACGTCGACTTCAAGAGCTCGCTCGCGGCGGCGAAGTCGCGCGCGGCGGCCGCGTACTCGAAGGTCGCGATCGCGCGCTCGCAGCTCACCGAGATCAAGGTGCAGATCGATCGCGAGAAGCCGCTGGTCGAGAGCGGCGTCGACGCGAAGGCCGTGCTCGTCGATCTGCAGGCGAAGTACGACTCGCTCACCGCGGCGGTCAGCGCCGCGCAGGCCGACGCGGCCGCCGCCAACGCCGAGGTCGCGAGCCTCCAGACCCAGCTCGGCAGCTACACGATCATCACGCCGATCAGCGGCACCGTCGTGAAGAAGCTCGTGCAGGTGGGCGAGGGCGTGTCGCCCGGCTTCGGCACGCCCGGCGTCGTCGAGGTCGTCGACATGAGCTCGCTGGTCGTCGAGGTCGACGTGCCGGAGACGCGCCTCTCGCAGGTCAGCGAGAACCCGCCGTCGCCGTGCGAGATCGTGCTCGACGCGTACTCGACCGAGCGCTTCCGCGGCGAGGTGAAGGAGATCGGCCACACCGTCAACAAGTCGAAGGCGACGGTGCCGGTCAAGGTGAGGTTCATCAGCCGCCCGAAGCTCGTCTTGCCCGACATGGCCGCGCGCGTGAGCTTCTTGTCGAAGGCTCTCGACGAGAAGGACACCGCGCCCGCGAAGCTGGTCGTGCCCGCGGCCGCGGTCGTGCAGCGCGGCGGCGCCGACGTCATCTTCGTCTACGACGAGGGCGACGTCCGCCAGACCTCGGTGAAGGTCGGCGAGGCGGTCGGCGACGGCAAGGTGCTCGAGACCCAGATTCCCGCCGGGACGAAGGTGATCCTCTCGCCTCCGCCGGACTTGAAGGACGGACAGAAGGTCAAGGAGAAGAAGTGATGGCTGGCAACGGCGAAACCATCGTGAAGCTCGCGGGCATCAACAAGACCTTCTATCGCGGGAAGGAGCCCATCCCCGTGCTCGACAGCCTCGACCTCGACGTCCCGAGCGGATCGTTCGAGGCGCTGATGGGCCCGTCGGGCTCGGGCAAGTCGACCTTGCTCAACATCATCGCGGGGCTCGATCGTCCGTCGCGGGGCTCGGTCTCCGTCGCCGGCTCGCAGCTCGACAAGATGTCCGACGGCGAGCTCGCGAAGTGGCGATCGCAGACGATCGGCTTCGTCTTCCAGTCGTTCAACCTGATCCCGGTGCTCACGGCGGCGCAGAACGTCGAGCTGCCGTTGTTGTTGACCGGGTTGTCGGGCGCCGAGCGCAAGAAGCGCGTCGCGACCGCGCTGCGCATCGTCGGCCTCGAAGACCGCATGGATCACTACCCGCGCCAGATGTCGGGCGGTCAGGAGCAGCGGGTCGCGATCGCGCGCGCGATCGTCAATGACCCGAAGATCATCGTCGCCGACGAGCCGACCGGCGATCTCGATCGCAAGAGCGCCGACGACGTGCTGACGCTGATGACCAAGCTCAACAAGGAGCTCGGCAAGACGATCTTCATGGTCACGCACGACCCGCACGCCGCGGAGGTCGCGACCGTGCAGCGCAAGCTCGACAAGGGAGCGCTCCTGTGAACATCGCGACCTATGCGCGCCGGAACCTGTTCCGCCGCAAGGGCCGCACGATCCTGACGATGGTCGCGATCGCGCTGGCGGTCCTCATCTTCTCGATCATCCGCACGGTCATCTACGAATGGAACCGCGGCGCCGAGGAGGCGGCCCAGGATCGCCTCGCGATCCGCCACAAGGTCTCCATCACGATGGAGCTGCCGTACAAGTACATCGACGAGGTCCGCGCGACCCCCGGCGTGACCAAGGCGACCTGGGCCAACTGGTTCGGCGCCAAGGATCCCAAGGAGCGCATCCCGTTCTTCGCCGGCTTCGCCGCCGATCAGAACTCGTTCTTCGACGTGATGGACGAGATGTCGGTCGATCCGAAAGTGCTCGAGGAGTGGAGGAACACGCCCAACGGCGCGATCCTCGGCGACCTGATCGCGAAGACGTTCGAGGTGAAGCCCGGCGACGACGTCACGATCGCGAGCGACATCTATCCCGGCGACTGGAAGTTCAAGGTCGTCGGGATCTACAAGCCGCTGCGCAAGACCGTCGATCGCAACAGCTTCATCTTCCGGTGGGACTACCTCAACAACTCGGACGCCGTACCGCCGCCGATGAAGGACAAGATCGGCTGGATCCTGGCGCGCATCGACGACGCCGCGCACTCGGCGCAGATCGCGAAGAGCATCGACGCCAAGTTCGAGGATCACGACGACCAGACCTCGGCGATGAGCGAGCGCGCGTTCCAGCTCTCGTTCATGGGCGGATTCACCGCGATCCTGACCGCGTTCGACTACGCGTCGGTCGGCATCCTGTTGATCTTGATGCTCGTGCTCGCGAACGCGATCGCGATGAGCGTCCGCGAGCGCACGCACGAGTACGGCGTCCTGCGCGCGATCGGGTTCCCGCCCGCGCACATCGTCGGCTTCATCGTCGGTGAGTCGGTCTTGATCGCGGTGATCGGCGGCCTGATCGGCGTGGCGATGACGGCGGGCCTGATCAACGGCGTGATGGGCCCGTTCCTCGAGGAGAACATGTCGGGCTGGTTCCCGTACTTCTCGACGCCGCCCTACGTGATGGGGCTCGCGATGGTGGCGGCGATCGGCGTCGGGATCTTCGCCGGAGCGTTGCCCGCGTATCGCGCGTCGAAGCTCAAGGTCACCGACGCCCTGCGGAGGTTGGACTAATGGTGCCCGTCAGCTACAACGTCCGCAGCCTGCTGGTCCGCAAGGTGACGACGATCGTCACCGCGCTCGGCATCGCGCTGGTCGTCTTCGTGTTCGCGGCGTCGCGCATGCTCACCGAAGGCGTCAACGCCGCGATGGCGACCAGCGGCCGCCCCGACACGGTGATCGTGTTGCGCAAGGGCTCGGACAACGAGCTCTCCAGCGGCCTGCCGATGGACGCGGTCGCGAAGCTGCGCGCGCATCCGCAGGTGTCGCAAGCGGCGGGCGCCGGCGCGATCGGTGAGCTCGTGCAGGTCGTGATGGCGCCGCACGAGGGCGGATCGGGAGAGGTCTCGAACGTCACGATCCGCGGCATCCCCGAGGACGGGATCGCGTTCCGTCCGGAGGTCAAGATCACGAGCGGGCGCGCGCCGAAGCCGGGCACCAACGAGGTCGTCGTCGGCAAGGCGATCGCGGGCCGCTTCAAGGGCTTCGAGATCGGAGGCACCGTCGAGCTGCGCCACAATCGGCCGCTGTCGGTGGTCGGCATCTTCGACGCGGGCGGCTCGTCGTACGACTCCGAGGTCTGGTGCGACCGCGAGTTCATGGGCCAGACGCTCGGCCGCACCGGCAACGTGTCGTCGGTGCGCGTGCGCCTGAACAGCGCGTCGGACTTCGAGGCGTACCGCCGCGAGATCGAGGGCACCGCGAACAAGGACTTCGCGGCGAAGGTGCAGCGCGAGGCCGACTACTACCGCGATCAGTCGGCGCAGATCGGCACGTTCTTGAAGTTCATCGGCATGTTCTTCGCGATCATGTTCTCGCTCGCCGCGATGATCGGCGCCGCGATCACGATGAACGCGGCGGTCGCGCATCGCTCGCGTGAGATCGGGACCCTGCGGGCCCTCGGCTTCGGCCGGTTCTCGATCCTGTTCTCGTTCGTGTTCGAGGCGCTGCTGCTCGCGGTCGCCGGCGGCGTCATCGGCAGCATCGCGGTGCTCGGGTTGAGCTTCGTCACATTCCCGATGATGAACTTCCAGACGTTCAGCGAGATCGTCATTCGCTTCCACGCGGCGCCGAGTGTGTTCATCTGGTCGCTGGTGTTCGCGCTGGTCATGGGTCTCATCGGTGGGCTAGTTCCGGCAATCCGCGCCTCACGGGTTTCTCCTGTCGAAGCCATGCGTGCGTAGGACGAAAAGGCGTTAGCATCGCATCTGGCACGTCCACGAAAGGGGATCGCGGATGCGACGCATAGCTTTGATATCCATCCTGACCGGCACGCTCGCCGGCGGCTGCATGATGGCCGGCAACTACCACTCGGCGAAGACGCTCAACAAGGGCGAGTCGCAGTTCGGTCTGACCTTCTCGGGCACGCAATACGAGAAGACGTCGACCGACTCGATGGGCAACGTGTCGCGCGACGCGATCGTCTTGCCCAACATCATCCCGGAGATCACCTATCACGTCGGCATGGCGGAGAACGTCGAGGTCGGCGGCCGCGTGTCGATCGGCGCGCTCGGTATGGAGGGCGACGTCAAGTATCGCTTCCTCCACAACGACAAGCTGCACATGGCGATCGCGCCGGCGCTCGGCGCGCAGGCGTTCGTCTTGATCCAGGGCGTGTACGTGCGCCTGCCGGTGATCTTGACCTACGAGCTCGCCGACAACGTCGACTTCACGGTCGCCGTGTTCGGCGCGAGCGAGAAGTTCTCGCCGGCGAGCAGCGACTCGAGCGACGCGGGCGAGTTCAACGGCACCTTCGTGTCGTCGGGCGGCGCGGTCGGCTTCGATCTGCACGGCGAGACGTTCAGCATCCGCCCCGCGGTCGAGTTCACGCGCTACCTCTACAACTTCAGCGACGGCAGCGGCAACTCCGCGTCGGACGGCTTCAACACCGTCAACTTCCTCGTCCACCTCGCGTGGACCGGCGGCAAGGAGAAGCAGCAGCTCGATCGCATCGAGAACAAGCTCGACGAGATGAACCGCAACAACAACACGTCGCCGTATCCGAACTATCCGCCGGGTCCGCCGAGCGGCCCGCCTCCGTCGGGACCTGACGCACCGCCTCCTCCTCCTCCGGCTCCTCCGCAGTAGCGCTGGAGCGGGTGATGCAATCGTCCTGGCTCATGCCGGACGACAAACAGAAGGATCGGTTCCCGCGCTCGAAGCCCGAAGAGCATCAGCCCGACGAGCGTGAGCGCGAGCGCATGGGGCGCGCCGACACGGAGCGCCCCGACGACAAGCCCGCCCCGCGGCGGAACCGTCCCGCGCCCGATTGATGTGGCGCACGCGCACGCGTGATCGAGGCGCACACAAGCGCTGATCTCGCATCGTGATGAGTCGCGGACTCCGCGCGGCACGCAGCCTGCACTCGAAGCTGGCAGGACTTAGCTTCGATGAATGCAGCGCAACGTCAGACGATCGACGATCGACTCGTCGGCACCGTGATCGGTCGCTACCGCGTGAAGCAGGTGCTCGATCGCGGCGGCATGGGCGCGGTGTACCTCGCCGAGCACATGCTGATCGGCAAGTCGGTCGTCATCAAGCTCCTGCGCCCCGACCTCTCGCACCACGAGGAGATGGTCGCGCGCTTCTTCAACGAGGCGCGCGCGGCCAGCGCGATCCGACACCCGGGCGTGATCGAGGTCTTCGACTTCGGTCACCACTCCGACGGTCGTGCCTTCATCGTGATGGAGCACCTCGACGGCCACAGCCTCGCCCATCGGCTGCGCCGGCGCGGGCGGCTCGGCGAGCAAGAGGCCGCGGCGATCGCGCGATCGATCGCGGGCGTGCTCGCGTCGGCGCACGCCGCGGGCGTCGTGCATCGCGACTTGAAGCCCGACAACGTGTTCCTGGTTCCGGATCCCGACGCGTCGTCGGGCGAGCGCGTGAAGGTGCTCGACTTCGGCATCGCGAAGCTCGAGGGCATCGAGGCGTCGAAGACGCGGACCGGCGCGGTGATGGGCACGCCCTTGTACATGTCGCCGGAGCAGGCGCGTGGCGCGGGCGCGGTCGACGCGCGCGCGGATCTGTATTCGCTCGGCTGCGTGCTCTATCACATGATCACGGGCCGGCCGCCGTTCGTCGCCGACGGCGAAGGCGAGCTGATCGCGATGCACCTGTACTCGGAGCCGCGGCCGCTGCGCGAGCTCGTGCCCGCGGTGTCGCCCGCGCTCGAGCGCGTGACGATGGCGCTGCTCGAGAAGGATCCGAGCACGCGCACGCAGACCGCCGACGAGCTCGTCGAGGCGCTCGCGCCGATCGCGGGCGCGGTGGCGGCGCCGATCCTCTTGCGCGACGACGCGCAGATCGCGCCGTCGCCGTCGGTGACCACGCCGGTCGCGCCGAGCGCCGCCGTCGTGGACGGTCCGCTCGACGCGTGGTTCGCGGACAGCGAGGTGCCGGTGCCCGCGTCGCGCGTGCCGTCGGTGTTCGATTCGATCGCGCCGGTCGAGAAGCGATCGCGCCGCTGGTGGATCGTGCCGGCGATCGCCGCGTCGGTCGCGGCGGCGATGGTGACCTTCGCGCTCGTGCGCAGCGTGCGCGACGCGGGCAAGGATCTCGATCGCCCGCACGTGGTCGAGCGCGGCCAGCCCGGACCGATGCGGAACGTCATCGAAGACGAGCGCGTCGTCGCCGCGTCGAGCGACACGTCGTTCGAAGAGGCGCCGCCGGCGCCGCCGCCCGAGACGGCGGTCGAAGAAGCGGCGCCGCCGGCGCCTGCGCCGAAGCCTGCGGCTGCGCCTGCGTCGAAGTCGCACGCCGCTGCGAATCGCAAGCCGGCGCGCGCGCACCACCCGAAACCCACGACGACGAGCTCCCCCAATGGCTCACCGCTCGAACCTGATATCTAGCCTACTCATCGTCTGCGCGATCGCGGGCAGCGCGCGCGCCGACGGCTCGAAGCGCAGCGCGCAGGCGCTGGTCACGCAGGGCATCCACCTGCTCGAGAAGAAGCAGTACGACGACGCGCTCGACAAGTTCCGCGCGGCCTACGACGCGTACCCGAGCCCGAAGATCCTGCTCGACATCGGATCGACGTTGCGCGACATGGGGCGGCTCGCCGACGCCGCCAACACGTACGCGCAGTACCTCGACGAGACGGGCGCCGACGCGAAGCCCGAGGTGAAGAAGCTCCTGCGCGATCTCGACAAGAAGCTGTGCGTGCTGGTGATCGACATCGCGCCGGCGGGCGCCGACGTCGCGATCGACGACGGCGCGTGGATCCCGGTCGCGGGTCGCATGCAGTCGCGCGTCGAGGGCGGCACGCACCTCGTGCGCGCCCGCCATCCGGGGCTCGCGACGCAGGAGATCACCGTCGACGGACATCCGGGCTCGCACGAGGACGTGACGATCACGCTGCGCGCGACCGAGGCGGCGCCGAAGCCTGCGCCGCCGGTCGCGGTCGCGCCCACGCCGGCGCCCACGCCCACGCCGGAGCCCGCGTGGGTGAACGAGCAGCCGCCGATCGTCACGCAGAGCGCGCCGCGCGCGAATCGCGTACCGCCGATGCCGCCGCGCGTCGCGGTGCGCGAGCCGCTGCTCGCGCCCGACGAAGATCGCGTCGTCGTCGTCGCGCCGCGCCGCGAGCCGGTCGCGCCCGCGGGCGTGCAGGTCGCGTCGCGCATCGACGGGCGTCTGCGCGGCGCCGCGGTCGCGCTCGGCATCGTGGTCGACGCCGGCCCGATCGAGACCGAGATCTCCGGCATCATCTCGCACGACGCGCAGGACGTGGTGCCCGGCGCGTACGGCGGCTTCCGCCTGCACGCGGGCGAGCGCGTGCGTCCGTTCCTGTCGGCCGGCGTCCCGGTGATCTGGAGCGGCGACGCCGCGCGCGTCGCGATCCGCGGCGGCGGCGGCCTCGAACGCGCAGTCGCTGAGCGTCACGCCGACGCCGCTCGACTTCGGCGTCGTCGCCGTCGGGCAGACCTCGTCGAAGACGCTGTCGGTGGCGAACACCGACGCGATGACCGCGCTCACCGTGTCGAGCATCGCGAAGCCGCAGACGACCGCGTGCGACGCGTTCACGGTCGCGCCGGCGCCGGCCTTGCCCGACACGATCCCGGCGAGCACGACGCGCACGTGGAACGTCGCGTTCAAGCCGACCTCGGCGACCGCGTACGACTGCACGATCGCGGTCACCGACAACGACGGCAAGAACGACACGATCCACGTCGTCGGCAGCGGCGGCGTCGCGGCGCTCGGCGCGGTGCCGAGCCCGGTCGCGTTCGGGCCGGTCGTCGTCGGCACCGGCGCCGATCAGACCGTCACGATCCGCAACACCGGCACGATCGCGGCGACGCTCGGCGCGATCTCGCAGCCGGCCGCGCCGTTCTCGCTGGTCGGCGCGCCCGCGGCCGGCACGATGATCCCGCCGAACGGATCGATCATGTTCGGCGTCCACTTCGCGCCGACCGCGACCGGCAACGCGTCGGCGACCGTGCAGATCCCGAGCAACGATCCGATGTCGCCGCTCGCGCTGCCGCTGTCGGGCAGCGGCGCGACCGCGGGCGGCGCGGTGATCGCGATGTCGCCGTCGACGGTCTCGTTCGGCAACGCGAACGTCGGCGCCACCGCGAACGGCGCGTTCACCGTCGCTGACACCGGCACGATGCAGCTCGACGTCAGCGCCTTGAAGATCACCGGCGCCAACGCCGCCGACTTCTCGTTCGCCGACGCCGCGCTCGGCTGCACGAGCGGCCAGACCTGCAGCGCGCCGTTCTCGATCACGCCGTCGGGCACCGCGCGCACGATCATGCTCGCGTGCAAGCCGTCGGCGTTCGGCTCGCGGCTCGCGACCCTGACCGCGACGTCGAACGCGAACAGCGGCCCGAGCTCGATCACGCTCAGCTGCACCGGGCTCGCGCCGTCGGTGTCGGCGACGCCCGCGTCGATCGACTTCGGCACGCTGCGGGTCGGCACCGCGCGCACCGCGCCGTTCTCGGTCATGAACAACGGCAACGTCGCGCTGCACATCAGCTCGATCGCGCTCGCCGGCACCAACGCCGGCGACTTCGCCGAGAACATCTGCGCGCTCGGCTGCACGATCAACCCGGGTCAGAAGATCAACGCCACCGTGACGTTCACGCCGGCCGCGCGCGGCGCGCGCAGCGCGAACCTCGTCGTGCACTCCGACGATCCGCTCGCGCCCGACTACGCGATCGCGCTCAAGGGCACCGGCGGCGCCGGCGTCCTCGTGATCACGCAGCCCGCGGGCGGCTCGATCGACTTCGGCAACATCCCGGTCGGCGTGCAGTCGGGCCCGGTGCCGATCACGATCCAGAACCAGGGCGAGCTCGGGCTCACGATCAGCTCGATCGCGACGTCGCCGTCGCAGTTCGGGCGCGGCGGCCCGCCGACGCCGATCACGATCGCCGCCGGCGCGTCGGCGACCTGGCAGATGACCTGCACGCCGACGACGACCGCGACCTACAACGGCCAGACGACCTTCACCAGCGACGCGCTGACGAACCCGACGCAGTCGGTCTCCCTCGCGTGCACCGGCGCGGTCGGATCGCTGGTCGGCAACCCGGCGCCGCTCTCGTTCGGCGCGGTGCGCACCGATCACCCGAAGACGATGACGATCGAGGTCAAGAACGTCGGCGGCGCGTCGGTGACCGTGCAATCGGCCGCCGTCGCCGAGGCCGGGTTCGCGATCACGCCGAAGGTCGCGCTGCCCAAGGCGCTCGCGCCCAACGCGTCGTTCGCGATCGACGTGACGTTCGCGCCGACCGAGCAGCAGACGTACATGGGCAAGCTCGTCCTCACCGACGCGAACGCGCAGACCGCGTTGACCGTGAACCTGTCGGGTGACGGCCAGGTCGCCGCGTACGCGGTCACGCCGCAGACGCTCGACTTCGGCACGCTGTGCGTCGGGCAGTCCGCGTCCCAGGACGTGATGATCGAGAACACCGGCAGCGCGATGATCCGCATCTCGTCGACGACGGTGACCGGCGCGCCGTTCTCGATCGCGAGCGGCGGCGCCGGCAACGGGCTCGATCTCGCCGCCGGCCAGACCCAGACGCTGACGATCGTCGGCGTCGCGCCCGAAGGCGACGCCAGCGGTCAGCTCACGACCGTCACCGATCTCGCGACCGGCGGCACG
>Ga0310811_10014040_pt1 | contig 10438 bp, 9 predicted proteins | sample YCmetagenome_FD_207642 | JGI IMG/M metagenome (GOLD analysis project Ga0310811, IMG submission 207642) | Soil microbial communities from experimental microcosm in Duke University, North Carolina, United States - YC | ecosystem: Engineered > Artificial ecosystem > Soil microcosm > Unclassified ... | reverse complement strand
ACCCGTCCTGACCCGCCCGACGACCGCGGGGCGGCGATAGAAGCTGGCATTTCCGATAAGTCGGGCACTCCGTGCCGCGACTTATCGGATTTATACCCTGTCAGGAGATAAGTCCGATAAGTCGTGGCGCGCCAGCGCCCGACTTATCGCGAAAAAGACCGTTTATCGCCCACAAGGCCGCTTGTCGTGTGCAAGGTCGCTCAGGAGGTGCGTGACCAGCCGAAGGGGTCCTCGGTCAGGCCGCGCTGGATGCCGACGATCGCGTCGCGGATCGAGGTGGTGACCGGGCCCTCGGCGGCGCCGCCGATGAGGAACTCGCCGTCGCGGGAGCGCGCGGTGCCGATCGCGGTGATCACAACGCCGGTGCCGCAGGCGAAGGTCTCGCGCAGGTCACCGCCGAGCGCGTCCGCGCGCCACTCGTCGAGGGAGTACGGCCGCTCCTCGACGCCCCAGCCGCGGTGGCGGGCGAGCGTCAGGACCGAGTCGCGGGTCACGCCCGGCAGGATCGAGCCGTTGAGGGGTGGCGTGACGAGCAGCGGTTGCCCGTCGCGCTCGTACACGAAGAACAGGTTCATGCTGCCCGACTCCTCGATCCACCGGTGTTCGACGGCGTCGAGGAAGACGGTCTGGTCGCAGCCGGCCTCTTGGGCCTGGGCCTGCGCCCGCAGGCTGACCGCGTAGTTCGCGGCGGCCTTGACGTGCCCGGTGCCGCCGGGCGCGGCGCGCGAGTAGTCCTGGGAGATCCACACGGTGACGGGCTTGGCGCCGCCGGCGAAGTAGGAGCCCGACGGGGAGGCGATGACCGCGAAGAGGTACTCCGAGGACGGCCGCACGCCCAGGAACGGGTCCGTGGCGATCATGAAGGGGCGGATGTAGAGGCTCTGGCCCTCGCCCGCGGGCACCCAGTCGCGGTCGGCGTCGACCAGCGTCCAGACCGCGCGCAGGAACAGCTCCTCGGGCAGGGCCGGCATGGCGAGGCGCTCGGCGGTCGCGTTGAGGCGGCGGGCGTTGGCCTCGGGGCGGAAGAGGCCGACCCCGCCGTCGGGCAGCGCATAGGCCTTGAGGCCCTCGAAAAGCTCCTGGCTGTAGTGCAGCGCGGCGGTGGCGGGCGACAGCGAGAGCGGCCCGAAGGGTTCCAGGCGCGCGTCGTACCACCCTTTGCCCTCGGCATAGCGAATCGTGACCATGTGGTCGGTGAAGACGCGGCCGAAACCGGGATCGGCGAGCAATGCGGCGCGCTCCTCGGCCGGACGGCGCGCGGCGGGAACGATGTCGAATTCGAGCATTCCGGAACTGTATTCGGAACCTGAACGATCCCTAAGCAACATCCCGGGGACTGGTCGGTAACAATCCCGTCAGAACAGGTTCGCCGGAGGCGCCGGCGACGATGTCGCGGTCGCATCGGTGACGATGCGTGCGCCGCCGATGAGCTTCACCAGGTCCTCGCCGTCGACCAGCCGGGCCGGGAACGGGTCCGCGGCGGCCGCGCGGGCCAGCGGCGCCCGCGGGATGCGGCCGGGCTCGGCGGCGGCCACGAGGACCACGTTGCCGAAGCGGCGGCCGCGCAGCACCGACGGCTCCGACAACAGCACGAGGTCGCCGAAGACCTGCCGCAGCGTCGCCGCCTGGCCGCGGGCGAAGGCGAGGCCGGGTCCGTCGGCGAGGTTGGCCAGGTAGATGCCGCCGGGGCGCAGCAGCCGCGCGGCCGCGGTCACGAACTCCAGCGACGCGAGGTGCGCCGGGACGCGGGCTCCGCGGTACACGTCGGCGACGATCAGATCGAAGCGGCCCGGCGCGGTCGCCTCGACGGCGGCGCGGGCGTCGGCCGCGCGGACCCGGATGTCAGCGCCGCGCGGCAGCGGCAGCTCCCGGCGCACGAACTCGATGAGGCCTGCGTCGAGCTCGACGACGCGCTGCACTGAGCCGGGACGGGTGGCCGCGACGTACCGCGGCATGGTCAGCGCGCCCCCGCCGAGGTGGAGCGCGGCGAGCGCTTGCCCGGCCGGCGCCATCGCATCGATCACCGACGCGATGCGCCGCATGTATTCGAAGTCGAGCCGCCGCGGGTCGTCGACGTCCAGCGCGGACTGTGGATAGCCGTCCAGCAGCAGGGTCCAGCGGCCGGGGCGGCCGTCGTCGGGGCAAAGCTCGGCGACGCCGCCGTCCACCTGCGCCACAATTCCGGCCATCCTTTTTCTGCCACCCACGCGGCAATCTTGCCCCGCGCAAGCAAAACTACCCTCCGTAATCATCTCGCTACCTAGACGGAGTTGTCCGTTCTCGGCTTTAGGACGACGATTCTGTCGACCTTCTGCTCATTGTCCGGACCCGAAAGACCGGAGGCGCGATGCAAGTACCCGCCGCATTTGAATACGCGAAAGCCACGAGCGTCGGCCAGACCCTGGAGCTGCTTGCGAAGTGGGGTGAGGACGCTCGCGTGATCGCCGGCGGCCACAGCCTCATTCCGATGATGAAGCTGCGCCTGGCCCGGCCCACGGCGCTGATCGACATCAACGACGTCGCCGAGCTCGCGTACATCCGCGTCGAGGGCGCGGAGCTGCGCATCGGCGCGCTCACCCGGCACGCGGACCTGCTCGACTCGCCGCTGGTGGAGGAGCACTACCGGATCTTCGCCGACGCCGAGCGCGTGATCGCCGATCCGCTGGTGCGCAACCGCGGTACCGTCGGCGGCTCCCTGTGCCAGGCGGACCCCGCCGAGGACCTCTCCGCCGCGTTCGCGGCCGTCGACGCCTCGGTGGTGATCCAGGGTGCGCGGGGGTCGCGCACCGTGTCGCTGTCCGAGTTCCATGTCGGTCCGTACGAGACCGTCGTCGAGCCCGGCGAGCTGCTGACCGAGATCCGGGTGCCCATCCGGCCCGGCGGCGGCTCGGCGTACCTCAAGGTGGAGCGCCGCGTCGGCGACTGGGCGGTCGCGGCCGCCGGTGCCGCCGTGTGGCTCGACCAGGACCTGATCCGCTCGGCCGGCATCGGCCTGGCCGCGGTCGGCGCGGAGCACTTCCGCGCGGCCGAGGCGGAGGCCTTCCTCGCCGGCAAGCCGGCCACCGAGGAGACGTTCGCCGAGGCGGGGCGGATCGCCGCCGAGAACACCAACCCGGTCGCGGACCAGCGCGGGCCGGTCGACTACAAGCGGCACCTCGCCGGCGAGCTCACCGTGCGCGCGCTGCGCGCCGCGACGGCTCGCGCGCGAGGGCAGGAGGCCTAGACCATGCAGATCACCGTGACGGTGAACGGCGAGCAGCACACCCGCGACGTTGAGCCCCGGCTGCTGCTGGTGCACTTCCTGCGCAACGAGCTCGGCCTCACCGGTACGCACTGGGGCTGCGACACGTCCAACTGCGGCGTGTGCACCGTGACGCTGGACGGCGTGCCCGTGAAGTCGTGCACCGTGCTCGCGGTCATGGCCGACGGCAAGAGCGTCGGCACCGTCGAGGGCCTCGAGGGCCCCGCGGGGCTCGACCCGGTGCAGCAGGGCTTCGTGCAGTGCCACGGCCTGCAGTGCGGCTTCTGCACGCCGGGCATGATGATCACCGCCCGCGCCCTGCTCGACAGCAACCCCAACCCCTCCGAGCAGGAGATCCGCGAGGCCATCTCCGGCCAGCTGTGCCGCTGCACCGGCTACGAGAACATCGTGCGGTCGGTGCGCTGGGCCGCCGAGCACCAGACGAAGGAGGCGGCTGAGGCATGACCGTCACCGAGAACCCCACCCCCATGGGCTTCGGCCGGATGCACCGCAAGGAAGACGCGCGGTTCGTCCGGGGCAAGGGCAACTACGTCGACGACATCCAGCTGCCCGGGATGCTGCACGGCTCGTTCCTGCGCAGCCCGTACGCCCACGCGAAGATCCTCTCGATCGACACCAGCGCCGCCGAGGCGCTGCCGGGCGTGCGCGCGGTCATCACCGGCGCCGTGCTGGAGACGCTGAAGCTGGCCTGGATGCCGACCCTGTCGTACGACACCCAGGCGGTGCTCGCGACCGACAAGGTGCGCTTCCAGAACCAGGAGGTCGCGTTCGTGGTGGCCGACAACCACTACATCGCGCGCGACGCCCTGGAGCTCATCGAGGTCGAGTACGAGCCGCTGCCCGTCGTCGCCGACGCCAAGCAGGCCCTCGCCCCCGGCGCCCCGGTCATCCGGGACGACAAGGAGGGCAAGACCGACAACCACATCTTCGACTGGAGCGCCGGGGACAAGGAGAAGACCGAGGCGGTCTTCGCCGACTCCGAGGTGGTCGTCGTCGAGGACGTGCTCTACCCGCGCGTGCACCCCTCGCCGCTGGAGACCTGTGGCGCGGTCGCGGACTTCGACAAGGTCAGCGGCAAGCTGACCATCTACTCGACCACCCAGGCGCCGCACGCGCACCGCACGGTGTACGCGCTCGTCGCCGGGCTGCCCGAGCACAAGATCCGGGTCGTCTCGCCCGACATCGGCGGCGGCTTCGGCGGCAAGGTCGGCATCTACCCCGGCTACGTGCTGGCGATCGTCGGTTCGATCGTCACCGGCAAGCCGGTCAAGTGGATGGAGGACCGCAACGAGCACCTGACCGCCACCGCGTTCGCCCGCGACTACCACATGCGCGGCGAGATCGCGGCGACGAAGGACGGCAAGATCCGCGCCCTGCGGGTCAACGTTCTTGCCGATCACGGAGCCTTCAACGGTACGGCGCAGCCGACCAAGTTCCCGGCGGGCTTCTTCCACATCTTCACCGGCTCGTACGACCTCGAGGCGGCGTCGTGCGACGTCACCGGCGTGTACACCAACAAGGCCCCCGGCGGCGTGGCGTACGCCTGCTCGTTCCGGATCACCGAGGCGGTGTACCTCGTCGAGCGCATGATCGACGTGCTCGCGTTCGAGCTGAAGATGGACCCGGCCGAGCTGCGCATGAAGAACCTGCTCAAGCCGGAGCAGTTCCCGTACACCACGCCCACCGGCTGGGAGTACGACTCGGGCGACTACCCGAAGGCGCTGCGCCTGGCCATGGACATGGTCGGGTACGAGAAGCTGCGCCAGGAGCAGGCCGAGAAGCGCGAGCGCGGCGAGTACATGGGCATCGGCCTCAGCTTCTTCACCGAGGGCGTGGGCGCCGGCCCCCGCAAGCACATGGACATCCTCGGGCTGGGCATGGCCGACGGCGCGGAGCTGCGCGTGCACCCGACCGGCAAGGCGGTGCTGCGCCTGTCGGTGCAGACGCAGGGCCAGGGCCACGAGACCACGTTCGCGCAGATCGTCGCGGAGGAGCTCGGCATCTCCCCCGACGACATCGAGGTCGTGCACGGCGACACCGACCAGACCCCGTTCGGCCTGGGCACGTACGGCTCGCGCTCGACGCCGGTCTCCGGCGCCGCCACCGCGATCGTCGCGCGCAAGGTCCGCGACCGGGCCCGGATCGTCGCCTCGGCGATGCTCGAGGTCTCGCCGGACGACCTGGACTGGGAGAAGGGCCGCTTCTTCGTCAAGGGCGACCCGGACCAGGGCAAGACCATCCAGGAGATCGCGATGGCCGCGCACTCCAGCCTCGAGCTGCCCGAGGGCGTCGAGGGCCACCTGGACGCGACCACGGTCTACAACCCGCCGAACCTCACCTACCCGTTCGGCGCGTACATCTGCGTCGTCGACGTCGACCCGGCCACCGGCCAGGTCAAGGTGCGCCGGTTCATCGCGGTGGACGACTGCGGCGTGCGGATCAACCCGATGATCGTCGAGGGCCAGGTGCACGGCGGCCTCGCCGACGGCATCGGCATGGCGCTCATGCAGCTCATGGCGTTCGACGAGGACGGCAACCACCTCGGCGCCTCGCTCATGGACTACCTGCTGCCGACGGCGCTGGAGTGCCCCTCGTGGGAGCTCGGCGAGACCGTCACCCCGTCGCCGCACCACCCGATCGGCGCCAAGGGCGTCGGCGAGTCGGCGACGGTCGGTTCGCCGGCCGCCGTCGTCAACGCCGTGCTCGACGCGCTCAAGCCCTTCGGGGTCCGGCACGCCGACATGCCCCTGACCCCGTCGAACGTCTGGCGGGCCGCGCAGGGCCGCCCGATCCGCACCGACATCGCGATCAGCTAAGGAAGTCCCCCGATGAACCTGCTCATTCGTGCCGATCAACTCCGTGAGGGCCGCACCCCGTTCGTGCTCGCGACCGTGGTGCGCGCCGAGCGGCCGACCAGCGCCAAGGCCGGCGACCGCGCCTTGGTGCTGCCGGACGGCACGATCGAGGGGTTCGTCGGCGGCACCTGCGCCGAGTCGACCGTCCGTCTCCAGGGGCTGCGGCTGCTGGAGACGGGCGAGTCGACGCTGCTGCGCATCACGCCCGACGACGAGGGCCCCGACGACCGTCCCGGCGCCGAGGGGCTGCTCACGGTCGCGAATCCCTGTCTTTCCGGCGGTACCCTCGAAATCTTCCTCGAGGCGATGATCCCCGCGCCGCTGGTCTTCGTCTACGGCGAGGCGCCCGTCGCCCGCTCCCTGCCCGACGTGGCCCGCGCCGTGGGCTGGGAGGGCTTCCGCGCGGCGGACGCACAGACCCCGATCCCGCTGGACGCGAGCGCCGTCGTGGTCGCCTCGCACGGGCGCGACGAGGCCGAGATCCTCACCGCTGCCGTCAAGGCGCGCATCCCGTACATCGCCCTCGTCGCCAGCCGCAAGCGCGCCGCCGCGGTCCTGGCGGAGCTCGAGCTGAGCGACACCGAGAAGGCGACCATCCACGCGCCGGCCGGCCTCGACATCGGCGCGCGCACAGCGCCCGAGATCGCGCTGTCGGTCCTGGCCGAGATCATCTCGAAGCGCCCCCGGCAGACCGCACCGCCGCCCGGGCGCGTGATGCTGCCGTTGCTGGAGAAGCCTTCCGCCGTGCAGATCGCGAAGGATCCCGTCTGCAACATGGACGTCGCCGTCGTTCCGGACGCGCTGCACTACCAGCACGAGGGCACCGTCTACTACTTCTGCGGCACCGGCTGCCGCCGCGCATTCGCCGACGCCCCGGCCCGGTACCTGTGACCGAGACCGTCGACGCGCTGGTCGAGGGCCTCGACCGGCAGGGCTACCTCGCCGACCCGGGGCTCGGCACCGCGCTGTTCCTGGCGCTGAAGATGGGCCAGCCGATCCTGCTCGAGGGCGAGCCCGGCGTCGGCAAGACCGCCGCCGCGGGCGCGCTGGCCGCGGCCCTGGACACCCCGCTCATCCGGCTGCAGTGCTACGAGGGCCTCAGCGCCGCCGAGGCGCTCTACGAGTGGAACTACCCGCGCCAGCTGCTGGGCATCCGCCTGGCCGAGGCCCGCGGCGAGACGCCGCGCGAGGCGGACCTGTTCGCGCCCGAGTACCTGCTGCGCCGCCCGCTGCTCGCCGCGATCGAGCACCCCGGCCCGCGCCCGGCGGTGCTGCTCATCGACGAGGTCGACCGGGCCGACGACGAGTTCGAGGCGTTCCTGTTCGAGCTGCTCGCCGAGGGCTCGGTCACCATCCCGGAGCTCGGCACCCGCACCGCGGTCGTGCCGCCCGTCGTGGTGCTGACCTCCAACCGGACCCGCGACCTGCACGACGCACTGCTGCGCCGCTGCCTGTACCACTGGATCGGCTACCCCGACGCCGGGCGCGTCGCCGCCATCGTCCGCCGCCGCGTCCCCGGCGCCGACGAGCCGCTCGCCGGACGGGTGGCCGGCGCGGTGTCCCGGCTGCGGACGCTGGACCTGGCCAAGCCGCCGGGCGTCGCCGAGGCCATCAGCTGGGCCAACGCGCTACGGATGCTGGGCCTGCCGCTCGACGAAGCGTCGGCGCTGGCGACCCTCGGGGCGGTGCTGAAGTACCGCGAGGACGAGGAGGTGGCCCGCAATGCCGGCCTCGCCGACATCGTTGCGGGCTGACCTCGCCTCGCTGGTCGCCGCCTTCGGGGCGGTCCTGCACGACGCCGGCCTGCCGGTCGGCCCGGACCGCGCGGCACGCTTCGCGCAGGCGGTCGAGCTGCTCGCCCCGCGCACCGTGGACGAGCTGCACCGCTGCGCGCGGGCCACGCTGACCAGCGACCCGGAGCATTTCCCGATCCTGGACCGCCTCTTCGACGCGGTCTTCCGCGGCTTCGTCGACGAGGCCGACTTCCGCGGCGACCTGAACGCGCAGGGCATGACCACCACCCGGGCCGGCGGGACGCCGACGGCCTCCGACTCCGCCGGTCGGACGGAGCGGCCGCGCGAGGTCGAGGTCGCCATCGCCGGCAGTGGCGCCGAGCGGCTCGCCGGGCGCGACTTCTCCACGCTGAGCGCCGACGAGCTGGCAGTCCTGGCCGACCTCATGCGGCGGCTGCGCCTCGCCACGCCGCCGCGGCGCAGCCGGCGCTACCGCACCGCGCCCGAGGGCACCGCCGTCGACCTGCGCGCCGCCCTGCGCCGGGCCCGGCGCACCGGTGGCGAGCCGTTGCACCTGCCGCGCCGCCGCCGCAGGGAGAAGCCGCGCCGCCTGGTGGTGCTGTGCGACATCTCCGGCTCGATGGAGCCTTACGCCAGGGCCATGATCCAGCTGTTGTACTGCGCGAGCAGCGCCACCCGCGCCGAGGTGTTCACGTTCGCCACGCGCCTGACGCGCCTCACCCGCGTGCTCGCGCGCACCCGCCCCGCGGTGGCGCTGGAGCGCGCCGGCCGCGCGGCGCCGGACTGGTCGGGCGGCACCCGCATCGGCGCGGCCCTCAAGCGCTTCAACGACGCCTACGGCCGGCGCGGCATGGCCCGCGGCGCCGTCGTGCTCATCGTCTCCGACGGCTGGGAGACCGGCGACCCCGCGCAGGTGGGCACCGAGATGGCCCGGCTGTCACGCCTGGCGCACCGCATCGTCTGGGTCAACCCCCGGACCCAGAGCCCGCGCTACCGGCCGCTCGTGGGCGGCATGGCGGCGGCGTGGCCGTTCTGCGACGCCGTGGTCAGCGCGCATTCGCTGGCCGCCGTCGAACCACTCCTCGATGCCCTCAACGGAGGTTCCCCCCACCATGCTGCTCACCAACGAGTTCGTCGTCGCCCGCCCGATCGATGAGACCTGGGCGGTCCTGACCGACATCGAACGCATCGCACCCTGCATGCCCGGCGCTCAGCTGACGGGCGTGAGTGTCGGGGATAGCGGGCGCGACGAATATGAGGGAAAGGTCAAGGTGAAGGTCGGGCCGATGACCGCCCAGTTCTCCGGCACCGCCGCGTTCAAGGAGCAGGACGCCGCCGCGCACCGCGCCGTCATCGAGGCGAAGGGCCGCGACGCGAGCGGCAAGGGCCGCGCGTCCGCCCTGGTGACCGCGGTCCTCGTCGCCGAGGACGCGTCCACCCGGGTCCAGGTCGAGACCGACCTCAACATCGCCGGCCCGCTCGCCCAGATGGGCCGCAGCACCATCGCCGACATCAGCACCCGCCTGCTGACCCAGTTCGTGGAGAACCTGGAGAAGCAGCTCGCCGAGGAGTCGGCCGCGGCACCGTCCGCCGTGCAGGAGGAGGCGGCGGCCGCTCCCGAGCCGGCCGCGGAGGAGCCGAAGGCGGAGGTCCGCGTGATCGACGCGCCCGAGGCCGAGGCGGTGGACCTCACCAAGGTCGCCGGCACGAGCACCCTGCTGAAACTGGCCGTCCCCGTCGTGGTCGTCGTCGCGGCGATCGTCGCCCTGGTCGTCTGGCTGGTCTAGGTGTTGACGCGAAAAGTCCGGCGCCTGGCGGCGCCGGACTTTTCGGACTTATCAGTATTTTGCGGTTGGTGACCCTATCCGCATGAGAAAACCGCGGGTGCGGCGTTCGGGCCCCACGGGACCTTGCCGACGATCAGGATCGTCGTCTGCTCGCCGGGCCGGAGCCGGGACTGCCACGGCGTGATCTCCACGTTTGCGGCCGTCTGCGTCGCCGTGCCGTTGACCGCGAGCTCGACCTGCTGGGTCCCGGTGTAGGAGTACCGAAGCCGCCAGTTCTGCAGGGTCTGCCGGCTGGTGTTCTTCACCGTGGCCTGTGCGAGGAACACGCCGCCAAGGTCCAGCACGTTGCTGTAGGAGACCGAGCACGGCGACGCGGCCGCGCGGCCTTCGCCCTGGTCGGCCATGAACGAGGCCACCCAGGACAGCGTCGAGTTCCAGTTGATGGCGATCTCGTTGGTCGAGTACGAGTTGATGTCGTCGACGTAGCAGAACTGCGGCGCGCAGCCGGCCAGCAGCTTGGCCGCGAGCGGGTCCTGCAGGTTGGAGTTCGGGCCGCCCGCGAGCGAGCCGGCCGGCGGGTTGGGCAGCGCCTGGTTGAGCTGGTGCGCAAAAATGCGCGTGTGCTGGTTGTGCGAGGAGCGCTCGCCGAAGCCGGTGACGTATGACTGGTTCAGCGCGTTGCGGCCGAGCAAGTAGTCCATCCCGGTGACGACGCCGTCGCGGTACTCGGCCGCGCCGGTGAGGTCGAACGCGGTCGCCAGCACGACGAGGTTGTTGAGC
>Ga0310811_10014039_pt1 | contig 10439 bp, 12 predicted proteins | sample YCmetagenome_FD_207642 | JGI IMG/M metagenome (GOLD analysis project Ga0310811, IMG submission 207642) | Soil microbial communities from experimental microcosm in Duke University, North Carolina, United States - YC | ecosystem: Engineered > Artificial ecosystem > Soil microcosm > Unclassified ... | reverse complement strand
CGGACGCCAGGGTCACGGTGGCGGAGCTGGTCCCGGCGGTGGTGGCCTGGGCGCGCGAGCCGATGGCCGCCATGACCGGCGACGGCCTGGCCGATCCCCGCACCACGGTCCACCTGGGCGACGTCGGCGCCCTGATCGCCTCGGGCCGGGCGGCCTATGACGCCATCCTGCTCGACGTCGACAACGGCCCCGAGGGCCTGACGCGGCGGGAGAACGACCGCCTCTACAGCCTGGCGGGGCTGGCCGCGGCCCGGCGGGCGCTCAAGCCCGGCGGGGTGCTGTCGGTATGGTCGTCCTCGCCCAACGCCGTCTTCGCCGAGCGGCTGGCCGGCGCCGGATATGCGGTGGAGGAGGTCAAGGTCCGCGCCCGCCCCGGCAAGGGCAAGGCGCGCCACGTGATCTGGATCGGCACGACCCCCGCCTGAGACGGGCGGATCGGGGGCGCTTGCCACTCGGGGCGCCCGCGGCTAACCGGGGGTCTCCTGGATGGGGAGCGCCGTGAGCGACGAGGCCGCAGCAGCAGAAATCCCGGCCGGTCTCGGCGCTCCGCCCGGCAGTGAAACCGTGTTCGGGGTGATCCTCGCGGTCAGTTTCTGCCACGTCCTGAACGACATGATGCAGTCGCTGCTCCCGGCGATCTATCCGCAGCTCAAGGCCGACTTCGGCCTCACCTTCGGCCAGATCGGCCTGGTGACCCTCACCTACCAGATCACCGCGTCTCTGTTGCAGCCCCTGGTCGGGCTCTATGCCGACCGCCGGCCCACGCCGATGGCGCTGCCGGGCGGGACCCTGTTCTCCCTGGCCGGGCTGGTCGTGCTGTCGGCGGCGCACAGCTACGGGCTGATCCTGGCCGGGGCCAGCCTGCTCGGCATGGGCTCGTCGGTGTTCCACCCCGAATGCTCCCGGGTGGCCCGCATGGCCGCCGGCCCGCGTCCGGGGCTGGCCCAGTCCCTGTTCCAGGTCGGCGGCAACGCCGGCCAGGCGCTCGGTCCCCTGGCCGCCGCCGTGGTGGTGGTGCGCTGGGGACAGTCCAGCCTGGCCTTCTTCGCCTTGCTGGCCCTGCTGATGGGCGCGATCCTGTGGAACGTCGGGACGTGGTACCGCCGTCACGGGCTGCGGCGGCAGAAGGCGGGGCGCGCGGCGGCCCGGGCGCGGCCGTCCCTTCCCGAGGGCCAAGCGGCGCGGGGAATCTTGATCCTGCTGGCGTTGATCTTCTCCAAGTTCGTCTACCTGGCCAGCATCACCAGCTACTTCACCTTCTACCTGATCCACCGCTTCGGCCTGTCGGTGCGGCAGGCCCAGCTCCACCTGTTCGTGTTCATGGCCGCGGTGGCGGTGGGGACCCTCCTGGGCGGGCCGCTGGGAGACCGGATCGGGCGGCGCTACGTGATCTGGTTCTCGATCCTGGGGGCCCTGCCGTTCGCCCTGCTGCTGCCCCACGCGAGCCTGTTCTGGACCGGGCCGCTGACGGTGGTGATCGGCCTGGTCCTCGCCTCGGCCTTCCCGGCGATCGTGGTCTTCGCCCAGGAGATGGCGCCGGGCCGGGTGGGGGCGATCTCCGGCCTGTTCTTCGGCTTCTCCTTCGGCATGGGCGGCATCGGGGCGGCGGCCCTGGGGATGCTGGCCGACCGGGCCGGCATCGCCACCGTCTACCAGGTCTGCGCCTTCCTCCCAGCCCTGGGCCTGCTGGCCGTCTTCCTGCCCAAGCTGCCGCAGCCGGCGCGGTGAGGGGGGCCTTGCCTCGGCGCCGCCTGCCGTCTAACCCACGACCCTTCTGGAACCGAGGCGCCCCATGTCCATCGACGCCGCGACGGTGAGACGCGTCGCCAAACTTGCCCGCATCGCCGAGCCGGAGAGCCGGCTCGAGCCGCTCGCCCGCGAGCTGTCGTCGATCCTCAACTGGATCGAGCAACTCAACGAGGTGGACGTCGAAGGCGTGGTCCCCATGACCTCGGCGGTCCACGCCACCCTGCCCATGCGCGAGGACGTGGTCGCCGATGGCGGCGACGTCGCCGCCATCCTGTCGAACGCGCCCAAGTCCGCCGACGGCTTCTTCATCGTGCCCAAGGTGGTGGAATAGCCGTGGCCGACTTCAACGCACTCACCCTCAAGGGCGCCCTGGACGGCATGGCCGCCGGGGCCTTCTCCGCCGAGGAACTGGCCCGCGCCCAGGTGGCCGCCATCGAGGCCGCCAACCCGGCCCTGAACGCCTATGTCCTGGCCACGCCCGAGAAGGCCATCGCCATGGCCAGGGCCTCCGACGCCCGGCGCGCCCGCGGCGAGGCCGGCCGGCTGGAAGGCGCCGCGATCGGGATCAAAGACCTGTTCGCCACCGACGGGACCCGCACCACCGCCGGCTCGAAAATCCTGGGCAATTTCGTCCCGCCCTACGAATCCACCGTCACCGCCAACCTCTGGCGCGAAGGTGCGGTGATGCTGGGCAAGCTGAACCTGGACGAATTCGCCATGGGCTCGTCCAACGAGAGCTCGGCCTTCGGGCCGGTGGTCAACCCGTGGCGCGGACGCGGCTCGGACAAGCCCCTGACGCCGGGCGGCTCCTCCGGGGGTTCGGCCGCGGCGGTCGCCGCCGACCTGTGCCTGGCCGCCACCGCCACCGACACCGGCGGCTCGATCCGCCAGCCCGCGTCGTTCACCGGCACGGTGGGGATCAAGCCGACCTACGGCCGCTGCTCGCGCTGGGGCATCGTCGCCTTCGCCTCGTCCCTGGACCAGGCCGGCCCCATCGCCAAGACGGTGGAGGACGCGGCGATCCTGCTCACCGCCATGGCCGGCCACGACCCCAAGGATTCCACCAGCCTGCCGGTGTCGGTCCCGGACTTCTCGGCCTTCGTCGGCCAGTCGGTGAAGGGCCTGCGGGTCGGCGTGCCCGAGGACTACCGCATCGACGGTATGCCCGCCGAGATCGCCGCCCTGTGGGACCAGGGCATCGAATGGCTGAAAGAGGCGGGCGCCCAGGTCAAGTCGGTGCGGCTGCCCCACACCAAATACGCCCTGCCGGTCTACTACATCATCGCCCCGGCCGAGGCGTCGTCCAACCTGGCCCGCTACGACGGGATGCGCTTCGGCCTGCGCGAGCCGGGCGCGACCCTGACCGAGGTCTATGAGAACACCCGCGCCGCCGGCTTCGGCGACGAGGTGAAGCGACGCATCCTGATCGGGACCTATGTGCTCTCGGCCGGCTACTACGACGCCTACTACCTCAAGGCCCAGCAAGTCAGGCGAAGGATCGCCGACGACTTCGACGCCGCCTTCCTCGAGGTCGACGCCATCCTGACCCCGACCGCCCCCTCGGCCGCCTTCGGCCTGGGCGAGCGGACCGACGACCCGGTGGCGATGTACCTCAACGACGTCTTCACCGTGACCACCAACCTGGCCGGTCTGCCGGGCATTTCGCTCCCGGCCGGCCTGTCGTCGGAGGGGCTGCCCCTGGGCCTGCAACTGATCGGCCGGGCCCTCGACGAGGGCACGCTGTTCTCGCTTGCGGGCGCGATGGAGAAGGCCGCCGGCTTCAGGGACAAGCCTGCGAAGTGGTGGTGAGATGATTCTCCTCTCCCCGCAGGAGAGAGGGAAAGGCCCTATTTCCTGACCACTTTGGCCAGGTCGGCGTCGATCCTGGCCAGCATTTCGGGGGTCAGGGTCGGCACGTACTGGGTGATGCCTTCCAGCGGGAAGCCGCGGCCCTGGTCGATCCGCGCGTCCGACACGACCTCGGGGATGTATTTGTTCAGCACGGCCTTGGTCTCGGGGTTGTCCAGCAGCTCGCCCACGGTGGACTTGACCGAATAGGCGGCGGCCTGGGCCGCGGCGACGGTCGCGACCGAGGCGAGGGCGAGGGCGGCGGCGAGGCCGAGGGCGAGGTGGCGGGACAAGAGCTTCTCCATTGCCATGGTTGCGATCCGAAGACGGACCCGGTCAGGCTAGCACGATGTCGAACCGGGTCGCCCAGCCGTCGCCCTGGCGGCGCAGCTCGGCGGCGATCAGAGGGCGGTCGCCCGGCGCCGTCGACAGGTAGACGTCATCCTGCTCGTTCCGCGGCTCGCCGGCGATGACCATCTGGGTGGTCAGGACCCGGCCGCCCGGACGGTAGACCTTGTAATGGATGTGCGGCGTACGCCCGGGGTAGGGGACCGGGCGGATGGTGCGGAAGGCGTAGGCCCCCTGTGCGTCGACGAAGGTGCGGCCGAAGCCCTGGAAGCCCTCGTCGCGGCCGCCGCGGCTGGCGTCGGCGGTGTGGATGTAGCGGCCGTTGGCGTCGACCTGCCAGATCTCGACCATGACGCCGGGGATCGGCCGGCCCTGGCGGTCGAGGACGGCGCCGCGAAGGTCCAGGAGCTCGCCGCCGGCCAGGGCCCGCCTGCCGACGTGCACCAGATCGGGGTCGGTCTCGGCGGGCATCTTGTCGGGATAGAATGGGCCCTCGGTCTCGGCCGGTGTCGGCCGCAACGCGGCGGCGGCGAAGGCGGGGCCAGCGGCGAGGGCCAGGGCGGCGCCCAGCAAGGCGTGGCGGCGGTCCAGCAGGATCATTGAGCGGCTCCCGTAGCGAGGGGCGTATGGTTTCAACGCCTGGGCGGCGAGGCTCCGTCGCCATCCAACCCCGATGCGGTCCTGTCGTATCCTTCCGGAGGGTCTGGCGGGCGATCTCGACGAGGGATAGGCTGTAGACTTCCGCTGGCTGAGGAGGCGCCGATGACGCCCTGGGAGCTCAAGGGCCGGGAACTGGCCAACTGCACCTGTGAGTACGGCTGCAACTGTCAATTCGGCGGGACGCCCGACAAGGGCCACTGCTACGCCGTGGCGGCGATCGTGATCGACGAGGGTCATTTCGGCGACGCCCGCCTCGACGGCCTGCGGATCGCCGGCATCTACAAATGGCCCGGCGCGATACACGAGGGCAACGGACAGGCGGTGGCCTTCGTCGACGCCCGGGCCGACGCCGCCCAACGCGACGGCCTGCTGCGGATCATGAGCGGCCAGGACACCCAGCCGTTCGCGACCATGTTCGCGGTGTTCGCCTCCACCGTCTCGAAAATGCACGACCCCGTGTTCACCAGTCTGGAGATCGACATCGACGTCGACCGTCGCGCCGGCCGGGTGATCGTGCCGAACCACATCGACATGCTGGCCCGTCCGATCAGGAACGCGGCCACCGGCGGCGAGGTGAGGGCGCAGATCGTCCTGCCGGACGGGTTCGAATACGAGGTGGCCGAGGTCGCCAGCGGCTCCACCCGCACGGGCGCCCCGCTCGTGGTCGATATCCAGGACAAGTATGCGCAGTTCGCCCGGCTGCACATGAACAACGACGGCCTGATCCGATCCCGCCCCGCGGCCTGAGGCGCGCGGGTGAGCGACGCCACCGGGCTGGAGCGCCTGCTCAGACGCGACCGCGTGATCACCGGCGGCGGCCTGGGCGTGCTCCTGCTGCTGGCGTGGCTTTACCTGCTGGCGGGGGCGGGCATGGGGATGAGCGCGTGGGACATGACCACGCTGGCGCTATTTCCGCACAAGGCCGGCGAGCTGATGGCCGGGATGGCCATGCCCGCCGCCGGAGAGGCCGGCGGGATGCGCGCCTCCGGCTGGACTGCCGGCGGATGGGCGCTGGCCGTCGCCATGTGGTGGATCATGATGGCGGCGATGATGGCGCCGAGCGCCGCGCCCACGATCCTGCTCTACGCCCGCGTTCATCGCCACGCCTCGCCCCGGCAGCCGGGATTGGCCCCGACCGCGCCGTTCGCGGCGGGGTATCTGGTCGCGTGGCTGGGGTTCGCCCTGGCGGCGGCGGGCCTGCAGTGGAGCGCGCAGCGGCTGGGCTGGGTCTCGCCGGCCACCATGAGCTCCCAGAGCCGATGGTTCTCGGCGGCGGTGTTGACGGCGACTGGCCTCTACCAGCTCACGCCGCTGAAGCAGGCGTGCCTCAACCATTGCCGTTCGCCGGCCGCCTTCCTCTCGCGGTATTGGCGGCCGGGCCTGACGGGCGCCCTGGGACTGGGGGTGCGCCACGGCGCCTATTGCGTGGGCTGCTGCTGGATGCTGATGGCGCTGCTGTTCGTGGGCGGGGTCATGAACCTGGCCTGGATCGCCGTCCTGGCGGCTCTCGTGCTGGTGGAGAAGCTCACGGCCGGCGGTCGCCGGCTCGGCATGGCGGCCGGCGCCCTGCTGGTCTGCTGGGGCGTGGCCACCGTCTTCGTATAGGCGGGTCGTATGGCGGCTGAATGCCTGGGCGGCCGGGCTCCGTCGCGGTATCTGAGCCCGATGCGGTCCTGTCGTATCCCCCTGGGCGGCCTGCTGGCCCTAAGCCTCCTGTCGGCTGCCGCCCCGGCGGCGGCCTGGCCGGACACGGCGCTCGGCCGCGTCGAAGCGCTGGCGGCCCTGCAGAGCCTCAACGTCGAGCTGCTCACCCACGACAGCGCCACCGCCACCCTGGAGGCCTGGTGCGCCGCGCACAGGCTGGCGCCGGGCGCGCAGGTGCTCGCCCGGCGGGTGAAGACGGACAAGCCGGCCGGCCCCGAGGTGCGCGCGGCCCTGCAGGTCGGCCCGGATGAAGCCGTGCGCTACCGCCGGGTGCAGCTGGCCTGCGGCGACCGCGTCCTGTCCGAGGCCGACAACTGGTACGTGCCCGCCCGCCTGACCCCGGAGATGAACCGGGTGCTGGACGGGACCGACACCCCGTTCGGCCGGGCGGTGGCGGCGCTGAACTTCCGGCGAAGGACCACGTCGGCCGAGCTGCTGTTCAAGCCGCTGCCGGAGGGCTGGGACGTGGCGCCGGGCCTGCCGGCGGGGAAGGGCGGCGCATTGGCGATCCCGCCGTTCGTGCTGGAGCACCGCGCGACCCTGTTCGACGCCGCCGGCGTCCCGTTCAGCGCGGTGGTGGAGAGCTACACCGATCAGGTGCTGGGCTACGATCCGCCCGGAGATTGACCCGGCATGGAACCGCCCCCGCTGCGGGGGGTTGGGTAGGTCCCAACAAATGAGGCCTGCCCATGAAAGTCAGCGAAGCCATGACCGCCCAGGTCGTGACGGCCAAGCCTGGCGACAGCGTCCGGTCGGTGGCCAAGATCATGGCCGAAGTCGACACCGGCGCCGTGCCCGTCTTCGAAGGCGGCAAGGTGGTGGGGCTAGTGACGGACCGGGACATCGTCCTGCGCGTCGTGGCCGAAGGCGGCGACCTGAACGGGCCGATCTCCGGGGTGATGAGCGACCACGTCCAGAGCTGCAGGCCGGACGACAGCGTCGCCGACGCCGCCGGCAAGATGGCCAGCCACCAGCTCCGCCGCCTGGTCGTCACCGACGACTCCGGCGCCCTCGTCGGCATCCTGTCCCTCGGCGACATCGCCACCGACTACGGCGCCAAGAAGGTGGGCGAGGTCCTTGAAGAAATCTCGGCCGAGGCACACGCCTAGCCGACGATCGACGCCATCAGCAGGGCCGAGACCCGCTCGCGGTACTCGTCCGCGGTCCAGTTCCGGTGCACCACAAGGTCGTTCCAGGTGCGCAGGGACGTCAGGGTCCAGACCAGGTCGGCGGCGACGGCCTGGTCTAGGCCGGGCCTGAGCCTGTCTTCCGCCGCGATGCGGTCGACCACGGCGCGGCAGCCGGCCAGGCGGTGTTCGAGCCGGTCCTGCCACGCCTTCTCGGCGTCCCGGTCCTGGCGGCGGAGCAGGCCGAAGGCGTCGGCCAGGGGCTTCAGCCCCGGATTGAGGCGGGCCTGCAGGTCGACGACGCCCATGAGCGCGTCGACCCCGGTGGGCGCGTCGCGGATCTTCGCCAGTTCCTCGGCCAGGCCCCGCTTGCCGTCGACGTAGCGCACCAGGGCGATGAACAGGTCCGCCTTGTCGGCGAAGGTCAGGTAGAGGGCCTGACGCGACAGCCCGGCCGCCTTGGCGATGGCGCCCATGGCGATGGGCCCCTTCGCCCGTTCGACCAGGGCCAGGGTGGCGTCAAGGATGCGGGTCCGCGTGGTCATCGGAGCGACGGTCATGGGGCGCTTGACATGGTGTAAAGTCCGCAGCTATAGGCGATGACGGTTGACAGACTGTCAAGTGCGCCGGGGCGGCCGGCAAGCCCTGCAGCGAAAGGGAGGAATTCGCGATGATCCACCACCTGTCCATCGGGGCCCGGGAGCCCGAGCGCGTCGCCGGCGTCTTCGCCGAGCTGTTCGAGGGGATGTGCATCCCGTTCCCGCCGATCCCGGGCGGTTACCTCGCCGTCGCGGCGGACGGCCACGGCACCGGCGTCGAGGTCTATCCGGACGACACCGCGATCAGGCCCGGCGGCCCCGCGGGCGCCGCCTGCGGGCGCACCGGCCAGCCTGCGGGGTTCGGGGCGGTCCACTTCGCGCTCAGCGTCGATTGCGGCCTGGACCGGATCGAGGCCATCGCCCGGCGAGAGGGGTGGGACTGCCACGTCTGCAGCCGGGGCGGCGACTTCGACGTTGTCGAACTGTGGATCGAGAACCGCTTCATGGTGGAGCTGCTGCCGCCCGACTTCGCCGCCACCTACCTGCGGTTCGCCGGCCGGTTCACCGCGGCGAGGGACGCGGCGGTGCTGATGGCCAGCCACGAGGCCAGGGTTCCCACCTGAGGCGGGCGCCGAAGGCGCCATGCACGAACACAATTTCCTCGCTTCGCTACGCTGAAGTCTTCGCCATCGGGTATCTACCTCGATGGGTGGGTGCGGGCGGCTCAGTGAAGGAGCATGGTTGCATGGACGAACTTTCGCCGCGGGCGCTGAATTTCCTGGTGGCGGCCATCCTGTACGCCGACGAAGCCAGGAGCGCGGCCTACCGCATCCCGTCCCTGGTCGGCGAGATCACCCAGGGCCTGAAGCTGAACGGCGCGGACGCCGGCGCCGCGGCGCCGCGCGCATCGGCCGACGAGGTCCTGGCCTGGCTGGAACGGAGAGAGGCGCTCTGAGCCGTCCCGCCTTCGCCGCAGGCCTGGCGGGGGGATAGAAACCCCGCCCCGGCCGGGCTATCTACCCATCCATGACCGCTACCGATCGTCCCCCGTTCCGCATCCCCGGCCGCACCGGCGAGTGGGAAGTCGTGCTTGGCCTCGAGGTCCACGCCCAGGTGGCGTCGCGTTCCAAGCTGTTCTCGGCGTCCGCCGTCGGCTTCGGCGCCGGTCCCAACGAGCAGGTGAGCTTCGTCGACGCGGCCTTCCCGGGTATGCTGCCGGTGATCAACCGCTACTGCGTCGAGCAGGCGGTGAAGACCGGCCTGGGGCTGAAGGCGCAGATCAACCTGCGTTCCCTGTTCGACCGCAAGAACTACTTCTACCCCGACCTGCCTCCCGGCTACCAGATCAGCCAGTTCAAGGACCCTGTCGTCGGCGAAGGCGTGCTCGAGGTCGAGCGCGACGACGGCTCGACCTTCCACGTCGGCATCGAGCGGCTGCACCTGGAGATGGACGCCGGCAAGTCGATCCACGACCTCGACCCCCACGCCACCTACGTCGACCTCAACCGGGCGGGCACGGCGCTGATGGAGATCGTCTCCAAGCCCGACATGCGCAGCCCCGAGGACGCGGCGGCCTATGTGAAGACCTTGCGGATGCTGGTGCGCTACCTGGGCACCTGCGACGGCGACATGGAGAAGGGCAACCTGCGCGCGGACGTCAACGTCTCGGTGCGCAAGCCCGGCGGGCCGCTCGGCACCCGCTGCGAGATCAAGAACGTCAATTCGATGCGCTTCATCCAGCAGGCCATCGTCTACGAGGCCCGCCGCCAGGTGGAGGTGCTCGAGGACGGCGGAAAGATCGACCAGGAGACGCGCCTGTTCGATTCCGTGAAGGGCGAGACCCGGTCGATGCGGTCGAAGGAGGAGGCGCACGACTACCGCTACTTCCCCGACCCCGACCTGTTGCCGCTGGAGCTGGACCCGGCCTGGGTCGCGGCGATCCAGGCGAGCCTGCCCGAATTGCCCGACGACAAGCGCGCCCGGCTGCAGTCGCAGTACGGCCTGTCGGCCTACGACGCCCGGGTGCTGGTGATCGAGGCCGGCCGCGCCGACTTCTTCGAGAAGGCCGCCAAGGGGCGCGACGCCAAGCTTGTCGCCAACTGGACCACCAACGAGCTGCTCGCCCGCCTGGCCAAGGACGGCCACGAGATCGAGGACAGCCCGATCCCGGCAGCCGACATCGCCGGCCTGGTCGAGCTGATCGAGAACGGGACCATCTCCTCGAAGATCGCCAAGGAAGTGTTCGACCACATGTGGGCCGGGGAGGGGACGCCGAAAGCCATCGTCGAGGCCCGAGGCCTGGTCCAGGTCACCGACACCGGCGCCATCGAGGCCGCCGTCGACGAGATCATGGCGGCCAACCCCGACAAGGTGGCGGCGGCCAAGGACAAGCCCCAGGCGGTGGGCTGGTTCGTCGGCCAGGTGATGAAGGCCACGGGCGGCAAGGCCAACCCCGCCGCCGTAA
>Ga0310811_10014038_pt1 | contig 10439 bp, 11 predicted proteins | sample YCmetagenome_FD_207642 | JGI IMG/M metagenome (GOLD analysis project Ga0310811, IMG submission 207642) | Soil microbial communities from experimental microcosm in Duke University, North Carolina, United States - YC | ecosystem: Engineered > Artificial ecosystem > Soil microcosm > Unclassified ... | reverse complement strand
CGAATCACCGCTTTCGCCGGTGCGGATTTCAGATATGCAATGAGCGCGTCGGCCGCCTTGTTGTCCTTGCCATGCGACAGGATGACGGCGTCCTGGCGAATCGCGTTGTGCAGGTCGGCTGGCACGATCCATCCGGAGCCGCTTTTGATCTTGCCGTTTTCATAGACCTGGGACAGCGCGACAAAACCCAGCTCCGCATTGCCGGTAGAAACAAAGCTGAAGGTCTGACCGATGCTTTCGCCGGTGACCAGTTTCGATTGCAGCGCATCGTACAGGCCGAGCTTGCTCAGCGTTTCGACGGCTGCTGCGCCGTACGGCGCGAGCTTGGGCGACGCGATGGCGAGATGTCCGAAATCGCCCTTCTTCAGAATTTCGCCCTTGGCATCCACGTAAGCTGGTTTGGGCGACCACAGCACCAGCTTGCCGGTCGCATACGTGAAGCGCGAGCCGGTGACGATGCCGTTTTCCTTCTCCAGCTTGGCCGGTGTTTCATCGTCGGCGGCGAGGAAGACATCGAAGGGTGCGCCGTTCTTGATTTGCGCATAAAACTTGCCGGTCGAGCCGAAGGACAACACCGCCTTGTGGCCGGTGGCCTTTTCGAAATCGGCGGCAATCACTTTCATCGGCGCCGTGAAATTGGCTGCGACGGCGACCTGTACTTCATCGGCAAATGCGGAGGCGGACAGGGCCAGCGTCAGCAAGGTGGCGGAAAGACGCGGAAATATTTTCATGATGAGCTATCGTCAGAGTGGAAATTTACACCTGTATTGCGCGAATATGCTTGCCCTAATCAACGTCCGGCCGCGGCGATAACTTGTTCCGCCAGGCGTTCCGCCTTGTCGCGATTCTGCCGCGCCTGCTTCTTCCATTGCGCAATAAGGTCTGCATTGCGCGCGCTGGTCCCGGAAGGATCGTCGGCAAAGCGGTCCGCCACGCTGGAAGCCTGCACTGCATTGAAGGGCATGGCGCAGGCCAGCTGTCGTGCCTGGCGTGCTTTCTCTTTCAGGGATGAATCGTTGGATGTCTGCGCCAGCCGTTCGGCTTTCGCCACCGTTTTCAACGTGTCGCGTAGCTGCAATTGCGTATCGGTGATCAGCGCGTCGAACAGCAGCTTGTCGAGATTCCGCCGTGCGAGCGCGCGCCCTGGGTTGAACACGAAAGCGAGCGGCATCTCGGCGGTGAAGGGATCGAAATAGCCTTCGGGTTTGCTTGCGTATACCGAAGGCCGTGCTGGCAGCCGGCGTATTGTCGGATCGAACAGCAGTTTCTGCCCTTCGGCCGACAACAGGAAGCTGACGAAGTCTTCGGCTTGCGACACGTGCGACGTCTGCCGCATGATGGCCACTTGGCCGGGCGAATACCCGTTCACGCGTGGGTAGATGAACCGCATCGGTGCGCCTTTCGCAATTGCCGTATTGATGGAGAAATCGATCGCCATACCGACCGCCGCCTGGCCCTTACCGATATCGTCCGCAATATTGCTGCCGCGTTCGCCAAGCAGCTGCGCATTGGCACCGATCGCGTGCAGAATGCTCCAGCCGCGTTCCCAGCCATAACTTTGCAAGAGCACTTCAATCATCATCGGCGCAAAACCCACCTTGCTCGGCTGCGGAAAGATGATTTCATCCTGCCAGGCTGGATCGGTCAGGTCGGTCCAGTCCTTCGGTAACGGCAAGCCTTTTTCCTGCAGACGTACGGGGTTGACGGCGAAACCATACGCCGCCACTTCGAACGCGGTGTAATAGAAGGCCGGATCGGAAATCGGGAAGCCCCCAATGCCGATCGGCAGCCCGCCGAGCGGCATGTCCAAATGCCGGAATGCGCCATCTTTCGCCAGCGCCATGAAGTTGCCTTGCGCGGCAGCCCAGTACACGTCCACCTTGCCCTGATCCGGCTGGCGCAGGATTTTCAGTGCGTCGTTCGAACCCTGGCGCAGTATCTCGACCTGCACGCCGGGATGCGCTTTTTCAAATGCGGATTTGTACAGTGCAGCCATATCGTCTGGATAGCTGCTCATGACGACCAGCTTGTCGCGCGGCGCATCCTGCGCGAAACTCTGGGCGAATGCGATGGTGAGCGCGGCGGCAGCGAGTAGTCTGCCGAAGAAGAGCGACGAGCGGCGCATGGGTATCCTCGAAAAGTCGTTTGCAGCAATGCTGCGGGACAGATATCGCAGCATTGTATGCGAGGCGCCAGCGCAAAAACTGAAAAGAACGGGCGTGCTTTGCACTGCCCGTTCTTCGTCACCGCGAATCGTCTATTGCGGGAAATCTGCCGATGCGCTGACTTCCGCCCATTGTTCGAAATCCTTCTGTAGCGCATCGATCTTGTTTCGCGCAACCGACAACGCGACTTTCCCAAGTAAAAGGCGTAGCGGCGGATTAGCCGATTCGACGGTCTGCACAATGATTGCCGCTGCGCGCTGCGGATCGCCGGGTTGCTTGCCGCTATAGCCGCGCATGGTACGCATGCGTGCGCCAGCGGTCGCATCGTAGTCCGCGATCGCGACCGGCGCTTCGTTGGCCGAGCGGCCGGCCCAATCGGTGCGGAATGGGCCCGGCTCGACGATCAAGACCTTGATGCCGAGCGGCGCGACCTCCTGCGCTAATGACTCGGACAAACCTTCGACGCCGAACTTGGTGGCGTTGTAAAAGCTGACCGCCGGGAACGCCGCAATGCCGCCCATCGACGAAATGTTGACGATATGACCGCTGCGCCGCCCGCGCATGATTGGCAATACGGCCTGCGTCATCCGCGTCAGGCCCCAGATGTTGATCTCGAACATCTGGCGCACCGCGTCGAGATCGCTCTCTTCGAAGGAACCGAAATAGCCGATGCCTGCATTGTTGACCAGTACGTCGATGCGCCCGAATTTCTTCATCGCGGCGTCGACTGCGGCAGTGATCTGTTCCGGCACTGTGACATCCAGCGCCAGCACCTGCGCGTATTCCTCATGGCCCGCGACCAGGTCTTCAACCTGTTTGATGTTGCGCGCGGTGATGACAGTCGGGTAGCCAAGGCTCAGCGTATGTTTTGCCAGCTCTCTGCCAAAGCCGGTAGAGCAGCCGGTGATGAACCAGACGGGTTTGTTGTTTGCGGTCATTTCATCCTCAATGATGCGTAAAAAGATGGCGCTTAATGTACGCCGTTTATCGAAATGTCGTGCGCCGATGGAATTCCGTCGACGCACGAATATCAGGCTGCCTGTGCAAAATCGGTCGACAATGCGACGGCGCGCCATTGCTCGAGTTCCGCGGCAACGCTGCGATTCTTTTGCTCGATGCGTGCCACGGTGTCGCTGCCGAGCGGCAGACGCAGCGGCGGATTTTTTGCATTCGCGAGCGTCAGTAACGCATCGGCAAGTTTCGCCGGATTACCAGGCTGGCCGTGACTGGCGTTGGCGGCAAACTTCCGCATCGCGCCGACCGTTTCAGCGTAGTCGGCAATCTGGTTGCTCGAGGTAACGAGCGATGACACATCCAGGAAGTCGGTGCGGAAGAAACCCGGTTCGACCACCGTTACATGGATGCCGAGCGGTTTCAGTTCCTGGCTCAGCGCTTCGGACAAGCCCTCGACCGCAAACTTGGTGGCGCCATACACGCCCCAGCCGTGATACGCCCCGTAACCGCCGATCGACGAGATGTTGATCACGTGACCGGAACGCTGCCGGCGCATGTGCGGCAATACGGCGCGTGTGACGGCCAGCAGGCCGAATACATTGGTGGCGAACAGCGGTTCGATTTCTTCCTTGCTCGCTTCTTCTACCGCGCCCAGTAGGCCGTAGCCGGCATTGTTGACCAGGATGTCGATACGGCCGAAACGCTTGATGCCTTCCGCAACAGCCTGGTGTGCCTGCGTTTCGTTGGTAACGTCGAGCTGTACCGGCAACAGCCTGGGATGATTGCCGAAGCGTTCCGCCATGCCTTCCGTCTTGCGGGCGGTGGCGATCACAGCATCACCTGCGGCCAGCGCCTTTTTTGTGATCAATTCGCCGAAGCCGCGGGAGGCGCCCGTAATGAACCATATACGCATGATGTTCTCTTGAATTTGCTGGTCGGATGCGACATGCATCGCGATGTGTGTACTGTAGGGCGGCACGATTGATGTGATAATCCCTATAATTTCGCATGAGCTTGTGAATCAAATTCATCAATGGCCGCACATGAAACAACGCGTAACGCCGTCCGATCTCGTCATGTTCCTCAGCATCGCCAGGCATCGCAGCTTCAGCCGTGCGGCGGTGGAGCTCGGCTTGTCGCCCTCAGCGCTGAGCCATGCGTTGCGGAACGTGGAGGAACGGCTGGACCTGCGATTGTTCAATCGCACCACGCGCAGCGTGGCCTTGACCGAGGCGGGTGAACGGCTTCTCGCGCGGGTTGAGCCGGCGTTTCGGGATATCGATGACGCGCTGGAAGATTTGAACGACTTCCGCGGCAAACCCGCGGGGACCTTGCGTATCAACGCCGGTCGCGCCGCATCGCAAATCGCACTGTTGCCCGTCGTCGCAAGCTTTCTGCGCGCTTATCCTGAAGTAAAGGTGGACATCGTGGACAACGACGCCATCATCGACATGGTATCGGCCGGCTTCGACGCCGGCGTGCGGTTTGGCGAGCGTCTGGAAGCCGACATGATTGCGGTGCCGCTCGGCGGGTATCAGCGCTCGGTAGTGGTCGCCACACCGGAATTTCTTCAGCGTCACAAGAAGCCGTCGCACCCCAAAGAGCTGACCGCCTTTCCCTGCATACGCCACCGCTTTCCAAGCGGCGTTTTGTATCGCTGGGAGTTCGAACGCGGCGGGATCCGGCTGGAAACCGAAGTCGACGGGCCACTGACCTTAAGCGACGTCGGCTTGATGCTGGATGCGGCATTGCACGGCGTCGGTCTCGCTTATGTATTCGAGCAGATGGCCGCACCGTATGTCGAAGCAGGACAGCTGCACACCGTGCTGGACGATTGGTGCCCGCATTATCGCGGCTTGTATCTGTATTATCCGAGCCGCCGCCAGGTGCCGGCAGCCTTGAAGGCTTTCATCGAGCACGTGCAGGGCGCGCGCAAGTAAGCCGTCAATGATGTTCCCTTGATTCTTCGTTTGGCTTGCGTTCGATGTCCACAATGCGGCGCAACACGGCAAGAATGAACAGCGCGAACAGCGTGCTCAAGACCGCGGTCGTTTCCCTCCCCATGCCGGCGGCAATACCGATTGCCGCAGTCAACCATACGCTGGCAGCGGTGGTCAGTCCCTTGATTTCCTCGGCCTGGCTGAGCTTGATGATCGCGCCCGCGCCGAGAAAGCCTATGCCGGCAATCACCCCTTGCAGCACACGGCTCAAATCGTTGGTGGAAATTCCTGCTTCCAGCGGCACCAGCACGAACAGCGCCGCGCCGAGCGCGACCAGCATGTGCGTGCGCAGGCCAGCCGACCTGCCGCGCAACTCCCGCTCATAGCCGAGCAGGCCGCCCAGCACAACGGCCACCGTCAGGCGGATGAATACGCGTGTGAGCTGCGACGGATCGCTGATGTCGGAAAACTCGCCTTGCGCCGTTTGCCAGACCTCAGTCCACCATGCATTCATGCGCTCGCCCTTCTATGGCGTCAATTGCCCTTGTCACTCTCGGGCTTGGCGGTCGAATGATTATTGACTTGGCCGGAAAGCGGCATTGCGGTTGACTCCTCGTCCTTGTTCAGGGCTTTCGGATTGTTTTGCGCCGGTGCGTTGGCATTGCCGTTATCGAGCGGCGCGGTCGACGGCGCTGCGGGCGCCATGGTGGCGTCGGACGGCGGCTTGCTGCTCTCCGGCAGTGCCACCGAACCGGAGGTTTGCGGCGCGGGCGGCGCATCGGCCTTCTTGCATCCGGTGACGGCTGCTGCGATCAACGCGCAGGCAAGAACAGTATGTGAAAGCGTCATGGCGATCTCCTTGCTGGTGAGTGCCGGCGAAGTGTAGGAGGAAAACAAGCCGGCATCGGTGCGGTGACCGACATAGCGCCGCATTTGCCGCATCCGCTACTGATGCGTTGGAGCGGTCACAAACCGAATTGTTAATTCACGTTATTCTGTCGGTTTGCACAGCGCGCGGCATCGCGTGCACGCATGGTGCCGAGCCATCGGCTGATATGAGGCTGTCATGAAATTGTTGAAGAACACTCCCTTGTCCGTGCTGGATCTGTCGCCCATTGTCGTTGGCGGCACCGCGGCGGACGCTCTTCGCCGTACGCTCGATCTGGCTCAACACGCCGAACGGCGCGGCTACCAGCGCTACTGGGTGGCCGAGCATCACAGCATGCCGGGCATCGCCAGCGCTGCCACTGCCGTTGTCATCGCATATGTGGCAGGCGGCACCAGCACCATACGCGTCGGGTCCGGCGGCATCATGCTGCCTAATCATCCGCCACTGGTGATTGCAGAACAGTTCGGTACGCTGGCCTCGCTGTACCCCGGTCGCATCGATCTTGGCCTCGGCCGCGCGCCCGGCTCTAACCAGGCCACGGCGCGCGCCCTGCGTCGCGAAATCAGCGATGACGGCAGCGAGTTTCCGCGCCAATTGAACGAGCTGCGCGTGTTCCTGCAGCCAGCCAGTCCCGAGGCGCAGGTACAGGCCGTGCCGGGCCAGGGCATTGACATCCCGATCTGGCTGCTAGGTTCCAGCAGCTATAGCGCGCAACTGGCAGCGCATCTCGGCCTGCCCTTCGCGTTTGCCGGCCAGTTTTCGCCGGACTACATGATGACCGCGCTGCAGTTGTATCGCGATACGTTCCGGCCTTCAGAGGCCCTGTCCGCGCCGTATGCAATGGTCGGTGTCAACGTGTTCGCCGCGCCGACCGATGAAGAGGCGCTGCATCTGGCGACGTCTCAGCAGCAGATGCATCTGAGCCTGGTGCGCGGCCGGCCCGGCAAGCTACCGCCACCGGTCAATGACATGGACGATGCCTGGCTGCCGCACGAACGCGCTGCAGTCGAATCCATGCTGCGCGCATCGATCATTGGCAATCCGTCATCGGTGAAGGCCAAGCTGCAGGCGTTTCTCGATGCCACGCAGGCGGATGAAATCATTATCAACACGATGGTCTACGATCACGCGGCGCGCGTGCGTTCCTACGACATCGTGGCCGATATCTGGCGGTCTTAACGTACACTTAACCTGCAGCGGCGTAGGCTCGCCGTTTTGCGGGGCATTTTTGTTCCTCTTGTCGGACAGACAGGTACTCTTCACGGCGCCGCCGCATAAGCGGACGCAGCATGAAAACGCCCTCGCATGCACAGACGGCCGGCATTGACCTAGCGGTGCCGGACAGATCGATTCCTTGCGGGATGGCGCGTGGCACATTCATATCGTCGTTTTGCCCTGATCAATGCGATCGGGCTGGCCCTGGCGGCCTTGCTGTTTACCTGGATTGCGCGCAGCGGCACGCTTGATTTCTGGATCGAGCAGCGCTTCTTCGACCCGGTGACGCACTCCTTTCCTCTGAAAAATTCACCGCATTTAGTCTTCCTTGGCCACACCATGCTGAAGAACATCACCTCGCTCGGCCTGGTGATCGGCATCGTGCTGGCGCTCGGCAGCAGCTGGATCGCCTTTCTGCGGCCTTGGCGGCGCGCATTGATCACCTTCTGCGTGATGGCAGGCGGCGCTGCGCTGGTGGTGCAGCAATTGAAGGGAAGCAGCGTGCACGCCTGTCCGTGGGACCTGACGATGTATGGCGGCCATGACGCATGGTTCCCGCTGTTCGATCGGATCAGCGCGGCGGTGGAACTGGGCCGTTGCTGGCCGGGCGGCCATGCGTCCGGTGGCTTTGCGATCATCGCCGGCTACTTCGCCTTGCGCACACAGCGCCCGCAATGGGCGCGACGCAGTCTCGCGCTTGGCCTGGCACTTGGCACCATCATGGGCGGCGTGCAGATGGTGCGCGGCGCACATTTTCTGTCGCATAACCTTTGGACGTTGTGGTTCGCGTGGGCCACCTGTTTTGTCATCGACGCCGTGGTGCATATCGGCCTGCACATGTGGCATCGCCGCCGGGCTCTTGCCGCCGCGGCCGAATCGGTTGGCGCCGCCGTATTGCCGAACGAACTGGCAGACGAACTGCCGGACGCTACCGTGTAAGCCACATCCACCGTACCCTTGGGGTGCCGCCCTATAATGAAGGCCGCTTTGTTGCGGCCTTTTGCATTTCTGCGCAGCGGGGTTTCTGCATCGACTCAACGCTCAACATATGAATATCGCCATTCTCGACGACTATCAGGATTGCGTGCGCCGGCTGGCATCGTATTCGCTGCTTGCCGGCCATGAGGTCAAGGTTTTTACCAACACGGCGCGCGGCATTGGCCAGTTGGCGATACGGCTGGCCCCGTTCGATGCGCTGGTGCTGATCCAGCAACGCACGGCGATTTCTCGCGCCTTGCTGGACAAGTTGCCGCGGCTCCGATTGATTTCACAGGCCGGGCGCGCCGGCAATCACATCGATCTTGCCGCCGCTGCTGCGCGCGGCATCACGGTTACGCAAGCGACCGGCGATTCGGTCGCGGCGGCGGAACTGACGTGGGCGTTGATCATGAACGCAATGCGCCGCCTGCCCGTCTATATCGCCAACCTGAAGGATGGTTTGTGGCAAACCGTATCGCTGGCGCACGAACGGAATTTGCCCGGCCTGGCGCTGCGCGGGCGTACCTTGTGCGTTTACGGTTACGGCAGGATCGGCCGCCTGGTCGCGTCTTACGGCAAGGCGTTTGGCATGGATGTGCTCGTATGGGGCGGTGAAATGAGCCGTGCTGCCGCAGCGCGCGACGGCTACCGGATAGCGCCGTCAAAGGACGCCTTTTTTGCTGAAGCCGATGTGCTGACGCTGCACTTGCGCCTGCATGAAGACACACGCGGCGTCGTGACCGCAAGTGATCTGGCGCGCATGAAACCGCATGCCGTGTTCGTCAACACTGCACACGCCGGACTGGTGGCGGGCGATGCACTGCTTGCGGCACTGCAGGCGGGGCGGCCGGGCTTTGCCGCGCTGGATGTATTCGACAGCGAACCGCTATCGCCAAGTTCGCCGCTGCTGCAAATGGAAAACGTCATCGCCACGCCGCATCTCGGCGCGGTCGAGAAGGACAACTACGAAAAACTGCTCGGCGGCGCGTTTCAAAATATTGTTGATTTTGTCAATGGCACGCCACGCAACGTAGTGATGCCGGATGCTGCGTAAAGGGATCAATACAATGCACGAAGCGCTCCCCGCCATTACGCTCAGCGCAACCATTCGACGCGACCCGCGCGATGTTTGCGATTTCATTTGCGATCCGACCAAGCTACCCTTATGGGCGGAAGGTCTTGGTGAAACCGTACAGAAGCGGCGCAAGGACTGAGTCTTGCAGAGCCCTGCGGGCGAGAGGAAAATCGTTTTTGCTGAACGGAACAGTTTTGGTGTAGTTGGTCACACTGTGTACCCGCCAAACGCCGCGCCGGTTTACGTACCGATGCGCGTACTAGCAAATGGCAGCGGCAGCGAAGTGTTATTCACGCTGTTCGCCAGCCGGACATGAGCGATGCCCGGTATGAAAAAGATGCGGAACCGGTGCGCCGCGATTTGCACAGACTGCAACGGTTAGACAGCCTTGAGCGCTCGCGGCACGGTGAATGCGATTAACGCAGTATGTCGGAGCGCAGGTCGTCCGGCTTGCCGGTTTTCGATGACGGCAGCAAGGTTGAGGTCGTGCTGGCCAGGTGCGTACCGCCCCACAAGTTGGCCCAGCCCGGCGGCCACGGCAGTGCAGGCCCGCTGTATTCGGGCACGCCGCGCCGCACCGGAATGACCGGCAGCGAGTTTGGCATTTCGCCGAAGCGGCCGTTAGCGGCGCCCAGCGAAAAGGTGTAATCCGGGAGCAGCGCCTCGCACACCGTTTCAAACCACAAGCTGTGATCCTCGTCGCGACCCAGTGCTTGCGCCATGCCGGTCGGGTCAAACTGCGCCAGTGCATGCACCAGTTCTTCCGTTGTTGCGCCCGGTGCATCACCCCAACCCATTACCGGATTGAAGTTGTAGTCCGCGCCTGAACCGTACCACCCCTCGCGCCACGGACGCTCCATCCAGTGGCGCGGCCCCGTGAACAAATGCCAGCGCCAGTGCAGGCCAGAAGGTTTCGGCCAGCTGTAGAGATACAGGCGTTGATAACCGGCGCGGTGCAGTTCGCGCACCATCGCCATCAGCCGCGCATGCGGCATGGGATCGGGCGGCGTGCGGCGGAACAGGATGGGCTCACCATCCGCGTGCTGAATTTCGTCGGACGACAAGTTCAGGTCCAGCGTGCGCGTTTCGCTGCCGAAGCGCGCGGCAATCCATCCGGTCATCAAATTGACGGACGTGATCACGCCATAGCCGCGATGGCGATGGAAGATCACGGTACCGGGAGCAATGGGTTTCATCTAAAAGATACGTTCGTTTGCTGAGTG
>Ga0310811_10014036_pt1 | contig 10440 bp, 12 predicted proteins | sample YCmetagenome_FD_207642 | JGI IMG/M metagenome (GOLD analysis project Ga0310811, IMG submission 207642) | Soil microbial communities from experimental microcosm in Duke University, North Carolina, United States - YC | ecosystem: Engineered > Artificial ecosystem > Soil microcosm > Unclassified ... | reverse complement strand
CCCGATTGTCTGCCTGAAAGGGAGCGCACCGCGAGCCTCGATTTGGAGCAACGACCGCTCATCGACGGACGGCCTGCGCGCCCCACTCCAGCTCCCGGGATCGACCATGCCCACAACACCCGTTGTCCCGTCCACCGAGGCGAGCGAGGAAAAGTTCGCGCTGACGAAACAGCAATTCGCTGAAGCTCAGCAGGCGCTCGACATCGCCGCCCTCAATGGCATCGTCTTCCTCGCGGAGACGCTGAAGAAGCGGAGCTTACTGGCGGCGGGCGAGATCCAGGACCTGCACGAAACGATGACGAAGCCACTGTCTTTGCCGCAGAATGCGGCCAATCCAGCGGTTCAGGACGCGCATCACAATCTGGATTTGCTGTTTTCCGGGCTGCTCACGGTCGCCTGAATTCCTGCGGGCCGCGCCCGATGGCTCTGGCCCGCATATTCCTCGCCCTGTGCCGGCACAAAGATCGCCGATCAGGTGCATCTTACCCACCAACCTCGTGCGGCGCGCGCCGACCGCCACGGTCAATTCATGAAATAGGATATCGAACCAGATGCCAGCATTTACGCCCCCCGGCTTTCAGCAACGACAAGAGGCCGCGGCGCGCGCGAAGAGCGCATTGCTTGCAATTTATCGCGCCAAACCGCGGGTCGACGAAGCGGTGACCGCGGAACGGATTGCTCGCCGTGCCGCGCGCGAAGCTGCTGCGGAGGAAAAGAAGGCCGCCGTTCGTCGGGCGAAGGAAGAGGCTGTCGAGGCCAAACTCAGGGAAGAGCGCGAGGCGGCTGCGGCGGCCGAGGCCGCGGCGAAGGCGCAAGTGGAGGCCGCTGCCCAGGCGAGAGCAGCGGCGGCCGACGAAAAAAGAGCGCAGAGGAAGCAGTGGACGGAAGAAGATCGCAAGACGGCACGCGACGCGCGCTATGCCGCGCGGAAAATGCGCGCGGGTCGACGCTGAACCTTCGGCGCGCGATCAGTATATTACCCCCGCAACCAGTGCCGTCGTACGAAATAGGTCGTCACGCTGACCGCGGTCAGTACGCAGATGCCGACGATCGCGTCGAATGCCCAGGGCCGGTCGGCGAGCCATAGGCCGCGCACGTTCATGCCATACAGCCCGGTTAAAAAGGTCAGCGGCAGGAAGATCATCGCGACGATCGAGATGATCAACGCGCGCTGATCGATCTGTTCGGCGCGCAGATCGGTCAGTGCCTCATGCGTCAGCGCCGAGCGTTCGCGGATGCTCTCCAATTCCTCCGCCATGCGCGCGGCGCGGTCGGCGGCGGCCGACAGATGCAGGCGGTCGTCGTCGCCCAGCCAGCCGACCTGCAGCGTGCTGAGCTTTTCGAGCGCGGTGCGCTGCGGCGCCAGGAAGCGGCGATAGCCGATTGACTGGACACGCACGCGAGTGACGGTGCGGCGCAGTTCGAAGATCTTCTCATTGTCGAGCGAGGTCTCGCATTCGTCGAGATCGTCGCCCAATTGCGCGACATCGGGGTCGAGATCGCTGGTGATCGCGGTGGCGAATTCGGTGATCAGGTCGCCGGGGTCGCGGATCTGCCCTGCCTCGATACATTGTTCGACCAGCGCGATCGCCTTGAGCGTCTTGCGGGTGACAGAGATCACGCGCCCCGCGATCGCCCAAATCCGCACCGAGGCGAGCGGGTCGGACGAGACCATCTCGTCGTCCGACCGTCCGCGCAGGTTGAGCAACGCACCTTCGCCGAACTGCTCGCAACGCGGCCGCGTTTCCGTCGCGGTCAGCGCGTCGACCAGATAATCGTCGAGCTTGGCGACGTCCGACAGCCAGGTCTGGGCGTGTTCGTTATTGGTCGTCAGATGGACCCAGACGAAGCCGTGATCGATATCGAGCGCCTGCTTGATTTCGCAGCGTGTCGCCTTGCCACTCTCATCGACATGATAGGCAAAGCCGCTCATCGCGCGATCTCCACAAACACGGTCAGTCCTTCTGCCGGATCAACGGGCGGCGCAACCGAAACGATCCGCGGCGCGTCGGCGCGCGCACGGTCGAGGATCGCGGTCGGGACGTCGGACGTGTGCACCACCCGATCGGCCTGAGCGAGCAAGCGCGCCTGGCGCAAGGTGAGGTCGTCGGGGTTCAGGGACGACAACGTAAGCCTGACGGCCTCGAGGGAAGGGGCAGGGCCTTCGGCCCGCTCAAGTCGAACGGGTGTTTCCAGCCAGTCCTCGACCTGCGCGGCGCTTGCGCAAAGAGGGTCGAGCGGGGCGCCGTCGCTCAGCGCATGGCCGAGAGCGCGGCGGCGCTCGTCCGCTTTCGGGAAGCGCTCACGCAATCTTGCGCGTGCTGCCTGAAGTGCCCGAGCCAGATCACCGAGCGACGCCGGCAAGATCGCTTCCAGCCGCTGGCGCAGCGCCGCCGCCAGTCCCGCGGACGCCCCGCCGGTTCCGATCGCGACGATCACCGGCGAGCGATCGACGATCGCGGGCAAAGTGAAATCGCACAAATCGGGGCGGTCGACCGCATTGACCAGCACGCCGCGCGCCTTGAGCCGTGCGACCGTCTCTTCGGGCGCGTCGAGCGCGACGATCGCCAGTGCTGCTTCATCATTCTCGTCCACGATGGACGCTCCCGCGCGCTCGAGCAGGCGGCGTTTCGCGTCCGCGCTGTCACCCTTGCCGATCAGCATCACCGGCCGTCCCGCCAGCCGGAGGAATACCGGCAGGCTGTGCAGGGTCACGCGGGAACCTTAGCTAGCCAATCGGGGACGTGTTCCTCCGACATCACGCGATAGGCCGGGATGCGTTCGGCGACGACGGCATAGCGATCGCCATCGACCATCACTTCGGGCACCAGCGCCCGGCTGTTATAGGTCGAGGCCATGGTCGCGCCATAGGCGCCGGCGGTGCGGAAGATGGCGAGGTCGCCCTCCTTCACCTTGTCGATCTCGCGCGCCTTGGCGAAGGTATCGCCGCTTTCGCATACCGGCCCGGCGATATTGGCGACGAACCGCTCGCCGGTCGGCTTCACCGCGACGAAATCGTGCCACGCATCGTAGAGCGCGGGCCGCGCGAGGTCGTTCATCGCGGCGTCGACGATCACCCAGGGATTGGTCGGGGAAGGCTTCACCCAGATCACCTGGGTCAGCAACACGCCGGCATTGCCGGCGATGACACGGCCGGGCTCGAACATCAGCTCGACGTCCCAATCGCGCGTGACGCGCGCGACCATCTCGCCATAAGCGGCGGGGCTTTCGGGCTTGTCCTCGGCGCGATAGGCGACCCCCAACCCGCCGCCGAGATCGACGCGGTCGATGCGATGACCGGCGGCGCGGAGATCGGCGACGAGCTGGCCGATCCGGCGATAGGTCGCCTCCATCGGTGCGACGCTGAGCAACTGGCTGCCGATATGCGAGGCGACGCCGCGCAAGTTCAGGCCGGGAAGCTTCGCCAGGCGGTCATAGATTGCAGGCGCGTCGGCGATGGCGACGCCGAACTTGTTATCCGCCTTGCCGGTCGAGATCTTGGCGTGGGTGCCGGCATCGATATCGGGATTGACCCGCAGCACGCACGGCGCCTTGATCCCGCGCGCGGCGGCGATCTCCGACAAGGCGACCCCCTCGGCTTCGAGCTCGAGGTTGAACTGGCCGATACCGCGGTCGAGCCCCTGCGCCAGTTCGGCGCGGGTCTTGCCGACGCCCGAAAACACGACGTCCTTCGCCGGCACCCCGGCGGCGAGCGCGCGTTCCAACTCGCCCCCGGACACGACGTCGGCGCCATAGCCGGCATTGGCCATCACCCGCAGCACCGCGAGGTTGGGGTTGGCCTTGATCGCATAAGCGAGATGTACGCGCGGCACGTTTTTCAGGCCGTCGCGAAAGGCGTGGGCGTGTCGCTCGAAGGTGCGGCGCGAATAGATATAGACGGGGGTCCCCACTTCGGCGGCAATGCGCGTCATGGGGACGTCTTCGGCGTAGAGCTCGCCGTTCCTCAGGTTGAAATCGTCCATGAAAACTCAGTTTGCGGGGGGGAGGTCGAATTCGTTCCCTTGGCGCTCTTCCGAACTGGTCAGCAGATCGTCGCTGCGTGCGGGGCGCGCCTGGATCGAGGCGGAGAGAAGCTGGTTCGGCGTCGGAGTTGCGGTGGCGCCATAAGGCGCGACCGGCAACGGTTTGCCCGCGGCCGGTTTCAAATCGCGCGCGGCACCGCATGCCGACAGCGCGAGAACCAGGCCGAGGATGGCAAACCGTTTCACGTCTTTTCTCCCGCGCGTGCCGCTTTCGCGGCCGCCTCGTCATTTGCGCGTACCGCTTTCGCGGCCGCGATCGCTTCTCGTACCCGTATCGGCGCGGTGCCGCCAGCACTGGTGCGGCTCGCGACCGACGCATCGACGCTCAGCACGTCATAGACGCGTTCGTCGATCCGCGCATCGATCGCTTTCAACACCTCGATCGGTAATTGGTCGAGCGCGACCTGCGCCTCTTCCGCCGCCTTGACCGCGCGGCCGGTGACGTGATGCGCCTCGCGGAACGGCAAGCCGGCCTCGCGCACCAGCCAGTCGGCCAGGTCGGTCGCGGTGGCGAAGCCCGATTCGGCCAGCGCGCGCATGCGGTCGGTGCGGAACGTCGCGCTTTCGACCATGCCGGTCATCGCCGCGATCGACAAAGCGAGCAGGTCATGCGCCTCGAACACCGGCGGCTTGTCGTCCTGCATGTCCTTCGAATAAGCGAGCGGCAGGCCCTTCATCGTCACGCACAAGGCGGTCATGCAACCCATGATCCGCCCGGCATGGCCGCGCACCAGTTCGGCGGCGTCGGGATTGCGCTTTTGCGGCATGATCGAGCTGCCGGTCGACCATTGATCGGACATGGCAACGAAACCGAACGGCTGCGACGCCCAGATCACGAATTCCTCGGCGAGGCGGCTGAGGTGCAGGGAGCATTGCGTCGCCGCCATCAGATAATCGAGCGCGAAGTCGCGGTCGCTGACCGAATCGAGCGAATTGGTGGTCGGGCCGTCGAACCCGAGCGCTCTGGCGGTGGCGTCGCGGTCGAGCGGGAAGCTGGTGCCGGCCAGCGCGGCGGCGCCGAGCGGACAGCGATTCATCCGCGCGCGATTGTCGGCGAAGCGGCTGCGGTCGCGCGCGATCATGTCGTGATAGGCCATCAGATGGTGGCCCAAGGTCACTGGCTGCGCGGACTGAAGATGGGTGAAGCCGGGCATCACCGCATCGGCATGTTCCTCGGCACGGGCGATCAATGCGTCCTGCAATTCGCCCAGGGCGGCCGCGACCTGGTCGATCGCGTCGCGGACCCACAGCCGGAAATCGGTCGCCACCTGATCGTTGCGCGAGCGCGCGGTGTGCAGCCGCCCGGCGACCGGCCCGACCTTCTCGGCCAGCCGCGCCTCGGTCAGCATGTGGATGTCCTCAAGGCTCAGATCGTCGGGCACGCCGTCGCGGGCATAATCCTCGGCGACCGCGTCGAGCCCCTGGGCGATCGCCGTGACATCCTCGGCCTTCAATATGCCTTGTGCGCCGAGCATCGCGACATGTGCCTTCGACCCGGCGATGTCCTGCCGCCACAAACGCTTGTCGAACGGTATCGAGGCATTTATCTCGCGCATCACCGCCGCCGGTCCCTCAGCGAACCGACCGCCCCACATCGCGTTCGAGGTTTGCTTGCGCTCTATTGTACTTCTCCTGGCGGCTACCGCGCTGATCGGCGGCTGCGATAGGCCGTCCGCCCCCAAGGGGCAAGCGAACGAAACGGCGGCGCTGCCGACGCTGGACGAGGCGGCCAACATGGCGCCGGCGCCGTCCTCGCCCGACACCGGGGTCGACGTTATCGGCAAGCTGGTCCGCGACCATAAGGGAGAGGCGGCGCCGACTGCCGGTTTCACCGGCCCCGATGGCAAGCCGCTGACCCTGGCCAGTTTCGCCGGCAAGCCGGTACTTCTCAACCTGTGGGCGACCTGGTGTGGGCCGTGCAAGGCGGAGATGCCGACGCTCGACAAGGTTGCGGGCCAGGGCAAGGTTCAGGTGGTGACGGTCAGCCAGGACCTCGACGGCAAGGCCGCGGTCGATCCCTATTTCGCCAAAGCGGGGCTGAAGGCGGTCAAGGCCTATACCGACACGGATCTGCACATGTCGGCGGCGTTCGGCAATCCCAGCCTGCCGACGACGATCCTCTACGATTCGTCGGGCAAGGAAGTGTGGCGGATGATCGGCGGCATGGACTGGACCAGCCCGACCGCGAAGGGCCTGTTGGCCGAAGCGAAATAGCGGGTTCGCATGGGCGTCACGCGGCTTGTCCATTCGGGTGTGGTGCGCGCTATCGCCGCACGCCATGCTTTGCTGTAACACGCTCGGTTATGGTGGAAATGGCGCATGTTGAACCGCCCGGTTGCGATTGCGGCTGGTCGCGACGGAATCCGTAGGCATGAGTGAGCAGGGTCAGAGCGGTTCGCCCGGCGATCCCGGGACACCGCGCGCTCGCGCGCCGCGCAAGAACCTGTTGCTGACCGCGACGATCCGTTCGGGGGGCGTGGCCGCGCCCGTCAGGATCCGCAATCTGTCCGAAAAGGGCGCGATGGTCGATGGTCAGGCATTGCCCGAGCCGGGCGCCTCGCTCATCCTGCAACGTCTGGAGGTCGAAATGCGCGGCGTCGTGGCGTGGCGAGCCGACGGTCGTTGCGGAATCCAGTTCGAGGGCGCGGCCTCGGTCGACGAATGGGTTGCCGGCCGCCGCGCGCCGGCCGCGATCTTCGGTCAGGGTCAATCCCGGGTCGACCAGATCCAGGCCGCGATCCGCGGCGGCCGCGATATCGTCGAGGACGTGCCGGCTGCCAGGCCAACCGAGCTCATCACCGATGTCGAGGCGCGGGTCGCCGAGGAGCTCGATCATGTCCAGCAAATGCTGGACGACGTGGCCGGAGATCTGATCGGCGACATGGCGCTGCTGCAACGCCATGGCGAGGCGCTGCAGCGTTTCGACAATGCCTGCCAGATATTGAATCAGCTTGCCGCCATCCTGAAGGCGAAGGATCGAGCGGCCGCGATCGCCGGGGTTAATCTGGAGGCGTTGCGGGACAGGCTGTTGCACAAGCCGGATGCGTGATTTGGGACAGGGTCGACTAGTGTCTAAGCCCCCCCCTTCAGGGGAGGAGCTCGTATCCGGCATAGCGATGGAAAACTAAGCCGCCCGCGTCGCCTTCGAATATTTATCCTCGCGCCTGAGCCCGACCATCATCCCACGCTCGAGCCGGCCGCAGAGCGCTGCATAATAATCCGATAGAAAGCCATAATCGTCGCCATCGTCGGGCATGTCGCCCTTGCGCCGGATCGCAGCGGCGACAGTGACGATCGCATCGGTCTGCCCACCACGCAGCACGTCTTCGAGCGTCTGCAATTCGTAAATGCCGTAAAGGTCGAGCTGCGCGTCGGTGAAGACGCGGCGCGGGCGCGTGCTTTGCGCCGCCGACGCGGCCAGATCGTGGCCAAGCTGGGCGCGCGCGCGATGCACGACCCAGGTTCCGGCGAGCAGGTCGCCGACGCGCAGTCGGTCGCGATTGAACAACGGAAAGAACAGGAAGATCATGCTCCAGGCGAGCGCGAGCAGCGGCAGCAGCACGTCGCCGCCGGTGAACATCGCGCCGAGCGAGGCGAAGAAATACGATAAAGGCAGGAATATCTCGATCTCGCGCATCGCATTGCGCGCGATCACCGCACCGCCCGTCAGCCGGGCGCCGTCGCGCGCCACCACGCGCAGCCCGACGATCCTTTTGCCGGGCGTCGCACCGCGCGCACCCATTTCGAACAAGGTGAACCATCCGTTCCGGAGGATGAAGAAACCGACGATCCACAGCCCGACCATCAGGATCGATTGCGACGCGAACGCCATCAGGCCGATCGCGATCGACGCCAGGATCAGCACTCCCAGCATCAATACACCGTCGAGCAGAAACGCGCCCGCGCGCGCACCCGCCGTGCCCAATTCGATATTGAGGTCGACGCCCTCGGGCGTGATGAAACGGCGCCGGAGCCCGGCGATCGAGGAGCGGCTAGGCGGGCGTGCCATCGCGTTTTCCCCTCGGCATGTAGAAATAGAGCAGCCAGCCGGCGAGCATCACCAGCCCGATCGCGTAGCGCAATTCGTCATTGGTGATCGTCTGGCGCCCGATCCCTTCGAGCAGCCCGGCAACCGCCAGCATGACCACCGTGCCGCCCATCGCGGTCGCCGCCGACCGTCCCGCCGCCACCGCCGCATCGGTGCGCGATAGCCTGCCCGGAAAGGCGATGGCGAGCCCGATGCGGAATCCCGCCGCGCCCGAGATCATGATGGCGAACAATTCGGTCGTGCCGTGGATCATCAGCCAGCCGACGAAATTATAGCCCAGCCCCTTCGACGCGAAGACCTCGATCATCGCTCCCAGCATCAGGCCGTTATAGACGATCAGCCCGGCGGTCGGGACGCAGAACATGAACCCCAGCGCGAACGAGAAGATCGCGATCTGCGCATTGTGGGCGAACAGGAACGAAGCGAACAAGGCGAGCGCGCTCTGCTGCGCATCCTTGCCGCCGTCATAGAGGGTCTGGCGCAGCAATTCGGTGCTCGCGCCGGGGTCACGTCCCTGGGCCATGCCATCGGGGATCATCGCATAATACCAGGACGGATCGTGCGCGATCATCAGATAGGCGACCAGGGCGCCGGCGACGGTCAGCAGGAAGGATACCAGGGTCTCCTTCCACAATGCCTGCACCGCTTCGGGCCAGCCGCGCGCGAAGAAATGCGCGAGCTGCTTCATCGGCGAGGTGGGAACGCCATAAATCTGGAAATAGGCGCGCGTGCAGAGCTGCTCGAGATAGGTGATCAGCGCGCGGTCGAGCGAGGTTTCGCGCGCTACCGACAACGACGACAAGGCAGCGCGATAGAGCAAAGGCAGGACCAGCAATTGCTGATCGGGCACCGCGCTGACGCCGCGTTTCTCGATCAGGGTCAAGATCTTGTCGAGCTGGTCCCAATCGGCCTCGTGCGCGGCACGGAAACGCGTCGCGTTGACCAGCGGCGTGCGGGCTTCGACATAGGCCGTCACAAGAGGTTCCTCCGCTTGAGGTCGACATAGCCCTCGACCAGGCGATCGGCGACGCGGTCATATTCGCTCTCGATGACATGCGCGCCGAGATGGCGCAGCCGGGTCAGCGCGAGCAGCCGGTCCTTCAGCAGCCCGGCGGCGGTCACCGCGCGGGTGATGTCGTCGGCGGTGTCGGGCGCGTGATCGACCAACGATTCGAGCTCTTCGTCGCGCAAGACCACGATCAGCAGCAGATGCTTTTCGACCAGTCGCGCCGCGGCGCGGATCATGAAATCGGCGCTGGTCAGGTCGGTGAATTCGGTGAACATCACGATCATCGACCGCCGCGTCAGCCGGGCGGCGAGCGTGGTCAGCGCATAGGTGTAATTGGTTTCCTCGCCCGAATAATCGATCCCGGCGGCAAGGTGCTGGAGCTCGGGAAAGGCCGAGGCACCCGAGATCAGGCCGCTGGCGATGCGCGGGCGCGAATCGAACGAATGGAGCGCGACGCGGTCGCCGAGCTTGAGCGCGACCCAACCGGTCAGCAGCATCGCACCGACCGCGCGGTCGACGCGCGGAATGCCGGCGACCGGCTCGGACATCTGGCGCCCCGAATCGATCGCGAAGACGATCTGATTGTTGCGCTCGGTGCGATATTCCTTGGCGTGGAGCTTGAGGTGGCGGGCCGATTGCTTCCAGTCGATCGCGCGCCGGTCCATGCCCGACCGGAACTCGACCAGCGCGTCGAAATCGGTGCCGTCGCCGCGGTCGAGCTGAGTCATCAGGCCCTGCAGCGCGTGGCGCTGGAAGATTCGCGACCCGCGTTCGCGCACCGGGCGAATGTCGGGCAGGATCTTGAGCGCCGCCTCGCTCGCCATCCGCTTCTGCCGCCACACCAGCGCGAGCGGGCCACGCCAGCGCACCCAGAAGGTCGCGAAATGCGCGGTGCCGCGGCGGACCGTCGCGACGGGTAGCGCCACCGCGCCCTTGCCCTGGTCGAGCCGCACGCTTGCGCGTCCGTCATCCTCCAGCGTCACCAGCGGATCGGTGGCGATCGCGATCTGGACAGAGCCTGGCCCGCCGCGCGGCGGACCCTCGACGCTGATCACCGCCTCGACCGTTTCGCCGACGCTGGCGGTGCGCGGCAGGGTCAGCCCGGCGGCGATCCGGCCGGCGGGCAACGCCAGCATCGCATCGATCAACGCGCCGATCAGGATCGCTGCCGGCCAGGCGAGCCCGGCATACCAATGGTCCGGCGCCAGCACGGCAATCAACAGCGCGACGGGAGCCCCCGCCGCCGCCGCCATCACCGCGAAGCGCGTCGGGTAGATCAATTCGGGCTCCTTTTGTGTGTTTCAGCGAGGCTGAACCAGTGCGGCACCAGCCCGCTCCCC
>Ga0310811_10014035_pt1 | contig 10440 bp, 7 predicted proteins | sample YCmetagenome_FD_207642 | JGI IMG/M metagenome (GOLD analysis project Ga0310811, IMG submission 207642) | Soil microbial communities from experimental microcosm in Duke University, North Carolina, United States - YC | ecosystem: Engineered > Artificial ecosystem > Soil microcosm > Unclassified ... | reverse complement strand
CGCGCCGACCTGCCATGGATAGGCTCGGAAGCCGAAATGAATACCGAATGGACCAAGCGTGTAAAATATGACTTGTTGAATTTACAACTGGCCACTAATGATATCGCCAAAAACAAAGAAAAACTAAAAAAACGTTACCAGGATCTGCTCTCGCAAAACAGCAAGCTGAACACCAACGATGTTTTCCAGATATTTATGGACGACTTTACCGAGGCCGTCGACCCGCATACCAACTATTTTGATCCCTTTCATGCTGCCCAGTTCAATATGGAGATGTCAAGATCATTACAGGGTATTGGCGCTACATTAGAAACTAAAAATGAGTACATTACCATACAGTCCGTTGTAAGCGGCGGCCCTGCTGATAAAAGCCACCAGGTATTTACCGGCGACAGGATTGTAGCTGTTGCGCAGGGTAAAGAAGGCGAGTTTCAGGACATCATAGGCTGGCGTATAGATAATGCCATTAAATTGATCCGTGGTACAAAAGGTACGCTGGTTAAACTTAAAATTTTGCCGCAAGGTAAAACCGTATCTGATCAGCCAAAGATCGTGGAGATAGTTCGTGAAAAGATTGTGCTGAAAGACCAATTGGTTAAACAGGAAATAAAAACCTATAACAGCAACGGCAAAACTTATAAAATAGGTATCATCAATGTTCCGGCATTTTATGCTGATTTTGAAGCTTACCGCGCCGGCGATCCGAACTACCAAAGCACTACCCGCGACATGAAACTGATACTGGACACCCTGAAGCGTGCTAATGTTGACGGTATAGTGGTTGATTTGCGCGAAAATGGTGGAGGCTCATTAAACGAGGCTATTTCATTAACCGGTTTATTTATTAAAACCGGGCCTGTAGTACAGGTTAGGGATACCCGTAATGATATCGACGTAAATAAAGACGAGGATCCGTCAATTGCTTATAACGGCCCTATGGCTGTTTTGGTTGACCGTTTCAGCGCATCAGCTTCTGAGATATTTGCAGGCGCCATACAAGATTATGGCCGTGGTTTGATCATTGGTACACAAACTTATGGCAAGGGTACGGTGCAAAGCGAAATTGATATGGATAAAATTATCACGCCAACGCTAATGGATAAGATGGGGCTTACTGCCGGTCGTAAAACTGGTATAGTTTCAACAGGTAGTGAAAGTAAGTTTGGCCAGTTAAATTTAACTATCGCTAAATTTTATCGCATCAGTGGTAACTCAACCCAGCATAAAGGTGTAATACCCGATATTCAATACCCATCATTAATACCGATGGATAAATATGGCGAGGACACCGACCCATCGGCATTGCCGTTTGATATCATCCCTAAAAGTGATTATACCAAAGTTGGCGACTTTACCGCGGTTATTCCACAGTTAACCAAACAGCATGAGCAACGTATGAGCACCAGCGCGAGCTACAAAGCCATATTAAGCGAAATTGCTGACTACAAGAAAATCGAGACCGACAAAACAGTTAATCTGAACGAGCAGCAGCTAAAAAAACAACGTGATGATGATGAACAAAAATCATTAGAGCGTGATAATACGCTGCGGGTGGCTATGGGCTTTAAACCTCTAAAGAAAGGTGAGGCTAAACCAAAGAATGAAGATCTTGATCCGTTAAAACTTGAAGCCGGACAGATATTGATTGACTACATGAACATTGATAATAAGCTTACCCGCGTAGGTGTGGCTCCTCCGATGAGGAAATTACAATAATTTAGATATACAGCAACAACAAATCCCGGTCCTATCAGTCCGGGATTTGTTGTTTAAAACCTATTTGGCTAATAAGGGTTTATATTAAATATGGCTAAAAAACCGCTACTTGAATTTACCGACAGGGGTATATATTGTGCCAAAGGCAAATTCTACATCGACCCCTGGAAACCGGTTGATGATGCGGTAATTACCCATGCCCATGCCGACCATGCCTATATTGGGCATAAACATTACCTGGCCCATCATTTATCAAAACAGGTATTGCTTTATCGTTTAGGCGACATTCAATTACAAACGGTTGAATATGGCGAAAGTGTAATGAAGAACGGTGTAGAGGTAACGCTGTATCCGGCGGGGCATGTAATAGGCTCGGCGCAAATACGGGTAGCTTATCAGGGCGAGGTGTGGGTGGTATCCGGCGACTATAAAACCGAAGATGACGGCGTGTCAACCCCATTCGAGCCCGTAAAGTGTCACCACTTTATTTCGGAATGTACCTTTGGTATGCCGGTTTATCAATGGAAACCGCAGGCGCAGATATTTGATGATGTAAATAACTGGTGGCGCGGTAATGTGAGCAATGGCGTAGCTACAGTGATAGTGGGGTATTCATTAGGCAAGTCGCAACGCATACTGCAAAATCTTGACCTGTCTATTGGCAAAGTATACACCCATGGCGTTATAGAAAACACTAATGAGGCTTTGCGGCGTAACGGTATAATTTTAAATCCCACAGAAAGAATAACCCAGGATACGCCCAAAGAAGATATTCGTAAAGGTATTGTGATAGCCCCGCCATCATCAGTAGGTACACCCTGGATGCGCAAATTTGGGCCTTATAGTTTTGGCTACTGTTCAGGCTGGATGGCCATACGTGGAGCCAAAAGGCGCCGCGCCGCCGATCGTGGTTTTGTCCTGTCAGACCATGCCGACTGGGATGGCCTGGTAAGCGCTATTGATGCCACCGGTTGCGAATGCGTGTATTTAACCCATGGCTACACCGCATCCTTCACCCGTTATTTAAATGAGATAGGTTTTAATGCCCGCGAGGTGCATACTTTATATGGGGATGATGAAGGCGAGGAAGCAGCCCCCACCCAACCTCCCCCGGAAGGGGAGGAGTTTACAGAAGCAGGTAATAACAATCAAAAAGTCTCCCCAAAAGGGGGAGATTTAGAGGGGGCTGATGCATCATGAAAGCATTTGCCCAACTTTTCCTTTCTTTAGATGAAACCAACAAGACTAATGAAAAGGTCAAAGTATTAAAACACTATTTTAACAGTGTGCCCGATACCGATAAAATGCACATGCTGGCCCTGTTTACCGGTCGCAAGCCCAAACGACAGATCAATGCTACGCAGATACGCACCTGGGCTACTGAGATCACCAATATACCCGTATGGTTATTTGAAGAAAGCTACCACGTAGTAGGTGACCTTGCCGAAACTATGGCCCTGCTGATGCCGCAAAACACCGATAGCAGCAGCAATAAAACCCTGACCGACTGGATAGGCGAGCTAAATGAACTCGGCAATAAAACCGAAGATGAGCGCAAGCTATGGCTCATTGAATCGTGGGAGATGCTGGATACGCAGGAACGCTTTGTATTCAACAAACTGCTGACGGGTAGTTTTAGGGTAGGTGTATCACAAAATTTAGTGGTCAAGGCGCTGGCTGATATTACTAAACTGGACGCGGCTACCCTAACGCACCGCATTATGGGCAACTGGCTGCCCGAAACTTATACTTATGATCAGCTGACGCAGGAACAAGGCGCCAGTGATGACATATCGCGCCCCTACCCGTTTTTCCTGGCTTATCCTATACAAGAGACCTCAGAAAAACAAAAATCGGCAGATGAGCTGAAAACCGCTTTGGGCGATGCCCATGAGTGGCAGGCCGAATGGAAATGGGATGGCATACGCGCGCAATTGATAAAACGCGATGGCAAGATATTTATATGGAGCCGCGGCGAGGACCTGGCAACAGATAAGTTTCCCGAGCTGCATCCCTTTTTAAACGCTTTGCCAAACGGCACTGTATTGGACGGCGAGATACTCAGTTTTCAAAACGGCTTGCCTATGCCATTCAATGTGCTGCAAACCCGCATCGGCCGCAAAAATCTGAGCAAAAAGATATTGGAGGACAGCCCGGTAGCGTTGATCGCCTATGATTGCCTGGAATATGCCGGTGAAGATATCCGGTCTAAAACCCAATCGCAACGGCGGGAGATATTAGAACAATTGCAGGCAGCAACGCCGTTTCCCGAGATCTTCCGCATATCGGCATTGATACCCTTTAGTAGTTGGGACGAGCTGGCCATCATTCGTGAGGATTCAAGGGCGATGATAGCTGAAGGCATTATGCTGAAACGCAAAAGCGCTACCTACCAGGTTGGCCGCCGCCGTGGTGATTGGTGGAAATGGAAGATTGACCCACTGTCGGTAGACGCGGTAATGATCTACGCCCAAAAGGGCCACGGCCGCCGCGCCGATCTGTATACCGACTACACCTTCGCGGTTTGGGATGGCGACAAGCTGGTGCCCTTTGCCAAAGCCTATTCGGGCCTAACCGATGCCGAGATCAATAAGGTAGATCATTTCATCAAACGCAATACTCTCGAAAAGTTCGGCCCGGTACGTACCGTAAAGCCCGAGCTGGTTTTCGAGATAGGTTTCGAGGGCATCAATCGTTCAACCCGTCATAAATCGGGTATCGCGCTGCGCTTCCCCCGCATACTGCGCTGGCGGCATGATAAACCCAAAGAGGAAGCGGATACATTGGATAATTTAAGGGCCTTGCTGGGTGATTAATAGGATAAGTGGTGTTTCACGAAAAGGTGAATCACATGAAACAAGCGAAACACTTTTTTTGATTAATTAATTGAATTATAGTGTTTTGCAAAATAAGGTGAAACAAAATGAAACAGTTTTGTCGGTTTTCAATCTCTATCCGTCATCCTCGTCACCACGTCATTGCGAACGTTATGTTCTCCCGCGCGTCATTGCGAGCGATAGCGTGGCAATCTCTGCACATGCTGATCAACTCTTCCATGTAATTCATTCTGTCGCGAACATGCGTTCCGGGCCCTTCACACACGAGGCTTGGCCCCGCTCATTCGCCGCGGGTAGGCTGTTACTTTTCTCTTGATAGAAAAGTAACCAAAAGATCAAGTCAGGCCGATTCCTACAGCCCGCAAGGCCATACTCCCTGGCTCGGCGCCCTGACGAGGCCTTTACGCGCATTTTTTGGTTTATTCGTTATTTAGCACTAAGTATTTTTTGTGTATTTCCGTCAGCCGAACAGCTTCGGATGAAAGCAGGTAAAATTGATGGCCTTGTGTGGTGGAAGGGGCATCAGGGATTTTGCAGGGATGGCAATGTGCGCAGCCGCAAAAGAACGTAGCCCGTGGTTTTACCTGTTTTGCCGCGTAAAGGCCCTGAGCGCAAAGAAGCATTTTGGCTGAATGATTATTCACCTGTTGTTTGTTTTTTTTAAGGTGTTCATGAGATCGCTATGCTCAGTTTTTTGTTACTTTTTCATCAAGGAAAAAGTAAAAGGCCTCCGCGGCCATAGCGGGAAAAGCCTCGTGTGTGAAGGGTCCGGAACGCGTGCGATCGCAGATGAATTACATAGAGGATATTGATTAGCAAATGTAGAGATTGCCACGCTATCGCTCGCAATGATGGCGTTTCCAAAATTTGCACGAAATCCTCATTTTGTTCCTTATAAATAATTCCCTAACTTTGATCAACACAAAACGGAAATGGTGTCTTCCGTATCCAACCGCCCTAAAAAGCTGATGGCGCCTGCAAATTAATTAACCCACGGTTGCGCCGTGCTTATTTGTAGGCTATGAACAAAATATTCTCTTCCACCCATTTCAATACCCTTAAACATCTTATCCGCTGGACAACTATTACCGTGCCCGTTGCCGTGGCTATAGGCAGCATGGTTGCCCTGTTTTTATGGCTGCTTAACTGGGCCATTCACTTCAGGTTCGCGCATCCGCAATTATTGTACTTGTTACCGATAGTGGGTATCGGCATTTATTTCACTTATAAATATTGGGGAGGTTCGTCCGCCAAAGGCAATAACCTCATTATGGACGAGATACATACCCCCGGCGGTGGCGTGCCCAAACGTATGGCCCCGCTGGTGCTGGCAGCTACGGTGGTTACGCACTTGTTTGGCGGCTCGGCCGGGCGCGAGGGTACAGCCGTACAGATTGGTGGCAGTTTGGCTCAGCTTTTTGGCAAATGGTTTAACTTAAACCCTGCCGATACCAAAGTAATTTTAACAGCCGGTATAGCGGCAGGGTTCGGGGCTGTGTTTGGTACCCCTTTAACCGGGGCTATATTCGCGATGGAGGTATTAACGCTTGGCCGCATTCAATATACCGCCCTGATCCCTTGTTTAGTAGCAGGTATTGTAGGCGATATTACCGTATCCCTGTGGCACATCCATCATACGGCTTACCATATCGATGTAATTTCAACTATTCCTAACCTGTTTGGCGGATACTTTCCGTTTGATGTATTGTTGTTGGCAAAAGTTATCATTGCCTCGATAGGATTCGGGTTGGCAAGCTTACTATTTGCCGAAACAGTACACGGCGTTAAAAACGTGTTCGATAAATATATCGGCATCAAATGGCTTATCCCGGCTTTGGGTGGGCTCATTATCATCGGCCTTACGTTTATTAACGGCAAACCCGATTACCTGAGTTTAGGCGTTGATGCCGAACACGTGGGTGCTGTTACCATACCGTCCGCCTTTCATGCCGGTGGCGCCGATACCTGGAGCTGGCTATGGAAAACCATTTATACCACCATTACTTTGGGCACGGGCTTTAAAGGCGGCGAGGTTACGCCGCTATTCTATATCGGCGCTACTTTGGGCAATACCCTTTCGGCTTTATTAAACGCGCCGGTGAGCCTTTTTGCGGCCTTGGGCTTTATCGCTGTTTTTTCGGGAGCTACCAATACACCGCTGGCCTGCACTATTATGGGGGTTGAGCTTTTTGGTGGTGAATATGCCTTGTTTTTTGCCGTAGCTTGTTTTACCGCCTACTTTTTTAGCGGTAACTCGGGCATATATACTTCGCAGAGTATAGCCGTCCCTAAAATTTTTGATGACGGCGGGGAATATAAAAAGAAAGGCTATTTACATGGTAAGGTGAATAAGTACAGGGTGGGAAAACGGAAATAAAAAATGGCAGATTATCATGCTTCCCGAAACTTCGGGATCGAAGCATGAGCGTTTGGCCTTTACGCGCGTCCTTCGACAAGCTCAGGATGACAACCCTTCTTAAATTCGTTGTAACAAATTCTTACAAATTGCACTCTAAGCATTAATTTAAATGCTTAGCCTCATGGAATGGAATTTCAGCTTTAAAAGAAAAGATCAACCGCAAAAAACTAAAAAATCAAAGACCCGCGAGTGGGTTGATGCCATTGTATTCGCGGTAATCGTTTCAACTATTATACGGGGATTATTATTTTCGGCTTATGCTATTCCTTCCGGGTCGATGGAAGGTACCGAGCTTACCGGCGATTATTTATTTGTGAGCAAGATAAGTTATGGGCCGCGCATGCCGAATACGCCTTTGTCTGTTCCTTTTACCGAGCCAACCGTATACGGTGTAAAAACTTACTCGGACGCTATTAAGCTGCCATACTTCAGGCTGCCGGGATTTACCAGCATCAGGAATCGCGACATCGTAGTATTTAATAAACCCGACGAGGCTGATCCGCAATATAACCTGCCGGTTGATGAGCGCACCTGTTTAATTAAACGTTGCGTAGCTATCCCCGGCGATGTGCTGAGTATAGTGAACGCGCAGGTTTATATTAACGGCAAAGCTTTGCCCAACGCGCCAAAACAGCAAACCTCGTATACGGTAGTAACTGATGGCAAAGACATGAACCCACAGATATTTCATGACCTGAATATCGAGGTACGCCAGCAAATGGCGCCCGATACTTATGAGATGATCATCCCTACGGCTAACCTGGCAACATTTAAAGGCTATTCGAACATCAAAAGCGTGACCCCGGTTGTGGCAGCTGCAGGCGTTTATGATGCCGAAATATTTCCGCACAGCAAAAGCTTTAATTGGAACCTGGATAATTTTGGTCCGCTTAAATTACCTAAAAAGGGCTGGACTGTTCAGTTAAACGACTCGACCTTAACTTTATATCGCAGGGCGATAGAGGTGTATGAAAATAACAAAGTAGCCGTAAGCGGAAAAGATATTTTAATAAACGGCAAGAAAGCCGGCAGCTATACCTTTAAAATGGATTATTACTGGATGATGGGCGACAACCGTCATGATTCGCTCGATTCAAGGTTTTGGGGCTATGTGCCCGAGGATCACGTTATCGGCAAGGCGATGCTGACCTGGTTCAGTACCGACTCGACAGCTAACCTGTTTAACCGGATTAGGTGGAACAGGGTGTTAAGGCCGATAGAGTAACACAGTATTACCCGCTTTGTCATTCTGAGCATAGCGAAGAATCTTATCACATTGGTAGGTAGAGTGTATAAGATTCTTCGCTACGCTCAGAATGACAGGTGGTGACAAAAAGAGAAAAGCCTCTGAAATCGGAGGCTTTTCTCTTTTTGATTTGTGGGATTAATTATCCTTTAACTCTTTCTACATAACTGCCGCTTACGGTATCAACCTTAACTTTATCGCCTATGTTAATGAATAGCGGTACGTTTATTTCGGCGCCAGTTTCAACGGTGGCTTTTTTAAGGGCGCCACTTGAGGTATCGCCTTTTACAGCAGGTTCGGTATAAGTAATTTCAAGCTCGGCCGATCCGGGGATCTGGCCCATGATAGGCTCTTCGCTTTCAAAAGCTACGATCACGTTCATACCTTCTTTTAAAAACTTTACGGCAGGGCCAAATAAAGCTTTTGGTACGTTATGCTGTTCGTAGGTGGTATTATCCATTATCACTAACGATTCACCATCTTCATATAAATACTGATAATCATTTGTTTCAACGCGGGCAATAGTTACATCTTCGTCTGTACGGAAACGGTATTCAACCAGCTTGCCGGTTTTTACGTTACGCATACGGGCCTGGTAAAAGGCGCGCAGGTTACCGGGAGTACGGTGTAAAAATTCTTCTACCTGTAACAGTTCCCCGTTAAAGCGAAGGATGTTACCATTTTTTACTTCAGATGCTTTAGACATAAATTAAATATTGAGGCGCAAACTTAGGCACTTATGGTGAAAGTTGCAAGAGAAGAGTATTTGTTGATTAAGTTAACTGGTTGATTAAGTTGATTAGGGCTAACTGCTCACCCCATCAACTTAATCAACCAATAACTTACAAAGTAGCCATATCGATCACAAAGCGGTAGCGCACGTCGCCTTTTTCCATACGTTCATAGGCTGCGTGTATATCTTTGATGTCGATCATTTCTATGTCCGAAACAATGTTGTGCTCGGCGCAGAAATCAAGCATTTCCTGGGTTTCGGCTAAACCACCGATAGATGAACCGGCCAGGCTTTTACGTCCGGCAATTAAGCTAAAGGCAGCTATGTCGGCCGGCTCAGGCGGTACGCCAACACATATCTGTACGCCGTTGGTTTTTAGTAAACCCAGGTACATATTAAAATCATGCGGGGCCGAAACGGTATCCAATATAAAATCGAACGTGCCTTTTGCGGCTTCCAGTTGTGCCGGGTCAGTAGTAACTACAAAGTGGTGTGCTCCTAACTTTTTAGCGTCTGCTTCCTTTTTAGGCGAGGTACTTAAAACGGTAACCTCGGCACCAAAAGCAACGCCAAACTTAACACCCATGTGGCCCAGGCCACCCAGGCCTAAAACGGCCAATTTATGGCCCTTACCCACTTTCCAGTGGCGCAACGGCGAATAGGTGGTTATACCTGCACACAACAATGGTGCTGTTGCAGCAAGGTCAAGCTTGTCTGAGATATGCAGCACAAAGTCTTCGTGAACTACAATGCTGTTCGAGTAGCCGCCGTAAGTTGGGGTTTTGTGGTCCTGCTCCATACCGTTATAGGTAAACGAACCACCATTTAAGCAATATTGCTCCAGGTCTTGCTTGCAGTTTTCGCAAACGCGGCACGAGTCGACCAAACAACCGGTACCGGCAAGGTCGCCTACCTTAAACTTCTTTACGTGGTCGCCAACTTTAACCACGCGGCCAACAATTTCATGGCCCGGCACCATGGGGAATATACCCTCGAACCAGTCGTTCTTTATCTGGTGCAGATCGGAGTGGCAAACGCCGCAAAATTGAATATCAAACTGAACATCGTGAGGACCAACTTCACGTCTTTCAAAATCCCATGGGGCAAGGTCGGTTGTGGGCGATTGCGCCGCATATCCTTTTACTGGTATCATAAGTAGTTTTATTGTGTTTACAGATTTGATTTAAAGGTAGGTTATACCATTTTGTTTGCAAAAGCGCGATTGTCCTTATTTTGCAATAATTTATTTACGCTTCGCTTTTCAATGCTGACAACGGATAAAAGCTATCGCGCCAGTAAATGCCGCCTTGCTTCAGAGTGGTGTATGCCGATCTTGAAATTATATAAGCTATTAAAAAACCGGTGTAGGGTATCATCAAGATGTACCACCATTTGTTGGGTGGAACAACAGACATGTACAACAATTGCATTGCAGTTAGTAAACATGCCATTAAACGAATATCAGTGTTACCAAAAATCAGCATTACGG
>Ga0310811_10014034_pt1 | contig 10440 bp, 10 predicted proteins | sample YCmetagenome_FD_207642 | JGI IMG/M metagenome (GOLD analysis project Ga0310811, IMG submission 207642) | Soil microbial communities from experimental microcosm in Duke University, North Carolina, United States - YC | ecosystem: Engineered > Artificial ecosystem > Soil microcosm > Unclassified ... | reverse complement strand
GTAGAGATATTCGAGCCGCACCCAAACACAATCGCTATTGCTCCTCTGCTCAGTAGCCTCGCCAGCTAGCCGGGCGTCCTTCGTTCAGCAGCAGCCTCCGGTCCTTCGACACTTCATCCGTTACTCACGACGGTGTTCGCACACGCCGGGATCCAGCGCGAGCCCGGTCGGGACGAGTCCGCGACCTCGCCACACGCTTACGAATCGCCAGCTCCGCAGCGTTGTTCAGCAGCGTAGATATTTCACCGGTTAATCCGCCGCTCGCGCTCAAGACAAACTGAACGATCTCGCGTCGAGCGAGATCCGACGGTTTGCGCAGCGGCAGCACCCGTTCAAATGCGGCTAGCAGTCGCCGTAGACCCTCGCTTTCGCGCCAGCGAGGGATCTCAAATGGCGTATAACGGCTGATCATCTGGGTATCAGTCTGAAGCGCCAATACTGCATCGCGTGTTCCGACCAGAACCATGCTGATCTGTAGGTCATTGGCGAGGAACTTGAGAAGATTCAGGGACGCACGCTGCTCGCGATAGCTGCCCGCCAGCAGATGATGGATCTCGTCGACAACCAACATCCGTGGGGATACGCGTCTGAGAATGTCACGAGCCAGTCTTTCCAGGGACGCCAGACCAGCCGCAGCATTGTGCGGTGCGCCTAGCTCGAAAAAAAGCCCCGAATAAAATCGATGCTGGTCTGGAGTCGGCGGCATCTGCATGGAAACGACCGAACAACGTTCGACCCCGCTTCGTTCGTCAAACTCGTTGGGATGCGCTCGCCGGAATTTGGCGGTGATTTTTGTCTTGCCAATATTTGAATCGCCATGCAAGAGCAGGCACGGCATCCGGTCGCGGCGAGGCGTCTCGTATAGACGCTCAAGTTGCTGCAAGGCTTGCGTCGCCCGCGGGTAGTCGATCTAGCGATCGCGGAGAAGCCCAAAAATGCGTTCGTCGTTCCCCAACTCGGCCTGCTTTCTGGCGGCCGGTAGCAAATGCGCAAACGTGCCATTTTTCATGCTTCACCTCACCATTGCTCGACATCGAATGCCTGAACGGGCGCATCGTAATCGACCGTCTCGACCTCGTGCTCCGACGTCTCGCTCCTGAATTGCACGACTCTTTCGAGCACTTCCTCCAACGGGACATACTTTTTACGTGACCGCCGACGTGCACGGGCCGTCGTCCGCCGGGCGTTAGTGATCAGGCGGCGCTGCTCCTCTACGGTTCGGAAAATCAGCGCCTCAGAGACGGTGTGCTGTCCTTCCGACCGGATGGCCTTTAGCGCGGTTCGCTGTTCGAAAAGCGAAATCGCCGGGCGCCGCATATCTGCGTATTGGACTTCGAGGTAGTCACGCGTTCCTGCGCTCACGAACACGCGAGAGAGATCCTCCGGATGGTACCGAACACTTACCGTGCTCCGGGTCTCGCGCCACGCAACGAATATTGGATGCCAGTAACGAATATGGAAAAGCGTCAGTCCATACGCCTGTATGGTCCTTTGCGCAGCAGGCAAGAAGCGAATCAGGAACCGCAGCTCAGCGCCTCCAGTTGCTGGCAATTGTCGCGAATCGGCACTACGCGCCTGCATTCGCCACACGTCGGCTGGCGTCGCGCCAAGCAGCCCGTGATGTGCGGCGTGGTGGTATCGTCTGGCGACCTCGATCGCGAGCCACTGCTCAAACTCACGTAGTGTCAACGCAGCCGTCTTTTCGGACTGTCGTGCCTTGCGACCTTTCGGAGACGATCCGGTCGCCCCCGGCAAGCCCCGCACCCTTTCCATTAGCGTCCGGTTCAGGCGCTCTATATGGCCACCGAAATGCGGACGCCCTACAGGACGATACATAAGGTCGATGCCGTATTCCCGGCAACCACTGCGAAGGGCCCTGCTTTTGAATTCGGCAGCATTGTCGAGATGCAGGACTTGCGGAATTCCGCGCATAGGCCAATCCACGTCCACCTCAATCTTCGCGAGCCATGGCGTCTTGCAGAGTGCCGCTCTGGTCAGGAGCAAACCCACCGTTGCTGCCCCTAGGCGGTCCATGCTCACGTAGAAACTCAACACGCACCTGGTCGCAACGTCCAGAGCGATGGTCAGCCAGGGACGGCCGATCACCCGTCTGTCGTACTCGCTCACCAGAAGCACCTCTGCCTGTGTGTGGTCGACCTGGACGATCTCCGAACATGGCTAGCGGAATTAATGGACACCAACATCCTGTCTGTTTATCGACGCACGTGCGCCAACCTTGAATCGAGTGTTACCAGATGGTTTTAACGTGCGCGTAGGCGCGGATTTTTTCGTCTTTGGTCACAAGCGGCCCGGCGAACTTGCGGGCGGTCGCGACAATCATCCGGTCAGCCGGGTCTTTGTGAAACTCGCCCGGTAGCTCAACGGACTTGACTGCAATTTCAGGATCGACGGGGACGAGGTGCACAGTCTCGATGGCCTGTACCGTGGCGAGCCAGCTACCCACGTCCATCGAAAGAACAAGTTTCTCGCGCTCAACAAGCATCGCAATTTCCCATGCCGAGATTGCCGAAACGAGAATTTCCCCGCCGTTAAGTTCTCGATTAATCGCTGCTTTCGCCTTCGTGCTCAATGCCGGATCACCCGTCACCCACCATACCAAAGCGTGCGTATCCAGGACGATCACGGAGCCGCCTCCCATTCACCCTCAGCAACCGGCTCTGTCGGGTTCTCGTACCGCACAACAGACCCCCTCAGCACGTCCAGCGGATTGCGCTCCATGCTCCGATAGGTCCGCACTTCTAGCGCTGGCTTGCCGTGGTCGGTCACGACGACACTTTCGCCCGACGCCTCAATCTGACGGAAGATTTCAAGCGCCTTCGCCTTGAATTCGGACTTCGATACCTGATTGCGTTCCATCTTTTCGCCTATGGTCATTGCCTATAGTCACTATTATAGCAGGAAAATGACTAGGTCAAGGGGTCATTTTAGGGTTGGCTACCTGCATACCTCACACGCGGGCCTCATTGCACGTCGCAGAACATCTGCCTGAGCCGTCTGTCGGACACGGCCAGATAGGGCAAAACGTGGTCCAGTTCCGTTTTTATAAGTGCCGAGTATCACAATCTAGGCGGGGACAAGGTTGGCCGATATGACTCTCATATTTGGGATGCGCCTTCCGCGGCTGTGCTGACAGTCGTTGTTGCGTTGCGGAGATAGAGCGAGCCGCGTCCGCCCGCCCCCGGTCAGACAACCCACAGCGGTCGGTCAGTCGCATCAGCGTGATGCGGACTGGAGCGCCATAAAGCGACTGCTGCGTGCGTCAAAGCGCCCGAAGGGTCGAGTGACTCATCCGCAGCGCGATTCAAGCCAGTTACGGAAGGCGATCAACGCGTCCGACCTTTCCTCGGACGCCTGCCAGGTAAGCCAGTACGAATATTTCGTGGGGATCGTAATAGGCGACAACTGCAGCAGACGATTCGTCTTCAAGTCCTCCAACACAAACTCTGGCGGCAGCAGAGCGACTCCAAGCCCAGCAAGCGCAGCCTCGCAACTCAACAGCAGGAGCGAGTAATAGCTCGCCGCCTCAACCTTGCAGCTTTCGAGCCCCAACGCGCCCAGGTAGTCACTCCATGCTTCCGGCATTTCTTTCAGATGCAACAGCGGCATTTCAGCGATGTCTTGCGGAGACACGTTCCCGCGCTTTTTCACGAGCCCTGGTGCCCCGAAAGCTGCGAGCGATAGCGGGAAGAGTTTTGTCACCTGCGTGCCAGGCGGTCGGTTTTGCGAGTTGATAATCGCCGCATCGAACTGCGTCCGCGAAAGATCAATCTGGCCGACTCGAGACGTTACGTTGACCAGAATTCCGGGGTGCTCTTTCACAAAGTTTGGAAGATTTGGAATGAGCCACCGATTACAAAAACTCCCCGCAACGGACAAATTCAAGGTGTTGCGCAATGTGTGACGCATCTGCGTGCGCACCGTGGCGGCTTCCAGTTCATCGAGAAGTGGCGATATTTTTTCCCAGTACTCCCTTCCAGAGGACGTCAAGGTCAGATGGCGGCCGCACCGCTCGAAGAGCGCGATGTTGAGGAACTGTTCGAGGTCGAGCACTTGCCGGCTAACTGCACTTTGCGTCAGACCCACGGAATTTCCAGCCTGCGTGAAATTCATGAACCGCACACAAGCATCAAAGATGATCAGGGAATCGCTGGAGGGAATGGTCCGTCCGATAGAGCGCTTCATTCGAAAAACTCATGCAGGCAGTGAAAATGGTCATTATGGGCGGTTTATTGGCAACCGTACCATGCGCGAATCGACTTGTGATGGAAATAACATGCTTGAGCATACGGGAAATGAAGCATCGCGTGCGGCACGCTGTGTGCCAGTGAATACGGTAGCCATCATCGGTGGAATGGGGCCAGAGGCCGGCGTCGATATGACATATCGTTTCCTGACGGCCTGTCGAGCAGAAATGGACCGGCGTGGCGTACAGGTCACGGATCAAACTTATCCGCCTCATGTCCTGATCCAGTATCGTGTGCCCGACCGCACCGCCGCGTTCAAGGGAGCCGGCGACTCGCCAGTGCCGGCGCTGGTGGCGGCGCTCGGCACTGCCAAAGCCGCAGGCGCGCGCCTTTGCGGCATTGCCTGCAATACGGCCCATCTTTGGCATGAAGACATCGAGCAACTCTTCCCCGACCTGTTGCTTGTGCATATCGCTCGTGAAGCGGCTGCGGCCGTGCGACTGACGAGCGCAACCAGCGTCGCTGTGCTCGCTACAACGGCAACACAGGAGAGTGGCCTGTATCGCCGAGCCTTGGTTGAAGCTGGACTCCGCGTCATCGAACGCTCGGCGACCGAAATTCAACACGTCCACGAGGCCATCTTCCAGATCAAGGCTGGAAATCTATCTGTCGCCACCCAGACGATTGAAAAGTCTGTCGCGTCCGCCTTGCGGGAAGCAGATTGTGTCCTCTTGGGTTGCACCGAGTTGGGTCTCGTCATAAATCCCGTCAATTACGCTCCTGGAGCCGTTGTGGACGCCGCCGATGTTCTCGCCACGCACCTCGCGCAGCAAGCGTTCGACCATCAGACTTTGCTTCCGCTCTGAACATCATGAATAGCTCACTCGACACCCACGGTGGACCGAACGCAAGCGCAAACCGCCCCGAAAAAATTGAAACCTCAACGATTAGCGAAAGCGAGCCCGTTACTCATTATTCGAGACCTCGCAAGATCATCCTGCTCGTCGTTCTTTTGGCCGCCTGGGTGCTCGCGAATGCCGATCGCATCGCGATGAGTATTTCCATTGTTCCGATGACGAAGGAATTCTCGCTGGACGCACGCGAGGTCGGTTTCGCGCTGAGCGCGTTCTACGTGACATACGCTGTCATGAATCTGCTGGCAGGCTGGATGTCCGACCGCATTGGCTCACGACGCGTGCTGGTGTTCTGCGTCGCATCGTGGTCCGTTTTCACAGCGCTGACCGGCATGGCCTGGTCGCTCGGTTCCCTTATAGCGATTCGCGCGCTCTTTGGGATTGGAGAAGGCGGCTTCGCGCCGGCGAGTACCGTCACGATCGCGGAGGCGTATCGAAAAAGCGAACGTGCGAAGCCCAAGAGCCTGGTCATTGGCGCAGCGTTTCTCGGCAGCGCGGTCGGCTCGGGATGGATCGCCACGATGATCCACTCGCACGGCTGGCGCTTCGCCTATCACGTCCTTGGAGCCGTTGGCGTCGCAATGGCTGTCGTCCTTTGGCTTGTCGTCAAGAAACCGCCGATGCAAGCCACAGGGGCCCAGCAAGCACGCCCCGGCGTTAAGGCACTTTTGCGTACGTCTATCATGCGCAGAACAGCGCTGATCTTTTTCTTCAGCAATCTGCTGATGGTGGGACTCATGTCGTGGATGCCCACGTATCTGGTCAAGACAAAGCACGTCAATCTGATGGCAGCGGGCCTTGTCTCGTCGCTTCCCTATCTCTTCAGCTTCGCTTGTCTGAACGTCGTGGGCTGGCTGCTCGACCGTTACGGACAAAAACACGAGCGTCGATTCCTCGCAGGCGGCGCTTTTTCGATGATGGTGTTCATGGCGGCGATGGTCGTCTGCTCGCAGCTTTGGATGCTTCTTATCTGCTGGACACTTTGCATGATGAGCTACACCTTCGTCTACGGCACCGTCTTCGCGATACCGTTGAAACGTCTGCCCGACGGGATGATCGGTTCCGCATCCGGCGTTGTCAACTTCGGTGGTCAACTAGCGGCTTCGATTTCCCCTGCAGTGATGGGACTTCTCGTAGCGCATTACGCGGGCTCGTTCACGCCGGCAATGTTCTTCCTCGTCGCAGCGGGTGCCGGCGCTTTCCTTGTCGCGATCACATGGCGGAATCGCGAGGACGTTGCTGATAGCGCGAGCGAGGACACGAAGGCGTGAGCCTCTCATTTAGAAAACCAATAATTTCCGGGAGTTTGTTCTTGAAGATCGCTGTACTGCATTTCGTGCACGAGACCGTGACGTTTCTGTCGAACGAGACCACTTTGGACGATTTCATCTATGAAGGATCTCCAGCGAAGGGCGAAGCGCTTCTGAGCATCGACCCAAAGTCGTATATGGGCGGTTTCGTCAAGGCCGCCCGCGAGCATAGCGATGTCGAGCTGGTTGGCATCGAATCGCCCCTTCAGCCGAAGACCGGGATCGGCTCCGGATGGATCACGACCGAAGCATTCGAACATTTCCTCGGCAAAATGGTCGATGAACTTCGCTCCCAAGGGCCCTTCGACGGCGTCTACCTCGCGCTACACGGCGCGATGGGCGTGACGGGTGTGCCGCGTCCTGAGGCAGAGATTGCACGTCGCGTTCGGATCGCTGTGGGAAAATTGACGTTTATCGCGGCTACCTTCGACCCTCATGGCAACGAAGACGAAGCCTTTCTCGCTTCCGCCGACCTCGCATTCACAGTCAAGTACTATCCTCACTACGATGCGTACCTGCAAGGTACGCGTGCGGCACGCAATCTGATTCGCTGCATCCGCGACGACTTCACGCCGACTCACGCTTCGCGCAAGGTTCCGCTCATCTCGGCCACGGTACTCCAGTGGACTGGAGGCAGCGCGTGGATGTCGCTAATCAACCGTGCCCTCACCTGGGAAGCGCGCGAGCCCGACGTCTATGTGAACGTGTTTTTCGGCTTTCCATGGTCCGATGTGCCCGACGCCGGCATGTTCGTTCAAGTGACCACGAACGGGAACCCCACACTCGCATCGGCAATTGTCGACGATATGTCGCACGCGATCTGGCGGCATAAGGATACGTTGCTAACCTCGACGAAAATCGTATCGGTAAGCGACGCGGTCGCGGAAGCGGCGTCGGCATGCCTTCGGGGAGCGTTTCCGGTTGTCATCGCTGACCACAGCGACCGATCGGGATACGCGACCTGGGTGCTCGATCAGATCATCCAGCAGGCGCTGTCCGATACGATAATCGCCGCCGTAGCGGATGCCGACGTGCTCGATGCGCTGCAGGAAAAGCAACTGGCAACGGGCGACGAGATCGAGATTGAAGTCGGTGGTCGGGTCGATCCGTCGGCCGGCCAGCCGCTCACAGTCCGCGGCACACTCGTCACCGTTCCCAAACTTCACGCAAAGGACGCAGGAAAGCTGCCATTCGTGACGATCAGGTTCGCCCACAACAACCTGCTCGTCATCAGCCGCTATCTGGTTCAGGTGATGGAGCCGTCGGAACTGGCACAGTTCGGCGTGGACGTGGATGCCTACAAGGTGTTCGCCATCAAATCGCGGGTTCATTTCCGACGAGGCTTCGACGATAGCGGATTTGCGAAGACAATCATCATTACCGAACCTGACGAGGCGTTCCTCGGAACTACGCGGCTCGATGGACTCGAATACGCCAACGTCAATCTATCGTCTTTTTATCCCTACGGCAAAGACATAACGCTCTGATTTCTTGGCGCCGCGGCCCGGCGCCGACTACACAAATCCACCTGATTACGCACTCAGTATTTTGCATACCTAAACAAATGAAGAAAACACTTTTTGCATGTACTTTGGCATCCTTTGCCATTTCCTCATTCGCTCAGAGCAGCAATACTCTTTACGGAATTATCGACACAGGGGTTGCCTACATCAACAATCAGGCAGGGCATTCCAATCTCTTCATGGAAAGCGGGTGGGACTCCGCGAACCGCTTCGGCTTCAAGGGAGTCGACAATCTTGGGGGTGGGTATTCCGCCATCTACCAACTCGAAGCGGGTTTCAATTCGACGACGGGTACAGCATCGGGTGGCCTGATGTTCGGCCGCTGGGCCTACGTGGGTATCAGCTCCCCCTACGGTACGCTCAAACTCGGCCGCCAGTACGACTTCATGTCTTCGTACCTGTTTGCGGATTCTAACATGGAGTATCAGTCGCTCTGGGCGGGGCAATACAACGACGCCAGCCGGATCGCGGGCGAGTGGGTCAACAATGCGGTCTCGTGGGAAAGCTCGCCTTTCGCGGGCCTGCGTGTCGGCCTGATGTATGGATTCAGCAACGCCGTTGGAGCGTTCAACGGGACGAGCGGTTCGCCGCGAACAGTTAGCGCGGGTGCTCGATACAGCCGCGGTCGACTCGGCGTCGATTTCGCGTTCACCAGATCGAACGGGACAGGCGCAAGCATCGCACAGAACTTGTTCGGCGCGGCCGATTCGCGAGCCATGGGCTTGGGCGCGCGATACGCTTTCGACCGATTCACCGTATATGGAAACATCAACGCGAGCTATTACGACGACATCAAGGGTGGCCTGCATCAGTCCATTCAGGGAACGGATTTCGGCGTCCGCGCCGCCCTTACGCCGACGTTTCTTTTGACGCCCGGCGTCTCTCTGACCCGAGTTGAAGGAAAAGGCTCCGGACAGTTCAACCTCACAGGCGACTACCTGCTGTCACGTCGCACCGACATTCAGACCGGTGTCTTCTACGCACATTCGTTCAATGACCGCTTCAGGCCGGCGTTGCTCCCATCTCTTAACCTCGCGACCGACGTGGGCGCGTCGACATCGGTCAATCAGGTAGGAGTACACGTGGCGTTGCGCACCCGGTTCTAACGAGTTGGTGGCATGATGTGGGACTGACTTCGGTGCTCAGCTTCCGGCTACGATCTGCACGTTGTATTGGAGCTGCCCGTAACTGGGCGCTCTCCGAGCGAACATTCGCCATGCCAGCAGGCGGAGCCACTCGTCTCCCTCACTTTATCCGCGGATACGAAGGACTACCGCATCGCTCGTTTTCGAACTCCCAAAGCAGTCGGGGAATGACGAACCATTGAGCTTCGACTGACTGACCAGTGCCCGATTCTGTTGAAAAAGTCGGCTGACGTACGGATTGTTGGGTATCCTGGAAGACATCGATCGACGGGAGTGATTCGTCATGATGGGGCGACTGGGCAGCGGACAGGACAAACTCTTCTACTCGTTCAACCTCGACAATCACGTCCCGCCCGAGCACCTGTTGCGAGGCGTCGATCACTTTCTCGATCTGAGTGATCTACGCCAGCATCTCGCACCGTTTTACAGTCCGATGGGCCGCCCCTCGATTGATCCAGAGCTCATGATCCGCATGTTGATAGTTGGCTACTGTTTCGGCATCCGATCCGAGCGCAGGCTATGCGAAGAGGTGCATCTGAATCTGGCATATCGGTGGTTCTGCCGCCTGAGTCTGGAAGACGCCGTACCCGAGCACTCGACATTCTCCAAGAACCGCCACGGTCGCTTCCGCGATAGCGATGTGCTGCGCCATGTGTTCGAGTCGGTACTGGGTCGGTGCATGTCCGAAGGCCTCGTAAAGGGTGAGGGATTCGCGATTGATGCGAGCCTCATCAGAGCCGATGCGAGCTCTGTACGCGGCGTTCCAGGTGCGAAACCCATTGACTGGGGTTGTGCCAAGGGCCAGAGCCGTGCCGTGCGGGAGTATCTGGAGGCATTGGAGCAAGCGAATCCAGCGGGCCCCGACGTGTCGGAGATGGCAGAGACACCGACGCCTCCAAAGAGGATATCGCTGACGGATCCCGCCGCGAGCTGGACAGCCGCCAAGGGTGGCTTGCCGTTCTTCGCCTACTCGACCAATTATCTGATTGACCTGCAAGCGGGGATCATCGTTGACGTCGAGGCGACACCCGCGAACCGTTCCCACGAAGTGGAGTCAACCAGGACGATGATTGACCGCGTTGAGCGGCGGCACGATCTCAAACCTCAACGTCTTGCAGGCGACACCGCGTATGGCTCAGCAGCTATGCTTGCCTGGATGATCAAAGACAAGGAAATTGCACCACATGTTCCGGTCTGGGATAAAACCACGCGCAAGGACAATACATTGTCGAGTAGCGAGTTCCAATGGGACGAACGGGCCAATGAATATCGCTGCCCTACTGGGCACGCACTACGCAGTGATCGGCGCAAATTCAGGAATCCGCGCTCGCGTATCACAAAGG
>Ga0310811_10014033_pt1 | contig 10441 bp, 5 predicted proteins | sample YCmetagenome_FD_207642 | JGI IMG/M metagenome (GOLD analysis project Ga0310811, IMG submission 207642) | Soil microbial communities from experimental microcosm in Duke University, North Carolina, United States - YC | ecosystem: Engineered > Artificial ecosystem > Soil microcosm > Unclassified ... | reverse complement strand
GCCTTCTCGATCGCCTCGGCCGCGGGCGCGGGGATCTCGGGACGGAGCGAGCGGATGGGCCGGAGCGGCGAGGCCACGTGGCGGGCGACGACCTGCTGCGGGCTTCCCCCGATGAAGGGCGGCGCGCCGGTCAGCATCTCGTAAGCGACACAACCGAGCGAGTAGATGTCGGTCCGCCCGTCCACCTCCTCGCCGGCCGCCTGCTCGGGGCTCATGTAGACCGGCGTGCCGACGATGAGGCCGGCGCTGGTGACCCGGTCGTCGGAGGCCGCCGTGATGGCGCGCGCCACCCCGAAGTCGGCGACGACCGCGTGGCCGGACTGGATCAGCACGTTGGCCGGCTTGATGTCGCGGTGGATCACGCCGAGGTGGTGGGCGTAGGACAAGGCGCCCGCGATCTCCCGGGTGATCGTGAGAGCGTCGTCCAGCGGCAGGCGCGGCTCGCGCCGGAGCCGGTCGCGCAGCGACTCCCCCTCGACGTAGGGCATGACGTAATAGAGGAGGCCCTCGGCCTCGCCCGAGTCGTGCACCGGCAGGATGTGCGGATGGGTGAGGCGGGACGCGATCTCGATCTCGCGGACGAAGCGCTGTGGGCCCAGCGAGATGGCGACATCCCGGCGAAGGAACTTGACCGCGACGCGGCGATGCTGCCGGAGGTCCTGCGCCAAGTACACCGACGCCATCCCCCCACGGCCGATCTCGCGCTCGAGCGTATAACGCCCGCCGAGGACGGTTCCGGCACCGACGATCAAGACCATGAGCTCCAGCGATGCGGCAGTTGGGCTAACATACGCAGGGCGGCGGGAGATCGGCTAGGAGGGACTGGTCCCGAACGCCCCACCCTGCCTCTTCTGTGCCGTCCACAGGCCCATAACTTAGGACGGTTCGACCACCGATACCGAGGCCGGCCATGCACGGCTCTCCAATGGATCGACTGACCGCGCTCAGGAAAGCCGTCGGCGCTCTGTACCGAGTCGATCGTGAGATCGGGCGGGGAGGGATGGCGAGGGTCTATCTGGCGGAGGAGACGGCGGGCGGCCGCCTCGTGGCGATCAAGGTGCTTCGGCCGGAGCTGGCCGTGTGGGTCGGCCGGGAGCGATTCTCCCGGGAGATCAAGTTCCTCACCCGCCTCAGCCACCCGAACATCCTTCCGATCCTCGCGTCGTCGGGCGACGACGCGGAGCTTCTCTACTACACCATGCCGTTCGTGGCCGGTGACTCGCTCGAGCAGCTGCTGGAGCGGGAGGCCCCCCTCGCCCTCGGCCGAGCCCTGGGGATTGCGCGGGACGTGGCCGCGGCGCTGGACTACGCCCACGCCCAGGGGATCGTGCACCGCGACATCAAGCCGGGGAACCTGCTGCTCGAGGGAGCGAAAACCCTGGTCTGCGACTTCGGCATCGCCCGCGCGCTCGATCGCGCCGCACTAGAGCCGGTGTCCTCCAGCGGGCTCATCGTGGGAACGGCCGCCTACATGAGCCCGGAGCAGAGCCTGAGCTCGGGCCGCGTCACGCCGCGGTCCGACATCTATTCCCTGGGATGCGTGGTGTACGAGATGCTTACCGGCGAGCATCCGTTCAAGGGCCCGACCGCCCAGTCCGTGGTCGCGCAGCACATGGGCGCGCCGCCGCGCCCCATCCGGACGCTGCGGCCGGACGTTTCGGTCGAGATGGAGCGGGCCGTGTTCGACGCCATGGCCAAGGTGCCGGAGGCGAGGCCGAGGAGCGGCGCCGAACTCATGGGGCGGCTGGGTGGAGTCGCCTGAGCGGCGCGGGCGAAGGCGCCATCGGATCGCCCGGCAAGCGCCGCCCCCTTCGTGGCGGCGCCGACCGGGTAGGCCCGGGCGCTCCCGTCAGCGACGTCGCGCTACTGCCAGGGCTTCGGCGGAGGCGCGGGGGGCTCGGCGGATTCTACCATCAGCGGGTTCATTTGATACCTCGGCATGAAAGACGTTGGTGTCACTTGGGAGCTGGCTTGAGGTTTCGTTTGAGCTCCTCTACCGCCGCACTCAATTCCGCCCCTTTCTGTTGGAGCTCTGCGATTGGCGCCACCCGCTCGCGCAACTCAAGGACCGCCTCTTGCATCATCTCGCTCCAGTCTACCATCTCAGCGACCCACTGTTTCAGCCTCTCCTCGTCGAAATTTCCATCGGGCTTCGACTTCCATTCCTTGCCCGGTTGAGGCTTCCATCTTGCCTGAGGGTCATTGGGACCAGCTCCTTCGACCTTCCAGTTCTTCGACGTCGTCTCCGTTCTTCGAGGCATGTCGTCCCCCTTCCTGTCGATCGGGTCACCGTCCGCGGCGTTGCTGGAACGCGAGCGCTGCCAGCCGCGCGCGGGCGGCCTGCACGAGCCGGGTGTCTCCGAGCTGCTCCGCCGCCCGCACCCGGACCGACAGGCTGGCGGGGAGGTACATGAGATACGACACCGGCCACGTCGAGCGCTCCCGCGGCCTGCCCGCGCGCGAGGAGCAGGCGAGCCATCAACAGGCGCTCTCCGCCGAGTGACTCCCACGGGTCCCAGACGAGGTCCTGGTGCGACGTGGCGGTGGGTGTCAGCGCGCGCAGCTGCCGGAGGGCCTCGGCCGAGTCGCCGAGCGCAAGGGTAGCTCGCGCGCGAAGACTTGCCGCCAGCAGGGAGTCCCGACGAGGGCTCCCGGCGGGAGCGTTACGGAGGATCCGTTCGCTCATCTCCTCCGCCTCCGCCGCGCCGCCCCGGTGCGCTATCCAGCTGCCCAGGAACCACAGCGCGACGCTGCTGAGATTGTCGGGGCTGGACCGATAGGTCCGGCGGGCGGTCTCGGCGAACGCGTCCGCCTCGCGCTCGAACCCCGCCCCCGCCAGCGCGCCGAGGATGTAGAGCTGCCCCCGATAGCTGGCACGGAACACCGTGTCGCTCTCCAGCAGTGCCCGCACATCGGCATCGCGCCCCTCGGCGACCAGCAGGCCGTGCAGGCCCAGCAGCGCCCCGAACCGATATCGACTGCGCAGATCGCCGGTGGTCTTATCCCAGTCCAGGAGTGCCCTCCAGGCGCTCTCGGCGCAACGGGGTTGGCGCAGTCCGCCGACGGCGAGGAGCTGTGCGGCGTCGAAGACCTGTGCCGGGCTGCGCTCCACCGCCGAGCGCCACCGCCCGGCGGACAGGGTTCCCCGGACGCAGCCGGAAGCCAGCTCGATCGTGTTCAGCACGTCGGGGTCCGGCGAACTGCGCCGGTACTCCTCGATCAGGCGCTCGGCCCGGTCCGGATCGCCGTGCCGGACCGCGTACTCGACCAAATGGAAGAGGACCGGCGCGAACGTGGAGTCCAGCTCGTGCACCTTCTCGAACGCCTCCTCGGCGAGGGAGTCCAGCGAGGACGCCCTCGGGATGAGGTGCTGGTACGTCTCGCCCAGGCCCATCCATGGCTCGGCGGCGGTAGGGTCGAGCGCGATCGCGTTTTGGAACCGCTGCACCGCCGAGTCCGCCCGGCCGGCCAGGTAGGCGTGGACCCCTTGTGCGAACTCGCGCTGGCGGGGAGAGAGCACCTGCGCATGCGCGAGCGCCACGGCAACCAGCGCTTCGGCCTCCTCCGGGCGACGGTGCCAGCTCGCCGCCTGGGTACCGCGGAGCGCCGCAAGGGCGAAACCCGAGTCGATGGCGACCGCCCGCTGAAAGTGCTCCAGCGCGTCTCCGAACGCCGCCCGGCGGTACGCGCGCTCACCGAGGAAGTACTCCGCCATCGCCGCCGGCGAGCGCCCGGTGAGCGACGGAAGCTCGGCCGACTGGCCGGACTGGATCAGCACGGGGAGCATTTCGATGGCGGCCCGCACCCCCACGGCCCACCCGTCGGCCCCGGGCGGGAAAGTCACCACCCGGTGAGCCACGGACCCGTTCTGGAGGTCGTGGAGGTCGAGGAGAAGCCGAAGGGAGTCGGCGCGGAGCAGCGTCCCCTCCAGGTAGAACGCCGCATTCTCGCTCCGAACGCGCCGCCGCATCGCCGCCGCCGACCGGTCCGCGCCCGGAGGAGCGAGCCTTCCCCCGTCGATGCCGATGACCGAGGAGGTGGTGTTGAGGGACGCGACGAGGGCCAGGCTCGCATCGTCCCGGGGGGCCGATGACGAGCCCTGAAGGGGGAAGACGACGACCCGATTCGGATCCAGCGGTTCGGCATCGGGACGCAGGCGCCAGAGGGCCAGTCCACCGATGGCGAGCCCTCCCAGGACGAGCATGCGCTGCCACTTGATCGCGCGGATGGCGCGGGGAGGGGGCGGTGAGGCGACCGCCCGGGCGAGGGCGGCGGCGAGCTCGCCGGCACTGGCGAACCGGTCGGCCGGCACCTTCGCGAGAGCGATCTCCACCACCTCCGCCAGCTCCGCCGGCAATGTCGGCCGCACCACTCTCAGCGGCGGCGGCGGGTCGTGCCGATGCCGCGCCAGGATGTTCTGGGCCATCCGTCCGGTGAACGGCGGCTCCCCACCGAGCATCTCGTAGAGGACGCAGCCGAGCGCGTAGATATCGGATCGTCCATCGACGTTGGTGTCGCCGGTACCCTGCTCCGGGCTCATGTATTCCGGCGTACCGACTGCGAGCCCGCTCGCGGTCAGCGTCTGCTGGTCCGCGACCGAGATCGCCCGCGCGATGCCGAAGTCTGCGACCACGGCCTGGCCGCCGGAGAACAGGATGTTGGCCGGCTTGATGTCGCGATGCACCACGTCGTGCTTGTGGGCGTAGTCCAGCGCCTCGGCGACCTCCATGGCGACCCGGACCGCCTCACCGATCGGCAACTGCTTTTCTCGCCTGATCCGATCCCGAAGGGTCTCGCCCTCGACGTAGGGCATGACGTAGTACAGCAGTCCATCGGCGGCGCCGGAGTCGTACAGCGGCAGGATGTGCGGGTGTTGGAGCCGGGCCTCGATGCGGATCTCGCGCAGGAACCGCTCGATGCCCAGCGTTGCGGCCAACTCGGGACGGAGGACCTTCAGGGCCACGTCACGGTCGTGCTGCCGGTCGTGCGCCAGGTACACGCGCGCCATGCCTCCATGACCGATCTCGCGATCGACGTCATAGCGGCCCGCAAGCGCGGCCCGTAGCCGGTCCACCTGGTCCATTACGGCGGAACCCATTGGGCACCCTGGCCGGCGGCGCGCAGCGCCGCTGGACTATGGAAGGGAGACCGACCCAGGGTCGGCTCCCTACCGTGAATCTTGCGCGAACTGCAACGAGAGGATGAAGCCGTCGGCAGCTGCTGCTGCCGGTCACGTGCCTGGTAGACAGACGCCATACCGCCGCGACCGATCTCGCGATCGATCTCGTAGCGGTCCGCCAGCGCGGTCCGCAGCCGTTCGACGGGATCCATCAGGGCGGTGTCCATGTACGCCCGGCCATACGGCAGGCCGGCCCGAGGGAGGAAGCCAGCCGAACGCTGGCGCCCGATCGCGAATTGTCGGTGAAGTGCCGGCAGGAGCAGGGCCGTAGCCGACCCGACTCAGTCCCGCCGTGGTGACCCTACTATACGGCTCGGGACCGAGGCTGGCCAGTGCGGTGCGCCAGCTGGCAATTCTGGGCGGAGGGGCCTACCGGATATAGCGCCGCAAATCGTCGTCGTTCAGGATCTTAGCCAGCCACTCGCGCACCGCCGCGGCGTCGCAAACTATCCGCCTTTCGGACCAATCGGGCAGCGCGAACAGGACCTCAGCGAGAGGTCGAAATCCTGGGCCGGCTGCGTCACCCGCGGATCGTGCCGGTGCTCGAGTTCGGCGCGGCCGGGTCCCTCCCGTACCTGGTCATGCCGTACATGGCCGGCGAGAACCTGCGTACCCAGCGGTGGCCGCGGCGCTGGGAATGGTGCCTGCGGAGCGGCCCGTGAGCGGGGCGGAGCTCCTCCGAATGCTCGCCCCGTAGCGACGGCCAAGCGGCCGCAAAGTGGCGCGGAGTTGCTCGACCGGCCACGGCCTGACCCGCGAGCCTATGGCTTGGGCAGCGTGTCCTTGTAGAACGTGACACACACCAGGTGGGGCTTCGGGATCGTGTCCTTGGCCCACGCTGCCGGCTGCACGGGAATCTCGCCACGCCGCAAGGCCTGCGGTTGCGGGGGAGCATTGGACTCCTTCGACCACAGCGTGTCACCAGCACCCGCGTAGACGAGCCGTGGCGACGACTTGACCGACAGGGCGTCACACTGCGAACCCCGCGGATTGCACGCCTGCACCGCCGCGACCACCGCCAGCGCCACCGCAAGCATCGCTTTCATACGACCTCCTTCGTCAGGGTCACGGAGTGCGCGAGACACCCGCGGTGTCCCGCGCGGGGTTCGGTGGGTCCTGGACCGACCCGGCCTCTGCGAGCAGCGCACGGCGGCGGGTCGCGGGCGAGTACGCGAGCCCCCGCAGCGCGAGGTGGCTGAACGGGATCCGGGTCGGGTCGAGCACCAGCCGGTACATCATCGCGGCGGAGTCCGGCTTGCCCACCCGCTCGTAGGCCTCCGCGGTGAGCCAGCGCACGGCGGTACCCGACACTTGGTCGAGATCGCCGCCGTCGCGCTCGCCCACGATTGCGGCGCCGCCGAGCGTGCGGGTGAGCTCCGCCCACCGACCCTCGCCGGCCAGCAGGTAGCCGCGGATCAGCGCGGGCCCCAGTCCCAGCCGACGCCGCTGCACTGGCGGGCGGCGCTCGAGCGCGGCGAGACGACGGCGGGCGGTGGCGCTGTCAGCGATCATCGCGGCCCAGAGTCCGGCTGTGACCTCGCCGCCGGCCGTGGTGTCCCCCAGCAGCCACGGGGGCACCGGTCCCGGCGCCCGGCCGTGCGCGGCGGCCAGCAGGAGCGCGGCGTTGGCGAACCAGTGCCGGGCCGAGGCGTCCGATGCGGCCGCGGCCGCCAGCAATTGAGAGCTGGCCTGCCCCGTGCGACCGAGGGCGGCCTGGGCACCGGCCAGCATGGTGGCCGCCGGGACGGAAGTACTCGGATCCCCCGCCGGGCCGGCGGCCAGGCTCTCGGCCTCGGCCCACCGCCCGCGGAAGGTCGCGAGCAACTCGGAGGCGTAGCGCGCGAGCGGGCCGCGGAGGCGGTTCGCCGTGACGGCCGCGTCGCGATCGCGCCCGAGCGCGAGCAGGGTCACCACCTGATTAAAGATCTCGATCTGCGCCTGCTCGACGCCGAAGGGGTCGAGCTCCTCGGTGCGGCGGAATCCGGCCAGCGCCTCCGGGTAGCGACCGAGCGAGTACAGCAGCACGGCGCGGTTGTTGTGCGCGGACGCGGAGCGTGGCGCCGCTTCCAGCGTGAGATCATAGGCGCGAATGGCGGCGGGGATGTCGTAATGAAGCGTGTAGGCGGCGTCGGCCTGCAGCCGGTAGCGCTGCGGGTCCGTGAGACGGCCGGGGCGCCGGAGCGCCTGCTCGAGCGCCAATCCCGCGGAATCCAGGTGGCGCATCGCCTGGTAGTTCGTCGCCATGGCGGCCCAGGCTGACGCGAAGCCGGTGTCCAAGGCAATGGCCTCCAGCAGGAGGCGATTGCTGGCGGAGGCCTCGCCGCGCTCGCTGAGGGCGACGGCCTGCACATACTTCCGGTACGCGGGGAACGACGGCGTCGCGACCTGCACCAGCGGCTTGTTCGCCGCGATGTCGGCGCGCCGCTCGCCCAACCCCCGCCGGATTTGCCGGGCGGCGGCCTGCACGGCCGTGATCAGGTCCTGATCGGTGGCTGCGCCAGTCGCGGTCAGCAGCGTGCGGCCGCTGTCGGCGTCGGCGACGCGCAGCACGATGGAGTAGCGGCCGGCCCCCATCGGGAGAACGCTCCCGGTTAGCACCGTGCGCACGGAGCTGCGCACGGCGAGCTCGCGCGCGAGTGCGGCGGTCACCGGGAGCGTGTCGACCAGCCCGGCCTGGCGCATCGCGCCGAGGATCTGCGGTCGAGGCATCGGGACGACGACGCCCGACTGGTCGAGTTCGGCGGTGACGAGCTCGCGCACGGCGGCCGTGAGGGTGCGGTCCTCGGGCGGTCCGTCGAAGTCCGAGACGACGATCCCCGCCGGCGCCGAATCCTCGGCCGGACCGCGCTCCACCAGGCGCTCCACCAGCAGAAACGCACCGGCCACGAAGGCGAGCGCGAGTAGCGCCAACCAGTGGCGCCGCGCGGCGGTTGGCGTGGCTGACGGCGCGGGCGTGTCGGAGGGCCCCTCGAGGGCCTCGACGAAGTCGGCCGCCGTGCCGAACCGGTCCGCCGGGACCTTGGCCAGTGCCCGCTCGATGGCCGACTCGACGTGGGACGGCAGGGAGGGACGCACGACGTGGAGGGGCGGCACGCGATCGTGGCGGTGCCGCGCGAGCACGCCCTGCACGGTGCGGCTGGAGAAGGGCGGCTCGCCGGCGAGCATCTCGTACAGCACGCAGCCGAGCGCGTAGACGTCGGCCCGCCCATCCACCTCGGATTCGCCGCTGGCCTGCTCCGGGCTCATGTACTCAGGGGTGCCCACCGCCAGCCCGGTCCCGGTGAGCGGCTCCTCGCCCGCGGCCTGCAGCGAGCGGGCGATGCCGAAATCGGCGACGAGCGCATGCCAGGCGCTACGGGCACCCAGGGCGGTCGGGTATCCGGCGAGCAGGATGTTGGCCGGCTTGATGTCGCGGTGCACGATCCCCCGGTCGTGGGCGTACGCCAGGGCGTCCCCGACCTCGCGTGTGATCCGGAGCGCGTCGTCGAGCGGGAGCTGGGTCTCGCGTCGGAGCCTGTCGCGGAGAGTGGGACCGTCCACAAAGGGCATTACGTAGTAGAGCAGGCCCTTCGCCGAGCCGGAATCGTGCAGGCCGAGGATGTGGGGATGCTGCAGCTGTGCCGCGATGCGGATTTCGCGGAGAAACCGCTCGGGCCCGATGGCGGCCGCGACATCAGGGGAAAACACCTTCACCGCGACGGCCCGGCCGTGCTGCCGGTCCTGCGCCAGGTACACGCGCGCCATCCCGCCCCTGCCGATCTCGCGCTCGACGTCATACCGACTCGCGAGCGCGGCCCGCAGGGCTTCCAGCTGATCCGACACGGCGGCACCCATGCCCTGCGCATGGTCCGTCACAGGACCATCCTACTGGGAGAAGGCTTACTATAGTGCGCGGGTCGGGCGCAGGCTAGGGCGATGGAAGCCCGGCCGGCCGCGACGTCGGCGCGTACGCCCGGGACCTTTACAGGATATACCGCCTGAGGTCGTCGTCGTTCACGATCTTAGCCAGCCGCTCGCGCACCGCCGCGGCGTCGTAAACGATCCGCTTTTCCGGCCAATCGGGCAGCGCGAACAGCACCTCCTCCATCAGCGCCGACATCACGGTGTGGAGCCGCCGGGCGCCGATGTTCTCCATCCGGTCGTTGGCCATGAACGCGACCCGCGCCACCTCGGCGATCCCGTCCTCGGTGAACTCGAGCTCGGCCCCCTCCGCCGCCACCAGCGCCTGGTACTGCCTGGTGAGGGCGTTCTCGGGCTCGGTCATGATGCGGATGAAGTCCTGCTCGGTGAGCGGCTGGAGCTCGACCCGGATCGGGAAGCGGCCCTGCAGCTCGGGAATGAGGTCCGACGGCTTGGACACGTGGAACGCGCCGGCTGCGATGAACAGGATGTGGTCGCTCCGGACGTAGCCGTAGCGGGTCTGGATGGTGGAGCCCTCGACGATCGGCAGGAGGTCGCGCTGGACACCCTCCCGGCTCACGTCGGGGCCGCCGCCCTGGCCTCGCTCACCGGCGATCTTGTCGAGCTCGTCAATGAAGATGATGCCATGGTTCTCGACCCGGTCGAGCGACTCGTTCACCACGTCGTCCATGTCCACCAGCTTCTTGAGCTCCTCGTCCACCAGGACGCGGCGAGCCTCGGGCACCTTCACGGTGCGCCGCTTGGTCCGCTTGGGGAGCATCTCCTGCAGCATCTCGGTGAAGTTGATGTCGGGCCCCTCCATGCCCTGGGGCGGCTGCATCATCTCCATCATGGGGAAGCTCTGCGGGGTGACCTCGATCTCCACCTCGCGGTCGTCGAGCTCGCCGGCCACCAGCATGGCCCTGAGCTTCTCGCGCGACCGGCCGCGGCGCTCGTCGTCGGCCGTGGCGGCGCGCTCCGCCTTGGCCTGGCCGCTCGAGCCGACCACGAACACGGGACTTCGCTCGGCCTTGTCCGGCTTCTCGGCCGGCGGCGCGGGGCTCGGCGGGAGCAGCAGGTCGAGCAGACGCTCGTCGGCCCGCTGCTCCGCCTGGGGGAACACCTCGTCCTCGCGCTCGGTGCGCACCATGTTGATCGCCGCGTCCACCAGGTCGCGCACCATGCTCTCGGCGTCGCGGCCGACGTAGCCCACCTCGGTGAACTTGGAGGCCTCGACCTTGATGAACGGCGCGCCGCTCAGGCGGGCCAGCCGGCGGGCCACCTCGGTCTTTCCCACGCCGGTGGGCCCGATCATGATGATGTTATACGGGGTGATCTCGTCTCGGATGTCGTCGGGCGCCT
>Ga0310811_10014032_pt1 | contig 10441 bp, 9 predicted proteins | sample YCmetagenome_FD_207642 | JGI IMG/M metagenome (GOLD analysis project Ga0310811, IMG submission 207642) | Soil microbial communities from experimental microcosm in Duke University, North Carolina, United States - YC | ecosystem: Engineered > Artificial ecosystem > Soil microcosm > Unclassified ... | reverse complement strand
GCGCCACGGGAATGTTTAGTTGTTCCCGGTATTTGGCGACCGTCCGGCGCGCAATATTATACCCTTTTTCCTGTAAAAGCTCGGTCAACCGCTCGTCGCTTAGGGGTTTTTTCTTGTTTTCCCCTTCAACCAGGTCGCTGAGGATCTTTTTCACTTCCCGGGTGGAGACCTCTTCCCCGCTCTCCGTGCTGAGCGATTCGCTAAAGAAGAACTTCAACCGGTACGTTCCGAACTCGGTTTGGACGAATTTGCTGTTGGCCACCCGGCTCACGGTGGAGATGTCCAACCCCGTGCGCTCGGCTATGTCCTTGAGGATCATCGGCCTCAGGGTCGTTTCGTCCCCGGTGAGGAAGAACTCGTGCTGGTAGTCCATGATAGCCTGCATGGTGCTTAGCAGGGTGTGTTGCCGTTGCTTGATGGCATCGATGAACCATTTGGCGGCGTCGATCTTTTGCTTGATAAAAAGGACGGCCTCCTTTTGGCGCTTATCTTTTTTGCTGCCGCGATCATATTCCTTGAGCATTTCCCGGTAACCTTCGCTGATACGGAGGTCTGGGGCGTTCTTGGAATTCAGGGTCAGCTCCAGCCTGCCGGCGTTATTGAGGATAAAAAAGTCCGGGATTACATAGCTTTCGGCCTTGTTCAGCTCCCCCACGCTCCCACCCGGGCGCGGGTTCAGCCGGATGATCTGACCGATCACGTCCTTCAGGTCGTCGTCCGAAAGGTTGAGACCACGCTGGATCTTTTCGTAGTGCTTTTTGGTGAACTCGTCGAAGTACCGCTGCATGATCTCGATGGCCTTGTCCACCTTCTTGCCTTCGGCTTTCTGGCGCTCCAGCTGCATCAGCAGGCATTCCTGCAGGCTCCGGGCGCATATGCCCGGGGGGTCGAACAGTTGTATCTGGTGGATCAGCTCCTCTATTTCCTCCTCGGTCGCCTCCACCCCCTGTCGGAAAGCCAGGTCGTCGACGATGGCCGAAATCTCCCGGCGGAGGTAGCCGTCGTCGTCCAGGCTGCCGATGATCTGCTCGGCAATACGCCGGTTACGGTCGTCCAGGGGGAGCATCCCCAGCTGGTCGAGCAGGTGCTCGTGAAAGGTCTTTTCGATTCGATGGGGTATCGTCTTTTGTTCGTCGTTATCCCCATAGTTATCGTCCCTCAGCCGGTAATCACCCACCTCGTCGTCCCCCTCGTGGACGTACTCGCTGATGTCGATGTTACCGTACTCGTCCTCACTACCCTCGTTATCATACTCATCCCCCTCCCCTTCGAACTCGTCCTTGAAGTTCTCGTCGAAGTTGTCCTCGTGGTCTTCTTCCGTAACTTCCAGTGCGGGATTCTCCTCCAATTCTTCCTTTATCCGTTCTTCCAGGTTAGCCGTAGGCACCTGCAGGAGCTTCATCAGCTGTATTTGCTGAGGAGAAAGTTTCTGGAGGAGTTTCTGTTGTAGACTTTGACTTAGTGCCATACGGTCGTAAATTTACATACAAAATCAATTGGGTATGAAAATTTGGAATAAATTTTGCTGCATTTTTTTAGCGGGCATATTTTCCACTGCCGCTATTTTCGCTCAAATTCCCGCCCAGTCAAGATTTCAGCCTTCAATCATGCCCCCGGTACAGGGCCGTCAGCCCACGGTTACCCCAGCCGCCAAGTTGTCGCTGGAGACCACCAGGCCGTCTTTCTCAAAGATTTTACAAAAAAATTACATTCCGGTGTACAATGCAGCCGGCGCTTTGACGTTCAGCCCCGTCATCGCCCCCGATTATTACGTCGCCAACCAACGCGCCTTCTTCTGCCGGGTGGAAATGCGCCTCGATAAATTCCATACGTCCCCCTTCCAGGTACGCGTGCGCCTGGGTTCGCTGCAAGCGAATGATTGGTTGGAGCAAAAGCCGCTGGTGCTGCCGCCGGACCTCTGGTGAGCGACGCCTCCGGCGAGCTGTAAGACTTACGCGCTAAGCCGTCGCGCCCACACTGGAGAGCACCGATTGAATAACCGAAACCATCGCGGCGCCTTTTTCCTGTAGCTGCGCATCAGTCCATGACAGCGAAATCGCCGTGGAGATGCACCGCGACATGACCGCATCGGAGACGGAGAAGTCCTGGTGGCGGATAACCTCCATGGCGTCGAGTTGCTCGGGGGAAAGCGCGTAGAGGGAATGGCCTTCTTTGAGGTGGTGCCATTTACGGACGTAGTGCCAGTTGTTGTTGAACCAGTAGAAATTGCCGGGGAGGATGCCGGCGGCGCGGAAACCCTCGACGACGGCTTGGGTAATGTCGGCGGTGGGGAGGAACCAGCTCAGGAAGGTGCCGCTGTCGCCGGCTGGATCGGGGACGGTGCGGAAGGTGATTTCGGGAACCGTCGCCAGGATCGCGTGCAAGGCCTGCTGATTCCTGCGTTGGATCTCCAGGAACCGGTCGAGCTTGCGCAGCTGGGCAAGTCCGACGGCAGCGTGCAGTTCTGAAATGCGGAAATTATACCCCAGGTATGGATGTTCGTCGGCGCCCCGGTCCACGCCTTTATGGTCGTGCCCGTGGTCGGTGAACTGGTCGCACTTTTCGAAGACATACTGGTCGTTGGTCAGAACGGCGCCGCCTTCGCCGCAGGTTACCGTTTTGACGAAGTCGAAGGAGAGGGTACCCGCGTTTCCGACGGTCCCCAGCGACCGGCCGCGCCAGGTGGCGCCGGTGCTTTGACAGGCGTCTTCCAGGAGCAGGAGGTTGTGTTGTTTGCAGATCGCCAGGAGGGCTTCCAGGTCGGCCATGCTACCACACATATGGACCGGCATGATGCATTTGGTACGGGGTGTGATGGCGGCCCGGACGGAATCCGGCCGCAGGGTCAGGGTTTCATCCACGTCCGCCACAACGGGGACGGCGCCAACGCTCAGCACGGCCTCCACGCTGGCGACAAAGGTGAACGACGGCATGATGACCTCGTCACCGGCGCCGATGCCCAGGGCGGCCATGGCCGTGGTCAACGCGGTGGTGCCGCTGGATGTCAGCTGCGCATAGGCGCACCCGAGACGATCGGACAGCGTTTTTTCCAATTCCTTCGCCTTCCACATTCCCTTCCGGGGGCCGTCAAAGCCATAGCGCATCAGGATGCCCGTTTCGAGGACATCGTTTACTTCCTTCCGCTCTTCGGCTCCAAAAAATTCAAACCCTGGCATATGTTATCGGTTTTGAGCCCAAAGGTATAGAAAAAAGGGGCAAGGGTCCCGCTCAGCGTCACGCCGGTCCTAATGGGTCGTGGACCGATAAAATCGGAATTTAAAGTCCCGGCGGCGGCGCGGCAAAGAAGGCCGCGGGCGCGCTCTCCAGGTGGGTCGTGCTGTAAGACGTGACGGACCAGCGGGTGCGCTCGTCGTCATCGGCGGTACGCGCACCGAGGCCGCCGTGCAGCCGTATGCCTTTCTCGATCGGTAACGTCAGTGAAGCTTGCTGGTTGATAACCGGGAGCAGCTTATACATGTGCTCCGGGTCCAGCGCGGTGGAGGTATCTCCGGGCAGATACCGGTACACGACAAAGAGCCGCAGCGGCTTCGCGCTGGAGGCGCTAAGGATGATGTGGACGCTGTCGCCGGCGCGGGCGGTGGCGACGAGGGGTGGCGAAGGGGCGATCGAATCGATCCAGCGCATGGGTGGGGCCAGCGCGGGGTATTTATAGAAGTCGTACCGCAGGCTGTCACTCCAGCCGAGGGGGTTGTGGGCGAAGTTCTGGTTGCTGAAATAGATCACGCCGTCGGAAGCGGCACGGGCCAGGCGGATCTGATCGGGGAGCTCGTGGGGGTTTCTCCAGGCGGGGTTGACGCCGGCTTTATAGATACCCAGGCCAATAAAGAGCTGCCGTCCGTACGTGTGGGTGGACCACCAGTCCAGTAAAAGGTCGTAGGGGAGCACGCGGTGGGTGCGCTCCCAGTACAGCTGGGGACAGACGTAGTCGATCCACCCCTTTTGCAGCCATAGAAGGATGTTTGCGTAGAGGTCGTCGTAGTCGGTCTGGGCGGAGTGGGTATCGCTGCCATCGGGGTCTTTGCTCAGGTTACGCCAGACGCCGTAGGGGCTGATCCCGAACTGACAAGTGGGTTTTTCATCCTTGATCGCCTTGGACACCCGGACGATAAGGCTGTCTACGTTGCTCCGCCTCCAGGTCTCCTTATCCAGCCCCCGGTTATATTGGGAATAGGCGTAGTCGTCGGCGAAGTATTCACCCTTGGTTTTATACGGGTAAAAGTAATCGTCGAAATGGATGGCGTCGATGTCGTAGTGCCGCACGATATACCGGATTACATTGGTGACGTAGTCCCAGACCGCGGGTATGCCGGGGTTGAAAAGCGTGGTATTATCATAAACGAGGAACCATTCCGGGTGTATACGCGTGATGTGCGTGGGCGAGGCGACGTCCCGGCGGCTGTTGTACAGCGCCCGGTAGGGGTTGATCCAGGCGTGGAACTCCATCCCGCGTTTGTGCGTCTCTTCTATCATAAAGGCGAGCGGGTCGTAGTACGGCTCCGGGGGTACGCCCTGCTTGCCGGTCAGCCAGACGCTCCAGGGTTCCAGGGGGGAGGGGTAGAAGGCGTCCGCGGTCGGACGGATCTGGACCACCACCGCGTTCAGGCCATTGCGCTGGTCCATGTCGAGGAGGTCGATAAACTCCTGTTTTTGCAACGCTACATTACCGACCGCCGCCTGGCTGGGCCAGTCGATGTGTTCCACCGAGGCGATCCACGCCGCGCGGAGTTCATACTTCGGCTGAGACAGCGCAACCGTCGCGACGAGCGACAATATAAACAGGGAGCATACACCTTTCATCTTTAGCCACGTAGTTTATCCAATAAATTATTGAGTGTTTTGCATTCGGGAATAGTCAACGCAGAAAGTATGCCGTCCATTTCCTTGGAGTGCTTGTCAAGGCGGTCCAGCAGCTGTTGCCCCTTCGGGGTGATGGTGACGTCGACCAGGCGTTTGTCGGTCGCCGCGACCTTTTTCCGCGCCAGACCCTTGAGCACCAGCCTGTCCACCAGGCGGCTGGTGTCGCTCATCTTGTCCAGCATACGTTCCCGGATCTGGAGCGTGGACAGGGGCTCCTTGCTGCCCCTGAGGATGCGCAGGATGTTGAACTGCTGCAGCGTGACGTCCTCTTCGTCGAGACAATGCTTGAGGCGTTCGACGGTCCAGTTGTAGGTGTAGATAAGGTTTACCAGGGCTTTGTGGCGCTCGCTGGTGAATTTAGCGTGCTGATGGATGTCTTTCTCTAGGCTCATTGATTCAGTTTCCACATTGTGTATAGGTGATGGGCTTCATGGAGCAGGAAAAACTCGGTCCACATGGCCAGTGTCCGGCGGCCGTATTTCGGATGGACCGCGGTCCGGGAAAGCGGGTCGTCCCCCAGGGAGGTAATCCAGTCATAGAGGTAGAGCCGGTCGGCGGACAGGTCCACCAACAGGTCGGCGGCGGATTCTTCCCGCGCCGCCAGGAAATAGGGATCGTTGTCGCCGACATAGGCGGCAAACGCGGGTTCGTCCTCCGCGAGTATCCGCTCCACGCGCCGGGCAAACATCTTTTGGTAGGCCGCCAGGTGGGCGGCGTTTTCCAGGAGGCTCCAGGTATCGGGGGAGGGCCTTTCCCGCAGCGGTCGGTCCCCCGGCAGGAGCAGGTATAATACTTCGTGTTGTCCGCGCAGACGCGCGGCGGTGGCGGCTGCAATCATCCCCAAACTTTTGTGCCCTCGCTACAGTTGGCGCAGATGTCTATGTTTTTGCGGCTGGTCATCAACTCCCGCCGGAACTGTTTGTAATTTTCGTTGTGCCAGACCTCCTTGAAGCTTTGCATCTTCAGGTTGCCCAGCTGGTGCATGGCGTCCTTGTCGAAGCAACAGGGCACCACCAGGCCGTCCCAGGTAATGACGTTGGCGTGCCAGAGCTTCCAGCAGTGGTTGGACAGCCCGCTTTTGATGGAATAGGTACCGTCGTCCTTCTGGCGGTAGCGGCTGAATTTGTCCAGGGTCGGGATCAGCTCATTGCCATGCTCGTAATCGTATATCTGCGCCGTCTTGAAACGCACCTCGTCCACGCCCACTTCAGCGGCCAGGCGCTTCACGTCCTCGATCTGGTGTTCGTTGGGCTTGACCACGAGGAATTGGAAAAAAACGAAGGGCGTATTGCTATTGAGCTCCTTTTTCCACTTGACGATGTTGCGCGCACCCTCGAGCACCTTGTCCAGCTTTCCGCCCACGCGGTATTGCTCGTATACGTCCTGGGTGGTGCCGTCGATGGAGATGATCAAACGGTCCAGACCGCTTTCCACGGTTTTCCGGGCGTTTTCGTCGGTGAGGTAGTGGGCGTTGGTGGAGGTAGCCGTGTAGATGCCCTTATCGGACGCGTATTTGACCATGTCCAGGAATTCGCGGTTCAGGTACGGCTCCCCCTGGAAATAAAATATCAGGTAAAGGAGCTCTTTATGGACCTGGTCGATGGTCTCCCGGAAAAAATCCTTTTTGAGCATCCCGGTCGGCCGGGTAAACGCCCTCAGCCCGCTGGGGCATTCGGGACAGCGAAGGTTGCAGGACGTGGTCGGTTCAAAGGATAGGGAGATCGGATAGCCCCATTGCACCGGCCGGCCCGTCCATTTGCTGATAAAGTAGCTGGAAAACACCTTCGCCGCATTCAGGGCCCTTTTCGGGGTTAGCTTGGACAACAAATTGAAACTATCGGTCCAATTGATATTTGGCATATCCACAAAGGTATTTTTTTTCAACTATTTTACGTACCTTGGAATTAGTTGTTTAACTAACGGTATGTCTAACAACCAATTTAAACCAGGAGAACTCTACAGCTTTATAACGGGAAAAGCATCGATTGCGGTGGCCCGCCGTCTACAAAAGAATTTTAAACAGGCGGGTGTCGACATCACCATCGAGCAATGGAGCGTGCTGTACCACCTCTGGAAGCAGGACGGGCAAAGCCAGCAGGAGCTGTGCAATGCGACCTTCCGGGACAAGCCTTCGATCACGCGGCTCGTGGACAACCTGGAGCGGCTCAAGCTGGTACGCCGCGTGCCATCCAAGGAGGATCGCCGAATCAACCTGATCCACCTCACGGACTTCGCGCGCAAGCTCCAGGACCAGTCGATGGACGTGGCGAACCAGACGGTGAATGAGGCGCTGGAGGGCGTTACCCTGGACGAGATCGAGATCTGTAAGGTCGTGCTGCAGCGTGTTTACGATAACCTGAAATAACCTTTTTTATGAATACGGCAACAAACCCCGCTGAAAAGATCGCCTTTAAGGGCGGCGAATGGCTGATTCGCGAAAGCCGGCCGGAAGACGCTTTCATTCCCGAAGACTTCAACGAAGAGCAGCGCATGGTCAAGGATATGTGTGCGGCGTTCCTGGACGCTGAAGTCCTGCCCATCGTCCAGCGCATCGACGCCATGGAACCCGGGCTCATGCCTTCGCTGGTGGAAAAGGCGGGAGAGCAGGGCCTCCTGGGCACCGCCATCCCGGAAAACCTCGGCGGCCTCGGTAAGGACTTTATCACGTCGACCCTGGTCAACGAAGCCCTCGGCGGCGGCTTTTCCTTTTCCGTGGCGATAGCGGCGCACACCGGGATCGGTACGCTGCCCATCCTGTACTTCGGCACCGATGCCCAAAAGCAGAAGTACGTCACCAAACTGGCGACCGGCGAATGGAAAGGCTCCTACGGCCTGACCGAGCCCGGCAGCGGGAGCGACGCCCTGGGCGCCAAGACCACGGCCACGCTCAGCCCCGATGGGAAATATTACCTCCTTAACGGGCAGAAGTGCTGGATCACCAACGGGGGATTTGCGGACGTGTACACCGTTTTTGCAAAGGTGGACGGCACCCAGTTCACCGCATTTATCGTCGAGCGCGGCTTCGAGGGTTTTACGCAAGGTCCCGAGGAGCACAAGATGGGCATCAAGGGTTCCTCTACCGTCCAACTCTATTTCCAGGACTGTAAGGTCCCGGTGGAAAACGTCCTCGGAGAAATCGGCAAGGGGCACATCATCGCCTTCAACATCCTGAACGTCGGCCGGCTGAAGCTATGCGCGGCAACTCTCGGCGGAGGCAAACGGGCCATCACAACCTGTATTGAATACGCGGCTACGCGGGAGCAGTTCAAGCAACCCATCGCGAAATTCGGCGCGATCCAATATAAGCTGGCCGAAATGGCCATCAAGGCCTGGGTGACCGAAACCGCCCTCTATCGCACGGCCCACTGGATCGACGAAAAGGAACGGGAAATGGCGGCCGGCGGCAAACCTTTTAATGAAGCCGTGCTCGGCGCCGCTGAAGAATACGCCATCGAGTGCGCCATCCTCAAGGTCCTGGGCAGCGAAGCCCTCGACTACATCGTGGACGAAGGGGTGCAGATACACGGCGGTAACGGTTACAGCGACGAATACATTATCTCCAAGGCTTACCGCGACAGCCGTATCAACCGGATCTACGAGGGTACCAACGAGATCAACCGGCTACTGACCGTGGACATGGTTCTCAAGCGCGCCATGAAGGGCCGCCTGGACCTGATGGCCCCGGCCATGGCCGTGCAGAAGGAGCTGCTATCCATCCCCGATTTTTCCTCCGACGACAGTGGTACCCCCCTGGCGGCCGAGCATAAGGTGATCGCCAATTTCAAAAAGGCCATCCTCATGACCGCTGGGGCGGCCGTCCAGAAACTGATGATGACCCTGGACAAGGAACAGGAGATATTGATGAACATAGCCGACATGGCCATCACCACCTTTGCCGCCGAAAGCGCCCTTTTCCGGGTCCTCAAGCTACAATCTTTGAAAGGCGAAGCAGCAGTTGGGTACGAAACGGATGTCCTAAGAGTATACCTGGCCGACGCCGCCGATGCGCTGAACAAATGGGGAAAGGACGCGATCAATGCCTTCGCGGACGGGGACGAGCAACGGATGATGTTACTGGGTATCAAGCGCTTCACCAAAACTGCTGCCTTCAATACGAAAGACGCCCGCCGCAGGATCGCCGCCCGCCTCCTCGAAGACCAGCGTTATCCGCTGTAGGGTCCGTCGGCCCCCCGGGTTTTTCGGGTCTTCCGGGCTTTATGAACATGGCGGTGACGAGCCCTCCGGGCAAAAGCCGCTCCGTACCCTCCCTTCGCCATCTGGACATGGGTAATATATAGCAAACGTTGGGGCCTCGCCGGTTATCACCCCGGTCGAGGCCCCTTCTCTTTTATCCCCCATAAGAGGGTAAAGGCTTATGACTTGACGGGGAACCGGGTGTTTTGCGCCTTTTCAGCAGGTCGTTGATGGGTTTGTCCAGATAATCGTATAACCATACGCTGCACAAACAAACGGCGGCAAGGGCGACTACGACCTCGGCCAGGTTGAGAAGCAGGCTGCCGTTATGGCCCAGCTTCGGGTATACCAGCCTCAAAAGGGCAAAGATGATAAAAGGATGGAACAGATACATGGCGTAACTGGCATCTCCAAGCTTTAATCCCCACTTTATCAAATGGTTGTCTTGGTTGATCTTGTTCTCCAGCGCCAGGAGCCCGTTGACGAACAGGAGGGAGGGAATCCCCAGCCGGATATTCCGGGAAAGCCCGGTGAACCGACCCGTCGCCTGCGCATATACCATGAAAACGAGAGCGAAAAAGCCAAGGGCGGTCATCAGGTAATCCGCGGACGCTATCCTTTTGCTCTTATAATAGGTCATTACGTAATACAACCCCAACCCATATATAAACTCCGGGAGCTGCCCGTTTTTATAAAAAAGAAGGATAAAGCTGTCCGTTCCCGTTGCGGTCAAAATGCCCAGGAAGAGGATAAGAACGCCTCCGCAGGCGGGGACGAGGTTTCTTTTTTTGTCCCTAAAGAAAAGGATGCAAAGGAACATGGCCAGGTAAAAAAACATCTCGTAATTGAGCGTCCACCCCAGGGAAAGGATGGGACCGCTGTCCTTGATGGCGTAAGGTATGAACAGGAAGGACTTCACTATGGCGCCTCCGGTGACGACGACGCTTTTGAACATGGAGGGCCTCAGCAGGGCCAGGACAATAGTGATACACGTAGCGATGTAGTACAGCGGCGCCACCCGGACGATGCGTTTCAGCGCGAAACGGTCGGTCGTTTTATTGACCATGTAGGCGATGATAAATCCGCTAATGACAAAAAAAATGTCCACACCGAAGTCGCCGATATTGAATCCGTACAGGTGGTAATGATAAAATACTACGGACAGGGCGGCAAGGGCGCGGGCAAGTTGTATGCTTTTTATCATTTCGCAATGTACGGTTTTCCCAAAATCTCAGAGCCCTGCCGCGGCCGCCGCATCCACGAACCAGTGGAGCTCCCCGTCGATCGGTTGAATGATCTGGGAGGGGTAAAGATCGACGTTCCGCTCACCCTTGAGGACTTCGCGGAGCGCATGCGCCTTGTTTGCACC
>Ga0310811_10014031_pt1 | contig 10441 bp, 6 predicted proteins | sample YCmetagenome_FD_207642 | JGI IMG/M metagenome (GOLD analysis project Ga0310811, IMG submission 207642) | Soil microbial communities from experimental microcosm in Duke University, North Carolina, United States - YC | ecosystem: Engineered > Artificial ecosystem > Soil microcosm > Unclassified ... | reverse complement strand
CCTCTTCTGTACCGAGAGCGCCGCTGCTACGCAGGTCGGCGTCGAAGCGTTCCAGCCAGAGAGGGGGATCTTCTACGCCGAGGGCGCTGAGATAGCCGCGAACGATACCCTTGCGAAAGACGCCGCCGGGCAGCTCTGTGTAATTTCCAGCCTCGAGCGCTTCGAGGTGGCGAACCGATACCTTCGTAAGGGCACAGATGGTATCGAGGGTAACTCGCCTGCGCTCGCGCTCTATTCGTAACTCGTCGCCGAATCGCTGCATTCTGTTGAGCCCATATCCATGTAGTTTCTCCGCAAATAGCGGTAATTTCCACGGTTTTGGGCAGAATAGTCCGCATGCCGGGGTCAAGTCAAAGGGGGTTTTGAGGCTTAGCTGACTGTAATCAAATTAGTTAGGGTGAAATTCCTGTTTTGGGACTTATTAAAATTCCGAGTTTTTCCTGTATTTCCCCTCTTTTTGACGGTCCCAGGGGGGCCTTCTATCATTGAGGGGAGTCCTATCTGTTTCCGACAGTCATCGATCGGTAACGCGTTTCTGAGAAGATCGAGCGCGTAGCCTTTATCCAAGCGGGGGTTGAAGAGAGAGAACGAGTGCGCATTCCCTTTCCAGTTCACATCTCCCTGCCGCGGGCCGCGTGTTTTGCCGGAATTCTCTTTGCTGTGCAGCTTTATCAGGGCACGGCGATGATCTTCGCGCTCTGCAGCTTTCTGTTTATTGTTCTTGCGACGGTGACTTTCAATCTGGCGGGAGGGTTTTCCCGACCCTCCGGCTCTTACGTCTTCTTCTATTCGGTGCTGGCTGTAATTCTCGGTCTCTTTTGGAAGGCCGTGCTCGGAGAGCCGGGCGATTCCAACCTGAGCCAGCCGAATCTGACGATGGAGATTTATGTAGGCTCCATGCTGGCGATGATGGGAGCGGTGGCTGTCAGCCGCAGGCTGACCTTGAAGAAGCCGCTTCTGGCCAACATGGTGACCGACGCCAACATGCAGAACGCTACGGTGGGATGCCTGGTTGCGGGAGTCGTGCTCTATGGTGCGATCCTTATGAGCGACGGGCAGATGACCGGGAGCGTGCTGAGCGCGCTGGGCCAGGTCAACCGCTTTGTTCCCATGGCGATCATCCTGGGCTCCATTTATGAGATTCGCAGAACGGGCGGACGACGAAGCGTAAGCCTTTGGGTGCTGCTTGCCATGAGTGTCCTGTTTGCGCTGGGAATCCTGGGCTTCTCGAAAGAGGGCATCTTTATGCCGGTGGCCTGCTGGCTTGTGGCCATCGGATCTCAGGGATACCGCGTTTCGCGGCTGCAGTTCGCGAGCCTGATCTTCTTCTTCTTCATTGCGTTTCACTACCTGGTGCCCTATGCGCAGTATGGGCGGAACTTCGCGGAGCCTACGCTTGCCGGCAATATTCGCGTTGCGGCAAATCTGATGAGCGATCTTGAAAAGGTTCGTCAGGATTACGAGAAGACCAATCTGGACTACTACGAGGGTCAGACGCAGCATTACTACACGACGTCGCAGGGATTCATGAACCGTCTGCAGATGATCTCGGTGGATGACAGCCTGATTGATTTGACGGAGAAGCGTGAGCCGATCGGTCCGCTTCCGTTGATCATGGGGTTTGAGAATCTGGTTCCACGGTTTTTGTGGCCGGACAAGCCCGTGGTCAACTTCGGCAACGTTTATGCCCACGAGATGGGTGGACTGTCGGCGGACGATAATACGACGGGTATCTCCTTCAGCCCTTCGGGCGAGGCGTATCACATCGGCAAATGGGTTGGCATCTTCCTGTGGGCTCCTCTGCTGTGGATTATGCTCTTCACGGTCTTCGATTCGCTTTGCGGGGACACGCGAGTGGAGCCGTGGGGACTTCTGATGGCGGCGTACTTTGCCCACGTCGCTCCGGAAGGCATGCTGGGAGGCATTATCTACGCCCTGGGGTATGTGACCTTCGGCCTGGTCTTTGCTGCTTTTGCGGCGGCGTATCTGATGCCGATTCTGGGATCGATGATCAAGGGACCGGAGCAGGTTGCCGTTCGCCGTGCGACGATGGCGCAGAGTATTCCGGCCCGTGTCCGCCCGCTTCGATCCGGCAGCCTCGGCCAGTATTAACCCCGGGTGCCATACACTGGATAAAGCATGAATAAACTTGTTGCCGGCAATCTTGTCCACCGTCCCTTGCGCTCTTTGATCAGCGCGCTGGCCATCGCCATTGAAGTCATCATGATCCTGTCGATTACGGCGATTCTGCTGGGCAAGATCAGCGGCTTCAAGGCTCGTCAGAACGGTATCGGGATGGACATGATTGTGCGCCCGGCCACGACGAACAATTTTCTCGGTATGAGCTCGGCGGCAGCTTCGATCAAGGTCGGCGACATTCTGGCAAAGATTCCTCATGTCGCGGTCGCTGCTCCGGTGAATATTCAGCTCACCGGCTCTCTCGACAGCATCTATGGCATCGACTACAAGAGCTTTAATGCCCTGCTGCCTTTCACTTATATCTCGGGGACTCCTTTCCAGGGGCCGGACGATGTAATCATCGACGACTATTCTGCAGACGGAAAGAAGGTCGGAGATACGATTCAGATTCTTAACCACAACTTTCGTATTTGCGGCATTGTAGAGCATGGCAAGGGAGGCCGCAAGTTTGTCCCGATCGATACGATGGGTTCCTTGAACGGCACGGAGGGCAAAGCCTCAATGTTCTATCTGAGGACGGACGACCCACCCCATTATCAAAACGATGTCCGCAAGGCGATTTTGGCAATTCCGGGCATGAGCACCTATGACGTCCGCACGGCAGACGAGTATCTCTCGGCCATCTCGCCCACGCGGTTGCCCTATATGAGTACAGCCATTCGCGTTGTGGTTGGGATTGCTCTGGTGATTGGTTTCCTTGTGATCTTCCAGTCGATGTATACCGCGGTGATGGAGCGGACGCGCGAGATCGGCATTCTAAAATCACTAGGTGCTTCGCGGACATATATTGTTTCTCTGGTACTTCGGGAAGCTGCCTTGATCGCTGTACTGGGGATCGTGCTTGGAGTTGCGGCCAGCTATACCTTGAGTGCCGCGCTTACTGCCCGCTTTCCAACGTTGGACTTTGATATCAATCTGCCCTGGGTATGGAAGGCGGTCGTGATCGCCTTTGTCGGTGCGTTGCTGGGTGCTCTTTACCCGGCATACAAAGCGGCCGGCAAAGACCCGATCGACGCTCTGGCCTATGAATAAGCGGACCTCTGTGTAGAGAGGTTTTGCATCTTAGAACTCAGTAAGGACACCAGGCGTAGTGTGTTTTGTGGTGCAGATTGAATTGATTCCCAGGGTCTCCGCATAAATGACGTCATCGTTAGGCTCCAGTGAACCGAGGCTTCGGACAGCCGCCGTGCGGTGGGCAGAGATCTTCCTGCTCGTCGTCGCAGGAGTGTTTCTGGCGCTTCACGCCGTTCACCTTCGTGCTGATTTTCCCAATCACTCTCCGTGGATGGACTGGGCGAAGTACACCGACGAGGGCTGGTACGGGGATGCGGCGATCCGGCACTTTCAACGCGGCGACTGGTATGTGCCTGGAGACTTCAATCCCGCGGCGGCGTTGCCGGTATGGCCTGTGGTGGAGTCGGGAGTGTTTCGATTCACCGGTGTCGGGGTTGAGCCGGCGCGAGCTCTGACGGTCGGTATTTTTGCGTTGATTCTGATGAGTGTCTACTTCCTCATCCGGCGCTGGCAGAGGATCTTCGATCCCTCCCGGCAACCGCATCTGGCTCCCGCGCTGGCGGTGCTGCTGCTGGCGGTCAGTCCGTTCTGTTACGTCTTCAGCCGGATGGCGATTCTGGAGCCGATGCTGATTCTGCTGACGCTGCTGGCTCTGATTGCGGCCTCGTATCTTCCGGAGAAGAGCAACGGTAAAGGGGAAGGATGGAGCGCCCGCGCTGGAGCTCTTCTTCCGGTTGTTGCCCTTGGACTTCTTCTGCCTTTGATGGTGTTGACCAAAACGACGGCGATCTTCCTGCTGCCTGCGGTCGGTTGGATCGTTTTCGCGCGGTCCGGTTATTCGTGGAAGCAGACGCTGCGATCGGGCATTCCAGTAGTGGCGATTGCTCTCTCCTGCTGGATCGCTTACTACGCTGTGGTGGTGAAGCCGTATTTTCTGGACGACTACCGTTATCTGTTCAGCGCCAACTCTTACACCGGAATGACCCTGAGTAACGCGTGGGAGGTTGTGTACGAGGCGTTTGAGGATGGCATGTGGGCGGGAGCGATCCTCTATCCGCTGGCTTTGGGGGCGATGGCGGTTGCTCTGCTGATGCGTCCGAGAGTTTTGCGTAATCCGCTGATTCCCGCGACGATTCTGTGGATCAGCGGCTACATGGTTTTTATTTCGTATCACTACAATCTGCAGCCGCGATATTACCTGGTGACGGTGGTTCCCCTGACGCTGGTGGCGGTGCTGGTGTGCGAAGATCTGTGGCGCAGGCGAGGTTCGGCGTCGCCGTTGTTCTCTACGCTGGGAGTTGCTGGAGCCATAACGCTGGCGGCGATGGTGGTGACGGATGCCCGGCAGACGCTCGATTATGTTCGTCACCCGGAGTACACCTTTGCGAATGCGGCGGATCGCATTCGTCAGATTGTGAACTCAGACAAAGAGCACAACCGGCTGGTGCTCTCGATCAGCGGGTCGGACCTGTCGCTGATGACGGGGTTGCCTTCGATCTGCGACGACTTTGGCACGATGGAACTCGAAGATAGGGTGAAGGTCTATCATCCGGGCTGGTACGTCGCCTGGAATCAGGTGGATGACGACAAGATGGATGCCCTGACCCCGGCCTACCGGCTGCATCGGGTAGCGTCGTTTCCGGTGATGGACGATCCGGATCGAAATCTTTTGATCCTTTACCGGTTGGACCCTGTGGAGGCTGTTCCTTCCGGCCCGAGACGGCAGGTGCATCGTCTGCCGCAGGTTCTTCGTGCAGGATTCGGCCATCCGTCCGGTCAGAATCCGCTGCAGCAGCTGCAACCGTAGTGAAGGCGATCGATTTAGAAGACAATCTGCTGCATCCATGCCTGTGCCGGATGCATCCATGCACTAGGATAGAGTTCGGAATTACTTGGAAGAAAAGGAGTTTTCGGGGATTTGTTTTCCCGGAACAGAGAGAGCAGAGCTGTTTTCTGCGCCTTTCCTCGCAGGTTGGTGGAGGCGGAGAGAGGGTAATGTATTCTCTGACTATCAGCTATCTGTCTTGTGGGTAAGAAGTAAAGCCGGTCTGAAGGAACGGCGCCGGGAATCGATCTTGAAGGAGAGCTATGCCGAGTCAGCAGGAGGTCAGATGGTCACAGTTGAAGGTAGGCCTTATTGTCCTGATTGCGGCGGTGATTCTGGTAACCCTCCTGTTTCTGATGACCAGCTCGGCCGGGCTGGGGATCTTTTCGCACAAGCTGACCATTACCACCTATTTTGAGAACTCCGCCGGACTGAAGCCGGGCGCAGCCGTTAACCTGCAGGGCGTCACCGTCGGCACGGTGAAGACTGTCACCGTGGTGGCCACGCCGGACCGGAAGCTGACTCCGGTGAAGGTGGTCATGAAGCTGAATGAGAAGTTTTCGGACGAGCTGAAGAAGGATTCGAAGGCCTCGCTGACGACGGTTGGCGTACTGGGCGACACCGTGGTGGATATCAACAGCCAGTTTGCTGTGGGGCCTCCGCTGCAGGATGGCGATGAGCTGAAGACGCTGGAGACGCCGAGCCTGACCGACGTGGTGAAGGCCAGCCAGGGAACGATCGAGAGCCTCAACGTGATTCTGGCGAAGATGAATACGATCGTCGACAATCTGCAGTCGGGTAAGGGGTCGATCGGGCAGCTGATCAATAGTCCGGATCTGTACAACAAGCTGAACGGCACTGTGGACGAGCTGCATAAACTGACGGTGAATCTGAACCATGGCAAGGGCACCATCGGCAAGCTGATCAGCGATGAATCGTTCTACAACCGTCTGAACGATACGACTGCGAAGCTGGACCATATTGCGACCGAGCTGGACAACGGTCATGGCACGGCGGGCAAGCTGCTGAAGGATCCGCAGCTGTACGACAATCTGAACTCGACGCTGAAGCATGCGAATTCGTTGATGGCGGAGGCGGATGCTGGCCGGGGCGGTGTGGGGCTGCTGCTGAAGGACGAGAAGTTCCGCCAGCAGCTTGACGATACCTTTACGCAGATCAATCACCTGGTGACGGGCATCAATCAGGGCCACGGAACGCTAGGCAAGCTGGCTACGGAAGATACGTTGCACACCAATATGAACAACCTTCTGACCAACAGCTCCGACCTGGTGACGGCAATCCGGCAGAATCCGAAGAAGTATCTGACGATTCATCTGAAGATCTTCTAAAGATCGAGATCGGCCACGGAACGGCTTGCTCGATTGGATTTTCTCTTTCGTGATCGATCTCTTTCCGTCACAAAAACGGGAGATTTCTCCTGGTCCTCTTCCGCTTCGTAATGCAATGCGACGTGCGGATCCTGCATGAATGCATAGGTTTCCGCAACGCGACCCGCTTTGGCGAGGCCTCTTTTCTTTGATCTGGCGCCGGAGTAGTGTGAAATTACTTGCGATAGAAAACTGTCAGTTTTTTGAGGAGTGCCATGAAGGTTACGCCGGTAAAGTTTGCTCTATCTGCCCTGATGTTGATGGCTTGTGCCGCTTCGGGAATGGCAGAGGATATGTCGGGCCCAAAGTCTGCGCCGAAGAAGCCTGTGATCTTCGATCTTTCCGCGATCGATACCACGGCGAATCCATGCGAGGACTTTTATCAGTACGCCTGCGGCAACTGGAGAAAGAACAATCCGATTCCTGCGGACCAGACGCGTTGGGGAAGATTCAACGAGCTGGGCGAATATAGCAACTATCTGCTGTACACGGAACTGAAGGCCGCAGCGGATTCGCCCAAAACTCCGTTGCAGAAGAAGTACGGCGACTACTTTGCGGCGTGCATGAACTCCGACCTCGCGGACCGTTTGGGTGCCAAACCCATTCAGCCGATTCTGGAGACGATCAACACGTGGAACGATCGCAAGAAGCTGGCGACGCTGTTTGGCGAGACGGAGAACAGATACTCGATCGGCTATCTCTTCGGCTTCGGTTCGGACCAGGATCAGAAGGACTCCAGCAAACAGATCGGCGAGGTGGATCAGGCGGGGCTGGGACTTCCGGACCGGGACTACTACCTGAATCAGGATGAGAGGTCGAAGGCGCTTCGCGCTCAGTATGAGGAACACGTGAAGAAGATGTTCGTGCTTCTTGGCGATGCACCGGAGAAGGCAGCGACCGAAGCGCAGAACGTTCTCAAGATCGAGACTGCGCTGGCCGAAGGATCGATGTCGCGTGTGGACCGCCGCACTCCGGCGAATGTGTATCACGTGATGACGATTGCCGAGTTGCAGTCGCTGACCCCGGAGTTCGACTGGAAGGTTTATCTCGCCGCGAAGAAGCAGAGCGATTTGAAGACGGTGAATGTGGCTTCGCCGGGATTCTTCAAGGCGATGAATCAGCAGATTGCGACGGCAGATATGGATGCTCTCAAGAGCTATCTGCGCTGGCACACGGTGCACCAATATGCTCCCAACCTGAGCGATGCCTTTGTGCAGGAGAACTTCCACTTCTATGCAGCAACGCTGGCGGGACAGAAGGAGCTTTCGCCGCGCTGGAAGCGTTGCACGGCTTCGACCGATCGCGCGCTGGGAGAGGCCGTGGGACAGGACTGGGTCGCGAAGAACTTTCCTCCGTCGGCGAAGGAGAATACCGAGAAGCTGGTGAAGGCGCTAGAGGCGGCGCTTGCAGAGGACATCCGTCATCTGGACTGGATGAGCGATGCGACGAAGGCCGAGGCGGAAAAGAAGCTGGACGCCTTCCGGCAGAAGATCGGATATCCGGAGAAGTGGCGCGATTATTCTTCGGTGAAGATCGAGCGGGACAATGCCGTGGGGAATGCGCAGCAGGTGGCGGCGTACAACGACCGGCGCGATCTGGCCAAGATCGGCAACCCTGTCGATGAGAAAGAGTGGGACATGACTCCGCCGACGGTGAACGCGTACTACAACCCGGCGATGAACGACATCAACTTTCCCGCAGGAATTCTGCAGCCTCCGTTTTATGACTTCAAGGCGGATCCGGCAGTGAACTTCGGTGGAATCGGCGTGGTGATTGGCCACGAGATGACGCACGGCTTCGACGATCAGGGCAGCCAGTACGATCTGAAGGGCAATGTGCGCAGCTGGTGGACTCCCGAGGACAAGAAGGAGTTCGGCGAACGGACCTCGTGCGAGGTGAAGGAGTACAGCGGCTTTGAGGTGGCTCCGGGACAGAACCTGAATGGCAAGCTGACCCTAGGCGAGAACACTGCCGACAACGGCGGACTACGCATCGCCTTTCAGGCGTTGATGAAGACGCTTGCGGAAGAGAATGCCTCGACGACGGCCAAGATGGATGGCTACACGCCGGAGCAGCGATTCTTCCTGGGCTTCGGTCAGGTGTGGTGCGAAAACACGACAGAGCAGGCGGCACGGCTGCGGGCGAAGACGGATCCGCATTCTTCCGGCCGCTGGCGCGTGAACGGGAGCGTGCAGAACTTCGAAAAGTTCGGCGAAGCCTTTGGCTGTAAGGTGGGCCAGCCGATGATGCCGGCCAACGCCTGCCGCGTCTGGTAACGGAGTGTTAATGGGGGAAGCAAGGGCCCGGGTTTTGGTTCCGGGCCTTTTCCTTCTCTCAAAGATTGAGATAAAAGATGTTGGCGGACCGATTCCCATCCCTCGAAGGTGGCACAAACTCGCCTCACCTTCTACAATGACGACAGGAATTTATCCCTAAAGAAGTTGCTCGCACGAGGCCGCGTCAGAGGAAGCCGACGCCAGCGAGGATTAAGGAAGCGCATGAAGTTGAGCAGGGGTGGCCGGTTTTCTCTGGCCTTGGTAGTGTCCGTTGCATTAGGTCTGGGCCTAACAGCGTGTGGAAGTGCCACTGTAGCGTACATGTGGGTGCTGGGCACGCAGTACAACCAGATCGCCGGGTTCAAAGTCGATAACTACTCAGGCAATCTTAAGGCGGTCGTGGGTTCGCCTTTCAGCTCCAACGGCACCAATCCCACCTCGATTGCCGTCAAGCCCGGCGGCCGATATGTTTACGTCGTCAACAAGGGCGTGCCGGCTTCCGGAACCAATGCGGGAACCCCGGGCAACATCGCTTTGTTCAGCGTAGGTGGCGACGGTACTCTAACCTTCCAGCAGTCCTACACGAGTCGCGGAAATACGCCGGTATGGGATACGGTGAGCAGCGACGGAAGCTTCCTTTACGTTCTCGATTCGCAGTATCCCGATACACCGGAGTTTCCTAATCCGAATCATCTCGGATCGATCACGGTCTTTGCCATCGACCAGAACACGGGTCGTCTTCAGCTGGTTCCCAATCAGCAGGTGAAGGACAGCAACCAGACTCAGCTGACCTTCTTCCCCGTGGGCCTGGCTCCGACCATGATGCGCGTCTCGGGCTCCTGCCTGTTTACGATCGACACCGGCGACCAGACTGTCTACCCCTATTCGGTGGGTGCGAACGGACAGCTGACGCCCACGACGACCGGAACGATCAATACGGGAGGCGGCAATATCACCTCGATCAACACCGGACTCAACTACGTCTGGTTGACCGACGCTGGTGCGACAGCCGACAGCCCCGGCGGCCGCATTCTGCCGTACACGGTTGGCACGGGATCTTCTGCCTGCTCATTGAATGTTCTGACGGGTGGCCCGGTGAACAATCTTCCGCTGACCGCGAATCCTGTCTACTCGATGATGGACAACAAGGGTAAGACGCTGTACGTGCTGAACCGCTCTTCGCTGGATCCCAATCACAACACCAGCACCATCTCAGCCTTCACGATCGATGGGACGACCGGCAAGCTGTTCCCGCTGGGAACCGGTGGCGGTGGAACCGCATTGCCGGGTAATCCCTACCCCATAGGATCAGGCCCTGTCTGCATGGTGGAAGATCCGACCAACCAGTGGGCGTATACCTCGAACAACATCGATGCAACGATTAGCGGAAAACGTGTGGACTCCAACTCTGGCGAGTTGCGAGACCTTCCACGAAATTCCACGTTCCCAACGGTCGGTCAGCCAACCTGCATGGCCATCAGTCCCGCCGTCAACTAGCCGATTTCGGCTCATAGAATCCCTCCGGACCTCTTGTTATAGGGGTCCGGAGAACGAAAAAATCGGTTCGCTTGACGCAGGAACCGCGTGGTATTGGAGCAAGAGAAGCGCATGAGGTTGAAGATGATGGGCCGCGGAGCGATAGCCTCGATTGTGTCCTTGGCAATAGGGCTTGGGCTAACGGCGTGCGGCCGCGACTATACGGTCGGTTACATCTACACCACGACCGCTTCGGGAACCGC
>Ga0310811_10014030_pt1 | contig 10442 bp, 8 predicted proteins | sample YCmetagenome_FD_207642 | JGI IMG/M metagenome (GOLD analysis project Ga0310811, IMG submission 207642) | Soil microbial communities from experimental microcosm in Duke University, North Carolina, United States - YC | ecosystem: Engineered > Artificial ecosystem > Soil microcosm > Unclassified ... | reverse complement strand
TGGCGACGTGGTGCTGTTCGAGGTCGGCCAGGTCTTCAGGGGTGATCGTCCGCAGGATCAGTTCATGACGGCGAGCGGCGTGCGCCGCGGCCTTGCGTCGTCGGAAGGATTGGGGCGGCATTGGTCCAGCTCTGATCAGGCCGACGTGTTTGACGCCAAGGCCGACGCGCTCGCGGTGCTGGCCGCGGCCGGCGCTCCCATGCAGGCGCTTCAGATCGTCGCCGGTGGTCCCGCGTGGCTGCATCCGGGTCGCTCCGGCACGATCCAGATCGGCCCGCAGAACGTACTCGGCTATTTTGGCGAGATGCATCCGCGCGCGCTGGAGGCGCTCGGCGCCGACGGTCCGCTTGTCGTGTTCGAGGTGACCCTCGATCGCATTCCGGAAGCGAAGAAGAAGCCGACGCGCGCAAAACCGCTGATCGACCTGTCGGCGTTCCAGCCCGTGTCGCGCGACTTCGCCTTCATCGTTGACCGCGCGGTGAAAGCCGCCGACATCGTGCGCGCTGCGCAGGGCGTCGACAAGAAGCTGATCACCGGCGTGAACGTGTTCGATCTCTATGAGGGCAAGGGCATCGACGACGGCAAGAAGTCGATCGGCATCGCCGTGACGATCCAGCCACGCGAGAAGACGCTGACCGACCAGGAGATCGAGGCCGTCGCCGCGAAGATCGTGGCGGAGGTCACGAAGAAGACCGGCGGTACGTTGAGAGCATGACGCTTACGGACTTCCTTCCCAAGGATGTCAGTCTCACCATTGCGATGGCGCTCTGCGCCATCGCTTTCGTTTCGGGCACTGCGCGCGGCTTCTCGGGCTTCGGCGCGGCGTTGATCTTCATGCCGCTGGCAAGCAGCGTTGCGGCGCCGCGGCTGGTTGCGGCACTTCTGCTCGTCATCGATTTCGTCTCGGCCGCGCCGCTGCTGCCCAACGCCTGGCGCAAGGCGGACCGCAAGGCGACCGCCGTGATCGTGCTGGGCGCGCTGGTCGGCGTGCCCGCCGGCACCTATTTCCTCAGCGTGCTCGAGCCCGTCACCACGCGCTGGATCATCTCCTGCTTCGTCGCCGCGCTGCTTCTGCTGCTGCTGTCGGGCTGGCGCTATCGCGGCAAGGACCACGCCTGGCTATCGGTCGGCATCGGCGGCCTCTCCGGCTTCTGCAGCGGCCTGGCGCAAACCGGCGGACCGCCGATCGTGGGCTACTGGCTCGGCCGTCCCATTGCGCCGCTCGTCGCGCGCGCCAACATCGTGCTGTTCTTCGGCGCGTCGGATTGCTTCTCGATGCTTAGCTATGCCACGACAGGCCTGATCTCGCGCGAGTCGCTCGTGCTCTCGCTGATCGTCGGCCCGGTCTATGCGCTCGGCGTCGCGTTCGGCGCCTCGCTGTTCGGCCGCGCCAGCGAGATGGTCTTCCGCCGGATCTGCTACGCCCTGATCGCGATGGCCGTGATCACCGGGCTGCCGGTGCTGGATGGGGTGTTGCGCTAGTTGTCGTCCTGGCGAAAGCCAGGACCCACTACCCCGGTCAGCGATTGTAGCGTGAGCTGATAACTACAGGCCTTCGTCAAACTAGATCCTGGGGTAATGGGTCCTGGATCTGCGCTCCGCTTCGCTGCGCTAGTCCAGGACGACAACAGAGAGTTGCCCTAATGCCGCGGCGCGCGGCGCTTCCTCGTCGACTGCGTCGGCACGTCGGCCGGTTCGTCCTTCAGCGCACCGATCTTGCGCAGCGCGGCGTCGGCGGCGCGTTCGCCGCTTTCCCAGGCGCCGTCGACGGTGCCCCAGAGCGTGTCGTGCGTGGCTTCACCGGCGAGGAACATGTTGCCGATCGGCTCGCTCAAGACTTTTCGCGACAGCTGTCCGCCGGGCGAAGCCGCCGACATCGCGCCCATGACATAGGGCGAGGCGTTCCAGCGCGTCGCAGCGGTCTTCTGCACGGCGGCCGTCGCCTCACTGCCAAACAGTTTCGTGATCCACTCCTTCGCGAAGGCCGCCATCGCCTTCTCGCCCTGCTCCGAGAGATCGCGCCCGAACGAACCGCAGATGTCGATCGAACACAACGAGGATCCGCCGATATTGGCGTACATCAGTGCGGTGCGCGTCGAGTTGCTTTGCTCGATCAGGATGTCGTCACGCGAGAGCCCGAGCGGATTGCCCGGCAGTTGCAGCACGATGTGATCGTAGCTGCCGAGCGTGAGCTTTGACGCGGCGTCCAGGGTGCGCTTGGGAATGTCGGGCGCGAACTTGATCGCCCCTGACATGAGCACGTTGGTCGAGACCGTGATGATGGCGGCGCGGGCGGCGATCTTGCCCGATGGCGTCTCCACGCTGACGTCGCGATTGCTCCAGACGATCCGGCTGGCCGGCGTCGAAAGCACGATCGGCGCCTGCTCGCCGAGTTTGGCGATCAACGTGCCCAGACCCTGACGACAGGCGATCGGGGCGTTGCGGTCCTGTGCGCGCGCCTTGTCGATCGCCGACAGTTCCTTCAGATCCTTGCCTGCAAAGCTCGCGCCGAGCACGAATTCGGCGGCGCCCGCCCAATCGCCGAGATCCTTTGGCAGGACCGACCCGCAAGACGTGTCGAGCTTGCCACGCGCGGCCTCGTCGATGGCACGGTTGGCACGCACCAGCGCCGCCAGAAAGTCCTCGGTCTCGCCCGCGCGCGCATTGCGGCGGCCGATACGCATCTTCTGGCCCGAGGGGGCCGGCGAGACATCGAGCCCGGCGCTGCGCGCAAGGCGGATCATCGGATTGGTCTCGGGATTGTGCATCCAGCGTGCACCGCGGTCGAACGGCACATCGAAGGTAGAGCTATCCGTGATGCAGCGTCCGCCGATCTGCGAGGACGCCTCCACCACCACGACCTTGCGATTGGCCGCCAGGACGCGCCGCGCTGCAGCGATACCCGCCGCTCCCGCACCGATCACGACAATGTCAGCCTCGCGCGGCAGCGGTGCGGCCGTTGCGCGCAGGACCGGCGCTGCGGCAAAGGCCGCCGACGCCGATAGGAAGCTGCGGCGCGTGATTGTCATGTCATGGTTTCCGGGGACTTGCAGCGAACGGGAACAGCCCGCGAACTTTGCCGCATCTGATGTTGCGCAGCAACCATCATGGTGAATCAATCGTGCTTGAGGTCACAGACCCATGAACCGAATTGCAACAGGTTTCGACCATGATACAGATGGAAAAAAAGATGGCCAGAAAGGCCCGGGGGAGTTCATGGGGACGGTCCTAGATTCAGTCGGCAAGGTGATCGCCGCGTACCTCTCGAAGGAGGTGCCGGGCTACGAGCCGTTCACGCCGAGCGACCCCGAGCACCTGCGCGGCGTGATCCAGCCCGGCGACGTCATGCTGGTCGAGGGTAACAACCGCATCTCCGGCATCATCAAATATCTGACGCAATCGACCTGGTCGCATGCCGCGCTCTATGTGGGTCCGGTCGAAGGCGCGGTCGAGCCCGACGGCGAGCCGCATGTGCTGATCGAGGCCAATATCGGCGAGGGCGTCACCTCCGCGCCGCTGTCGAAATATTTCCCCTATCACACCCGCCTCTGTCGTCCGGTCGGGCTGTCCTACGAGGACCGCACCACGGTGTGCCGCTATGCGATCAACCGCATCGGCTTCGGCTACGACACCAAGAACATCATCGACCTGATGCGCTTCCTGTTCCCGCTCCCGGTGCCGCAGCGCTGGCGGCGGCGCATGATCGCGATCGGCTCGGGCGATCCGACCAAGATCATCTGCTCCGCGCTGATCGCGCAGGCTTTCGACGCCGTGCGCTACCCGATCCTGCCGAAGATCACCAAGGCCGGTAGCCGCGCCGCTCGCCGGGAGATCCTGCACATCCGCGATTCCTCGCTCTACATGCCCCGCGACTTCGACATCTCGCCCTATTTCGAAGTCGTCAAACCCACCATCGTGCACGGCTTCGACTACACAGCCCTGCACTGGGCCGACAAGCAAAAGCCGCTCGAGGAGGTAGCGGGCTCATTCGGTGTGTTTCCAGAAACGGTCTGTTCGCCGCCGCTCGTTCCTGAAGCGATTGACGAAGAAGCGCCGGCTGAGGTTCCGGCTGAGCAAGTGAACGCGGCGACCGCTGAGGTCGAACGCGGCTCCGATCATTTGCCGCTGCTGAAGAGGCTCGCGATGTACCGGCCGAGACGCCGGGGACGCTCGCGAGAGAGGGCCGCCTAGAGAATTCCAACCACCGTCATTTGCGAGCGCAGCGAAGCAATCCAGAATCTTTCCGCGGAGGGATTCTGGATTGCTTCGTCGCTACGCTCCTCGCAATGACGGGAAAGCCTACCGCTCCGCCCGCCCGATCACTGCCATCAGTTCCGCAATCTTTTCCCGCTGGTCCGACTTGTCGCCGCTCGCGATCGCATGCTCGACGCAATGCGCGACGTGGTCCTTCAAGACCTCTTCCTCGACCCGGCGCAGCGCGGCCCGCACCGCCGAGATCTGCGTGACGATGTCGATGCAGTAGCGGTCCTCCTCGACCATCTTCGAGAGGCCGCGAACCTGGCCCTCGATCCGGCCGAGGCGTTTTCCGACGGATGCCTTGATGTCCTTGCGCATGAGGTCTATATACCCCTACCGGGTATAGGTTACAAGGCCGGAGTGCAGGAATGAACGAAGCGGACCACAGCCATCATCATGACGGAGACACGCAGTCCGGATGCGGCTGCTCCGCAAAGGCCGCGGCGCCCGCGCCCAAACCTGCCGCGTCGTCCTGCTGCGGCGGACATGGCAATCATGCCGACCATGCCCATCATCATGCTCATGACCATGGCGCGGCCACTGCAAAGGTTCTCGATCCCGTCTGCGGCATGACGGTCGATCCCGCGACCTCGAAGCATCGCTTCGAGCATCGCGGCGAGACCTTCCATTTCTGTTCGGCCGGCTGCCGCACCAAATTCGCTGCCGATCCCGCAAAATATCTCGCCAGGGAGAAGGCGCCCGAGCCGGAGATGCCTGCAGGCACGATCTACACCTGCCCGATGCATCCGGAGATCCGCCAGGCCGGTCCCGGCAGCTGCCCGATCTGCGGCATGGCGCTGGAGCCGGACGTGGTGAGCCTGGAGTCAGGTCCCAACCCGGAACTCGTCGACATGACGCGGCGATTCTGGATCGGCGGGGCGTTGGCGTTGCCGCCGGTGGTGCTGGAGATGGGCGGCCATCTCGCGGGTCCCCACAACTGGATCGACCCTGTGCTGTCGAACTGGATTCAGCTCGTGTTCGCCACACCGGTGGTGCTCTGGGCCGGCTGGCCATTTTTAGTACGCGGCTGGCAATCACTGCGCACGCGCAACCTCAACATGTTCACGCTGATCGCGATGGGCACTGGCGTCGCCTATATCTACAGTCTGATCGGCACCCTCGCGCCGCAGATTTTCCCTGAAACCTTCCGCGATCATGGCGGCGCCGTTGCCGTCTATTTCGAAGCCGCCGCGGTGATCACCGTTCTGGTCTTGCTCGGCCAGGTGCTGGAGCTGCGCGCCCGCGATGCAACGTCAGGCGCGATCAAGGCGCTGTTGCAGCTGGCGCCAAAGACCGCGCGACGCGTCGATGCTGACGGCAGCGAGCATGAAGTCGAGATCGACACGCTCCATGCCGGCGACCGCCTGCGTGTTCGTCCCGGCGAGAAGGTCCCGGTCGACGGCGTGATCATCGAAGGACGTTCCTCCCTCGACGAGTCGCTGGTGACAGGCGAGTCCATGCCCGTCACCAAGGAGACCGACGCAAACGTCATCGCCGGCACGCTCAATCAATCCGGCAGCTTCATCATGCGCGCCGACAAGGTCGGGCGCGAGACGCTGCTGTCGCAGATCGTGCAGATGGTCGCCGACGCACAGCGCTCGCGCGCCCCGATCCAGCGGCTGGCCGATCAGGTCGCCGGCTGGTTCGTGCCATCAGTCATCGCCGTTGCCATCATCGCCTTCGCTGCATGGGCCTGGTACGGGCCGGAGCCGCGACTGGCTTTCGGTCTCGTCGCCGCCGTCAGCGTGCTGATCATCGCCTGCCCCTGTGCACTGGGTCTTGCCACCCCGATGTCGATCATGGTCGGCGTCGGCCGCGGCGCACAAGCTGGCGTGCTGATCAAGAATGCCGAAGCGCTGGAGCGGATGGAGAAGATCGATACGCTGGTGGTCGACAAGACAGGCACGCTGACCGAAGGCAAGCCCAAGGTCGTCGGGATCGTGCCGGCATCCGGCTTTGCCGAGGATGACATCCTGCGGCTTGCAGCCAGTGTGGAGCGCGCCAGCGAACATCCGCTGGCCGACGCCATCATGCGCGCGGCAAAGGAAAAGCAGCTCGCTCTTGGCCGGGTGGAAGCGTTCGATTCGCCGACGGGCAAGGGCGCGACCGGCAAGGTCGACGGCAAGTCCATCATGCTCGGCAACGCGAAATATCTGGCATCGATCGGCATTGACACAAAGGCGCTCGATGCCGAGGCCGAACGGTTGCGCGGCGACGGCGCGACCGTCGTCAACATGGCGATTGACGGCGCACTCGCCGGACTGTTTGCGATCGCGGATCCGGTCAAGGCCTCGACACCTGAGGCGCTGAGGGCGCTCGCCGCCGAGGGCATCAAGGTGATCATGCTGACCGGCGACAACCGTACCACGGCAGACGCGGTGGCGCGCCGGCTCGGCATTGCCGATATCGAGGCTGAGGTGCTGCCGGACCAGAAGAGCGTGGTGGTGACGAAGCTGCAAAAGGCCGGCCGCAGCGTCGCGATGGCCGGCGACGGTGTCAACGATGCGCCCGCGCTGGCGGCAGCCGAAGTCGGCATCGCCATGGGCACCGGCACCGACGTGGCGATGGAGAGCGCTGGCGTGACACTCTTGAAGGGCGACCTCACCGGCATCGTCCGGGCACGAAAGTTGTCGCAGGCGACGATGAGCAATATCAGGCAAAACCTGTTCTTCGCCTTCATCTACAACGCCGCCGGCATTCCGATTGCGGCCGGCATCCTCTACCCCGCCTTCGGCGTGCTGCTGTCGCCGATCATCGCGGCCGCCGCGATGGCGCTGTCCTCGGTGAGCGTGGTCGGCAACGCGCTAAGGCTGCGTGCGACGCGGCTGTGAGGGAGGTCAAATCCGTGTAGAACAGGTCCATTCGGCAGCATACGCGGAGGGGACCTGATGCAGCGGATTACGATCACGATCGAGGACGATCTGCTGGCGGAGATCGATGCCGCAGCCGAAGCCCGCGGCTACCAGAACCGCTCCGAGATCATCCGCGACCTTGCCCGCGCCGGGCTGCAGCAATCGAGCGAGGACACGGCGCAGAGCGGTCCCTGTGTCGCCGGCCTGGTCTATGTCTACGACCACGCCGCGCGCGATCTCTCAAAGCGGCTGGTGCAGGAATTCCACGGCCACCACGACCTCGCGCTCGCAACCCTGCACGTCCATCTCGACGATAACAACTGCATGGAGATGACGGCGCTGCGCGGCGACGCCGCCGAACTCAGGCACTTTGCCGACCACATCATCGCGGAGCGTGGCGTGCGTTACGGGCGCGTGGTGATGATTCCGACGGGGGACGGCAAGCCGGCCAAGGTGCGGAAGCACGGGTACCGGCATCGGCATGAGTAGGTTGGAGTAGCGGAGCGCCGCGCTTTCCCTCCTCATCCGGCGCTTCGCGCCACCTTCTCCCGCAAGGGGAGAAGGAAGAAGTAGCGGCACTAAGCCGCCTTCGCCGCGCTCCCGCCCGGCAACCCTGCCCGCGCCAGGCCGCCATACAGCTGCTCGGCCGGCATTTCCTCGCGCAGGATCTTGCGGACCGTGATCAGCCTGTCGAGATCGATGCCCGTCGCAAAGCCCTTGCTCTCGCACAGGAACACGAGGTCCTCGAACACGACATTGCCGGTTGCGCCGGGCGCGAAGGGACAGCCACCGAGACCGCCCAGCGAGCCGTCGAGGATGCGGACGCCTTCGTCGAGCGCGGCAGCGGCGTTGGCGATGCCCATGCCGCGGGTGTCGTGGAGATGGATGCAGATCGGCTTTGAGCCTGCGAGCTTGACCGCAGCGCGCGACAACTCACCGACCTGCTTCGGGCCTGCATAACCCACAGTGTCAGCGATCGCGACGAAATCGACGCCGGCCTCCAGGCATTTGTCGACGAGCCTCAACACCTCCTTAGGGTCCACTTCCCCAGTGATCGAGCAGCCCAGCGCCATCGAGATCGCAGCGTTGACCAGCGGCTTGTGGGCACTGGCGTCACGCATCTCGCAGAGACGCTTCACATTGGCGATTGCGGAGTCGCGCGACCGGTGCGCATTGGCCTGGCTGTGCTCTTCGGTCGCCGAAACCACCGAGGCGATCTCGCCGACACCTGACTCCAGCGCCTCGTTCACGCCGCGCTCGTTGAGCGCAAGCGCGATACCGTGGGCGCCGGGCAGGCTCGCCACCGTCGCGATGACCTCGCGGACGTCGACGAATTGCGGAAACGTCTTGCCCGGCAGAAACGAGCCGACCTCGAAATGCCTGACGCCGGCGGCATATTCCTCGTGCACCCAACGCTGCTTGGCCTCGGTGGACGGAAACTTCTTGACGAGCTGGAGCCCGTCGCGCAAGCCGACTTCGCGCAAGGCAACGCGGTCCGCGGGGTAGATGGTCTCGATCCGGCTCATGCGCGCCTCCCAGCGGCTTTTGACGTGGCGTCGTTGTTGTCGTCTATCTCGGCGCGAACGGCAGATGTGTCGGCGCCGAGCGGCGCGACCTTCAGGCCTTCGCCGAGATGGTCGCCGTTCCATTCGATCGGCAGCGTCGGCACATGGAACGGTTTGCCGTCGGCGGTGATGTTGGTGACGAGGCCACCAGGCCGCAGCACATGCGGGTCGGTCAGCAGATCCTCAGGCCGGTTGACCGGCGAGAAGCAGATGTTGAGTGCGTCGAGCTTTTGCGACAGCTCTGCCACGTTCCATTGCCTGACAATCTCGGCCACGCGCGGAAGAATCCGCGACCGCGCCAGGATACGATCGGTCGTGGTGCGCAAGCTCGGGTCATCGAGAAACTCGCTCAGGCCAAACTCGCGGCAGAACGCCTGCCAGTGGCCCTCGGTCACGACGCCGATGAAGATGCGCCCGTCGCCGGCGGCATCGAAGATGTCGTAGATCGGCCAGGCGTGCTCGCGCTCCGGCATCGAGCGCGGCTTGTTGCCGGTCATCTCGTATTCGACCATGTGCTGGGCGACCAGGAACAGGCAGTTCTCGAACAGGCCGATGCGGATGTCGGCGCCGTCGCGCTTTCCGCCGCGCTTCTGATACAGCGCGGCGAGGATCGCGATCACACCGAACATGCCGCCCATGATGTCGTTGGCAGAGGAACCGACGCGCTGCGGCTTCTCCTTGGTGCCGGTCATGGCGGCAAGCCCCGACATCATCTGCACGACTTCATCGAGCGCAGGACGATGCTCGTAGGGGCCGGACAGAAAGCCCTTGTGGCCGGCGACGATCAGATGCGGATGGCGGCGTCGCAATTCCTCCGCGCCAAGCCCCTGCTTCTCGAGCAGGCCATCACGAAAATTCTCAAGGAACACGTCGGCCGTTTCCAGCAGCCGGTGCATGGTGTCGCGATCTTCAGGCCTCTCGAAATCCAGCACGACGCTTCGTTTGCCGCGGTTGAACAGCGGAAAGAACGCCGTGCCCATGCCGCCGAGCGACCGGGTCTTGTCACCGGCGGGCGGCTCGACCTTGATCACTTCGGCGCCGAGCTGCGCGAGGATCATGCCGCAGGTTGGGCCCATCACCATGTGGGTCATCTCGACGACCCGCACGCCCTCGAGCGGCAATCCGGTCTCAGCCATCCGTCACTCCCTGTCTGTTCGGCCCGAAGACTAGGTCTTCACAAGCCTTCTTAAAAATATAATCTGTCGAAGATTGCCTTCGCAGATATAGAACGCTTTAGGACCAAGCTGATCTGACATGGATTCACGCCAGCTCCGCTATTTCATTGCCGTCTACGAGCAGCGGAACCTGTCGCGCGCCGCCGACCAGGTGAACGTCGCCCAATCCGCGCTCAGCCATCATATCTCGAATCTGGAGGCCGAGTTTGCAACGCCGCTGTTCGAGCGTAAGTCGCGCGGCATGGACCCGACCGCGGCCGGCGAGCGGCTTTACGAACATGCCCGCATCATCCTGCGTGCGATGGCGGAGGCCGAGACCGAGGTGCGCGAGGGCGCGCGCGTCATTGCCGGCGAGATCTCGATCGGCATGGCCAATTCCGGCGTCAAGGCGATCGGCGTGGAGCTGATGCGGACGGTGCTGACGAAGTATCCCAAGCTCAAGCTGTCGCTCACCGAGAGCCTGTCAGGCGCGACGCTGATGCACCTGATGGTCTCCAACGTCGACCTCGCGCTGGTCTACAATCCGCCGTCGGAGAAGGAGCTGATCACGGAGGCCGTGCTCGAAGAGGAGATGTTCCTGGTCGGCATTCCCA
>Ga0310811_10014029_pt1 | contig 10442 bp, 7 predicted proteins | sample YCmetagenome_FD_207642 | JGI IMG/M metagenome (GOLD analysis project Ga0310811, IMG submission 207642) | Soil microbial communities from experimental microcosm in Duke University, North Carolina, United States - YC | ecosystem: Engineered > Artificial ecosystem > Soil microcosm > Unclassified ... | reverse complement strand
GTGCGGCGAAGATGGTCGTGCTCGACGTGGACCACCCGGACATCGAGGAGTTCATCCAGACCAAGGCGCGCGAGGAACGCAAGATCAGGGTCCTGCGCGACGCCGGGTTCGACATGGACCTCTCGGGCGCGGACATCAACTCCGTGCAGTACCAGAACGCGAACAACTCGGTGCGGGTCAGTGACGAGTTCATGCGGACCGTCGAGTCGCGGGGCGAGTTCGGGCTGCGCGCCCGGCTGACCGGCGAGGTGCTGGACCGGGTCGACGCGAAGAAGTTGTTCGGCTCGATGGCGCAGGCGGCCTGGGAGTGCGCGGACCCGGGGCTGCAGTACGACGACACCATCAACGACTGGCACACCTGCCCGGAGTCGGGCCGGATCACGGCCTCCAACCCGTGTTCGGAGTACATGCATCTGGACAACTCCAGCTGCAACCTGGCCTCGCTGAACCTGCTGAAGTTCGTCTCCGACGACGGCACCTTCGACGCGGCGCGGTTCGCCAAGGCGGTCGAGTTCGTCATCACGGCGATGGACATCTCGATCTGCTTCGCGGACTTCCCCACCGAAGCGATCGGCGACACCACCCGGAAGTTCCGTCAGCTCGGCATCGGCTATGCCAACCTCGGCGCCCTGCTGATGGCCACCGGGCACGCCTACGACTCCGATGGTGGCCGTGCGCTGGCCGGCGCGATCACCTCGCTGATGAGCGCCACCTCCTACCGCCGGTCGGCCGAACTGGCCGGGATCGTCGGCCCCTACGAGGGCTATGCCCGCAACGCCGAGCCGCACCAGCGGGTGATGCGCAAGCACGCGGCGGCCAACGACGCGATCCGCACGTACCACGCCAACGACGTCGCGGTCCGCGACCTGGCGACCCGGGAGTGGCGGCGGGGCATCGAGATCGGCGCGAAGAACGGCTGGCGGAACGCCCAGGCCAGCGTGCTCGCGCCGACCGGCACCATCGGGTTCATGATGGACTGCGACACCACCGGCGTCGAACCGGACTTCTCCCTGGTGAAGTTCAAGAAGCTGGTCGGCGGCGGCTCGATGCAGATCGTCAACCAGACCGTGCCGCGCGCGCTGGCCGCTCTTGGTTACCAGGACGAGCGGATCGAGGCGATCGTCGAGTACATCGCCCAGCACGGCCACGTCGTCGACGCGCCGGGACTGCGGCCCGAGCACTACGAGGTCTTCGACTGCGCGGTCGGCGAGCGGCCCATCGCGCCCATGGGGCACGTGCGGATGATGGCCGCGGTGCAGCCGTTCATCTCCGGTGCGATCTCGAAGACGGTCAACATGCCCGAGTCGGCGACCGTCGAGGACATCGAGGAGATCTACTTCCAGGGCTGGAAGCTCGGCCTGAAGGCGCTGGCGATCTACCGCGACAACTGCAAGGTCGGTCAGCCGCTGTCCACCGCGAAGACGACCAAGGAGGAGCCCGAGCGGGTCGTCGAGTACAAGCCGGTCCGCAAGCGGCTGCCGAAGAAGCGCCCGAGTCAGACGCTTTCGTTCACCGTCGGGGGCGCGGAGGGCTACCTGCACGCGGGTTCGTACCCCGACGACGGGTTGGGCGAGATCTTCGTCAAGCTCGGCAAGCAGGGCTCGACGCTGGCCGGGGTGATGGACGCCTTCTCGATGTCCATTTCGGTCGGCCTGCAGTACGGCATCCCGCTGGAGTTCTACGTTTCGAAGTTCTCCAACCTGCGCTTCGAACCGGCCGGGATGACCGACGACCCGGACATCCGGATCGCCACCAGCGTGCTCGACTACCTGTTCCGCAGGCTCGCGCTGGACTACCTGTCCTACGAGAAGCGTGCCCAGCTCGGCATCTTCACGGCCGCGGAGCGGGCCGCGCAGGTGGAAGCCGATTACGGGACCTCGTCGGAGAACATGGACCTGGAGACGTTGCGCAGCACGGTCGAAGCCGATGGTGATCGCTCCACTGTGGACACCGCGGCGAAACCGCACAGCACCGCGGAGCTGATGGACCTGCATCTCGGGAAGGCCGCCGATGCCCCGCTGTGCATGACGTGCGGGACGAAGATGCGGCCGGCCGGGTCCTGCTACGCGTGCGAAGGCTGCGGCGCCACCTCCGGCTGCAGCTGAAACGGGACACGTTCGAGGTGAATTAGCTGGTTGAGCGGGGTGTCAGTCGATTCGTCAGTCGATTCGATGACGCACTTTGTCACACTCGGGGATGTTGTCTCGTCCTGCGCGTATGACGGATCTTTCCCTACTGGTGACGGGTGGCACCGGCACGCTCGGTCGCGTGCTCGCCGACACACTGCGGGGCGCGGGGCATGAGGTGCGGGTGCTCAGCCGCCGGGCCGCACCCCCGGAAACGCCGTACCGCTGGTTCACCGGCGACCTGCTCAACGGCCTCGGCGTCGACGAAGCGGTGCGGGGAGCGAGCGCGATCGTGCACTGCGCCACCACCCTGCGTCGGGGCGGTGACGTCGCGGCGACCCGCATGCTCATCGACGCCGCGAGGCGGTCCGGGTCGCCGCCGCTGGTGGACATCTCGATCGTCGGCGTCGATCGGGTGCCGTTCTTCTACTATCGCGCAAAACTGGAAACCGAGCGTGTGATCGAGGAGTCCGGGCTGCCCTGGACGATCCTGCGGACGACCCAGTTCCACGATCTGATCGCCGCGATGTGGTCCGCGCAGAAGCGGTTACCGGTGATGTTCGTGCCCGGCGGTGTCCGCTTTCAGCCGATCGACGTACGGGAGGTCGCCGGCCGGTTGGGGGAACTGGCGGTGGCTGACGCGCGCGGGAGGGTCCCGGACCTGGGCGGCCCGGAGACGCGAGAGGCGCGCGATCTGGCCCGGATCTATCTGCGCGCGGTGGGCCGCCGACGCCGGCTCCTGCCGGTCCGGCTGCCCGGCGAGGCCGGCCGGGCCTACCGGGCGGGCGGGAACCTGGCGCTGGAGGGGTCGGTCGGCAGGATCACCTTCGCGGAGTTCCTGCGCGGGGCCGAACCCGGCGGACAGGGGCACCAGCTCTAGCCGGCCTTACCACCGGTGAGCCGGGTCCAGAAGAACTCGAAGACCAGCGCCCACTTGTAGGCGAGCTGCTCGTTGTCGGCCGCCCCGCCGTGTCCGCCTTCGATGTTTTCGTGGTAGCGCACATCGTGGCCCTGCTCCCGCATCCTGGCCACCATCTTGCGCGCGTGGCCGGGATGGACCCGGTCGTCCCTGGTCGAGGTGAGCAACAGCGCGGGCGGATAGGTCCGTCTACTGTGGACGTTCTGGTAGGGCGAGTACTCCGCGAGGTAGGCCCATTGCTCGGGGTCGTCCGGGTCGCCGTACTCGGCCATCCAGGAGGCCCCGGCCAGCAGGAGGTGGTAGCGGCGCATGTCCAGCAACGGGACCTGGCTGACGATGGCGCCGAACAGTTCCGGGTACCGCGTCAGCATGACGCCCATCAGCAACCCGCCGTTGCTGCCGCCCTGGATGCCGAGCCGGTCCGGAGTGGTGATCCCGCGCTCGACGAGGTCCGCCGCGACCGCGGCGAAGTCCTCGTACACCAGGTGGCGGTTCTCCTTGATCGCCTGGGTGTGCCAGCCCGGACCGTACTCGCCGCCACCGCGAATGTTCGCCACCGCGTAGGTGCCGCCGCGGGAAAGCCAGCCACGGCCGATGACGCCGCTGTAGCCGGGTAGCCGCGAGACCTCGAACCCGCCGTACCCGGTGAGCAGGGTCGGTCCCTGCGGGTCCCGGGGCCGGACCACGAAGTACGGGACCTTCGTGCCGTCGAGGGAAGTCGCGAAGTACTGGTCGACGGTCATGCCTTCGCTGTCGAACCGGGCGGGCGCCTGCTTGAGCGCCTCCACTTCGCCGCCGACGTGGCCGTAGGTGAGCGTGGCCGGTTCGGTGAAGCCGCTGGTGTCGACCAGGTACTCGTTGCTGTTGTCCGGGTCGGTATCGAGGATTTGTCCGGTGCTCAGCGCCGGCACACCGGAGAGCGGTTCGCGGCTCCAGCCATGCTCCCCGGGCGTGAGCACATGCAGTTCGGTGCGCACGTGGAACAGCGTGGTCAGCAGCAGGTGATCCCGGGTCCACGCATAGGAATCCAGGGAGGTGCTCGCGTCCGGCTCGAACAGCACCGTGAGCCGGCGGTCACCTTCGAGGTAGGCGTCGAAGTTCGCGGCGAGCAGCGTGCCCGCCGGGTACTCGGTGCCGGCCACCGTCCAGGGGGAGCGGGTGCGGATCAGCAGCCAGTCCCGGTAGACGGAGGCACGCGCGTCTTCGGGCACGTCGATCCGGATCAGCCTGCCGCGGGTGCGCAGGAACTTCTCCGACCGGTAGAAGTCCATCGAACGGCCGACGAAATCCCGTTCGTAGCCGGGTGTCGCGTCGTGGTAGCCGAACGCGGACACGTCGTCGGGCTTGGCTTCGTAGACCGTCGTGGCTTCGGTCAGCGGAGTGCCACGGCACCATTCCTTGATCAGGCGTGGGTAGCCCGAACTCGTCAGCGAGCCTTCTCCGAAGTCGGTGCCCACGTAGATCCGGTCCCGGTCGATCCACCCGACGCGGCTTTTCGCTTCGGGGAGCCGGAAACCGTCCTCGACGAAGGCACGCCGTTCGAGATCGAACTCGCGCACGACGCTCGCGTCCGCGCCGCCTCGGGACAGTTCGACCAGCCCCCAGCGGTACTCCGGGCGCAGCACCGTCGCGCCCTGCCACACCCAGTTCTCGCCCTCGGCTTCGGCGAGCGCGTCGAGGTCGAGCAGGATCTCCCATTCTCCTCGCTCGGCGCGGTAGCCCTCCAGCGTGATGCGCCGCCACAGCCCTCGGGGATGCGCGCCGTCCTGCCAGAAGTTGTAGAAGAACTCGCCCCGCCTGCGGATGTAGGGGATGCGGTCGTCGGCGTCGAGCGCTTCGCGGAGTTCCTCGCGTAGCCGCTCGAACCGGTGCCCACCGGTGAGCTCCGCGACGGTCTCGGCGTTGCGCGCACGGACCCAGTCCAGCGCCGCCTCACCGGTCACGTCCTCGAGCCACAGGTACGGGTCTTCGTCTGTCATGCTCGATAGTGTGCCAGTTCGTCCGCGCGCGTCCCGGCTTCGTGATGCGATGGACGCACGGCGCTCGCCCGTGTTCCCGCGCGCGCTGACCTGCGGCGTAAGCGTTTTCGTCGGCGGATCTCGTCTCGTCGCGTCGCTCACGACCCGTGACGATCTGTTTCGCTCGGTTTGTGGCTTCCATCCGATCCCGATTCACCTTAGCCTGGTGTGACCTGTATCACGAGCCCGGGAGGATCGATGCGAATCGCGGACGTGCTGCGGAACAAGGGTTCGACGGTGGTGACCGCCTCGCCGGAAACCACGGTGACAGAGCTGCTCGCCGGGCTCGCCCGGCACAACATCGGCGCGATGGTCGTGGTCGGTCCGGACGGGCCGGTCGGCATCGTGTCGGAGCGGGATGTGGTGCGGAAACTGCACGAGCGCGGCGCGGCCCTGCTCGACCGGCCGGTCTCGGAGATCATGACGACCGTGGTCGCGACCTGCACTCCCCGCGACAACGTGGACGAACTCAGCGTGCTGATGACACAGCACCGGGTGCGGCACGTGCCGGTGCTCGACAACGGTCGGCTGGCGGGCATCGTCAGCATCGGGGACGTGGTCAAGACTCGCATGGAGGAGCTGGAGGCCACCCACGAGCACCTCGAGGCCTACATCTCCCGTGGTTGACGGCGCGTGAGCGGCTGGGTTCAGCGCTCCCAGCGGGCCAGGACCCGGTCGATGTCGTCGCGGATCTCCTCCCGTGCCACCGCACGGGGAACGCCGGACATCAGCAGGTCGTCGTAGCGCGTGTCCTGGTGCCGGATCGAGGCGATGACCGCGAGCCGCACCGCGTCCTCGGCCAGTGCCCGCCCGGCGGCGGATCGTCCGACCCTGCCGCTGCCCCGCGTTCCGGCGTGGGTGGCGACGGCCAGCGCGCGGTCCTCGGGGCAGCCGGGGAACAGGCGCCGGATCTCGTCGGCCATCGCGGCCTGGAACACGACGTCCTGCTCGCGACGCCGTTCGGCGTCCCGCTCGCGCCTGCGGGCACGCACATCCTCGTCCGCGAGGCACTGCTCTTCCGCGCGTTCGAGCGCCGCTTCCTCGACCAGGATTCCTTGACGCTCATAGCGTTTGCGTCGTTTGTTGAACCTCAGGACCAGTACCGCCAGCGTGCTTTCCTGCTTCGCACGGCGGGACAGCGCGGCGTTTCCCGAGGGCAGGAAGACCAGATGGTCGAAGTCGGCGCAGGACAGGCACAGTGGCTCCTCGTCCTCCATGAACAGGAACTCACCGCTCTGCGCGGACGTCCCGCATCCCGCGCACGTCCAGTCGTTCAGGGGCGAGATGACCGCGAGATCGGGAGCCTTGCCCTGCCGGGCTTGCAGCTGTTCGCGTCGCTTCTGGCTCAGCAGGGGCGAAATCCAGTGCGTTCGGAAACGGCGTTCGATCGCTTCGTCGTCTTCACGGGCGAAGACCAGCGGTCGCCGGTCGCGGGTGCCCGCGAGGTACGCGGTTTCCGTGGGGGTGAGTCCTTGGCTCGCGGCCCAGTCGACGAGGTGCGCGAAGGCGGCTTCGACCTTCCCTTCGGCGACCGGCAGGATCTGGGTCAGCGGGCTGAAACGGCCCCGTCGCCAGTCTTCGACCCGTGCGGCCGACAGCCAGCCCAGCGCGGTGAGCACCTCGATCGGCGCGACATAGTGTTGTCTGGCCAGTGCGGTTTCCGCGGCGGTCACGACCCGGCGCTGGAGTTTGTCCATGGTGGCCAGCAGTGTAGCCAGCCCCGGGAGTTCCGCGCGCGGTGTGGCTCAGTGCTGGACCAGGCCCGTCCGGTAGGCGAAGGCGACGGCCTGAGCGCGGTCCCGCAGCCCCGCCTTGGCGAGTAGGTGGTTCACGTGCGTCTTGACGGTCGCTTCGCTCACCACCAGCGTGCGTGCGATCTCCGTGTTGGACAGGCCCGCCGCGATGAGTCGCAGTACTTCGACCTCGCGCGCGGTGAGCCCTTCGATCTCGCGGGGCCGCGCGGTGGTTCGCGACCGGCTGGCGGCCTCGACCAGGCGGCGCTGCAATTCGCCGTCCACAGTGGACAAACCGCGGGCGGCGGAGCGGAGGGCCCGTGCGATCGTCTCGGCGTCCGCATCCTTGGTGAGGAACCCGCGTGCGCCCGCCTGGAGCGCGGTCAGCAACGACTCGTCGTCCGCGTAGGTGGTCAGGACCACGACCTCGGTCCCGGGGAACTCGGCGCGGACCCGGCGGGTCGCCTCGACACCGTCGCGGCGGGGCATGCGCAGATCCACCAGCAGCACGTCCGGCCGGTGCTCGGCGACCAGATCGACCGCCTCGACACCGTCGGCCCCCGCGCCGACCACCTCGATGCCCGGCAGCAGGCCGAGCAGGGTCACCAGGCCTTCGCGGACGACGGCCTGGTCATCGGCCAGCACGACCCGGAGGGTCACACCGGAACTGTCAGCTGTACCCGCCATCCGTCCTCTCCCGGGCCCGTCGACAGCCGGCCACCGAGCAGTTCGGCCCGTTCGCGCATCCCTCGCAAACCGTAGCCCGCCGGGCCGTCGCGCACCGGGCGCCCCTGGTGGTCGAGGACCGTCACGTCGAGCAGTGTGGCGGAATAGGTGATCGTGACGTCCACCGGGGAGCCCGGGGCGTGTTTTCTGCTGTTGGCCAAGGCTTCCTGAACCGTGCGCAGGACCGCGGAGCCGGTCGTCGTGTCGATCTCCCGTGGTTCCCCGTGGATCGCGAGATGCGCGGGCGCCCGGGTGTCCAGCCGGTACCCGGTGAGCAGGTCGGCGACGGCGCGGTCGAACGGGATCGAATCCTCGCGCAGGGCGGCGACGGCCCGGCGGGCTTCGGCCAGCCCGTCGCTCGCCAGCCGTTGTGCGCGTTCCACCTGCGCCATCGCTTCCTCGCTGGCACCGTCGCGTAGGAGCATCAACCGGGTGCCCTGCAGGGTGAGCGCGAGACCGGACAGCGAGTGTGCGAGGACGTCGTGCAGTTCCCTGGCGATACGCGCGCGTTCGGCGAGCGCCGCCGCGACAGCGTGCTCCTCGGCCACGGTCTGTGCTCTGGCAAGTGCCAGCTCGGTCTGTTCGATGCGGTCCTGGCGGTCGCGGCGATGTATGCCGAGCAGCACGACCGCGGCCAGGAGCGCGAGGTTGAGCAGCGTGCCGACCACCCCGACGTCGGAGCGCAGGAACAGCGCCGCGTAGGTGAGCAGGGTGATCGATATGACCACGGCGGTCTGCCCGCGCGACAAGAACCGTGCCGCATAGAAGGACGACGTGTAGATGATCACCGAGTTCAGGCCACGGGGCAGCAGGACCAACAGCACACCGGCCGCGGTGGCCAGCGTGATGAGCGCGGTCGGCAGTAGCCACGCCGGCCTGCGGGGCAACCACAGCATCGGGATCGACGCGATCAGCACCAGCGCGACCAGCCCCCAGGTCCCCGTGGTGAGGTGGGGCAGCACGGTGACGAGCGGGGCCACCACGAAGATCCACCGCAGCGAGTCGAGCGTGCGGGAGAGCCGGCCACGCCAGGGCTCGTTGGTCATGCGGTTCAGGATCGCACGGACAGCGCGGTCCGATCGGTCGCGACGGTGAGCCCGCGGCGGCGGGCGCGGAGGTAGACGACCGCGTTCTGCACCCCGATGGTCGCCCCCATGGACAGCAGGATCGACTTCGAGATCAGCGGTCCGGTCATGCCCAGCTGAGAGCCGAGGACGGCGACACCCACCCGGAGGGCGATCGTGACCAGCCACAGGACGAGGGTCAGCGTGGTGCCCTTCTGGACGGCGTAACCGTTCGGTGCCGAAAGTCGCGTGCTCGCCGCACGGGCGACCCCGAGAGCGCTCAGGAGGACCACTTCGGCGACCAGGAGCCCGATCTCGCCGCCGGACGACTGGGACACGACGGGCGCGCAGGTCACGATGCCCGCGATGACGAGGATTCCGGGAACCACCACCAGTCCTCGCGCGGTCAGCGTGCTTCCCCGCAGTTGCCGGATGATCACCCGCCAGACGACCAGCGCGGCGATCGCGAGGTAGAGCAGGATTTCCGAAGGGGACATGGTGTTACTCCTCGTGTGCTTGCCGGGGATACCAGCCTCGCCGCCCGCCCGGGTGCGCGCGTCGGCGCGGGGGTCGCTCCCGGGTGGAGCGGCGCTTCAACCCACGGGTGGAGAAAACCGCGCGATCCTAGTGAGCGGGTCCGACAAGAAATGGGAGCCATCGATCGAAGGCACCGATTTGTCCACAGGGATTCCTTTTTTCCTGAGTTGTCCACAGATTTCGGATTCGTCCGCCATGGGGCCGCGATCTCCCGCAAGCTTGAGTCATGACCACCACCAGTGTCCCGCCCTTCGGCGGAATCACCGCCCGCATCCACAACCCGGCGCAACTGATCGCCGCGGTTCCGCACCTGCTCGGATTCCGGCCCACCGGTTCGCTCGTCGTGATCGGCCTCGACGGCACCACCGGTGGACACATGGGCCCGCTCATCCGGGCCGATCTCCCGAAGGACGCCCATGCGCGCGACCTGGCCGTGTCATTCGCCAACGCGGTCAGAGGGCAGCCGGGTCGTGCCTTCACGTTTCTGATCGTCGGGCGGCATCCGGACGATTCGCCCCCGCCCGGGCAGCTCCCGCACACCCGGCTCGTCATCGAACTCGTCTTGGCGTTCGACAGGATCGGCAAGGTGGTGGACCGGGTTCTGTTCACGCCCGAGATTCGCGCGGGCACGCCCTGGACGTGTTACCACGAAAGGGGATGCGCCGGTGTCATCCCGGATGATGCGTCCACCACGGTCGCCGCGACGCTCGCGTTGATGGGATTCGTGACCTTCGACAGTCGCGCCGAAATGGAGCGGCAGCTCGATCCCGACGATCCGGCCGCGGTGGCCGGGCGGGCCAGCCTTCTCCGGGATCTGGGCGGCACCCCCGATTCGAGCGACGATCCGGCCTCGGGGGGCGCGTCGGGTGACACACCGGGCGAACGGGCCGGTGGCAGTTCGTTCGCTGAAGCGTCTGACAAGGTGGTCGACGCGTCGATTCGCAAGGCGCTGCACGCGGTCCGGGAGCTGCTGGACCAGGCCGTCCAGGGTCCGGTGGCGCTGACCGATGGGCAGGTCGTGCGTCTCGCGCTTGCGCTGTCGCACCGGTCGGTGCGCGACGCGTGCCTGGCCACCGCGCTACCGCCCGCCAGCGAGCGGAGTATGCGCATCGAAGCGCTGTGGCGGGAACTCGTCCGGAAGACACCCGCGCCACATCGGGCCGAACCGGCCACGTTACTGGGATATTCGGCTTACCTGCGCGGGGATGGCGCCTTCGCCAGGGCCGCCTTCCACAACGCGTTGGAAGCCATGCCGAAGCACACGTTGGCCGGCTTGCTTTTGCGGTGCCTCGACAGCACCATGGCGCCCGACCGCCTCC
>Ga0310811_10014028_pt1 | contig 10442 bp, 8 predicted proteins | sample YCmetagenome_FD_207642 | JGI IMG/M metagenome (GOLD analysis project Ga0310811, IMG submission 207642) | Soil microbial communities from experimental microcosm in Duke University, North Carolina, United States - YC | ecosystem: Engineered > Artificial ecosystem > Soil microcosm > Unclassified ... | reverse complement strand
CAGCCTGCATTAGCCTCTCTTCTTTCGAACAATCGTACGAAACGGCAGTAGCCATACACTATTGTTGCGCGATGGGCAATTGTGTTTCACCCGATATAACGATGGTTCTTGTCGTCGTCGGCGAATACATTTAGGGGGCAGTTTCAAGGAGCAGCAATGAGGACCAGAAAATCCCCAGCCCCAGATCTCAGTGGTGTCCAAATCCAGATTCTCGAGCAGTCCGAACACACGCTTATCATTCGCTGGGTCGAGCCCGGCCGCTGTCATTACGGTGAGCAACGCTGGCGCCGTCGTTCCGCGAACGCATCCGGAACGTGTATCGTGTCGCGCCGCGCAATCCGCCGGGGCGATGCGGTGTTTCGGCCTGCCGAGCGCCCTGCGCCCGCTAATGCCTACGCAATGATTTCGGTCGAGGCTTTCGAGCAAACCATCAATGAATAAGAAATCTTTCAATTTGCATTGATTTTCTTTTCATTTTCATATCACCCCACCTGTCCAGAGCGTGGGACACAAGTTGCACGTCTGTTCATATTACCTTTCACTTTTCTTTCCTGGCTATCGGCGACGACACCCTTTGACGATCTCATTTCCCCAATGTGTCAAGCTCACCGAGCATCAGGATTTGAAAAACAACATTTCAGGTTATTAAGCGTCATCGATTACGACTCGTCCCGCCAATTAAAAAACTATCGACGAAATAGAAAAACGACATGGCGAATCTATTAGATTCGGGCGATTCAGGCGGGATTGATGTTATCGCTACACTCTTAAACGTGGCCGTGAGCGTGCGAGACGAGTGACGCTAAAAACCTAAGCGACGAACATCATCAGCTTACGCCGCGGCGCATAACACCCGTGCTTGAACAGTAACGCGTGTTATCCGCGATCGAAACCACGCCGGAAATCGCCACTAACACCATTTACGGCATTCGCTTGCGCGCTGCGATCCCTGCGGGCCGACGGCTACACAGGTGACACAGCGCACTTTCTTTTCGCTTCCCTGTTGTTGCCTGTCGATTCGATTTGCGGCTGCCTCTGTATGTCGTCCGGCGCGCGAGCCCCCTATCGTGTACCGCTGGTGAATCGACACTATCAAGATGTAACCAAATGTTACGTACACACACTGAGATTTCAAATTTCGCACCGGTTCTTTTTACCAAAGCACCGCATGCGGAACACAGCGAAAGCGACGTGCCCGCCCCTATTAACCACACATTTGAAATGGGCTTTTCCGCCGCACGCCGCGTCCCTGAGTGGTCTAACAACCTATAACAATCGCGACTCAAGATTTCTCGCGATTCGAGCTATGCTCATGTTTTCCTGCACGGTTGACCAGTTCGCCGCAAGCGTGGATCGGGTCGAGCCATTCGGCTCGGCCCGATAATTTCTTGCGATCGACTAGTACAAGGACTCCACTTCAGTCCAGCGAGGGGAACTCGAACATGAAACTTGATTCCGCCACCTTCCGGCAACTGCGCCGCCTCGCCCCCGTTCTCGACGACGTCCTCAACGCGAACGAAATCGAGTATGCCGATCAGGCTGTGAATCTTGCTGCGCTTGCTACGCTGTGCGCTGAGCTCTTCGATGCCTACCAGTGCCTGCATCCGCAAGCAATAGAGCAGGCACGGCTCGATACGTCGCTCGAATCGTCCTAGGTATTGTTGCGTGCAACCTCCCCGGAGCACGTCCCAGCCCTCGACAGCGCCCGAGTCCACAAGGCAATGCCGAAATCTCCACATGTTGTGCGCCCACCAGCACTGCGCATACACCGTGAATTAACGGTCTAGCAGGCTGCCCTGCTGCGCGACAGCTAGCTTGTCCACCGCGGCATCCTTGGCGTCCTCACTCCACAACGCCGTTCGTTCCGCCGTTCACCACATTCCCCGCCTCACCTACCACATCGTCCCCCTCGGGCGGCACCTCGTAATCAATGTAGTTGCGAATCATTTTCATTACGATTACCCTTCTATTCCTTTCGAACATTACAGCGAATTGAAAAGGGATATTCATCGTCATGCAGTGGTACCGCAGCGCAAGCACCACCCGTCGATTCACGTTTTCATCGTTCCGCTGCGTCGCCATCCGCGTCCTGTCTGCGGGTGCTCTGGCCGCCGGCGTTGCCCAAGGCAGTGCCAGAGCGGCAACGGAAACCGCGGAGGAAAAAATCGCAAAGACATCCACTGAACACGTTGCGTTGCCGGCAGTCATCGTGCGCGCACAGGCATTAGAAGGCCTTCCGCCTGTTTTGCCGGGCGGCCAGCTCGCCAGCGGCGCCCATTTAGGACTCCTGGGCAACCAAAACGTCATGGATGTCCCGTTTAGCGTGACCAGCTACACGTCGCAACGGATTCAGGACGCGCAAGCCTCAACGCTCGCCGAGGTTCTCGGCAACGACGCGTCGACTAGGTTTACCGGCCAGATCGGTGGCGTCTCCGATTCCTTCTATATCCGCGGCTTTCCGATCAATGAGGGAAATCTCAGCGAAATCGCCTTCGATGGCGTCTATGGCGTTTCGCCGAATTATCACCTCTTCACCGAATACATCGAACGCGTAGAGGTGCTGAAAGGGCCGGCTGCTTTGCTGTATGGAATGTCGCCAATGGGCGGCGTCGGCGGCGTGGTCAACGTAGTACCTAAGCGCCCCATCAACAAAGACATCACTCGCTTCACGCTCGATTATGCTTCTGACTCCCAAGGGGGCGTTGCCATGGATGTGAGCCGCCGTTTCGGCAGTGAACGTCAACTCGGCTTTCGCTTTAACGGGCTGCGCCGTCAGGGTGGCACGCCGCTCGATAACCAAAGCTCGCGAGCCGCGGTCGGCGCGTGGTCGTTCGACTACCAGGGTGAGCGGTTCCGTGCCACCTTGGACATGATCGAGCAATACCAGTGGGTCAACGCGCCCACTCGCCCCTTTCTCGTCGCGCCCACCATTCAAGTGCCCGCCGCACCGAATGGCAGCCGTAACATTACACAGTCATGGGCGTGGTGGAAGGCCAACGAAATGGCTACGCTGTTGCATGCCGAATACGACATCAACAACGCCGTTACCGTATTCGCCGATGCAGGCGGTGCCAAATCGGACGTCGCGCGCTTTTCAGATCAAACGCCGACTATCCTCGATGCCCTTGGGAATACGTTGTCGACACCGCATAACTTGAAGTTTCAGGTTAATCGATGGAGTGCGGATACCGGCTTGCGGGCGCGCTTCGCTACAGGGCCTGCGAAGCATGCTGTTGCAATACAAGCGAGCGTTTATCGCGACCGCGTGGCAAGCGCCAATAACTCCGGCGCGCCTATTGCCTCGAACATCTATGCCCCCGTTTCGAGCCCCGAGCCTGATGTGCCCGCGCCACCGCGTGTGCCGAAGGTGTCGGCATCCACGTTGGTCGGTGTGGCGATTGCCGATACGCTGAGCTTCATTGATGAGCGTCTGCAATTGACACTCGGCGTGCGACAGCAGCATGTGCAATCTGAGAACTTCGACCGAGCGACCGGCGTTCGCACTGCTTCGTACAACAAAAATGCCCTTACGCCGCTCGCGGGCATTCTCATGAAGCCGTTGAGCAACATCTCCATTTACGCCAATTACGTCGAAGGACTCAGCAAAGGCGATATCGCGCCCGCCGTCGCTTCGAACGCCGGTCAGGTATTTGCGCCTTACAAAACCAAACAGCACGAAGTCGGCATCAAGGCCGACTTTGACCGTATGCAGGCAACCCTCGCGGCTTTTCGAATCACCAAGCCGAGCGGCCAATTGTCCGGAACCACATTCGCAGTCAATAGCGAGCAGCGCAATCAAGGCCTCGAATTCACCGTTTCGGGGGAGCCGGCTAACGGCATACGCATTCTAGGCGGCGTGACCTGGATCGACGCCACGCTCACGAAAACGAACGACGTCGCAACTCAAGGGAAGCGGCCCGTTGGCGTGCCGTCGTGGATGGCCAACGCAAGTGCGCAGTGGGATGTACCTTGGGTCGGCGGCATAACGCTGACTGGCGGTCTCAATTTCACGGGACGCGAGTACGTCGATCAAGCGAACACGCAATCCGTTGCCTCGTGGACCACCTTCGATTTCGGCGCGCAGTACCGGAAAAAGGTTTATGGCAAATGGACGACATGGCGTGCCGGCGTGCTCAACGCCTTCAACCGCGACTACTGGTCCGGTGTTGCCTCCTTCGGCACCATTTCGCTAGGTGCGCCGAGAACGGTGTTCATGTCGGCTTCCGTCGACATCTGATTCCATCAAATCATGCTCGCGCCATCTGACATTTCACTCGCCCAGACTGCTCGCCTCGATGCCCCGTCCATCACAGCGCAGACCCTGCCACCGCTACTTCATCGCGACGTGGCGTGCATCTTTCAGCGATCTCCCGAAAAACTGTTTGAGCTCGTACAGCGGTCCGGTTCGCCACTTCATCTCGTTTGGCCCCATGTGCTGCGGGAAAACATCGAGGGATTGCGCGCCGTATTACGCAAACATGATCTGCATTTCGAGATGTTTTACGGCGCAAAGGCCAATAAGTCGCAAGCCCTGCTGCAAGCGGCAGTGGAAGCGAGTGTGGGCGTGGACGTGTCCAGCATTTACGAATTGGGTGCCGCACTGCGCGCCGGCGTTGACGGTTGCGCCATTTGTGCGACCGGCCCGGCCAAAACGCGCGTTTTCCACGCTGCATTGATCGGCGCGGGCTCCCTGATTGCAATCGATTCACGAGAGGAATTCGACGATCTCGAGGCGCTCGCGCGGGAAACCCGGGCCGACAGCCCCACACGCGTCCTGCTGCGCTACCGGCCTCATGCCTCTCGGACAAGCCGTTTCGGTATGACGGTCGATGATCTGCTCGCATGTCTGCACCGTCTCGCCATTTCGCGAGATCTTTTTCGATTTGAGGGATTCCATTTTCATTTGCCTGGCTACAGCCATCAATCGCGTGTCGACGCCATTGCAGAACTCATGCCCCTCGTACAAGCCGCTCGCGCGCTTAATCTGCCCCTGCGGCTCCTCGACATCGGTGGCGGCCTGCCCGTGCGCTATGTCGAAAGCGCGCGGTTCGACGCATTTGCACGGGCGCAACGCCCCTCCGATTATCGGAATGGAATCGTTCCATCCAGGTTCTATCCTTATGGAGGACGCATCGGCGCGGCTGATTGGCTCGAACAGTTGCTGACATCCCCCTTGATGCCAGGATTGTCGGTTGAGCAGTATTTGAACCGGCAGCAGTTGACGCTCGCGCTAGAACCAGGGCGTAGTCTCGCCGATCAGGCCGCACTTTCCCTCTTTCGCATCACACGGGTGAAATCGCTTGCCGATGACACGTTCGTGGTGTTCGCAGAAGGCAGCAGCTTCAGCGCCTGCGAAACCTGGTTCGCTTCCGAGTTTCTCGTCGATCCGATCCTCGTTTCATGCAGCCATGGTGAGCGCCCCGGCATTGTGCCGTCCGCCTCACCCGTGCGCGCATACATTGCCGGGCACAGTTGCCTGGACGAAGACGTCATCACCAACCGCCTGATTCACTTTCAATCGAAACCCCAAACCGGTGATTTGCTCGTCTATGCAAACACCGCGGGCTACCAGATGGATCTGCTCGAAAACGAGTTTCACCGTCACCCTATGCCCAAGCGGATCTCTGCTCGATGGGATGACGAAGGGCGCATCGAAACCTTTCCCGATCAAACCCAGGGAGTACCGGAATGGTCTTGAATCAAGTCAGCGATCTGATCGGCAAGACGCCGATCCTGGGCCTCTCTGTACCAGCAAGACAAACGAGGCTGTTACTCAAGATTGAAAAGAACAATCCCGGCGGCAGCATCAAAGACCGAATGGCACGCAACATGGTCGTCGCCGCTTTGAAATCGGGCAAGCTCGAACGTGGCGGCGTCATTGTCGAATCGTCGTCAGGCAATACGGGCATCGGACTCGCGCTGGCGGCAGTGGAGTTCGGATTGCGCTTTATCGCAGTCGTCGACCATCATGCCGCGCCAGACAAGATCGCCGTCATGCGTGCACTTGGGGCCGACATCCGCTATGTCGAAGGCGACTATCGCGAAGATGAAGTCGCCGTTGTCGAGCGCCAAAGAATGGCCGCCGAGATCGCGCATCAAATCCCTGGCGCGGTGTTCATGAATCAATCCGACAATGTAGCGAATGCGGGTGGCTACGCCGACTTCGTGCGCGAGGCCATCGCGCAGGTCGGTCACATCGATGCCTATGTCGGCTGCGTGGGCACAGGCGGATCGATGACAGGCATTGCACACGGTCTCAAGCTGCACAACGCCGACACGATCACAATTGCTGTCGAGCCGGATGGCTCGATCGTATTTGGTCAGCCTGGCCATCCCTACTATCAATCTGGCACAGGAACGCCCGCAGGCGACACGGTCGGGCTTGTGCTCGACTACAGTTGCATCGACTTGGGGCAGCAAGTCTCCGATTCGCAGGCGTTCGAAACGGCTCGCTACATCGCGCGCAAAACGGGACTTCTCGTGGGTGGCTCAACAGGCGGCGTCATCTACAAGGCGCTCGAGTCCATCCATAGCGGCATCATCGGCGGCAATGTGCTCGCCACTGTCGCCGACGGCGGGGAAAAATACTTGCACACGGTGTTCAACGAAGCGTGGCTGAACGATCGCAATCTGCTTGACCCACTCGTATGGAGCCAACTCGACGAATGGCTCGACGAGGCATGCTCGTCGGAGGCTCCGCGCGAGCTGCCTCGCCTACACGTTGCATGAGCTTCTCGAACTCCACCCGTCTCACGCTGGATACCGAGCCGGCGCCTTTACTCAACATGACGATATGCGGCGGGGGCCGAACGGGACACTTGAGCGCAGTGCTTTTCAAGCAGCGTCCAGGCGTACGTGTTTCGCTGTTGACGAGCCGCCGCGACGTGGTCGCGCGCTATCACGCCGCGGGGCGCCGCATGGCTGCCATTCTGCCGGACGGCGCACGACACATGGCCGAGCTCGATGTGGTCACAACAGATCCCGCCGAGAGCCTATGCGATGCCGATGTTGTCATCGTCACGGTACCGGCGCATGCAAGGGGTTCGTTGCTTCAGCGAATTGCCGCGCATCTGCCGTCGGGCAAACCGGTCTTTGTCGGTGCGATCCCCGGCTTTTGCGGCTTCGATTGGCTTGCCGATCACACGCTGGGACACCTTCAAAATGTCGTGATCTGGGGGATGAAGGACGTTGCGCACACTGCGTTCGATCTCGAACCCGGTATATCGGTACGCATGGGCGGGGCCAAAAGAACGCTGCACGTTGCCACGCACGCACGGGAGAGTGAAGCGTCGAACCGCACGTTGTTTGCACACTTGAGGCAACTTTACGATTCGCCGGTGGAACAACTGCACCATTACCTTGAAATCACGCTGACGCCCGGCAACCCAATCATGCATGGCTCAGTGATATACGGGTTGATTGGACCGTACGGGCAATGGCACGGCACTCCGTTGCAAAAGCCGCTTCGCTGGTGGACCGATTGTCCGGAATTGGGCGCCTACTTTATCGAGCGCTGCGACGAAGAAAATCAACACCTATGCAAAGCGCTCGAGCGCCGGCTCGGCATCGCCCTCTCATCGGTCAAGCCGCTCAAGGAGGAGATCGTTGCCGCGTATGGCGATCAGATTCGAGATCACCGCACCATGCTCTCAGTTCTGCGAACGAACCGAGCCTACGATTCAATTCCCGCTCCGCTCGTACCCGATACGAAAGGCAAAGGCTATTTCATCGATCGGGAGAGCCGTGCCTTTCATGAGGACGTCGCCTATGGTCTTGCACTGCTCGTCGAAATGGGAAGACGCCTCGATCTCCACCTTCCGCATATCGAAGCGATTTATCGCTGGAACGTAACGTATATGGGTGGGTTGCGCAGCTCGGCGCTCGACTATTTCCCCCGCATCTGGCCTGCTTGATCAGGACTCCTATGGAATTGGAATATCTTTCCTCACGATCGTCCGGCGCCCTCGCCGGTACCGAAAGCCAAGAAGCCAGGTCCACGTCGCACTGCAACGCAATCACCCGCCTCGTCCGATGCTTTTTTGCCGAAGGAATCGTCGACAAAGCGGCGCTCGTGTTCGCACCGGAAGGAACGGGTGCATGGCTGCCACTCTGGCACCGGCATGCGCTTCTTTTCTTTTCTGACTTGTGGCGCGCACCGGCCGACACCTTCGTTCATCGCGGCACGATCATGCTGATCGAAGACAATGGCCGGCGCACGATGATCGAACGACCGGCTCAACTAATCGACTTGCTCCTGCCTTCGTTCGATTTTTCGCCTTCTGCTGAAGGGATTGACGGTCTTAAGCGAGACGTCGAGAACAGTGTCGAGAACGATGCACTCGCGCGGGTACACCGTGCACAGTGGGACGCTGAGCTTCGAGAGAAAATCAGCGAAGCGCGCGCAACAGGTTTCCTCGATTACCTGCGCCATTGCTCCACCCTGCCGGAGGCCGCGCTGCTGCTGGACCGATGGGGCTCACTGGAAGGCCATCCGTTCTACCCTACCTGGAAGAGCAAGCCGGATCTGACTCCCGCTGAAGTGGCCTCACTGTCTCCAGAGTTTGACTCCATCGTCAGCGTACGCGTCGCGGCATTACGCGCCGATATGGCCTATCTGGAACGCATGCCGCACGTCGGCCATTATCACGACTGGTTCGCAGGCCATTTTCCGCAGGTATGGGCGCAATGGAAAGCCCGCCTGAACGCGCGACAACTGGATGAACGGCAGTGGCTGCCTTTGCCGATACATAGCTGGCATCTCGAGCATTTTGTGCGCCGCGAGTATGCAGCTGAAATCGACGAAGGCATCCTCGTCGTGGACGGCCCCAACATCGACACGCTCCCCACAATGTCTTTCCGGACGATGATGCCGCGGCTACCCGGCCCAGTGCCGTTCTTCAAGCTACCCATCGCGCTCTGGCTTACGAGTGAGCAACGCAGCCTACAGGCGAAATCCATCCACATGGGCCCGCGTATCAGTTCGGTAATCGAGCGCATCCTCACCGAGGAAAGCGGCTTTAACGGAACCCTCGAAATTTTTCCCGAGGAAGTCGCTTTCCACTATAAGCATGCAGTCAAACAGGATGATCGTCCGGGCCGCTACCTGTCCGTCGCTTTTCGTTCCAGCAAGGTGGCCTTCGATCGGTCCGACGACCTTCTGCCCGTGACGGTCGCGGCGCTTTTCACACGCTCGCCCGTCGATCGACGGCCGCTCATGACGGAGCTGATCGAGCAGGGCGGCACGCGTGCCTCGACGCAAGCTGTCGAGCAGTTCTTTCGCGCCTACGCGCAGACGGTGACACATCCCGTCATCGGCATCTATCTTCGGTACGGCATCGCACTTGAAGCGCATCAGCAAAACACATCCGTCCTGTTCGCGCGCGACGGTACCCCGCAACGCCTGCTGATCCGCGACTTCGGCGACGGACGCACCTTTGCGCCGCTGCTCGCAGCACGTGGCTATGAGATCAAACCGTACGTTCATCCGGGTATTCTGCCAACGGTATTCGACCACGATATCAGCCTCGTCCGCTCACTCGTGCTGAACGCGTGCTTCGTGTGCCATTTGCATGAGATCGCCTTGATGCTGACGCAAGAGTACGGCTTCGCATCAAATCGCCTTTGGGAGGTGCTGCGCGAGGAGACTGGGCGCACGTTCGACCGCTTTGCGTCTGGGGTGGATCACCAACTCTGGCAGACGGAGCGGACGGCATTTCTCGATGAACCATGGCCGGCGCGCTCGGTCCTTCGGATGCATCTGCTCAGCTATTCCGATTACAGGCTCGAACATACGCTCTCGAACCCGTTGCGACCGGTGCGACGCGACGGTTGAAACGACGATGCACATGACGAGCCCCAGACGAGCCGCGCGCCTCATTCATTTGCTTTTTGTGGTTCAACTCATCTCCATGGGCGCAATGGAGATGAGTGGCCCGTTCTGGCCCATTCGCTTGAAAGCTCTCGCCGGCTCTGAGCTTGAATTCGGCTTTGCCGCCGTTGCCGTTTATGTCGGACCGATGATCGGCATAATGCTGACGAGCGCCTGGTGGGGACGCCTAGGCGACCGCACCGGACACAAGCTCATGATGATTCGGGCGCTGCTGGGTCTTGCGGTGACCCAAGCGGCGCTCGCCTATGCCGCTGACGTCTGGACCATCCTCGGCTTACGCCTCGTGCAAGGCGCTTGCGCGGGGTATCTCGCGCCGGCGCAGACGTATGGCATGACGATCGTCACATCCGCGCGCCGCGCCCGTCTCTTCGCATATCTCCAAGTGTCGACGAACCTCGGCTCCATGGCCGGCGCGCTCAGCGGAGGATGGATTCTCGACCACGCCACATTCTTTTGGATCAACATCGCCGCAGCACTGCTTTGCGCAATGTGTGCGTTATGTGTTGCCGCGATACTGCCCGATGTGCGAGCGGATCGCGTTGCAGTGAATGCG
>Ga0310811_10014027_pt1 | contig 10443 bp, 5 predicted proteins | sample YCmetagenome_FD_207642 | JGI IMG/M metagenome (GOLD analysis project Ga0310811, IMG submission 207642) | Soil microbial communities from experimental microcosm in Duke University, North Carolina, United States - YC | ecosystem: Engineered > Artificial ecosystem > Soil microcosm > Unclassified ... | reverse complement strand
CGGCGAGCTCGGCGGCCAGCGACGATGGCGCCGAGACGGCGGCGAGGACGGGGATGCCGGCCATGGCCGCCTTCTGCACGAGTTCGAAGGACGCTCGACCGGAGACCATCAGCACCAGACCGCGCAGCGGGATGAGTCCGGACTGGACGGCCCAGCCGATGACCTTGTCCACGGCGTTGTGCCGGCCGACGTCCTCGCGGGCGACGAGGAGTTCGCCCTCGGTGGTGAACAGGCCGGCGCCGTGCAGACCGCCGGTGGTGTCGAAGACCTTCTGGGCGGCCCGGAGCGTGTCGGGCAGCTTGGCCAGCACCTCGACCGAGACGGCGCACTCGTCGTCGGCGGGGGAGTAGCGGGTGCGCAGCTTCACGGCGTCGAGGGCGGCCTTGCCGCACACGCCGCAGGACGAGGTCGTGTAGAAGTTGCGCTCCACGCCGACATCGGGCGGCGCGACGCCGGGGGAAAGTGAGATTTCGAGCACATTGTAGGTGTTTCGGCCGTCGGGACCGGTTCCGGCGCAGTAGCGGGCGGCCGAGATGTCCTCGCGACCGCCGATCACGCCCTCGGTGAGCAGGAATCCGTGCGCCAGTTCGACATCGTTGCCCGGCGTTCGCATCGTCACCGCGACCGCTTTTCCGTCAATACGCAATTCGAGTGGTTCTTCGGCCGCTAGTGCATCCGGACGAGAGCGTTCGCCCTGGTGGGAGAGCTTGAGCACCGGTCGGCGGACCGTCACCCTTCCCATTTCGGAACCTCCCAGTTTCGTAAATCTGCGGTTCATTCCGTTCGGCGCGTGAGCGGTGCCGTTCGTCGTTACGTGCGCCACTCGGTCGTGCCGTTCCGCACCGGATCCCAATAGGTTCCATTCTCAACTATCTGGGAGGGCAGTGGAGATGGGACTCGGGGTCCTTGATCGCTCGCGCACGATCGCGCCGGGGGGATGGAGCCGCTGGCTCGTACCGCCCTCCGCGCTCGCCGTGCACCTGTCGATCGGACAGGCCTATGCGTGGAGCGTGTTCAAGACGCCGCTGGAGAAGGCGCTACACCTCAACGGGGTGGAAAGCGGCCTGCCGTTCCAGCTGGCGATCGTCATGCTCGGCCTGTCGGCGGCCTTCGGCGGCACGCTCGTCGAACGCAACGGACCGCGATGGGCGATGGCGGTGGCATCCGTCGCGTTCGGCGCTGGGTTCCTGATCGCCGCGCTCGGCGTGGCGACGTCACAATTCTGGCTGGTCGTCGTGGGCTACGGCCTGGTCGGCGGCATCGGCCTCGGTATCGGCTACATCTCGCCGGTGTCGACGCTGATCAAGTGGTTCCCGGACCGTCCGGGCATGGCCACCGGTATCGCGATCATGGGCTTCGGCGGCGGAGCGTTGATCGCGTCACCCTGGTCGACGGCCATGCTGGCCGGTTTCGGCACCACCACCTCGGGCATCGCGGCCACCTTCGCGGTGCACGGCGTGGTGTACGCGATCTTCATGTCACTGGGCGCGTTCCTGGTCCGGGTGCCGGCCGAGGGCTGGAAGCCCGCCGGCTGGGACCCGTCCATGGCCACCGCGCACCGGCTGATCACCACCAACAACGTGTCGGCCCGCAACGCGATCAAGACGCCGCAGTTCTGGTTGTTGTGGCTGGTGCTGTGCCTGAACGTGACCGCCGGCATCGGCATCTTGGAGAAGGCGTCGCCGATGATCGTCGACTTCTTCAAGGTGAGCCCGGCTCCGGCGGCCGGTTTCGTGGCGCTGCTGTCGCTGTGCAACATGCTCGGCCGGTTCGTGTGGTCGTCCACCTCGGACGCCATCGGCCGCAAGAACATGTACCGCATCTACCTCGGTGTCGGCGCGGTGCTGTACCTGGTGCTCGTGCTGGCCGGCGGGTCGTCCAAGCTCGTGTTCGTGCTGGCCGCGGTGCTGATTCTGTCGTTCTACGGCGGCGGGTTCGCCACGGTGCCGGCCTACCTGCGTGACCTGTTCGGCACGTTCCAGGTCGGCGCCATCCACGGCCGGCTGCTCACCGCGTGGTCGGTCGCCGGCGTGGCCGGTCCGCTGATCATCGACGGCATCGCCGACGCGCAGAAGGCCGCCGGCAAGTCCGGTCCGTCGCTGTACGCGCTGTCCTTCTTCATCATGATCGGCCTGCTGGTCGTCGGCTTCGTGGCCAACGAGCTGATCAAGCCGGTCGACAGCAAGTTCCACGAGCCGGTCGTCGCCGCGGACGCGCCGGCCGCTGAGGAGGTGGAGGCGAAGTGAGCGAAGCCGAAGTGAAGAACCACAGCGCGCTCATGGTGGTCGCCTGGCTGCTGGTCGGGCTGCCGTTCGCCTACGGCCTGTACCAGCTGATCGTCAAGGTGGTGCAGCTCTTCCAGAGCTGACAACGGAAAACGAGCGAAGGGCCGGGGCGGCGAACGCCCCGGCCCTTCGTCCACTCCGGACGGTCAGCTCGCTTCGAGCCGGATGATGATGGCCTTGGACGTGGGGGTGTTGGACGTCTCGGCGGTGGATTCCAGCGGCACCAAGGCATTGGCCTCGGGGAAGTACGCCGCGGCGCAACCGCGAGCCGTCGGGTACGCGATCACGCGGAACAGCTTGACCCGGCGCTCGACCACTCCGGAGTCGGACGGCCATTCGCTGACCATGTCGACCATCGCCCCGTCGGCGATGCCCAGAGCCGAGAGATCCTCGGGATTGACGAAGACGACCCGGCGACCGTCGTGGACACCGCGGTAACGGTCGTCGAGACCGTAGATCGTGGTGTTGTACTGGTCGTGGCTGCGCAGCGTCTGCAGGATGAGCCGGCCGTCCGGCACGGTGATGAGCTGCACCGGATTGACGGTGAAGTTGGCCTTGCCCGTGGTCGTCGGGAACGACCGGGAATCCCGCGGCGGGTGCGGCAGCACGAAGCCGTCGGGCTCGCGCACCCGGGAGTTGTAGTCCACACAGCCCGGCACGACACGGGAAATGTGGTCGCGGACGGTGTCGTAGTTGTCCTCGAACGACGCCCACGGCACGGCATGCGAGGCGCCGAAGACGGCCCGCGCCAGCCGGGACACGATGGCGACCTCGGACAGCAGCGACGGCCCGGCCGGGGCCAGCCGGCCGCGGGACCGGTGCACCACCGACATGGAGTCCTCGACGGTGACGAACTGGGTGCCGCCGGCCTGCTCGTCCCGCTCGGTGCGGCCCAAAGTCGGCATGATCAACGCGACCTTCCCCGGCACCACGTGCGACATGTTCAGCTTGGTCGACACGTGCACGGTGAGGTCCATGGACCGCAGCGCCCGCTTGGTGACCTCGGTGTCCGGCGTGGCCGACACGAAGTTGCCGCCCACGGCGAAGAACACCTTGGCCTTGCCGTCACGCATGGCGTGGATGGCCTCGACCGTGTCGTACCCGTGCTCGCGCGGCGAGGTGATGCCGAACTCGGCGTCCAAAGCGGACAGGAAGTTCTCCTTGGGCTTCTCGTAGATGCCCATGGTGCGGTCGCCCTGCACGTTGGAGTGGCCGCGCACCGGGCACACGCCGGCGCCGGGCTTGCCGATCATGCCGCGCAGCAGCAGCACGTTGACGAGCTCGCGGATGGTGGGCACGGACTGCTTGTGCTGGGTGAGGCCCATGGCCCAGCAGATGATCGTCCGCTTCGACGCCACCAGCAGCCTTGCCACGTGGGCGATCTGCTCGCGGGACAGCCCCGTGGCCGCGTCGACCTCGTCCCAGTCGAGCTGACGGATGTCGGCCGCCCACTCCTCGAAGCCGGACGTGGACGACTCGATGAACTCCCGGTCCAGCACGGTGCCCGGGGCGGCGTCCTCGGCGGCCAGCACGAGATGCCCCAGCGCCCGGAAGAAGGCCAGGTCGCCGCCGAGCCGGATCTGGCAGAACTCGTCGGCCAGCGGCGTGCCCTTGCCGACCACGCCCCGCACGTTCTGCGGGTTCTTGAACCGCATGAGGCCGGCCTCGGGCAGCGGGTTGACGGCCACGATGGTGGCGCCGTTGCCCTTGGCCTCCTCCAGCGCGGACAGCATGCGCGGGTGGTTGGTGCCCGGGTTCTGCCCGACGACCAGCAGCAGGTCGGCGTGGGTGACGTCGGCCAGGCTGACCGAGCCCTTGCCGATGCCGATGGTCTGGATCAGCGCCGAGCCGGACGACTCGTGGCACATGTTCGAGCAGTCCGGCAGGTTGTTGGTGCCGAGCGAGCGGGCCAGCAGCTGGTAGGCGAAGGCGGCCTCGTTGCTGGTCCGCCCGGACGTGTAGAAGATCGCCTCGTTCGGGTCGGCCAGCCCCTGCAGAGCCCCGCCGACCAGGGCGAACGCGTCGTCCCATGAGATCGGCTGGTAGTGCGAGGCGCCCTCGCGCAGCACCATCGGCTCGGTCAGCCGGCCCTGCTTGCCCAGCCAGTAGTCGGTCTTCTCGGCCAGCTCGGCCACCGAGTGCCGGGCGAAGAACTCGGGCGTGACGCGCCGGACGGTGGCCTCCTCGGCGACCGCCTTGGCCCCGTTCTCACAGAACTCGGCCAGCTTGCGGTGCCCCTGCGCCTCCGGCCACGCGCAGCCCGGGCAGTCGAAGCCCTCGCGCTGGTTGAGCAGCCGCAGGGTCTGCACGCTGCGGGTGGCGCCCATCTCGTCCCAGCCGTGCTGGAGCGACACCAGCACGCCCTTCACCCCGGCCGCGTACGTTTTCGGCTCGCCGACCTTGATCTTGCTCTCGTCGACGTCCTGCTGCGGAGGCCTGCGCGTCATGAACCCCATTGTCCGCCCGACGGAATGCGGCGGCCAAGCGGGTCAGCAGGCGTTCTTGGGGACGTCGACGGTGTGCGCGGGGTCGTAGTAGGCCTGCGGTTGCTCGGCGTCCATCCGGGGCGTGGTCGGGTGCCCGGAGAACTGCGGGCCCAGCACTCCCTTGTCGGCCATCTCGCAGTTCATCGAGAAGTAGTACGACTTCTGGGCGTGCGGCCACGGCTTGCCGCCGACGATCAGGTAGTCGGTGTTCTCGTGGACCACCGACACGATGTCCCACGGCGTCGCCGGGGCCACGTGCGAGGGCGGCTGGAAGGCGTAGGCGTAGACGAAGTTGGCGTGCACGACCAGCTCACCCTGGTCGTCGACCGAGCTGGTCAGCTCGCCGGACACCTTGGGCGCGACCGGCAGCAGCTGGTATCCGTCGGCGATCTTGGTGACCCAGGTGCCCGGGTCGGGCATCTGAACGCCGGCCGCCAGGGACTTCAGGTACGGCGCGTTGTCGTGGAGCACGATGACCGCCGGATCCAGCCGGGCCTCGGTGCTGGTGTGCTGCACGGCCTGGTAGGCGGCGGTGACCTGGGCCGCCGTGAAGCGACCGGTCGCCTTGCCCGCCGGCACCGGGATCTCGGTCGGCCAGTCGGCCGCCGGCGTGGCGGCGAAGGGCCGCTCCAGGTCCACGTGCCCGCCCACCTCGGTCTTGGTCGGGTCGGGCTTGGCCGAGGTCGGCGCGGAAGTGGTCGAGGCCGCGGCGGCCCCCGGCAGCTCGACGCTGCCGACCCGGTAGAGCACGATCAACGCCCCGCAGAACACGATCAGCACGGCCGGGATGACCAGCCGACTGAACCGGGGTCCCTTGCGTCGGCGGCGTGGCGGCCGGTTCTTGCGGGCGGCGCGCCGGGCGCGTTTCTCGGCCGCGCGTAACCACTTCTCATCCGTCAGGTCCGGATGGCTCTCGATGTCGTCCACGGTTCCCCCCGTTTAGGCGGGAGCACTGTAGCAACGGCGGTGTCACCCGTTCGTTGGGTGCCGTCCGGGCTCCGTAGACTCTTCGCGTGACCGAGACCCTTCCGCAGCAGTACACCACCGACCTCCCCACCGCCTGGAACCCGGCGGAGGTAGAGCAGGGGCTGTACCAGCGGTGGGTAGACAACGGCTATTTCGGCGCCGACCCGAACAGCGACAAGCCCGCGTTCTGCATCGTGCTGCCGCCGCCGAACGTCACCGGCAGCCTGCACATGGGCCACGCCCTCAACCACACCGTGATGGACGCGCTGACCCGGCGTCGCCGTATGCAGGGCTACGAGGCGCTGTGGCTGCCGGGCATGGACCACGCCGGCATCGCCACCCAGAACGTGGTCGAGCGCCAGCTGGCCGGCGAGGGCCTGTCCCGGCACGACCTGGGCCGTGAGAAGTTCGTCGAGCGGGTCTGGGAGTGGAAGGCCGAGTACGGCGGCAAGATCCTGGACCAGATGCGCCGCCTCGGCGACAGCGTGGACTGGAGCCGTGAGCGCTTCACCATGGACGAGCCGCTGTCGCGGGCCGTGCAGACCATGTTCAAGAAGCTGTTCGACGACGGGCTGGCCTACCGGGCCGAGCGGATCATCAACTGGTGCCCGCGCTGCCTGACCGCGCTGTCGGACATCGAGGTCGAGCACTCCGAGGACGAGGGCGAGCTCGTCTCCATCCGCTACGGCGACGGCGACGCCTCGATCGTGGTGGCCACCACGCGGGCCGAGACCATGCTGGGCGACACCGCCGTCGCGGTGCACCCGGAGGACGAGCGGTACAAGCACCTGATCGGCACCGAGGTCGAGCTGCCGCTGACCGGCCGCCGCATCCCGATCGTCGGCGACGAGCACGTGGACCCGGCCTTCGGCACCGGCGCGGTGAAGGTGACGCCGGCCCACGACCCCAACGACTTCGAGATCGGCCAGCGGCACTCGCTGCCGTCCATGACGATCATGGACGCCCGCGGCGTGATCTCGGTGGCCGGGCCGTTCGAGGGCCTTGACCGGTTCGAGGCGCGGCCCGCGGTGGTCGCGGCGCTGCGCGAGCTCGGCCGGATCGTCGCGGAGAAGCGGCCGTACCTGCACTCGGTCGGCCACTGCTCCCGCTGCGACACGGTGGTGGAGCCGCGGCTGTCGCTCCAGTGGTTCGTCAACGTTGGCCCGCTGGCCAAGGCCGCCGGCGACGCCGTCCGGGACGGCCGCACCACGGTGCACCCGCCGGAGCTGGCCAAGCGCTACTTCGACTGGGTCGACAACCTGCACGACTGGTGCATCTCGCGGCAGCTGTGGTGGGGCCACCGGATCCCGGTCTGGTACGGCCCGGACGGCGAGGTCGTCTGCGTCGGACCGGACGAGCAGCCGCCGACCGGCCAGGGCTGGCACCAGGACGAGGACGTGCTGGACACCTGGTTCTCCTCGGGCCTGTGGCCGATGTCCACGCTGGGCTGGCCGGACAAGACGGCCGACCTGGCCAAGTTCTATCCGACCAGCGTGCTGTCCACCGGCTACGACATCCTGTTCTTCTGGGTCGCCCGGATGATGATGTTCGGCCTGTACGCGATGGACGGCGCGCAGCCGTTCGACCACGTGTACCTGCACGGCCTGATCCGTGACGCCCAGGGCAAGAAGATGTCCAAGTCCCGCGGCAACGTCATCGACCCGCTGAACTGGCTGGACACCTACGGCGCCGACGCGGCCCGGTTCACCCTGGCCCGCGGGGCCAACCCGGGTTCGGACATGGCGCTGGCCGAGGAGTGGGCCGGCGGGTCCCGCAACTTCTGCACGAAGCTGTGGAACGCCAGCCGGTTCGCGCTGCTCAACGGGGCGACCACGGCCGTCCCGGTGCCGGCCCGCGCCGAGCTGACCGACGCCGACCGGTGGATCCTGGACCGGGCCGACCAGGTCGTGTCCGAAGTGGACGGTCTGTTCGAAGGCTACGAGTTCGCCAAGCTGTGCGAGGCGCTGTACCACTTCACCTGGGACGAGTACTGCGACTGGTACCTCGAGCTGGCCAAGGTGCAGATCGCCGAGGGCGGCGCGCGGGCCGAGGCGACGCGGGCCGTGCTCGGGCACGTGCTGGACAAGCTGCTGCGCCTGCTGCACCCGGTGATCCCGTTCATCACCGAGACGCTGTGGACCTCGTTGACCGGCGGCGAGTCGCTGATGATCGCCGAGTGGCCGACGGTGTCCGGCGCGCCGGTCGACACCGTTGCCGCGCAGCGCATCGACACCGTGCAGCGGCTGATCACCGAGATCCGGCGGTTCCGGGCCGACCAGGGGCTGCGGCCGGGCCAGAAGGTGCCGGCCCGACTGTCCGGTGTGGACGAAGCCGACATCACCGGCCAGTTGTCGGCGATCCGGGCCATCGCCCGGCTGGAGGAGCCGGCCGACGGCTTCACCGCCAGCGCCTCGCTCGACGTCGTCGGCGTGCACGTCGAGCTGGACACCTCGGGCACGATCGACGTGGCGGCCGAGCGCAAGCGGCTGGCCAAGGACCTCGCGGCGGCCGAAAAAGAGCTGGCCCAGTGCGACGGCAAGCTGAACAATCAGGCCTTCGTCGACAAGGCCCCGGCGCAGGTCGTTGACAAGATCAAGGCGCGCCGGGAGGCCGCCGTCGCCGACATCGCGCGGGTGTCCGCGCGGTTGGACGCACTGCCGGAAGGGTGATTTCTCCATGACGGGTGACGGAATTCCGCAGCGCCCGTCGATGGAGGGCATCGAGGACAAGTGGTCGGGCCGATGGGCCGCGGAAGAAACCTTCCGCTTCCATCGGCCCGATTCCCGTGCTGAGGTGTTTTCCATCGACACGCCACCGCCGACGGTGAGCGGGTCGCTGCACGTAGGCCACGTCTTCAGCTACACCCACACCGACGTCGTAGCCCGGTTCCAGCGGATGCGCGGCAAGCACGTGTTCTACCCGATGGGGTGGGACGACAACGGCCTGCCGACCGAGCGGCGCGTGCAGCTGCGCTACGGCGTGCGCTGCGACCCCTCGCTGCCGTACGACCCGTCCTACGAGCCGGTGGAAACCACTGGCAAACACCAGGTCGGTATCTCGCGCCGCAACTTCGTCGAGCTGTGCCAGCAGATGACGGTCGAGGACGAGCAGGTGTTCGAGGCCCTGTGGCGTCGGCTCGGGCTGTCCGTGGACTGGTCGCTGACGTACTCGACCATCGGCGCCCGCGCGCAACGAGTGGCACAGCTGGGTTTCCTGCGGCTGCTGGCCGAAGGCCAGGCGTACCAGTCGGAAGCGCCGTCGCTGTGGGACGTGACGTTCCAGACCGCGGTGGCGCAGGCCGAGTTGGACGCGCGGGATCACGCCGGCGCGTGGCACCGGATTTCCTTCGGCCCGGTGGAGATCGAGACCACCCGGCCGGAGTTGCTGCCGGCGTGCGTGGCGTTGATCGCGCATCCGGACGACGAGCGGTATCGCGAGCTGGTCGGCACCACCGTGCGATCTCCCTTGTTCGGCATGGAGATCCCGGTGCTGGCGCATCCCGACGCCGAGCCGGAGCGCGGCGCCGGCATCGCGATGTGTTGCACCTTCGGCGATCTGACCGACGTGCGGTGGTGGCGTGAGCTGAAGTTGCCCACCCGCACGGTGATCGGCCGCGACGGCCGCTTCCTGCCGGAGCCGCCGGCCGGGGTGCCGTCCTCGCCGTACGACGAGCTGGCCGGGCTGACGGCGTTCAGCGCGCGCAAGCGGATCGTGGACCTGCTGCGGGAATCCGGCGACCTGATCGGTGAGCCGCGGCCGACCGTGCGCCCGGTCAACTTCTACGAGAAGGGCGACAAGCCGCTGGAGATCGTCTCCAGCCGGCAGTGGTTCGTCCGCAGCCTCGAACACCGGGAAGCCTTGCTGGGCAGGGGATCCGAGCTGCGCTGGCATCCGGCGTGGATGCGCAACCGGTACGACGACTGGGCCAAGGGCCTCAACTCGGACTGGCTGGTCAGCCGGCAGCGGTTCTTCGGCGTGCCGTTCCCCGTCTGGTATCCGTTGGACGCGAACGGCGAACCTCGTTACGAGGCACCGATTCTGCCTTCTCCGGACGCGCTGCCGGTCGACCCGTCCAGCCAGGTCCCGCCCGGCTACGACGAGTCGCAGCGGGGCGTGCCCGGCGGTTTCGCCGGCGACCCGGACGTGATGGACACCTGGATGACGTCCTCGATGTCGCCGCTGATCGTCTCCGGCTGGGAGCAGGATCCGGCGCTGTTCGCGCTGACGTATCCGATGGACCTGCGGCCGCAGAGCCACGAGATCATCCGGACCTGGCTGTTCTACTCGGTGCTGCGGTCGCACGTCGAGGAGAACGCGCTGCCGTGGTCCGACGCGGTCATCTCCGGCTGGATCCTCGATCCCGACCGGAAGAAGATGTCCAAGTCGGCCGGCAAGGTCGTGACGCCGGACGACCTGCTCGCCGAGCACGGCTCCGATGGCGTCCGCTACTGGGCGGCCAGCGGGCGGCCCGGCACTGACACCGCGTTCGACCCCAAGCAGATGAAGGTCGGCCGGCGGCTGGCCACCAAGCTGCTCAACGCCAGCCGTTTCGCGCTGTCCTTCGATGCTCCGTCCACTTCGGACACGATCACGCATCCGTTGGACCAGGCCATGATCGTGGCGCTTTCGTCCGTTGTGGACGATGCGACCGCGGCGCTGGACGGCTTCGAGCACACCACCGCGCTGGAGCGGGTCGAGCGGTTCTT
>Ga0310811_10014026_pt1 | contig 10443 bp, 10 predicted proteins | sample YCmetagenome_FD_207642 | JGI IMG/M metagenome (GOLD analysis project Ga0310811, IMG submission 207642) | Soil microbial communities from experimental microcosm in Duke University, North Carolina, United States - YC | ecosystem: Engineered > Artificial ecosystem > Soil microcosm > Unclassified ... | reverse complement strand
AAAAAGTCAGATTTCATTTTACCACCAATTGTGTTTACAGGACAAAGGGTATATTATCTTAATATTTGATCAAAATTTTTTCCATTAACAGACTTTGTGTTTTTCATTATATCCCAGACAAACAAAATTGTAGAAAAAGGAAGAACACAAGGGGATATAAATCAAAAACTGTCTAGAAAGTGATTACAATGAAAATACTATCTTCCTTGCATTTACAGACAAAAACCCCTCAGCTTTATGTGCACCACATAAACAAAGAATTGACTCACCTGCTCGAGCATTTTGCCTCTCCCGGTCTTCCTGCAGCTGCATAGCATCCCTCCTGCAGGCCTTCTGGTAGGCAGCAAGCCCTCGACTCTTGAATGTCTGACCACATATATTGCAGGTTGAGGTCCGCTCAGGTGGCATTCGAAGGTGTATATAGTCTTCAAATAAGAATACAATGATTTGATGTCGATATGAACAGTAAAAATGGTATGAACAGTGTAAGTGTTATCAATGTTCCAATCAGTTGGAACGGCACATGAAGCATGGGAATGTTACTTCAATACGAAATCAGACATGACAACGATTATCGAGCATCGTAACAGATTGTGACAGCACGTGATACTGTGGGAACGATATCCTCATGACCATTGCAATGGCTCTAGGAAATTTGCAACAGAAACTCATGCTCTGACTCAGGATCCAAAACTTTCAGCAAAGCACCCTTTGAGAAACTGTATCAAATGTAGGTGTTGGGTTCTAAATCAGCCAGTCGCTTCATTTCCTGCAATAGATCATAAGGCAGTGGCCTGTTCAAGTTGTCAATCATAACAGGCTGCATAATGCACAGACCTTCTCTAGTTCGAGCATGTGATGCAGCGACATATGCACCAAACCCCCCTTCATGTAAGTCTACAATTACATTCGGCAGGGTCTTGCCTTGAGCTGAATGTCCAGTGACAGCAAACGAAGGCTGAATAGGCAACTGATTCTGGGTGACCCTGACCTTTGTTGACGGATCAAATGAGCCGGGCGGCAAAGTCGTGAATGACCATGAGATTGGGGTGACAGGGAAAATGCCAGCTGGCAGGTTGGGTATGCCAACCCGGCTTGTGGGAAATTCAACCAGAGCACAAGTGCAGTAAGTGAAACCAAACTTGCAGATGGTTGTATAAATACGCTTTATGATCCCCTGCAAGCCATTGGCAACTCCTAAATCCATGCACAAATTTCTTGATTGTAGGATGACAGGCATGCCAACATAAAGAGGAATGCAGCCAGGGAGAGAGCCAGCAGATGTTAATGCTGTGATATCCAATTGGAGTAAATGCTCCTGCAGTTGTCTGCTCATCCCTTCTGATGTTCTTGCTAACTTGTCATTGGCTGTGCAAACCACCAACCGCTGGGGATCGCTCTTGCAGTTCGCTTGTGCTTTCAGTGAGTTCAGCTCTTCTCTAACTGCATTCGTGGTGACAATCGCTGCGGCAGCCAGATACCCAGGACTACTTAGATCTATTCCAACTGGCTCGTCATTCGATCTGATGATGCATGAGTTAAACATATCAACATCCTGGTAAGTGCATTTGCACATGTGAAGACACTGAACTGCATCCCCAAACTCAGGATCCCCCTTCATACGTTGTTGTTCAGTTAGAGTGACGATGGTGTCAACATTTTTCCAAGCCAAGCGGCCGAGGCATTTCAAAATCTCCTGTTCAGTCTGAGGTCTGTAGGTCGAAATGGGGGAGAACAATGGTGTTCCTCCAACAGGCAGATATTGGTAGAAATCCCCCGAGCTGATGAATGCTGCACCTCCAAAGTACTTGTCAGCCTTTTCTTTCGCATATCTCAGAGCATGGTCTAAATCACAAATCAGTCGGAGGCTGAGCATCGACGATTTGTCAATGAAAACGATTTCAACATGTTTCCACTTGTCTCGCAAGCGAGTTCTGTCTTGCACGCTTACAAGGACTGTATAGTCCTCAGCATTGTTCCCAATATCATGGTTCAGTTTGCCGTTGAAGGGTCAACAATTCTGCTGGCTAGCAGAACTATGTTGGGTGAATGCTACCTAGCTGCTATTCAACCCAAGGGTTTCTGGACTAAGCTCAGGGCTCAAGAGAGAGAGAGAGTGTGTGTGTGTGTGTGAGAGAGAGAGAGAGAGAGGGAGAATATGAAAATATCACTTCAGACAATAAAGACAAGACTGTGTATCAGGAGCTGTATAGTGAGCTATTGAGCTACTACTAAAACTAATGAGCTGCAAGTCTGGGGAAGCTACTGAATCCTAGAAGGAGAGCTACCAGAACTATAACTGAAAGTCTAGCTAATGAGTGGAAGTGTAGGGCGAAGATTTGGTGATTATGTAAGCAGTAAAAATGCGAACATAAGCAAGGAAAAGTAAGGTAAGAGAAGCTAAGTAAAAACTGTCAATACAAGCCCAGAGGGAAACTAATCCCTACACCGTGATGGGCAGTTTTGATTTTGATGCCTAATCCTTGGTGAATAGTCATACCATCGATTAGTGATGCTGCCAAACCCATTGGAGCCAAAAATCGTATTAAGTGAGCGCATCCATACTGAGCCATGAAAACCTTGACAGCATTGACCACGTATGTCTTGCCAGTGCTTCCCGGTCCTGTCATGATCATGGACAACGGCGGGGTGTCCAATTTCAAAATATGTTTGTTGACAAACCAGTTACAAATCAGTCGAAAACATAAAGTTTGTTTCTCATTCAGTCCGAAGTGTTTTTCCAGGTGCAACATCCTCTTCACAGGGTCATCAGAGTGCAAAAGGCCATCATTATTGTGAATGTTGGATGCTGTGGGGGGACAGCACTGTGCATTGAGGTAGGATTGAGGGACCATGTTGAATTGATCTCCGTTCTCACGCTCATCCTCTCTCAGCAAAATGGCACTCTGCTCTTCTGGATTCAGGGCATTCTGGCGTGTCTGGGCCATGAACTTGGCCTGAGTTTGGACGGCCTTCTTCCAAACTTTCAAAGTGACTTCGTCAATTTCGTACAGAATACTAACTGAGTCCACATTAGGATCACTTGTTGCAGTCTGAAACATTGTCTCAGGGGCCATCCACCCAGCCATATGCAGCAAAGCGATTGATCGCTCCATCTGTAGTTCGCGGTGCGGGCGTTTCTGACACGACGTGACCTCAATGGTGTCACATTCTCCTGAAGGGTCTGATCCAGAAAGGCCTTTCGTCAGCATTGTCAATGTGATATGCCTGCTCTTGGCTGCAAGTGCCACGCGCCTGCGTAGTCGCTCAGCATCACGTTCATCTTCGCATTCATGGACAGCTTCCCAATTGTTCATGACCCATGTAGCAAACTCATCAAACTTCTGTCCTCCGTAAGCCTCAAGCAATGTCTCTCCTGGACTAATCAATGGGCAGGAAGGGCTGAATGGTTTAAAATGAGACAAAGTGAACAGCGCCCACTCAAGCTCTGACTTTTTGCATGGAACATTCATTCTGACAACACGAGGCACAAGAGCATGATGACCCTCCCCTTGCTCGGCATTCGTGTGTTTTAAAAGCACATGTGTGAGAAATAGATCATGCCCTGGTTTCAGCTTGTGTCTGCGTAAGACGCCTAGACGTGTGTCTGCCATATTCTTCATCATCTCACTCTTGCTTTTGGGCTCAAGACGGACAAACTGGTAGAAATCATGGAATGACATTGACTGAAGTGTCTTGCTTCTGAACCAGTAGTGGTGAATTTGATTCATTGTGATGAGCCGACCAGCATTGTCTGTGTGGACATGCAAAGAAAGTTGCTCTGTATTGTCTGCGTCTCCATTCTCACACGAACTCACGTTGAGCAAGAATTGCTCTTTCACAAAAGACACCAAAAGGCTGGAAAGCATGGGTATTGTCTTGTGCGATGGAATGTCATCTCCAAGACCACAAATGTACCATGTGGCCTGCTGCGCATGGATTTGTTGTTGGCAAACGAATTGAGAAAGACACTTATGGAGTAATTTCTTTGCACTGGCGAGGTCGGATTCAGTCGCAGAAACGGATACTTGTGACACAGCCCTGGACATCAAAGACAGCAATTTGTGTGTCTTCAAGTCCATCTTTGTAATGTAATCAGTTATATAAAACATAGCCGCTTTCGCAGCTTTGCCAGACAATATGGACTTGAGATTGTGATTATGTCTGCAGAAGACAAGGATATCTGGGTTAAAGTAGTTCACGGTACTGTCCCTGCACATAAGTACCACGGAGTTACTCTCTGGATCGAAATACGATGCTTCGACGACTTCATGAGGGAAAAGAAAACAGCATTGATTGTCGTTGCTGTATTTGTGACACACATGGTGACATTGATGATGTTGTAAAACCTCACCACAAAATTTGATCTCGGTTGCCATGACTGACTCCCATTCATTGGGGAGGCTCTGTGGTGTGTCGCTGTCCAATGACAACTCCAGAGGTGCAGGAGGTCTTTGGATTCGAGGTTCAAAGGAAGGGTCCATGTCTAACTCTATGTCCAGCAAATGATGATGGATGATGTCCTTGTAAACTCCCCCGTTTGGTGAACTCACTGGTTCCATAGAAAGCTTCTAGATGGCCCAAAATGCCGCCTGAAGGAGTTGATGTCGCAGTGTCAAAGTCCCATCTGAACAAATGCATGAACAAAGCTTTGACACAGAACTGAAAGAAGTCGGCGGCGGCAACCGGATCCTGAGCGAGTCAAAGTGCATGCTCACGAGCTGAGACTAAAACAGGATATCATTGCATGAGATCAATGGTCTCATCACCACACATGAGTTGGAAAATGGGGCTGTGAGCTGCATTCGGGTTACAAGTGAAGTAAAGCTGAGGCACACCAAAATAGCCAAAGTAGCTTCGGATCTCGTTCCCAATGTGAATTTTGGATGACTGTGATCCTGGGATGCAAGCAGCGATGGTGTTCACCTTGTTCAGCAGATTAAGGGCTGCACTGTCAGCAGGGGGGAGAGATGAATACAATTTTTCTTGCTTGAGATGTTCAGCCATGCAGGTGAGGGTGGTTGCAGTTACAGAAGCCAGACTTTTGGCCAAGGTGTCAAAATGGGCGCGATGAACAGTAAAATGAGTATGTAGGTGCACCATTCGGCGTTGCCATATGTTGAGCGTGACAAACATATAGGAATGATGGTAACGAAATGACTTATTGGCAAGGTCAAGTGTGTACTCAATCTGCCGGCAAAATCCCAATGGTGTGGACTGAGACTTGTCATCGAAACCTCCTATGCCAAAGGGGAATAAAGTGGGAAACATGCCAGGAATGAGGTCCGGATTATCATATTCGCACATGGCATCAGCACTTCTACGCATGATGAGGGATGGTTGGTTGGCTGTTGCTGGCATGAGATTGGACAGTGCAGATGCCGTGAATGTGCGTCCAGATAACTTTGAGCTCTCTGGGTCGGATACCCCCATAGATTCCAGCAAGACTGCAGGCTCGTCCTTCAGATTGTCGCTTGCACCACTTGAAGCAAACATCTCTGCAGGGTGGTCAGAGAACCCCGCAGTTTCTTCAGCAAAGACAGTATGCACGTCTGATTGATGATCATAAATGACACGAGCACCAATACCAGGCACCGCCCCATTTTCAGGATACTGGTTCATGATGTCCTCATCCAAACGCACATTGTGGTATAAACGATTGTGGGCACAGAGCCATTGAAGGAATGCCCATACCAACTTCTTCTGTACTTGGAACATCATCTTCAGTGAGTTGTCAGTCAGCTTCATGGGTCCGACAAAGATGACAGATAGCATGCCATTGATGTCTGCAGGAGTGCGAGGAAGAACAGTAGCTGTTGAGATGATGTTTGTTTTGTGAGCACATGTATTACCATGCAAAATGAATGGCTGGGCAGTGTCACTGGACTGATACAGTCGAGTGACATGAGCTGTATTGCGATAAATGGCGCATACCATTTCTTCAACCCAAGTGAGGTCATGGAACTGGTCCAGGAGTTGTCCTCGATATAGATGGTTGGCCAAAGCGAGACGCGGGACCTTTGCATGACTCAAGGATGAAAGCAATCTGAGCAGACATTTAAGGACGCTCGAACATTAGTGTGAGTGGTCACCTCTGCTTTGGCAAGCATGACACCATTCAGCCATGGAGTGTCATATACAAATTTGGAGGACATGCAGTGAACAACACAGTTGCGGAGAATGAACAGATCTTTCAACAGAAGGATGTCCAGGTGCATAGGGAGGGCGCTGTTCTGAGGGTCAGGCTCAATGTCACAGACCCTTGTATCGTGACAACAGTGAGAGCATACTGCACAGACGTTGCCGGGTTCCCAACACATCGCATGCCTGTAGTTGCGCAGACAATCTAAAGCAACACTGCAAGGGACTACAGTTGGCCAATGGGAGGAAATTTCTGCCCGATCTTGCACAGTCTGAGCGGCTAGCATTTCTTTGACAGACCTGCGTGCGTCCAGCTGCTTCTGACGGAGAGTGGGTAAAGGTTGCTGCAGGTGGTTCATGAGTAGCATAGAATATTCCGCGATCAGCATGTCTTTTATCATGCCATCACGGCTGCTCAGAATGACAAACGGGATGACACTGAGCACTGTGACAAGGAACAAGTAATCATCAAGGGAGTCCAAATACCAAAGCTGTTTTTGAACATGTTGCACAATGGCAGCGCAGCACTTCCGTTGCGACAGACGTTGCGTCACAGGATGCAGGGAGATTGGAATACTCTGGATACAAGTCATCAGATCCACTTTAGTCAATTTGTTAAGACAAGCATTTAGAACTTCCAGCGGAAGGTGCCTCCAATTCAGACAGTCCACAATGTTACCCTCTGAGGAGGATGGATCAGGGCTCTGGGTACAGTTTTGGTTTACAGGTTGTGGTTTAACATAATCAATCAGTAGCTTGGGAGGGCGATGAAGTGCTGACACGACGGCCCTCCCATACAAGAGGTCGAGATAGCAAAAGATAACGGTGTACAGGGAAATTGACGAGCATGGGCTTTGGAGTGCAGGCAGACATAGTGAATACAAGTCAGCATCAGCCAACGAGCTCATTTGTGATCGCAGGTGTGAATAGTGAGATAGCAAAGATGCCACGGCCGATTCACAGGCATGCCTTTTGCACACATAGGGGGAAGGAAGTTTTCTGGCAGCTTCCACAACGATAGAAGCCGGAAGGTCTGCCAGCAATGCAGTCAGGTCATGGTCACTTGATGCAAACCAGACAGGATCTGTGTTGACAACAACAGGGAGCATACGAAGGAGCGCTCTGGACATGATAAGTTCAGTCATGGTAAGAGATAATGAATAAAGACTTCACTCGCAGGCAAGAAACATTTAAGAATGGAAGTCAGCCGCATGTGATAATAGTAGATGTCCGACAAGCGTGAGAAGGCTTGTTTCAAGCACTGCCTGCTCACAATTTTTCAGGGAGAAATAAAAATTCGCCAAGAAAATATACATCAGACACAAACAGTAACCACATTGAAATGCAGAATCTGCACCAGATACTGCACATTCATGAGCTAGGAGAGGGTGTAGTTCTATGGAGAATGAAAGGATGTTGGATGTCGAAGATGTCAATGGCTCGCTGCAAAAGCAATGAGTGAGGAGTTGAACTGGTAGGTCACACTGACCCTCCAGGTGGCCATGTCGAATTCCATGACCATTTGTTTCCGTGTTATGCCATCGGGTCGTCCTAATTGAGGACAAGGTTGGGAATGGGCTGACTGAATTCAGTAGAGGATCACATGAAGGAAAATAGAACTGACAAACGAGCGGTTCTCCATTCTCCGCGACTGGGAGAGAGCAAGTGCCATCCCAGATGAGAAAGGAGAGGTGATAAAGGTTCTCCACCGATTGACCAAAGTCATTCGGATCGATGATGAGACAGAAGAAGTTGATTGCGTCAACTGTATCTAGATGAGTGTGAATCTAAGTTTAAGAGTAAGGTCTGCGAATTTTGTTAGGAGAGAGACATTGCACCTCTGCAACACGGACACGAATTTCTTCATCGAAAATCATAAGAGCTGGAGCATTGGCAAACAATGGAGGATGCAAACGACGGAATAAAGACAGTCACTGGGTAGGAACCACGAATTTCCAAAAGACCAAAAAAATTTTGAGCATGACAGGTGGACCAATTGTCTGACTCGAACAGTTAAGTAATAGGGCCGTCTGAGAAAGCGTCAAACAAGTGGAAGAGTGAACTGCAACGACCTGAACTGCAAGCGTCGTCCGGGCAGGTCTCTCATCGGGACCTGCGTGAAAGAAAGAAAGGCAAAGATATCAATCAAAGGACATTCTTGCGGGAATGTGCAGTACTGTACAGGAGCTAGACAAGCAACGAGAAACCGATCGTGCATGGGAATCGCCGAAAAATGTATAGCAGATAGGATTAAAGTTAAGGTTGCAAGAGTTGGTAGTGACAATTAGACGTATGAGTGATACAAAGACCCTCCTCTACTAACGTGGGAGTCAGGGATGCCATACCTGATCTAACCACATTTAAAATGCTTGCAAGCACTTTTTTAACGACTTTTCAGCACATCCGCATTTTTAGATGTAGAATCACCTCCGTGCTTCTGCTCTTCTCTGTCACTTTCTCGTAGATTGTCTATCTTTCGCTCCCCCACTCTGATTACTGTTTTGGATTATCAGGCATTATATGCCCCAAGTGGATGCAAGGTTTCGCGCATCCATGAATGGAGAAAAGAATAACATCCAACATGCATTCGATACGGTGCTGCATCCTAACTTCTTTCTGCCACTTCCGAGGTTCTCCATTTGTGTCAGTCACCGCACCGAAAAATTCAGCATCAAAGGTATGATGTCATGTCAGAGATTTAATCTCGTTCTACAGGTTACATATATATGTGACATGCGTTGACTATTTATACCAGGCGTGTGCCCAATGTTAACAAATGATACAGCATTGAGAGCCCTTGTAAGACAGCTACAGTAACAAAGCGCAAGAAAATCTAGCGACCAAGAAAACATAATAGGTCATGCATGAAAGTGAACAAAGTGGATTACTAGAGGGATTATCAGGCATATCCGAAAGATTCGACATAAAGGGTTACGCTTGGCCCTCCACTGAGAATACTGGAAGGTCCAGAGACAGGGAAACGAAGTGCATGACGGACCGCGCGTGCTATACCCTGCGATCCGCAAACTAATGTAGTACCCATAAGTTGCATATTCTTGATGCCGGTGGAATTAGTGCTTACCGCTCACCGACACACTCCCCGAGGTCATGCTAATCTCTTCTTTGAGCAGTGCATCCGGGTCCGATCGTCCTTTTTCCATCTTGACCACACGTAATGACAATAACATTGACGATGTTAGAGAACCTTTCCTTGTCACAACTTGTTCGGGAGTGCCTTTCTTCTCTGTTGGACTTGAAAGGCTGGAATCCTCCTCCATAGACTGTGACATTGATGGAGAACCAGTGTCAAAGATACGGATGGATACTGTCAAAGAAGGCGGAGCAAGCTGAACAGCCTTGACGAGTGCTTCTTCGATCCATCGAACATAATCTTTAAAATATGGCATTAGTATTGTTCATAAAAGAAATTGTGGATGAGTCATGACTCTACCCACCAGCCCCGCATATGGACCAAATGAACACCACCTGTTTGCAGGAGCTTTTTCCTTTGCGTACGCTCCTATGAGAATAATGAGACATCAATAATAACAATCAAATTGATCCACATGCCCGATAACGCTTAGGAATACCGGGAGGGTGTACGATATCCCAGACCCTCCTAGCTTCGATGAGTGCTGTGTAATTATGGGACGACACACAGCTCACCTGCCACAGATACAGACATGTCGTAAGAACTGAGGTCAGAAGACAGGCCATAAGGACCATCTACAAAGACCTTAACTTGGCCCTTTGTGGCGGCCACCTCCTTTAGTTTTTTAGTGAACCCTCCGTGGATGTTGACCAAAAACACTAGCTCCTTCCAGAACGGAGCACCTGATGCTAGAACCTGAGTTTCGTAATTTTCACTGCTTTCTGATTGATCCTCTAGTTTTGTGGCTGACAGGAGACTAGAATCGAAACTGGCAATAGTAAAAGGGTGCGCTTCGAATGGCAATGTGGAAACTGAGGGCATGATTAGATATGCCATTTGTCCTGGAGACCAGTGGAAATGCTGGGGTCGACGTAGGCGCAATCGAACGATGTCCTCGGAAAGCAATTCTTCAGGATGAAAACTTACCCACAACACATCTCGTGTGCGTAAATTGTCCTTCGAGGGTTCCTGTCATAGGAATCATCAATCATTTGGATTGTGTTCGCAAACCTTTACCAGAACTACCTTCGATTTCCGTAACGAGACTCAGCATCTTCTCCAGCTCATCTCTGTCAAACGGAGCGACGGACGTCACAGACGTGATGGTCACTGAGGTTCACGAACATCAACGTCTCGCTCGGGGTGATGCA
>Ga0310811_10014025_pt1 | contig 10443 bp, 8 predicted proteins | sample YCmetagenome_FD_207642 | JGI IMG/M metagenome (GOLD analysis project Ga0310811, IMG submission 207642) | Soil microbial communities from experimental microcosm in Duke University, North Carolina, United States - YC | ecosystem: Engineered > Artificial ecosystem > Soil microcosm > Unclassified ... | reverse complement strand
GGAGATGAACCGTCCCCGAGTCGGGTGAAAACATCCCGGACACGAGGTTGAATACAGTGGTCTTGCCGGCGCCGTTCGGGCCGATCAGAGCATGGATTTCGCCGGATTGGATCGACAGGTTTGCGTTCCTGACTGCCTGTATGCCGCCGAACTGCTTGGCAATCCCGCTGACGCGTAGTGCAGGGCCGCTCGTATTATTGGGTCGCAAGAAAGATGGCAGCGGCAGATCCTTGTAGATTTTCCGCTGGCTCATGGCCGATGCGATAGACGGCAGCGGTTGCCAGCGTCGTTGCAGTTTTGTCCAGATGCCGACAAGGCCGTCAGGCGAGAAGATTACAAAACCGACGAAGATCAAGCCGAACCAGAGCAGCCAGTTGGGCGTCCAGATCGAGAACAATTCCCGGAACAGCACGAAGAACAGAGCGCCTAGTGCCGGTCCGAGCAGGTTGCGCATACCGCCGATGACAACGATCGCCAGCAGTTCGCCGGAGAACGCCACCGAGACGGCTTCGGCGGATACCAGATAGGTCTGAAAGGCGACCAGTGTGCCGGCGAGTCCCGTAATGACAGCGGAAATCACGAAGGCGGCAAGTTTGTAGCGCTCGATACGATAGCCCTGAAACGATGCGCGCTGGGCATTTTCGCGGATCGCGACCAGAACATGGCCGAAGGGCGATCGCGTCAATCGCTGCAGAAACAGAAGGACGGCAAATGCGATGACCGATGTCACGACGTAATAGTGCAGCGAATTGTCGAGAGACCAGGAGCCGAGCGCGCCGCGCTTGAGGCCGCCGAGACCGTCTTCGCCGCCGGTCACCTCGCTCCAGCGAAAGGCCACTGTATAGACCAGCGCGGCGAAAGCGAGCGTCAGCAGCGAGAAGTAGACGCCGCGACGGCGCAGCATCAGGGCGCCTGCCGCCGCGGACAGCACTGCGACGACCGCCATCGACAGCAAGATCGGCAACCAGATTTCATTGCCGAAAACATGGAGCTGGATCAGGCCGGCGGCATAGGCACCGATGCCGAACCATGTGGCATGACCGAATGAGACTAGCCCGGTGTAACCGACGCACAGGTTCAGCCCCATGGCGGCGATGCTCAAGGCGGCAATGGTGATGGCTGTGTTGAGTGACAGGCCGAGAATGTGTGTGAGCAGCGGCAGAACGATCAGCGCGGCTACTGCGATCAGCAGCGGGCGACCTCGGGAGACGAATGACATCGTCTTCATTCGAATTTCTCGATGCGTTCGCCGAGCAGCCCGCGTGGACGAAGCATCAGCACCAGGAACAGCAGAATGTAGATCGACGCCTCACCGGCAGCAGGAGCGAAATGAATGGTGATGCCTCGCACGACTCCAACCAAGAATGCGGCGATGACGACCCCCCAGAAACTGCCGAGGCCTCCGATCACCACGACGACGAAGGCGACGTTGATGATCTCGGCTCCCATCGCCGGTTGTACGATGGTAATAGGCGCAAAGAACGCGCCGGCCATTGCTGCCATTCCGACGCCGATCATCACGATGGCTGTCATGTAAGGCTGCAGACGAATTCCGAGCGCGGCGACCATGTCCGGCCGCTGAATGCCCGCGCGTACCACCCGGCCGAACGAGGTTTTCTGCAGCAACAGCCAGACAACCAGCAGGACCGCGGCCACCACGCCGAGCAGAAGCAGGCGGTAGCGCGAGAACAGGAAGTCGCCGACGATGATCGAGCCGCGGAACGCCGGTGGAATCGTCGCCGGCAGCGGTGACGCGCCCCAGATGATCCGGATCAGTTGCTCGGTGAGCATCGCGAGACCGAACGTCACGAGAAGGCTCAGAACCGGATCAGCCGTATAGAAACGCCTCAGGATGAAGCGCTCGAACAGGATGCCGAGCAGCGCGACGGCGACCGGCGAGAGTACGACGGAAGGGCCAAATCCGGTGTATTTGGCGATCTCAAGCGAGGCATAGGCACCGAGCGCATAGAACGCGCCATGCGCGAGGTTGACGATGCCGCCGACGCTGAAGATCAGCGACAGCCCCAGCGCCACCAGCAGGTAGTAACCTCCGAGAACGAGGCCGTTGACCACCTGTTCGAGCAGGAACATCGGCAAGCCTCGGTCAGAACGGATTTAGCGTGATCGCGCGTCCCTGTGTGGCGGGCGCGCGCCTTGAGGTTACAGCGTGCAGGGATTCTGCTCGCGTGTCGGAGCAAGGACCTCGAGCTTCTCGTTCGGCCCGGGAACGGCGGCGCCTAGCGCGAGCAGATCCCACTTGTCCTTGGCTTCGCCCTTCGGCTTGATCTTGAACGGATAGGCTTCCTGCATCAACTGGTGGTCCCAGGACCGGAAGTGACCCTTACGCGCCTTCAGGATGTCGAACTCGGTCTCCTTCTCGAGATAAGCGATCAGCGCTTCGGTCTCGGTCGATTTGGTCGCAGTCATGGCCTGCGCCATGATCTTCAGCGAAATGTATTCGATCCAGGCGTGGTTTTCCGGCGGCTTGCCGTGCTTCTTGATGAAATTCTGGACGAAGGTCTTCGAGGCCGGCACGTCGAGCGTGTGATACCAGACCGTCGGCCAGGTTCCGGCGAGATTGCCTTCACCTGCCGCCCAGGCATCGGCGGTATTCAAATTGAACCCGACGATTGGGTAGGGCAGGCCGAACTCGGCATATTGCTTGATGAGCGTCGTGACCTGATTGCCCGCAAGATTCGAGCAGACGATGTCGGGCTTGGCCTGGCGTATCTTGAGCAGATACGGGCTGAGGTCGGTCACATCGGTCGCGATCAGTTCGTCGCCGATCAGGATTCCGTCGTTGGCGTTGAAGAAACGCTTTGCGGCGCCGAGCAGATCGTGTCCAAAAATATAGTCCGCCGTCAGCGTGAAGAACTTCTTGCCCTTGACCATGTTGTCGCGCAACAGCGCGGCGCCGACAGCATTGACCATCACGGTATTGGGAATATCGACGTGGAACGTATAGCGGTTGCAGTTCTTGCCGCGCAATGCATCCGAGCGCGCGCCGATCTGCATATACAGCCTCTTGTTGCGTGCGGCGACCTGCATGATCGTCAGGGCTGATGCCGAACTGATTTCGCCCATCAGAAACGCCGCGCCATCCTGTTCCAGCATGCGCTGCGCCTTGGTGGCGGCCGTTGCAGGATTGACGGAGTCCTCCGAAATCAGATCGATCTGCCGGCCCATCACGCCGCCTGATTGATTGATCTCTTCGGCGGCCATGCGAATGCCGAGCTGCGCGTAGGCGCCGAGCGCACCGAGAAAGCCGGTCAACGGCGTCAGATGGCCGATCTTGATCTTGTCGCTCTGTCCGTAGCTGATCGAGGGAAGGCCGAGCGCCGCGGAGCTGGCGAATGCCGCGCTGGCCTGCAAAACCTGACGTCGTGTGCGTTTCATGAGACGTTTCCCCTGCGTGGATGGCTTTTGATCATCTCGCCTGCGTTTTGCAGGAATGTGAGATACAATTTTTTATTATGATAATATACTGTCTGAACTTCGCCCGTTCTGTCAACGGCGGATACTCGCGAAAATCGGCCGCCAACGTTCGTTTCTATGGGTATTTGTAGCGTCGATCAGGTTGGCGGACGGCTTTCTCAGCAGAATTCTGCCATGCATGTTGTGGCTAGAATTACGCCTATATCAATTGACGTGCTATAATATGAGAAATACGGTGCCTGCAACGTTGCCGGCGCGCGCCAGAGATATTGAAGCGTGAACGGCGCACCATGCGGGAGTTCGTCCATGCCGTCGCGCAATGCACTGAACGGTGCTCAGGTTATTGTCGATTATCTCATCCAGGAAAAAGTGCCGCAGGTGTTCGGGCTCTGTGGCCACGGCAATATCCAGTTCATCGACGCCTTGTATGAGCGATCGAGCGAGATCAAGACGATCTCCACGCACCACGAGAGCGTCGCCGGATTCATGGCCGACGTCTACTATCGGGTGTCAGGCCGACCGACCGCGACGTTCACGTCCTGTGGTCCGGGTTCGGCCAACCTGCCGATTTCATTGGCCAACGCGTATCTCGATTCCGTCCCGTTTCTTGCGGTGACCGGCAACGTGCCGACGAGTCAATTCAATCGCGGCGCGTTTCAGGAGATGTATCGTCACTATCAGGCGGACTTTCCGTCCACGGTGCGCTCGATCTGCAAGAAGGTATTTCAGCCGACCCGCGGCGAGATGGTGCCGCTAGCCGTGAGGCAGGCGTGGAAAACCATGGTCACCGGCCGGCCGGGGCCTGTCGTGCTGGACGTTCCCTTCGATGTGTTCATGGAATCCGCGTTGCAGGAGGCGCCTAACGCGCAGGCGTGGAACGCCAATATTTCAAGCCGCTGCGGCGCCGATCCCGAAGGTGTCGTCAAGGCCGTTGACATGCTGCTGGGCGCCGAGCGCCCCGTGATGCTGGTCGGGCAGGGCGTCCGCTACGGCGGTGCCGCGGAAGAACTCAAGCGGCTCGCGGAGCGCCTTCAGATTCCGGTCGCTTCCTCGGCAAGCGGAATGGGTGCGCTCGATATGAACCATCCGCTGGCGCTCGGTCTCGTGGCTCGCGCCGGACACTATCAGGCCAACCATGCGACGCGGCAGGCAGACGTCTTGCTGGCGCTCGGCGTTCGCTTCGACGATCGCACCTCGAGCTCGTGGATTCCCGGCTATTCCTTCACGATTCCACCAACCCGCCTGATCCATGTCGATATCGACCCCGAGGAAATCGGACGAAACTATCCGGTCGCGCTCGGCCTGATGGCGGATGTGCGGACGTTCCTGCGCCAGATCCACGCGGAGCTGGATCGCCGCGATGTCTCGAAGCGGGAGGACGCGCGCAGGAAGTGGTTGGCCCAAATCGACACCTATCGTAAGGAATGGGACAGGTTCGTCGCACCCGGATTTTCCGACGATACTACGCCGATCAACCCGCAGCGTGCGGCGCACGAGATCGACAAGGCGTTGCCGGAAGATGCGATCCTGGTCAGCGACATCGGCGTTCACCACAACTGGCTGCTCGGCTTCTGCAAGCCGCGGCGGCCCGACTCGCTGATCGGTTCGATGGGCTTCGGTCCGATGGGATTTGGCGTTGCCGGCGTGATGGGCGCGAAATTCGCGGCGCCCGACCGGCCGTGCGTCTCGGTCTGCGGCGACGGCGCGTTCTTCATGCACGCCAATGTGCTGGGTACCGCGGTCGAGTACAATCTCCCGGTGGTCTGGGTGGTCTGGAATAACTACGCCTACGCCTCGATCCGCGGTCTGCAGCGTGGATATCTGGAAGGGCGCGAGCTCGCCACCGACTTCCACGATCCCGTGACTGGACAGCGCTACAACCCTGACTTCGCCGCGATGGCGCGCTCGTGCGGAGTCGAGGGCGTGCGCGTCGATCGCGCGGCGGATATCGGTGCGGCCATTCAAAAGGGCATCGCAGCCAACAAGCCCTATCTCATCGACGTGGACATCGCCGCCGACGTCAATCCGTCCGGCGCCGGCGTCTGGGAGCTGCCGGGTCTTGGCCGCAGCAAGCCCGGCATCGGCGTTCAGTTCGACCCCGCTTGATCCCGATAAACATAGCACAACAAGGAACGGGCCATGCAGCTACAGGGACAAAAGGTCGTGGTGGTCGGCGGCTCATCGGGCATCGGCCTCGCCACGGCCGAACTTGTCAAGCGCGAAGGCGCGGACGTGATCATCGCATCGCGCAATGCGGAGCGGCTGAATGCGGCGGCGAAGGCCTTGTCCGTGAAAGCCATCATTGCGGACGTGACCAGCGACGATAGCATCGAAAGCCTATTTCGGACTGCTGGCGAGGTCGATCATGTGGTTGTGACGGCCGCGCAACTGAAGTCCGGCCCGTTCAAGACGGTATCGATGGACGACGTGCGTTTGACGATGGAAGGAAAGTTCTGGGGCGCATGGCGCGTCGCGCGCTCTGCGAACATCAAACTAGGCGGATCGCTGACGCTTGTTTCCGGGTTTCTCAGCATCCGGCCGCGCCCCAATTCGGCGATCGTCGGCGCCGCCAATGGCGCACTGGAATCGCTCGCGCGCAGCCTCGCCATCGATCTCGCGCCGGTTCGCGTCAACGCGGTCTCGCCCGGCATCATCGACACACCGATCCGCGCCGCGATGCCCGAAGCCGCGCGTCAGGACATGCTGGCGAAAACTGCTGCAGCGCTTCCTGTCGGGCGAGTCGGCGTCGGCGATGATATCGCACGGCAGATTCTTGCTTTCATGACGATCGGGTTCGCGACCGGATCGATCGTCTATATCGACGGCGGAGCCTTGGTCACCTGATGGAGTCCGCGCGATTGCGCGCGCATTGGCCTTTGAGAGATGGCAGCGAACGTCAAAAGACTTGTCATCGTTGGTCAGGGGGCCGCGGGTCTGGCGGCCGCGGTGAACGCGGCTGAGCGTGCGGCACGCGAGCAGGCTCCGATCGACATCACGCTGATTGAGAAAGCGAAGCCGGATGTGGCGGGCGGCAATTCGCGCTGGAGCCCATCCTACATGCGGATGGCGGCGCCGAACCGGATCGCTCCGAATTTTGAAGAAGACATGCAATGCGCATCCGGTGGAAAGGCCGACAGAGCCTATTTCCATGAGCTCGCCGTGCGCGCGCCAGCCACCATGCAATGGCTCGAAGGGCACGGCGTCCGGTTCGACAGACCGACTTATTATTTGAGCGTGGGTCCGCCGCGCATTCAGCCGGTCGGTGGCGGCGCTGCGCTCATCAGCCGGTTGCTTGAGGTTGCTTGCCGCGTCGGCGTGAGCATCCGCTATGGAACATCGGCCACGCGATTGATTGTCGAAGGCGGGGTCGTGCGCGGCGTGGAGGTCAACGGCCACATGACGATGGGGGCCGATGCGGTCATTCTCGCGAGCGGCGGCTTTCAGGGCAATCCGGATATGATGGGCGAGTTTTTCGGCAGCCGCGCGCAAACGATGCCGATGATCTCTCCCGGAACATCCTTCAACACCGGCGACGGCATTCGCATCGCCATCGCAGCCGGCGCGACGCCCGCGGGCGACTGGAACGGTATGCATGCAGAGCCGGTCGATCCGCGCAGTTCGAAATCCGCGCCGGTGGTGCTGGTCTACCCGTATGGGATTGTCGTCGACAGGACTGGACAACGCATTTTCGACGAAGGTGCAGGTCTTGTCCATGAGACATGGGAGGTATTTGCGCGCGACATTCACTTCGATTGCCCGGGCTCCATTGCGTATGCAGTTCTCGATAGCCGGTTGAGAGACATCGCTGGCTTCGAGCGCGCGATCCGTTCCGATGTTCCACCGTTCGAAGCCGAGACCATCGAAGACCTTGCGCGGATGATCGCGGTGCCGCAGGAGGCTCTTGCGCGAACGGTTGCGACATTCAATGTCGCGGCAACCGGCGATGTAGCTCGCTTCGATGCAACGCGATGCGATGGTCTAGCCGCAACGGGATTGATGCCGCCGAAATCGAACTGGGCCCGTCCTGTCGCGAAGCCGCCGTATCTCGCCTATCCGCTGGTCGGGGCGATCGCCTATACGTTCGGGGGCGTCGCAACCAACGAACGCGCCGAAGTGTTGCAGCACGATCAGCCGATACCGGGGCTCTATGCCGCCGGTGAGATGACCGCGCACTTCCATGGGACAGCGCCAAACGCGGTCTCGATGCTGCGCTCCGTGGTCTTCGGGAAGATCGCGGGCGAGGAAGCGGTGACATTCATGCATGCGCGCAAGGGATAGGAGAACTACATGGCAATCGAAGACAATGGTGCGTTCATCCGCAATATCGCGGAAGTGCCATGGCGCGAATTTCCCAATCACTTCGGCGGCGCGTTGTCGAAGCCGCTGGTTATGCCGGAGACGGCGAAATCGCGATACCTCGACTATCGCATCTCGATGTATCAGCCGATGGCCTATGTGGCCCGGCACAAGCATCAGGTTCAGGAACAGGTCTATCACGTTCTGGAGGGGGAGGGCCTGATGGAAATTGCCGGGGAGACCCATGTCGTCCGCAAGCATGATGTGATCTTCCTGCCGCCGGGCGTGGAGCACGCGATCTCGAATTCCGGCCTGACCGATCTCGTGTTCCTCGTGATTACATCGCCGGTCACCGACGAGAAGAGCGCGGCTTGATCGTGTTGGGAAAGCAGGGCGATGAGTTGTGATGATACCGGCATTCATCTAGAATCGTGCTAGATTCCGAAGTGTTCGTTGGAGATCCATGTGAGGGCGCAGACGAAGGCAAAGAGTCCGACAGTGCGACGTCGGGGTCCCGTTGTCGCACGCGTCGATGATATCAGCGACATCGATGATGACGCCGAGGATCGTCAGCGCGGCGGTATCCAGTCGCTGGCGCGGGCGTTTTCCATCATGGAAGAGGTTGCTCGCAGCCGGGAAGGCATCAGTCTGGCGGAACTCAGCAAAAAAGTCGGGCTGCACAACAGCACAACCTTCCATCTCGTCAAGACCCTGGCGTCGCTCGGCTACATCAGGCAGATCAAGGACGGAAAGCGGTATCGTATTGGCCGGCCGCTGTTTGCGCTGGCTGCAAGCGCGCTCGACGAGATCGAGATGGTCAGCCTCGCGACGCCGGTTCTCGAAGACCTTTCACGCGAGACCGGCGAAAGCGGGCACTTTGCCGTTCGCATGGGCGACACCGTAGTCGTCGTGGCGCGTACGGCGGGGCCGGGCGCGTTCCAACTGACCGATCGCGTCGGAGTGGTTCGTCCGTCGCATTGCACGGCGCTCGGCAAGGTGATCCTGGCGGCGTTGCGGCCCGATCAGCTCGATCGTTTTTTGGAGCGTAACGAGTTGTCGGCAGTGACGCCAAGGTCGATTATTGATCCGAATGCACTCAAGGCCGATCTCGACGAGGTGCGCCGGAGCTGCATGGCGTTCGACGATGGCGAGTTCAACACAGAAGTTCGTTGCGTTGCTGTGCCCGTGAAAAACTTCACGGGGCAGGTAATCGGCGCGATCGGCATTTCCGGCCCGATCTGGCGTTTATCGATTCAGGCACTGCAAAGCCGCGCCAGGATCGTTCAGGTGGCTGCTGGCCGGTTGTCGTCGGAATTCGGCTATAGCGGAGGCGACTGACCGGCCCGGCATTGCAGGTTTGGCGTCTCTTTTCCCTGCATCACCCGTCAGCCTATGGATGCGCCTGCTTTCGCCCGTCTGATTCCGAGGGCCAGAATGCGATGCAATAGCTCGGGGTAGTTGAGGCCGTCATGCCGTGCGGCTGTGGCGAACTCCTGGCTCTTCGCAATCTCGGGATTGGGATTGGCTTCGATGAAATATGGAATCCCGTTGGCCGAGAGACGAAAATCGATGCGCGCATATCCGTCGAGTCCGAGCGTCCGGTAAATGCGTTTCGCCGTTCGTTGAATGCGGTCGGCGACCTCCGGCGGCAGCCCCTTGGCCGGCCCGTCCACGATCCCAACGCGCTCCTGATAACTGGTGTCGTGCTTGACCTTCTCGGTGGCGATCTGGTGGGCGCCGCCCATGGTGCCGAATTTCAATTCCCACACCGGTAAGGCCTTCAGCCGATTGTTGCCGAGCACGCCGACATACAGCTCCCGTCCCTCGATGAATTCCTCGGCGATGGCAGCGGTTTCGATCCGCTCGTGGATGAAGGCAACGCGCTCGGCGAGCTTCTCGTCCGTGTCGACGATAGACGCTTGCGAAATGCCGTGTGATCCATCCTCGTTCAGGCTCTTGACGATCAGCGGTAGCGCCAGGCGCGGTGGCCGCTTGACCTTACGGTGCATCGGAAACACGGCGAAAGCCGGAACCGCGATCCGGCGATGGTGCACCAGCGTCTTCGACAGATCCTTGCCGCGCGCCAGCACCAGGCCGCGCGGATTACAGCCCGTATAAGGGACCTTCATCAATTCGAGAAAGCTTGCGATGTGCTGGTCGTACGCGGTCTGATAATGAAATTCTTCCAGCAACGTGAACACCACGTGCGGCTTGAAATTTTCAATCTCGTCGCGTACCGGCTTGATTTCTTCCTGCACGCCGATCGGACGAACATCGTGGCCCGCCGCACGCAAGGTGCTGACGACATCGTATTCCGTTTTCCATACATTGATTTCCCGCGCAGTGTATCCCTCGGTCGAGTCTGGCGGCATGAAGTCCGGATGTATCAGCACGAGGATTCGCAAGCGTCTCATAGCGCGACCCCTTTGCTCATAAAGCGATCCATTTGCGGCGCGACGGACCGAACAGTGCATGCATGGTCTTGGCTGTCAGCAGCACGGTGAAATCCATCACGAGCTTCCGTTCGGAGCCGACGGCGCGAAGATCGAGCTCGCGGCAGCGCGAGATCATATCGTCCAGCACGGCATCGAGGGTGAGCTGGTTCTCGCCGGTCCACTGCGCAACGAGCTGCCGGATATAGGCGCGGTGCCGCCGGATGAAGCTCGACGCCGGTTGCGACCGGTGGTGCCGGGGGTCGGCGGAAAACAGCCG
>Ga0310811_10014024_pt1 | contig 10444 bp, 12 predicted proteins | sample YCmetagenome_FD_207642 | JGI IMG/M metagenome (GOLD analysis project Ga0310811, IMG submission 207642) | Soil microbial communities from experimental microcosm in Duke University, North Carolina, United States - YC | ecosystem: Engineered > Artificial ecosystem > Soil microcosm > Unclassified ... | reverse complement strand
TTTCGAATCGAGCGGCCTGATTGATCTGGCGGCTGAGAATTACAGGGTGATCGTCTTCGATCGCCCGGGATTTGGGCACAGCTTGCGGCCCCGGAACATCGTTTGGACCCCGCAGGCGCAAGCGGACTTATTCAGGAAAGCACTCGATCGGCTTAACGTTCGGCGAGCGATTGTACTTGGCCATTCGTGGGGAGCGTCGGTCGCCGTTGCGCTGGCGCTAAGACATCCCTCGTTCGTTGAAGCTCTGGTGCTGGCGTCGGGATATTATTTCCCGACCGCTCGCACTGATGCCGCGGCCTCGTCGGTATCAGCGACGCCGGTTCTCGGGGATATCATCAGCTACACGATCTCACCGATCCTCAGTCGCTTGATGTGGCCTGTGATGTTGCGCAAATTGTTCGGCCCGCGCCCAGTGCCCCGCAAATTCGCAGGCTTTCCGAAGGAAATGGCTGTTCGGCCATCACAGATCCGCGCTGGCGCGGCGGAAGCGGCGCTGATGATTCCCGCCGCATTTGCATCTTCGAAGGCTTACGGCGAGCTCGAGATGCCCACGATCATACTTGCGGGCGACGACGACCGTCTGATCGACATCAATGAGCAATCGGTGAGGCTGCATGGCGAGGTCAGGCAGAGCAAACTGCACCGCATCGCCGGAGCGGGGCATATGATCCAGCAGTCCGCAACTCCTGATCTGATGGCCGCCATCAACGAAGCCGCTGCCGCAACATTGCATTAGTCCATCGGCTGCGGCGAAGCGCCGCGCTAGACCGAGCCGCCTTGGATCCCGCCAAGGTCGAACGACGCGCGACGCGGGTTCGGGCGGCAGAACCTATTCACGTCGGGGATGGAGAAACGGCCGTGATTCCGATTTCTATGTTGCCGCAGCAACCCCCATCGTCGCCAAAGCATGACGCTGGCGCGCCTGAACCGAATGCCTTGCCAGAGGAGGTGGACGACAAAATCGAGATGCCGCTGCCGTCCAATCCGCAAACGTTCTTTCTCGGTAGTCTGTTAGCCCTAGCCACATTGGCGGCTGTCTATGTGGCCAGCTCGATCATACTACCCGTGGCGCTCGCTTTCGTATTGCAGCTCATTCTGCAGCCCGCTGTGCGCCTCCTTGAGCGTGTCCGTTTACCGCGAGCTGTCGGAGCGCTCTTCGCGATCCTCGTCGTTATTGGAGCACTTGTGGGCTTTGTGGCGGCCTTGTCCGTACCCGCCGCGACGTGGGCGGGGAAATTGCCGGAAGGCATACCACGCCTGGAGACGCATATGGTCGTCTTGAAGCGCCCAATCGAGGTGCTGCAAAAGGTCATGCGCCAGGCCGAGCACGTCGCAGATGCTCCCGGAAATAAGGACTCCACCGTCTCGATCCGCGGCGACGCCGGCCTTGCGGGCGTTCTCTTTGCTGGAACGCGTGCCGTCCTCGATGGCCTGTTTACGACAGTCCTGGTGCTTTATTTTCTGTTGGTGTCGGGCGAAATCTTCCTGCGGCGTATCGTCGAGATCCTGCCAAATTTTGCTGACAAGCGGCAAGCCGTCGACATTTCTCAACAGATCGAAGCTGACATATCCGCCTATCTGCTGACGATCACCGCCATGAACGCCGCGGTCGGGGCCGCGACGGCGGTAGCGATGTATCTCTGCGGGCTTGGAGACCCCTTGCTGTGGGGAGCCGCAGCCTTCCTGCTCAACTACGTTCCAATTCTGGGGCCGCTTTTTGGAACTGTCATCTTCCTCTTGGCCGGGATGTTGAGCTTCGACAGCCTATGGTGGGCCTTGGTACCGCCAGCACTCTATTTCGGCATCCATCTTGTCGAGGGTGAAACGCTGACGCCCATGTTGCTTGCGCGGCGCTTCACCTTAAACCCCGTGCTGGTTATCTTGTCGCTGGTGTTCTGGTTCTGGATGTGGGGCGTGCCAGGTGCGATCTTGGCCGTTCCAATGCTGGCCATCCTGAAGATCGTGAGCGATCGGGTGCGCCCGTTAAAGGCCTTGGGGCATGTCCTCGAAGGATAACAGTGGCATATCTTGACGCGTGGTGACGCACGCATTCGCCGTCGGCAGCTGAGGGCAGTCCGCGATTTCTAGCTTGAGTATAGACTTCCAATAGACTGGAAAGGCGAGGGCAAACAACGCGCAGACAGCCAGACAGAGGGAAAGGGGCGCGCGCCATCTCGACGATCATTCAGATGGCGCGAACTCGGAGCGCCGAGCAGAGAGAGAGCAACGCATGCTAGATAGACAAAAGCAGGGTCCGACGCACCGCTTGCGGTTCTCCGACGAGGTTGACAGGTTTGTCGGGAACAATGGTCTGAAGGCGCCGTTGAATACTTCGGCGCACGGCAAATACTCGTCGACGTCAACGGAGAACTCCGATGGAATTGATCCTGATTATTATTGTGGTGGTGTTGCTGTTCGGTGGCGGGGGATATTGGGGTCGGCGTCGCGGCCACTGGTGAAACTCACGTGATCAACTTTCCCAACCTTAGCCGTTCCTATGACGTCACCCGGCATGCCGTTCGATTCTGGGGATATGACAGCGCGATCGAGGCATCATTCTTCATCGATGAAGATGCGCTAGCACAAATGCAGCCGGGGGTTCGGCCCGATGAATCGGGCTTCCTGAATGCCTTCGACGCCAACCGCGATAAAATATGCGCCGCGGCTGCCAGGGTTTACGTACGCGGTAGCCGGGGGTCTTACGATCTGGGTGCGTCCAGCTTTTGAAACAGTCGGCTTCGATCCGCGAGCAGAGACCTTCCGCGATCTCGACCGAGTGAAATTGACCATTTGACGACTCTAGGAAGGATCGAACTCGATCTCGCGTCGGAAGGAGCGCAGGCTCGCAAGTCATGAAATGGCTACGACGATGCTTTCAGTCGGAGGGCACGCATAGGTGCGGCTTTCTCTTCTGGAGATTGTTCAGGAGGCAATGATCTCGGGGAAGGGCGAGTGAGTGTTATGCCATGGCACTGGTAGGCCAGACCTAAAACCAAGCATGCCAAGCCGAGCTGATCCATCTGGAGATTGGCTCTTTAACGGCCCTTTGCCAATTTACGACGCGCAAGCCGACTAGCCAAGTCCAGAGGCGGCCGAACCAATTCAATGTCATCAGCTTCGGCTTGACGACCGTGAACAGTCGTTCAACGAGAAGTAGGCTGGCGGTATAAGCAGCGACAATCACCAGCATGCCGCTGATCCAATGTCCATCGCCTGCAATCGCGACGGCGACGAGCTTTAAAGGATCAGCGATGCTCGTTGGAACGGCAAGCAGTACCAGGGACTGGTAAGGTCCCAGTGCCTCGATGCGGCGGCGTATTTTCGATAGCGTAAACTGCTCGCGAAGCGGTAAGTCCGCCATCCGATTGGTCCCGACACGCCTTGTGAGCTAAATCTTTGAACCCAAGCGATAGGGTGAGTTAAAGTTCCAAACCGTCCAGAACGAACCTTCCGCAGCCGGCTTGAGCCCCGGTTCTGTTGCGTTGGTGTCATCACTGCTGTGCGTGATCCCGCGCGCCCTCAAGGCTATCTGAGGATCGCGCTGCCGCGCGAGGATCCCGTCTATCAGACGGGCGAGCCGCTGCCGTAGCCATGAGAGTTAGTATTTAAACTCCGGCATGGCTTTCAATTGATCCTTGGTGGCGTTGTATACCGCGTGATCGGGATACCAACGGTTGCTGGCGTTCGTTGTCGTGGTTGTCGTGGTGGTAGTTGCCGCGCCGGTGGTGGTCCTCGTGTTGCCGTCGGGAGCGGAAGTAGTTGCGGGAGTGTTCACAGATGGGGAGGTTGTTGAAGCGGTTGTCGATGTGGTCGGCTGGTCAACCCACGTTAGCTTATCGAAAGCGACCGCCGCGTTGTGCTCGCCCAAGCCGAGAAAGCCACCCACACCCAGGATGACGTTGGCAACCTTGCCTGACCTATCCAAAATCACGTCGTTGATGTCGCCGATCTTTTCGTTTGCATCATTGTATACGGTGACGCCGGCCAGCTTGGATGCGCGCCATTCGCCCTCTTTATGTACGGTTGCAGTAGTGGTCGACTCCACTCGGTTTGTGGCTGTTTGCGCCAACGCCCCGCCGATCATCGAAGCGGTAGCCAGAAATGCTATTGCAAGGCATTTGGAAATCATGGTGTTCCTCCAACGTTTAGAGAAACAATAATGCAGCGGGACTATGGTTCCGGCGAGAGAGCGGTAAACACCACCGCCGTAGCGGCGAGGTCTCTGCAAAGCGGGTGACATCGGGTCGCCAGTGATGATTTCTCGTCGCGATCGCTGCCGCTCGGCAGTGAAACGCAAACTCGCAAAGGACTGTCTTCTGCGTGCAATTCTTCGTCCGGCTCCGGCATCGGTCCTCCACGGTTTCGGCTTCGACCTCATGCTTTCGAAAGCAGGCTTCGAGCCGGGCGATCGATCCACTTTGGCTATCTTGGGAAACGATTGGTAGATCCGTCTTCGGCTTAACAGAAGCTTGGCGAAAGCCAAAGCCTCGCGGACGGTTCAGGTGCGGCGAGCGACTCGCGCGGAAAACCGACGAAGCTGCACGCCCGCGCCCGCCGAATTCTAGTACTGCGATCAGGAAAGTGATGTTCGTCATTCAAAGGAGCGAGCCGTTCCTAGAATGTCCACCGCTGCGTACTTAATTCAGCCAGCTCTATCGAATGTTTCCGGAATGGTTATCCGCTTGCTTGTGAATTCTGCAATGACACTCGGAAATTCAACGGGCGACTTTATCGTCGCAAGCCTCTGAGAGAATTCAAAAGCAAATTGCATGTTGGCCTGCGCCATCTCCATTAACTTGGATTGATAAAGCCGCACATTTGCGTTGGCTAAGGAAACATCGGTTCCTTTCTCCAAAATATTATCCGGTATGTGTTTGGAGTGGTCTTGCAAGTCGGTCTCCGGCTTCTCAACAAGAAGCTCTGGATCCTTAACAAGAAGGGCGTCTCGTTGTGAGTCCTTCTCGCGCTTTAGAGTCGGTTCGGTCGAACCTGCGTCACGGACGCGGTCTTTCGGGCTTCTGATAACAACCTGAGCGGCCCGCTGAGCCTTCGTGGCCATTTTCGCGGGGTCGTGTTTTGACGCCCTCGCCGTTTTGCGTTTGCTCATCTGACTATCCAAGGGTGATTGGTCGACCAATAGAGGTCGTTGGCGAGACAACAACATGCTGTGAAGTGCAACGTTTCTAAGGTCAGACAGTACGCGTCCATTTGCCATCGGCGGAGGGCGCCCCCGGCACTCGGTCTCCGCCAATGGCTCTGGCTCGACCCGGATACCCGGTGGGCGATCCGCCTGGTGTAGATCTGCGTCTTCAGGATTTAAGGAAGTCAGCCCCGGCTGCAGCTTCGGAACATCGTGCCGCCCACCTTGATCGTTAATGAGTAGGATGCATTACACCTTGCTCACCAGACGGTCAGGCTTATGCAGAATCAACAACGGGTCACGCGCGAAGCGATCTTTCAGCGCATCAACGAGATCGATCGGAGATTCCAGGCGACCGAACCAGGGCATCGTGGGGCGCTTTCGAAGCTCGCACGCGAGCGAGAGGAACTAGTGGCGCTGGCCAATAAGAAATTTGACGCGCGCATAAAACACGAATGGCGGTAATCCATTCGCAGAGGCGCCGGAAAGCTTGCGCCGGTGGCGCTAATCAGTTTTAAGGCGACGCGATTAATGTCTGCGCCGCATAGCCGACCGACGCGTTAGCGACATCCGGGGCCACTTCCGAGTCGGAGGACGCACTACGGGGGCGTTTCTTCCGACGGGAGGCGCGCTGCGCCCCGCCTAGTTCGGTTCCTTCGCTGTGTATATAGACACATTGGTCCCCGACAGCCCACGCCTTGCTGACGTATCCGGCGCTTTGAAGGTTTTGATAAGCGAGTTGGAAATGGGAGAGGCAGCGACCAACGATGATGAACGGGCAATCGAAACGATGCGCGGCCTGGCAAACGAGGCAGGCTGAGGTTCTTCAAGTCCTACTCCTCTGGTCTTCAGGGCACATCGTATGTGGGAGTAGAACGGCTAATCTAGCTAAGCTCCAGGACATCTTGTCAGTCTGCAGGCTCCTTTGCCTCGTCAATGGCGGCAATCATTAGTTCCGCGGCGTTTGTAACGCCCTCCGAAGCAGCTTTAACGATTCGCTGCGCCATTTTCGCCTTTGTGCCGGGTGTCCGGTAGGACATGTCGATCTCAACAGCAGCATCTAGTGCCGATCGCATCGTAAGAACAAACTTAATATCAAACGTCATGAACCATCCCTGCGTGGTCCAATTCGACCGAGTTATTGTCACTGAATGAAGTCGCCGGCATGACGAAACACACACGATATTGTTCTTACGATTTCGCTGAGCGCCCTTGAATTGATACGTCGATTGCCATCGATCCGGCGGCAGATTTCCCGGAACTGAGCAATAATGACCATTGGCGCCTGGTAGGAGGCATATTGGTGGGCCAGTGCCCGCTCCGCGATATCTCCGATGATCGGGAGCGTCGTTCTGACGAGATATGATATGCCAGTATCGGATACTTCAAAATTGGGATAGGCGCCCCGTCACAGTCGCGCCCGCGGTGACCGACTATGCCGCTCGTGCCCGCGGCGGTCTCGGAGATCCGTGAGAGTTCTTGGCGCGATGTTGACGAACGTCAGAAGGTTTGCCGCCGTTCTTGCCGGCCATTCGAATACTCTGTCCTCCGACCACCGTTGCCAGGTTTAAGGCCTGTTCCGTGTTGGGCGTCGCCCGGCCTCCGTCTAGTCGGCTCACTCGTCCCGCTTTATTTCGGGTTTATCGTACAAGACGGCGTTTAAGAGCGAACTGTGAACCTCGATCTTTCCGTTATAACTAATGAAGCCAAGCTTGCGGAATTTATTCATGAAAAAGCTGACACGGGAGCGTGTTGTGCCGACCATTTCTGCCAGCGTTTCCTGACTGATATGGGTCGCGATGGGCTGTGGGGTGCCTTCCTTCCCGAAATTGGCCAGGAGCAGAAGAAGGCGCGCGAGCCGTTTCTCACTCGAATTAAATAACTGGTCGATCAAGTCCTCCTCGATGCGGCTGTTCCGACTAAGAAGATATGCCATGAACAGCTCTGCAAACTTCGGCTCGTCTCGAAGCGCCGCCAGCATCGCCTGCTTGGTGATCGAGGTGATCAGGCATTTCTCCATGGCAGTGGTTGTCGAAATCCGCACGGGATGGCCGTTGAGACATCCTTCGCCAAAGAACTGTCCGGGCTCCAGGATTCCGACCACTGCTTCCTTGCCCTGTTCGGAGACGACGAAAACCTTGATCCTTCCCTCTTGAATATAGAAAACCGTGTCCGCCACGTCTCCTTGCGCAAAAACGATCTCGTTTCTGTCAAATGTTGATATGGCTTTACCCTCGCCGACTTTGGCGAGAAAGACTTTAGGGTCGAATAGGTTCTTTATCGCTTTCGGCATGAAGTTCTCAGTGCCTGATTGAGCTCCAGGTTAACAGGGGCTGGCGCCTGCCGTTCCAGGGAGTGCCGGCTGGTTGCGACAACCCAGACGCGAGCCAAGGGTGCTTTCCTGCATCGACGCTCGTTCCAAGGGATGTATGTGAAACTTCGCAGGGGGCAAGCTTTCGCCGCTTGGATCGTCAGACCGATTGTCCTCCTTGTTACCGCATACCAAAATTTTAACGTCGCTAGGCCTGGACATACCTATCCAGACCTGCCGATCAACGGCAGGGCTCCGCCATCCCGCTCACGCGCCGTAGGTCCGTGTTGTCCTGATGGTGAAAGTCAATCTCCGAGACGAACCTGTAAGGTCAGTCGGCTCGCCGCACGGGCCTGAGACTGTCAAAAGGTTATCTGCCATCACCGGCGTGCGCTGAGCTAAACTGCACATATTGTTCCACGAACTAACCATGGGCTGATCGCCAATGAATGAGTAGCGCGGACACACAACGGTGGCATCTGAGCAATTTTGCTCAGTATCCGACCTCACTCAGGTTTAACATCACGCGCGCGGTAGTGGCATTTGCGATCCCGCTGTCCGACCGGAAGGACCCAAAGATGGACTTATTGGGCGAAAGTCTTCTCGTCATATTGGTTGTTGGCATCATCGCCGGCTGGCTCGCGGGCGAGCTCGTCGGGCGCACAGGCCTGGGGCTCATCGGGGATCTTATCGTAGGGATCGCTGGCGCCTTCATTGCGAGCTGGATATTTCCAAGTTGGAATCTATCTCGGTTCGGGCATCGTCTCGGCGATCGTCGACGCCACGATCGGCGCGGTATTGCTTCTTCTGATTGTTAGGGCGTCCGCGGAAGAAGCCGATGGGGAGGACGTTGGGGCGGCGCGTAGCGAAGGCGTTGGTAGATGCGTTGAAAGGCGATGGAGCTTTACTGACGTTCCAGTCGCCTTAGCGCACTGTTCAAGAGATCTTGTGATTGTGGTGCAAGAGTCATCGCGATCGGCCACTCATTAAATACACATAGAGAGACTGTCCGGGAAATGCTTCATAGCTTACTAGACACCCGCGCATTGTGGCGCCTTCTTCACAGCTATCGCGAACCGAATAGCGCGCGCAGTATATTCGAACTGGCGATCACGGCGGTTCCCTTCGTTGTCATCTGGGCTGTGATGTGGATGTCTCTTCATCACGGCTATTGGATTGGTCTGCTGCTGGTGATACCCGCGGCAGGCTTTCTTGTCCGTCTGTTTATGATCCAGCACGATTGTGGTCACGGATCGTTCTTCCGCGGTCGACTTGCAAATGATTGCGTTGGCCGGGCCATCAGTGTTGTAACGCTCACTCCGTACGATCTTTGGCGGCATGGCCATGCACATCATCATGCGCGTTCAGGGAATCTCGATCACCTGGGCATCGGCGATATCGATACGTTGACCGTCGGCGAATTTCTCACGCTGTCCCCTTGGCGTCAGCTCCATTTTCGCCTGTACCGAGACCCGATAGTGATGTTTGGCGTAGGCCCCACATATCTGTTATTTTTCGGCATCGTTTACCGGTAGGAATGATGCGTAGCGGCTGGCGATTTTGCTAACCGCGATGATCTGGCTGGTAGGCGCTAAGTCGCTTCTCCTTGTTCATCTGCCGATAACGGCTTTTGGCAGCTTCGATCGGTGTATGGCTGTTCTATATTCAACACCAGTTTGAGGATACCCTATGGTCTCCTGACGACGCCTGGAGCTTTCACGAAGCCGCGCTGCATGGCAGTTCTTACTATCATTTGCCAGGCGTTTTACGCTGGTTCACGGCCATCCATCATCTATGCAGCCGAATCCCATGCTACTGGTTGCCTGACGTATTGCGGGATCATCCGGAGCTCGCTGCCATCGGACGGATCACCATGCTTCAGAGTTTGCAGTGTGTACGACGGGCTTTGTGGGACGAGGCGAGGCAACGGCTCGTTTCGTTTGAGGAAGTGGCGCAAGGACATGACGCTTCTAGTTGACGCGCCATCGGCGCGGTTTTTATCGCGAGTAGCGACAATTCGCTAATGCGCCAGCACCACTTCACCCGATGACCGTTCTCGTTTCGCGTCAATACGGAGGCTCACGACGACAGCTGCGCCAATTACAGCGCACCCGGCGAGCAGGAGCAGCCCGACCGTGAAGTTGCCAGTTAGATCCTTTAAATAGCCCATCGCAAAGGGGACCGGCGAACCCGGACAGATTGCCCAGCGAATTGATCGCCGAAATCCCAGCAGCGGATGACGCTCCAGTCAGGAAGCTCGCCGGCAGCGGTCAGAACATCGCCGGTACCGACGCCGATCTGCGCAAAACAAAGCAGCGCCATGACGATGATGGGACTGGACACAAGCCCCGACATCCCAATTCCGATCCCGGCCATAAGCAGCGCTACGGCAACGTGACCCTTTCGCTCCATTGTCCGGTCGGAGTGCTGGCCGAGCAACACCATGCCTATGCCGCCGAAGACAAAGGGCAACGCGGCCAGCAATCCAGTCTGGTATCGCTAACGCCAAACTCCTTGATGATGGTGGGCAAGAAGAAGGCAACTCCGTAGCTCTCCGCGTTCAGGCAGAAATATACCAAAGCGCACAGCAAAATGCGGATATCCGTGAGGGCCTGAAACAGGGAGAGATGTTCGACCTTCTCCTTGTTCCTCTTCTCAGTTGCTTGCACGGACTCTAGCCAAGCAATTTCGTCTTTCTGCAGCCATCGGGCTTGGCGCGGAAAATCGGTCAGATAAAACAGCACGCCGATTCCTACGAGGATCGATGGCAGCGCCTCGAGAATGAACAGCCATTGCCAGCCTTCCAGCCCCCAGCCAGTGACGTTCAGCAACAATCCGGAGATCGGTGCCCCGACAATGGATGAAATCGGGATCGCCAGCATGAAGAAGCTGATTACCCGAGCGCGGTACACCGCCGGAAACCACAAGGTGAGGTAAAAGATAATGCCGGGGAAGAAACCGGCCTCGCACGCGCCGAGCAACAAGCGAAGCGT
>Ga0310811_10014023_pt1 | contig 10444 bp, 9 predicted proteins | sample YCmetagenome_FD_207642 | JGI IMG/M metagenome (GOLD analysis project Ga0310811, IMG submission 207642) | Soil microbial communities from experimental microcosm in Duke University, North Carolina, United States - YC | ecosystem: Engineered > Artificial ecosystem > Soil microcosm > Unclassified ... | reverse complement strand
CGTCGCGATTCTGGCCGGGCGAGTACATCGCCTTGAACGACGCACCGGTCCAGCTCGGGGACTCGTACCAGATCGCGTGCGAGGCACGCAAGCCGAATTCGACGCGATTGTCGCCGCCGGTGTTGCCCATCATGACGCGATAATCGCCGAGCATTCCGGAGAACGGGTTCAGGCGGTCGGTCGACGTCTTGTATGGAGTTTCGGACTTGCCGATCATGGCGGCGCCCCAGTCCCTGCCGGAAAAGCCGACAAAGCTGTTCCTCGAAAACAGCGCACCGTTAACGGTGTCGCTGATGTTCGACGTCGTCTGCTTCGTTCCGGGCGTCGCCGCGATGTCGATGCCCGCTTCGAGCTGCCAAATGAAGTCCAGATCGGGCTTGAGCGGATGCCTGCCGCGTGCCCCGAGGTAGGACAGGTTGCTGCCGATGGCGGGCTGCCAACCCATCTTGCCGACCGGCACTCCGCCGTTGTCGCCGTAGTCGCCCTTCAGGCCCTTCGTCGTGTAGTCGAACGACACGTCGAGATTGCCGTACAGCGTGAGCTCGCCCCCGCCGGGCGTCAGGAACGTCACCGCGTCGCCCGGCTTGCGCTGCAGGAATGGCCCGCCGCTCTTCGCTTCGTGTTGCGCGGCCTCCTTCTGCTTGTTCATGTCGGCGGTGACCTGATCGAGCTGCGTCTTCAGGATGTCGAGCTGCTTCTGCAGCGCCTCGACCTGCGCCTTGAGGTCGCTTTGCGCATCGGCCAGCGCGGGAGTGGTGACGACGATCGACGCGGCGGCAACAGCGCCGAGCAGTAACCTCGCCTGCATGACTTCCTCCTTGTCGTGTCGCGCGCGGATCGCGGGTGCGACGCGACACTCGCGAAACGCACGCATGACCGCGGCTTGTTCGAGCCGAGGTGATCGTACGCGGCGGAACTGTCGGCCGACTGACGCGAACCTGACGGTGTGCTGACGACGACGGAGGACGGATGGGGTTACTTCGTCCCCTGGTACAGCACGCTCGGCAGCCAGAGGATGATCTGCGGGAAGATGATGCAGAGCAGGTTGCCGATGGCCTGCAGACCGATGAACGGCATCGCCGAGCGGAAGATCATCGCCATCGTGATCTCCTTCGGTGCGACGCTCTTGAGATAGAAGAGCGAATAGCCGAACGGTGGACTGAGGAACGCCATCTGCATGTTGACCATAAAGATGACGCCGTACCACAGCGACACGTCGTCGGCCTTGACGCCTGCGACGCCGAGCACGCCGCCCCACGGCAGCGCGGTGAGGATCGGCAGGAAGATCGGCACGGTGAGCAGCATGATGCCGACCCAGTCGAGGAACATGCCCAGGATGAACAGGATCACCATCATCAGCAGCAGGATCCCGTAGGGCGGCAGACCGGTCGACAGGATCAGGTCGGACACGAACGTCTGACCGCCCTTGATGATGAAGAAGCCGACGAACATCGTCGCGCCGAAGAAGATCCACATCACCATCGCGGTGGCCTTCAGCGTCGCCATCGCAGCCTCGTAGAGCGCTACCCACGAGAGGCGCCGATGCAGCGCGCACACGGCGAGCGCGCCGAACGTGCCGATGCCGGCCGCCTCGACCGGCGTCGCGATGCCGACGAAGATGATGCCGAGCACGAGGATGATCAGCAGCACCGGCGTGATCGTGTTGCGCAGCAGCCGCAGCTTCTCGCGCATGTCGACGCGCTCCTCGGGCGGCAATGCGGGCCCGAGCGACGGATTGACGTAGCAGCGGATCGTGACGTACGTGATGTAGAGGCCGGACAGCATCAGCCCCGGGAACACCGAGCCGATCAGCAGTTCGCCGAGCGACTGCTGCGCAACCACCGCGTACACGATCGCCATCACCGACGGCGGGATTAGGATGCCGAGCGTGCCGCCCGCGAGCAGCGCGCCGCAGGCGAGCTTCGGGTCGTACTTGCGTCGCAGCATCGCGGGCAGCGCGATCATGCCCATCGTCACTTCGGTCGCCCCCACGACGCCGACCATCGCCGCAAGCACCGTGCACGCGACCACCGTCGCCGACGCGAGCCCGCCCTTCAGCGCGCCGAGCCATTTGTAGATGACGTCGAACAGCTCCTCGATGATGCCGGCCTTCTCGAGCACCGCGGCCATGAAGATGAAGAGGGGCACTGCCGAGAGCTGGTAATCCGTCATGAACGGGAAGACCCGCGACGGCATCATGTTCAGCACGGCGCTGTTGCCGAACACGAACAGGAAGATCGTCGCGAGGCTGCCCGTGCAGAATGCCATCGGGAGTCCGGCCGCAAGTAGCAACCCGAGGCCGCCGAACAGCAGCAGCGACAGCCACTGGATCGGAATGTCGATGCCCATGCCTCACGCTCCCTTGCGCATGACGAACAGGATGTCCTTCAGCAGCTTCGAGACGCCTTGCAGCAACAGCAACGCGGCGCCGATCGGGATCGCCAGCTTCACCGGCCAGTACTGGATACCCCATTCGGTGAACGAGTGCTCGCCCACGTTGACGGCGTCGGCCGCGAAGCGGTAACCGGTGACGAGCATCGTGCCGATGAAGATGAAGAAGAACACCGAGGTGACGATGTCCGCGATCGCCTTGCCGCGCGGCGAGAACTTCGCGTAGATCACGTCGACGCGCACGTGCTGGTCCTCGCGGTACGCATACGCGCCGGAGAGCATGTACTGCATGCCGAACATCAGGAACATGCTCTCGTGCACCCAGTTCGTCGGCGAGTTGAAGACGAAGCGCGCGATCACTTCGTAGTAGTAGACGAATACCGCGATCAGCGACCACCATGCGACGAACTCGCCGGCCTTGACGTTGATCGTTTCGATGGCGTCGGTGACCCGCGAGTGGAAATGCAGCGTCGGATCCTCGGCGAGCACCGGCTCGGCAACGACCGGCGGCGGTTCCACGACCGGCCGATGCGGCGCGTCCAGTTCGCGGTTGTTCTGCCGGCGGACGAGGCCCGGCAACAACACGGCGTCGCCGAGCAGGAGGATGGCCAGCAGGATCGCGCCCCACCGGGCACGGGAATACCAGCTGTCGGTGATCGCCTTGGCGGCGTCGTATTCGGTTTGCATCTTGCCGACGTCCGCCTGCGCGCGCTGGTATTGCGCGGCCGCTTCCGGCGTGGGGTTCGCTTCGCCCGGTTTCGCGATCTCCGCGGCATGCTGCGCCTGCTCGAGCGCTGCGAACGTGCGCGACGTGTCGTCGCGAACTTCCCGCAACTGCGTGTTGCAGTAGATGATGAACAGGAACACCGGTATGAACACGAAGCCGAGCGCGCTACGCAGGTAGAACCGATGAATGCCGATGAACCCGGCCGTGAGCCAGAACAGGTAGGCGATGAAGAGCGAGGGTCGCGCATGCGGCGGACGGCGCATTTGCCGGCGCACGAGGTACGTCGCGATCAGCGGGAAGATCAGCAGCCCGGCCCAGTAGAGCCAGTGCGGCATGATGAAAGTCAGCGATGGCATGGGGCGCGCACCAATAAGCCGCGGCGGCCTGAGTCGGCCGCCGCGGAGCGATCATGAAGCGAAGACGCCGGTCGTGGGCAACCGCCCTAGACGTCGATCTTCAGGCCCTTGTACATGTCCGGCGTCACGTAGCCGCAGGTATGCGACTGCATGACGTCGAGCTGCAGCTTGAAGATCTTCGCCGCGTCCTTGTCCTTGTTCGCCCACTTGAACCAGATCGGCACTGCGACGCGCTGGAACTTCGGCAGATCCTCCGCCGGCAGCCGGTTGATCTGCACGCCGGCCTTCTCGAACTTGCCCCACGCTTCCATGTCGGCCTTCTGGATCGCGCCGTGATGGATGTTCGAATAGACCTGGATCTCGTCGTCGAGCCAGACCTTCATCTTGGGCGACAGCTTGTTCCACACGTCCATCCGCACGACGAAATCCATCAGATCGACCGGCTGGTAGACCGATTCCAGTCCGGGAGGGCCGGTCCAGATGAACTTCGAGACCTGCTGGAAGCCGAGATCCCAGTTGACCGCCGGCCCCGTGTAGTCGGCCGCGTCGACGGTGCCCTTTTCGAGCGCCGAGAACACTTCGCCGCCGGGCAGCAGCGTCGTCTTCGCACCGATCGCCGCAAAGCCTTCGGCGATCATCCCGCCGGGGACGCGAAGCTTGAGGTCCTTGAAGTCCTCGATCGTGCGGATCGGTTTTTTCGAGTGAATGATGTTCGGGCCGTGATGAATCCGGTTCACGTAATACATGTTCTGCTTGGCGAAGAGATCCCGCGCCGCCTGCAGGCCGCCGTTGCTGTAGAAGAAGATGTCCCACTCGTGCGGATAGCGCAGCCCCATCAGGTACGAGGACAGGAACGCGGTCGCGGGGAGCTTCCCGGCCCAGTACAGCGTGAACGAGTTCATGGCTTCGAGCACGCCGTTGCGCACGCCGTCGAGCAGCTCGAAATCGCCGACGACTTCCTTGGCGGCAAACGGCTTGATCTCGAGTTCGCCGCCGGTCTTCTCCTTGACCGTTCCTGCCCAGCTCTTGAACGTCTGCAAGCCGACGCCCGCCGGCCACGACGTCTGCACCTTCCAGGTGGTCGTCTCGGCAGCGGCCGCATTGCGAATGAACGGCGCGCCGACCACTGCGGCGGTGCCGGCGGCGGCTGCGCCCGCCTTCAGCAGTCGGCGACGTGCCGGCTGCGCGACGGGTGTCGCATCGGGCGTCTTGGTGATGTCATCCATAGGGTTCCTCCAGTGAGTGCCACGGTGTGGGCACGGTGACAGTGCCGGTCTTGTTCGAATCCGGCTCCCGGCGCGCACGACGGGCCGTCCGGAGGCCGGTTGGCGCGCCATCTTGCACCGCAAAGGCGCCTCCGGCAAGGGGCGTTGCACCGGTGGCGCGGTGGGGAGTACGCTCGATGTCGACGCGTGCTGATGACGAAGGAGAGGCTCCATGCTGGTCAGCGAAATCCTGCGGATCAAGGGCCACACGCTGTTCACGACGCCGCCCGAGCGGTCGGTGCTCGAGGCGGTCGAGGTGATGTCTCAGCACGACATCGGCTCGCTCGTCGTGATGGATCACGGCCGCATGGCCGGAATGCTCACGTTCGCCGAGGTGCTGAAGGCGCTCGCCGAGCGTCGCGGCTCGCTCGGTAACGTCGCGGTGGCCGATATCTTCCAGCGCGAGCCGCTCACCGCCGAACCTGGGCTCGACGTGATGGAGTTGCGCCGGGCGATGCTCGAGCGGCATGCGCGCTACGTGCCGGTGATGGACGGGACAACGTTGCAGGGTGTCGTCTCATTCCACGACGTCGCGAAGGCGGTTTACGAAGATCAGAGCTTCGAGAACCGGATGCTCAAGAGCTACATTTCGACGGCCTGAGATTTGGAAGTGCCCGGGCCGCCGAATGCCCGCTCATCGGCGGCCGGCGTACCACTCCGGCTTCACGCGGGCGGCACGAGATCGCAGGCGCTTGTCGCAGTGCAACGAATCGACCCGTCGTTCACTTCGCGGGAGGCACGGGAATCATTCCCGGGAACACGTAAGCCTGCAGCAGCGCAATCATGCCGATGAGGGCCGCCCCCGAAATCGAATACCAGAATACGGTGCGGAAGATCGGTCCCAATGCGTGGGACCGCTCCTTCGGGTCGTCGTAGCACGCAGCGCACGCAACCATGATCGACTGGGCGTCGATCATCTTGCCCATTACGCCGCCCGTCGAATTCGTCGCGACGATGAGAATGGGATTCAGGTTGAGTTGCTGAGCGGTGATGCGCTGCAGACTGCCGAAGAGTGCGTTCGATGCAGTATCGGAACCGGTGAGGAATACGCCCAGCCAGCCGAGATACGCCGCGAAGAAGGGGTACAGCACGCCCGCGCCGGTGAACGCCAACCCTAGTACCGCGTCGGTTCCCGCGTAACGCGTGAGGAAGCCGAGCCCTAGTACCTGCCCGATGACGAGGACCGGAATCTTCATCCGGTGCATGGTCTGAATGAACGCCTGCTTCCACTGGCGGGCGTCGAGCTTGAGAACGAGGCCCGAGAGAATCGCGGCGAAGAACACGCCCGTGCCCGCGGCCGAGAGCCAATTGATCGTGAACCGCGCCGCTTCGGGCTTGGCGTTGACCGGCGCCACCGGCGGCATCCTCTGCACCAGATTGTGCAGCGCCGGCATGTCCCAGACGGGTAACGAAAGCGTGCCCGTGAACGGCGAACCGAGCAGCGTCGTCGCGAACGTCATTCCGGAGAAGAGATTGTTCAGCACCTTCTTGAATTCGGGCATGCCCCAGACGGCACAGCACACCACGAGGATGATCCAGGGCAGCCACGCATGCACCGTCTCCCGCGTCGTGTAGCGGTATTTCCATTCGGTGGTGTCGCTGGTGGCCGTGGCGGTGCTCTTTCCCGCGCTGGCGAGCGCCTCACGCTCCGAGCGCAGCAGGAAGCGCGTCTTGGGATGCCAGACGAAGCGCAGAAAGAGCGCAGTGCAGATGACGGAGAACACTCCCGACACGACGTCGGTCATCAGGTGGAATTCGTTCGTCCCGGATGCGAGGAACTGGACGATGGCGAACGACAGGCCCGCGCAGAGTGCGGCAGGCCATACCTCGAACACCTCTTTCCACGTGCCGCCCTCCATCCTGACGAATGCCGCCACCAGCCAGAACGGCACCAGAACCGACACGAATGGGAGCTGACGCCCGGCCATGGCGGACAGCGTGACCTGATCGAGTCCGCTCACCGCTGCAAGCGTCACGATCGGCGTACCGATGGCGCCCCATGCGACCGGGGCCGTGTTGGCAAGCAGGTTCAGCACCGCGGATTGGAACGGCCGGAACCCGAGGCCGACCATCACGGCGCCTGCGATTGCCACGGGCGTCCCGAATCCCGACGTTCCCTCGATGATCGCCCCGAACGAAAAGGCAATGAGCACGCATTGCAGTCGCCGATCAAAAGAAATGTGGACGATCGATTCTTTGACCACCTCGAACTTCCCGGTGACCACGCTCATCGTGTAGAGGAACATGGCGGCGAGCACGATCCAGATGATTCCCAGGAAACCTGACAACGTGCCGAGCGCGAAGGCCGACACCGCCGCCGCAACGGGCATGCGGAATACGAGCCAGGAAATGGCGAACGCGGCGATGACACCGAAAAAGGCGGCGTAAGGCGCCGAGATTCCGAGATGCCGGACGCCGCTCTCGTCGCGATGCGGGTGCAGGGCGATGAAGTACAGCAGGACGAGGATCGGGATCGCCGCGACGATTGTCGAGAGGGCGGCGTTGCCGAGCGGATCGTAATTCTGCTGATACATGACTCCTCCTGCTCGTCAGTGCGTATCCGCGTGAAGACACGCCGAACCAGCCGCCGCAGCCGGTCCGGGCCGCGCGCCCGCGCATGCTACTGCCGCTACCGGTTGACTACAACGGTTCGTGCGCCTGCAGAACGAACATCGCCGGTCGCCGGTCGAACCGCGCGACGTCCGCCGTGCGCCAATCGGCGGCGGCGCGCCGCTCGATGAGTTCGGTTCCGAGGGTCAGGTCCGCCGCCACGCAGACCTGCGTGCGCGGCGCGAGCTCCTGCGCCATCGCGCGCAGCAACGCGACGTTGCGATACGGTGTCTCGATGAAGAGCTCCGCACGCTGCTGGGCGCGGGACTCCTGCTCGATCGCGCGTAGCCGCCGCGCGCGTGCATCCGTCTTTACCGGGAGGTAGCCGTGAAAGCAGAAATGCTGGCCGTTCATGCCGGAGGCCATCAGCGCGAGCAGGATCGCCGACGGCCCGACCAGCGGCACCACGCGGATGCCGCTGCGATGCGCCGCCGCGACCAGGGACGCGCCAGGGTCCGCGACGCCAGGGCAACCGGCGTCGGACAGCAGGCCGACGTCCTCGCCGCCCTGCAGCATCTTCACGACGCTCGCGAATTGCCGCGCGTCGCCGTCTTCGGGCAGCGCCTCGATCGCAAGCTCGGCGATCGGGCGTGTGGGCGCCACCGACTTGAGGAATGCGCGGGCGGCCTTCGGCGTCTCGACCACCCATGACGCGAGGCGCCGCGCCGTTTCGATCGTGTGCGAAGGCAACACACGGTCGGGTGCGACGACGCCGAGCAGGTTCGGCACGATGTAGAGCGCGCCGGGCATCGATCAGCCTTTCGCCGCCTCGGCGCCGAGCACGTCGACGCCTTCCGCGCGCAGCAAGTCGACCACCGTGATCAGCGGCAGGCCGATCAGCGCACTCGGATCGTCGCTCTCGATCGCCTCGACGAGCGCGATGCCGAGTCCTTCCGAGCGGATCGAGCCGGCGCAATCGTAGGGGCGTTCGCGTTCCAGGTAATGCTCGATCGCCGCGTCGGACAGCGCGCGAAAGCGCGTCGCGACGTCGATCAGGCGCACGGCGCAGCGGCCGCTTTGCGCATCGACGAGCGCCACTGCGGTGTGGAACACGATCGTGCGGCCAGCGAGCGTGCGCAGCTGGGCCGCGGCGCCGGCGTGATCACCGGGCTTGCCGATCGCGACGCCGCCGGCGTCAGCGACCTGGTCCGAGCCGAGCACCAGCGCATTCGTGTAACGGCTTGCCACCGCGCGCGCCTTGGCCTCGGCCAGCCGGCACGCGGTCGCCGCCGGCGCCTCTCCGGGCAACGCCGTTTCGTCCACGCCGGGCGGCTGCACGTCGAACGGCAGCCCGAGGCGGGAAAGCAGCGCCTGGCGATAACGCGACGTCGAGGCGAGCACCAGCGGCCGCAAGGTTTTCTCCATTGTTTTTGCTCGGGATTTTTGACACGTTGCGATGCGCGCGGTATGATTCTACGTTTTTCGCCGGCGGCTTTTGCAGGCGCTTTCGGCATGGCGCAGGCGCTTGGCAGTGCGGGGGTCGGCAGGACGCGATGGTGGCGCGTGACAAGGATTCACCGGGCCGGCTCGACGCGTTTCGCCTCGCCCGCGAGCGCGGCGTGCTCGAAGGTACCGTCGACGCGCATCGGTTGCCGCGCGTCGCCGACCTGCTAACCGACGGGCCCGCGTCGATCGCGTGGCGGATCGAGGGCACCGTGGACGCGTCCGGGCGGCCGGCGCTCGCGATCGCGTTGGAGGGCGCCGTCGTGCTCACGTGCCAGCGCTGCCTCGCCGATCTCGAATGGCTGGTCGATGAGCGCACCGAGGTCCTGATCGCGCACGACGAACGTGAAGTGGCTGCACTCGACGCCGAGAGCAGCGCCGAAGTGGTGCTGGCGCAAGGACCGGTCGATCCTATGTCCCTCGTCGAGGACGAGCTCGTGCTGGCGCTGCCATTTGCGCCTCGGCATCCCGACGGCGCCTGCGAAAGCACGACGACAACCAGGAGAACATGATGGCAGTCCAGCAGAACAAGAAATCGCCCGCGAAGCGCGGCATGCATCGCGCGCACGATTTCCTCGCCAAGCCGCCGCTCGCCGTGGAACCGGTCAGCGGCGAAGTGCATTTGCGGCATCACATCAGCCCGAGCGGTTATTACCGCGGCAAGAAAGTCGTCCGGACCAAGGCCGACGAGTGACGCGGCGCGCGGGTCGCGCATGACGTCTTCGGGACCAGCGGCGCCACCGCAGCGCGGCGTCGTGACCGTCGCCGTCGATGCGATGGGTGGCGATCACGGCCCGTCGGTCACCGTTCCCGCCGCGCTCGATTTCGTTGCATCCACACCGGGTGCGCGCGTCCTGCTCGTGGGCCGGCCCGAGGCGCTCGACGCTGCGCTCACGCGCGCGAGACCCGACGTGCGCTCGCGCGTGTCGGTGTGCGCAGCCGGCGAAGTGGTGGATATGGACGAGCCGCCGGCCGACGCGTTGCGCAGGAAGAAGGACTCGTCGATGCGCGTCGCGATCAACCTCGTCAAGGATGGCACCGCCGACGCGTGCGTGTCGGCGGGCAACACCGGCGCGCTGATGGCGATCGCGCGCTTCGTGCTGAAGACGCTGCCGGGCATCGATCGCCCGGCGATCGCGTCGCAACTACCGACGCGGCACGGCGTTACGCTCGTGCTCGACCTCGGCGCCAACGTCAATTGCACGCCCGAGCAGCTGGTGCAGTTCGCCGCGATGGGTAGCGCACTCGTTTCCGCTGTCGACGGCGTCGAACGGCCGACGGTTGGATTGCTCAACATCGGCGAGGAAGCGATGAAGGGCAACGAGCTCGTGAAGGACACCGCCGAGCTCCTCAAGGCGTCGACGCTCAACTTCCACGGCAACGTCGAAGGCGACGACATATACAACGGCACGACCGACGTCGTCGTCTGCGACGGCTTCGTCGGCAACATCGCGCTGAAGACGTCGGAGGGGCTCGCGCAAATGCTCTACGAGTTCCTCAAGTCGGAATTCACCCGCAATCCGCTGACGCGGCTCGCCGCCGCCGTCGCGTATCCGGTGCTGATGCGCTTCAAGCGCCGCATCGACCCGCGCCGCTACAACGGCGCGACGCTCGTCGGGCTCAAGGGTGTCGTCGTCAAGAGCCATGGCGGC
>Ga0310811_10014022_pt1 | contig 10444 bp, 13 predicted proteins | sample YCmetagenome_FD_207642 | JGI IMG/M metagenome (GOLD analysis project Ga0310811, IMG submission 207642) | Soil microbial communities from experimental microcosm in Duke University, North Carolina, United States - YC | ecosystem: Engineered > Artificial ecosystem > Soil microcosm > Unclassified ... | reverse complement strand
TGTCCGCATTTTTACTGCTTACATAATCACCAAATCTTCGCCCTATACTTCCACTCATTAGCTAGACTTTCAGTTATAGTTCTGGTAGCTCTCCTTCTAGGATTCAGTAGCTTCCCCAGACTTGCAGATTATTAGTTTTAGTAGTAGCTCAATAGCTCACTATACAGCTCCTGATATATAGTCTTGTCCTCATTGTCTGGAGTGATACATTCTTATTCTCCCTCTTTCTCTCTCTCTCTCTCTCACACACACACACACACTCTCTCTCTCTTGAGCGCTGAGTCTAGTCCAGAAGCCCTTGGGTTGAATAGCAGCTAGGCAGCATTCACCCAACATTATTCTGCTAGCCAGCAGAATTGTTGACCCTTCAACATGCTTGAATATCCTGATGAGCATGACATTGATCTTCCCAGCCAGCTTCATCTTCATCAGCCAAATCCTCAATGGCATCCATGGTCATGTCCTTGACTTGATCTTCAATGGGAGGCTCCCATTCAGGTTCGAAATTCCACCCCTCATCATCATCCTCATCCCCAGCCTCATCATCCTCATCCCTAGCCTCAGCCTCATACCCAGGCTTGTACCCAGGCTCGTCATCTGCAGTAGGCTGGTCAGGCTTATCTCATTGGTCCCTGGTATGTACTTGGGAGAGTGACTGATGGTACAGTGCTCGACAATGTGGGTTGCGGCTCTTGGCAAGATGCTGACTGAGACCAGTTACTGTGAAATCATCATGGGAACAAGCAGGGCATTGAGTGGACATAGCTATGTTGCTGCGATCTTGGAGATAAGGGCCTTGAGTGTGAGTGTGAGTGTGAAGCCTAGCTATGTTGCTGTGATCTTGGAGACAAGGGCCTTGAGTGTGAGTGTGAAGCCCAGCTATGTTGCTGCAATCTTGGAGATAAGGGCCTTGAGTGTGAGTGCAAAGAATACCTTGAGTGCACAATGATCATCTGGAAGGTACTGGTGTAGAGACTCAATTCTCTACAGGCTGGTATTGGCCTATTTTACGGCTCATGATGACTGGGCTTCACAGCACAACATCACCATCATGTGTAGAGCAATTCCACAAATTATGCGCAGCTGCCCTGCAATAACACGCCAGACTCAAGACACTTTCCTGCACTTGTGCAATGTATTCCTGTGCCCGCGCATCTTCACATCTTATCACACATCTTTGCATTCTCATGCATTTTTGCATCTTATCACACATCTTTGCATTCTCACACATCTTTGCATTTCATTGCACATCTTCGCATTCTCATGCATCTTCACATTTCATCACGCATCTTCGCATTCTCGCACATCTTTGCATTTCATTGCGCATCTTTGCATTCCATTGCAATTTAGTGTGCATCATTGCAGGAGCATCCATCCATTGTCCAGCCAGTTCCTTGGTGCATTACATTCCATTTATTACTATATCTGACTATGTTTGGCATCATACAATTATTATTTCATTATGGACCCTTACATTACATCACTTACATACTTAGAGCACTCCCAATTTGCTTCTGAGCCCTGGGAAGGTGCTTATGTGTGACTTAGGGTGGCCATGTCTGTTTTGACAACTTAGCTTCTGGCAGTCACCATCTATCACCAGTTAGTTCCATGCAGTGCATGTATCCGTTGTTGTAGTCCCTAGCATCCATCTATAGCTAGTGGCAATCACAATATCCATCTATTATCCATCCAGCATCCATCCTCCTTGTCTCAGTTCACATCCCAGCACCATTTATACATCTTCTCTACACTTGTGCACTTCGCGCGCTACTTTCCCACGCTTCATGCGACCATCGTGTTTCACTTTCCCGCACATGCCTTCAGTGCATTTCGCATTTCTTTGCATTTCACTGCATTTCACTGCATTCCATCGCATTTCTTTGCGTTTTCTTGTGCTTTCATCGCATTTGATCAGGGTTGATCAGCATTCACTTGTGGATCTTTGCTTTCCTTGTGTCCCCTTTAGGGTTGAATGCTCTTGCTTCTGCAAGTATAGCAGCTAGGTAGAGCTGAGACTCACTTATACTGGTTTAGCATTATTATAGCTAGTGCCTAGCCAGGTTGTGATACCTACACCAGTTTCAGTTTAACAGGGGAGGTGTGCTGTTCAGGTTTGGCAGGCAAAATTTTCCAGGGAGCAAAAACTTCTGGGGATGCCATTTGGGGATGCCATTGCAAATTGAATGCGCAGTCACGCTGGTTCTGGCAGTTGAGAGAAGTGTAGCATTTGGGGACTCCATTTCAAATTGAATATGCAGTTGCACTGGTTGCCATCTGGCAGTTGAGTAGAAGTGTAGGAGGGGTGAAGCAGCCCCTGTTAATAAGCTCCCTGACTCAGAGCCTTGTGTAGAGAGAGTGAGTGCCACCTCATGCAAAAACCTAGTGAGAGCAGCCTCTGACCAATGTTACACTGTGACGTGAAACCTAGTAGAGAGCCACCCCCAAACAAAGTTACAAATGAAAACCTGAGGTAACAAGTGTCAGCTTATATGAACCTGGGCACATGGAATGAGCTCACCATTTCAACTGCCTCCATGGGTGACACCCCTTGAAACTAGGGCCAGAGACAAAGATCAGCATCGGTGATCTTAGTTTGAAGCCATATAAGCCAACTACTCACCTTGAATCAGTTAATGTGCCATGCACCAAAGTAGATCCAACCACTGCACATAGCAACAAATGTTTGGTACCTATGAAACTGAGCCTGAGTGAGTCACAAATGAAACATAGACATTGGTACTAACCTTAGTGGCCCATGATAGAGCGCAAACATACCAGTGCCAGTGTTACAGAAGACAAGGAGGAGGATGGCGATGAATCTGATGGCAGTGTGGACTTGGAACCTGATAAGCCTCAGAGGCCTCAAGGTTAGTCCTGATGGTGACAGCACAACTTACTCACATGACCATGTACATGTGACAGCCATTTATGGTTGTCCTCGCAAACTCTGTCGCACATATGCCATGTGTGATGTCTCTGCGTTATTTGAGTCTGACAAAGATCAGGAGGAGGAAAATGGTGCTGATTCTGACACTGACCATGAGGAGAGTGAGGGTGAGCCCGAGGATCTGGAGTCAACTGCCATGATGCTCTCTGATGAGGTGAGTGATTGTTTACTTCAATATCAGCTGTACTCACCACAGTGATGGTGTGTCTCAAGGTCCCTTCGCTTGTCGGCAACGTTAAAGTCACCTTGAAGACAAAGCAAGTCAAATCTCATGGCAAAACCCAGTCTGCCCGTGATGCCAAACAAGCTGCAGAGGTGAGTATATATATATTAAACTTCACTCAGGCTGCATACTAGAATTGACACAATCTTTAGATTCCAGCCTGGCATGATTTTGACAATGTTGAGTCCACTGATGGAACCACTACTGCTTGTGGCGAGTCCTCTGAGCCTTACTCTAGCAACATCAAAGGTGCTCTGGAACCCAACTCTGCACTGACTTGATCAGCTCAGACCATTGCTGCTCTTGTTTGAACAGAGAAGGGACACATCAAATTACTTGATCAAAATAATGAGACTCAGCGAGTAGTGTGGGATGTGATTATTGATGCCAGGGGTTACATCATCTTTGTCAATGCTTATCCTGAGCTAGTTGACAAAAACCAAGTTGCACTGCAGTCTCTACTAACAGTGGCTGGGAATCACGGTGTACACGCCATTAAAGAACGTCTTTAAACTGATGTGCAGTATGCTGCTCACCTTGCTAGTTTAGTAAGCCCTTTGTGTGTCTCAATTTTTCTTATGTTTTAACTATCTTTCATTCCTTGAGGTGGAGCCATGCATTCCATTATTGCACCGTGACCTTAAAGTCACTGCGTGTACCAACATTGATACTTACTTTCAGCTCAGCAATAATGTGGTCAAGGCAAAGAAATTGATGGAGCAGCATGCATATATCTATGCATTGAAGTTTGATGTAAGTAAATTTGTCCTTTGGTCTTTGCTGCTAGCCTCTGACTAACATTCTTCATCAACAGTTGAATGACAATGCTTCACCCATAGGCAAAAAACCCTACCAGGGTGACCTGCTGATCTTTCTCATATATGAGGCAGTCTTCAGTGGTGCAAAGTCTATCAGCATCAAGTTCATCGAGCGCTTTGCTGCACTGGCAAAAAACAAGGGCAATCGTCCTGAATGCCCCATTCCATTACTCGCACTTGTGGCAACAGCGGTACCATCCTTTCTACCAATCTCTGTGCTATATTGATTCGTTTTACAGGTCTATGCAGCCCTTTTCTGGAAGACACTCAGCTCACCAGGGAAGTTTAACTTTACAGGGAATCAATTCAGCGAGACATATGTGTTTCATGTCAAGTTCCTCAAGGACATGAAGTGGGATGCACCGGGAAAGTTTCATTGCATGATGGCTGATATTTACAAAGCTGTACAGTAAGTTTTACAGGTATTCATGGTGCCATTTCAACTCGGATACTGACTCTGCTACTTGAAGGACCTTGAAACAGAAGGGGAATAATCATTTTGTGAATGAACATCAAGATGCACTGGGGCTACTTGACCTGGATGGAATGGCAGATGATTAGGTCCTGTATTCATGCTGATCTATACCTGTAAACATCCCAGATTTGTGTATCACACCTTAATTTGCCTAGTCTATTAGTCATTTTTGCTTGTAATACCATCTAATGTGCACGATTCGCTATGCTACGTTCGAAAGATATTCTCTGAATTTCTTGATATTGCCTTTGAATTCATGATATTTATCCTTTATATACAAGGGAGTAAAAAAGTCTTTCTAAACTAACTAATCATTCTAATGCCCATAATTTGAGATAATTCAAGAGGATTACCGAGAATTATCATAGTTTAGAGTAATTTTCTGGGGGAGGGTTTTCCTGATGGAGCCAGTGGTGACCATATTTAGGAATTGTACTGCTCCTGTGACATTGATGATCATAGCTTGGCCACATCAATGTAATGATTCTCTGATGACAAGCAGCCATACTACATCTCAATTCTCTGCGCATCTAGATCATGATTTGCGATCAATATCGAGGCTTCCTACTAGACTTGTGACCAGCCTTGCTATGAGGCAATCCCTCAATAGAAGGACTGGTAAAATGGAACCTTGCCAGAAAATAGCAAAGAACACTCAAGGGATTGGGCAAAGGTAACAGGATGAAACTGTGGATTTCTGGAGCATTTGTACTAATGGTATATGATGGTAGGTCGGAGACCCGAGTCTAGTCTGAATGGTATCAAAATGGCAGAATATATGGGGAAGGGTCATGTGACATGTGATAATGTAAGCATGTAGTAAGCATCAAGCTTACACCCTCTCATTCTCTGAAGACTTTTGTCCAGCACAGTTATTCATCAGTCATTCGAGTTTGTACAAGTGTCTTCTTCAGTCTCTTGAGTGTTATCTGTGGAGTTGTGTACCCCCTGTGTTGTGATCTGTTTGTGTGTGGTGTTGTATTCTTGTAGTATGTGGGTGTCTTTGAGTTTTTTGTCTGGCATTTAAATATCTGCTTTAGGATTATATATGTGCCAGAAAATGAGATACTGGTGTCCATGTCCACAAGTTCATATGTCTAGGATTTCCTCTATTTCCCATTCTTTGGCTCCAGTGTTTGTTACAATGGGACCAGGGCGTTCTTGTTCTCACAATGGGTATAGCTCTGCATTGTTTGGAACATGACACTTTAGCTCTGAGACATAAAAAGTTGGGTAAATGTTAGTGTGATCAGGAAGATCTAGAGTGTAAGTGGATGACTCAGGGTTTGCTGACACTATGGTGTAGGGTCCATCTAACTGAGGCATGAACTTTGCTACTTGTTTGTTATTGCCATTGAGGTATTTGTGTCTTCTGTGTGCTGTTGAGAGATATGTGAAGTTGCCAATGTTGAAATCAGCTTCTTTGCTCCTGTGCATGTTTGCAGTGTGGGCTTGAGCCACTTGTGATGCTATCATTGTGTCATGAGCATCTGCGACATCCATTGTTAGTGAAATGATGGTGTTGAGTGCATTTGCAACATCAGTTGGGAAGTCTTGTCTCACTGATTGAATATTCTCTGGTGTTAGCAGTGGAAGCATCCAGGGCATTTGTCTGAGGTGTAGATGAAACAGTGTGTATCCCGTTGATGCGGTCACTGACGACATTAGGTTGAATCTTACTCTCAGTAGTGCATTCACCCAGCCTGTTTGATGTCTGTTGATGAAGTATTGAAGGACCTGATTGACAGTTTTATTAGTATGTTTGCTTGTGCCATCTGTTTGCAGATGATATGCTGTTGTCATTTTTAACTTTACCCCCATTAGTCAGTGCAGAACCTTCCAGAATTTGCTTGTGAAGATTTTATCATGATCTGAAATGATACTTAGTGGGATATCGTTTTCATAATACCAGTGGTTGAAGAATACTATACCTCATGGCTGAGTTGTCACCCCCACAAGTTGTCACAACCTAAATATCACACTCAATTCTTACTTCCACACACAAATTACACCTTAAATCAATGTTTTCATCATACACCTGTCATTGTGAGGGTTGAACTACCAATTTTTGTTAAAAAATGGTGAATGTTAAGGTTGTATTCAAAAGGTATCGGATCCAAAGGGTTTTGGCCTCAGCTTGTATGCTGTGCCCCTTTACTGAGTATAGCCCAGTATTTCAGAAAACTATATGTATCATATCTGAAGATCCAGATGGCTATAGTAGTGTATCTGAAAGGTCTGGATGACTATTGTATGATATCTGAGGGTAAGGATAAGTATTGTATGTCTATCCGAAACTTGTGTGGATATCGGATGGGAGTATATAGACTAGTCTAGACAAGTCTAAGACTAGAAACCCACAGAGTGTAGACTATTCATGTTAGTGACTAGACTTAGGCACTTTCTTACTTGGATAATCTTGTGAGGCCTGGAATGCAGGTGCTGGTCACAAGTCACTGTCCAACTGCTTGGGATAAGCGGGTTGATGAGCTAAAGCGTAGGTGCTGTCTTGCAGCCAGCAATAGCTATAGCCTGAGTCATAGGGGACAATGATGAAGGCTTCTGATAGATCAAGATGTGATGACCAAGGGTCAAAGCAAAGTATGATGATCACAAGTATAAGCTTTTAAAGCTTTAAGAGGTTATGGACTAAGTAACCACTAAGAACCAAGTAGATTCAAGTTAAAGAATACAGCTGTAGGATGTAGAGTTTATATAGGTGAGGAAAATGAGCACAGACCAGGCTGTAAGCAGTAGTACAAGAATAGGCAAGTCAAGGGAGATTGAGTCAGAGACCAGCAGTAAGGTAAGGGCAAAGGGGAGACTGAGTCACAGACTGAAGCTATGGTAAGGGTAACAGGGGACTGAGTCACCAACTGAGGATGCAGTAAGGGTAAGGGGTGACAACATCATGGACCGATAGTAAGGTATGGGGTTCAGGATATAATAGGGTGAGTACCAGTGGAGTGGAAAGGGCATAGGGGAGTGAGCTGGAGATCCAGCAAGCAGATATAGTACAAGTGAGCAAGAAATTGATCAAAGGGAATGTAACCAGAAAAGGTAGGGTGAGAGTAGAACCAGCCAAAAGAGATAATGCATGTGTATGTGTGTGTAGTCCTCCAGATAGAGGTAGAAGGCGAGGATGAGAAGAAAAATGAATAGGGGCCATGCCAGCAGTGGATGTTCTTGTAACAATCCGAAGATAGAGGCAGATGCATTAGACTTATCAGATACAATCCTTAAGTCTCGGAGAGTGACAAGTGTTTATTAGACTCAAGTCTGGATAGCAGAATGAGAATAATCTAAGATGATATTTGAACTAAGGTACTACAGGACATATACAAGAGTGCATATATGATAGAACTAACTGAAGGCTATGCACAAAGTATCACAATGTATAAGCAATGCTTATTACAAGTCAAACATAGGCTGGAAGTTAATCACAGATTAATGGATCAGTAAGTATAACTGATATACTGGAAGGGAAGATATACCAAATGGAGGAATTAAGCAGTGTTTGATGTTATATGAACAGGATATGAATGAAGAAGCTTATTATAATGGATATGGAACAGATCTGTGGATTGGATCTGATTGGATCTGTGATCCAGAACTTTGGATGAACATGTTCAAATAAGGTGGAGGATGGCCCTGTCAAGAGACAGGGCCATATAAGATGTGCGGTTTCAAAAGGAGCTACACACATGTCATCTTCAGAGTCTGATCTGCTGTTGAGGACTGATGACGGCATAACAGCTCCTACTGGCCCAATGGCCACTACAGATTTCATCTTCAGTTTGGCTGCAATGGTGTCTGACTCTGTGAGCATCTTGTAGGAAGATGCCTCAGGTGCACCATCAGGACATTCCTTCAACTGGTGTGAGACATAGAATTTCCTGCATTTAAAACAACCCTTATGTTTCATTAGTAAGGTATGTTTGGATTCTGTTAGGGCTCTCAGGCAAGAAGATGATGAATTGTATGCGGAGGATGATGGATTGTATGTCTTGGAGGAGGATGGTTTGGAAGATGTAGTATGTTTCTTGTAAAGTTCCTCTGCAATCTTTCTGTGGAAGGCAAAATCTTTGAGGCATTTGTTGTTGAGGTGTTTCACCTCTTTGATCCATTCTTTAAGTGTCAAGATATCAGCAAGTCTCACTCTGAGTACTGGAACAGTCAGCTTGTCACAGATTTTGGCTTCAAGCTGGTTGTGTAGTTGATCATCTGACAGGTGTGCCATGTTACCATACAACAAGGCATTTAGATTTTGTAATTCCAGAGCCCATTCATAGAACACTTGGGAAACTTGGTATCCAAATGGGTCTCAAGCCAAGCGGTCTTCAGGGCAGTCATGTACTTGTTGAACATCCCTCCATCTAAGGTGGCACACTGTATTGGGTACCAGGCATGTAGGCATGGATCTGCCATTCCAGATGCTATCATCTTTACTTGATTGGCAGCATTGATCCCTTTGTGCATGAAGTATGTCTTGCAAGCATTCTCCCAGTTCTGAGCAACCTCAGGTGTAAGCCCACCTGCTGAGAGTTTCGGTGGTTTAGTAGGAGCAGGTTGTTTGACATCAGCATTTTTTGTCATGTTATGAGGGTAAGGGTATGATATATACATGTAGTCGGATTCTGAATCAGATGAGGAATCACTATATGTGTTTATAGCAATCATGTATTTGGCAGGTATATCATTGAAGGATATGGATGATAATGGGGATGAGGGTGGGTCAGGTGGTGGTTGTCATCTTTGATTCCTTGCATGCTGTCACGTTACTAAGGGCTCAGGGACAGTGGGTTTCCTTCATTCAGAAGGCAGGTTGACAGGTCAGGTAGTGGGTGGTGTCTTAATAATCGAGGGTCTTAAATAAAAGTGTGTAAAAAATGAAATGACACCACAATTACACTTGAATAAGACTTCTTGCCAGTCCTTGATTAACACGGTCTACAACATTTCTAGTTTTCATGGTAGATAACGTGTAAGTTCTTGGGAGGCTCGCTAAACCAATCAATTGATTCACTTAGCTGGAGCTTTTGTGTGTTTTAATAAAACCTATAAACTTTGTCTAGGATAATCCAACTAGACAGAAAACATGGACCAAAAGACTGGTTGGTCAGATAAATACAAATGTGTGAGAAGTGGATCTCAATATGCAAATACATGGACCAAAGACTGGTTGGTCAAATAACTGGTGAAACTTTACCTAGGATAAACTGTCTAGGCAATATACATGGACCAAAGACTGGTTGGTCAAATAACTGTGACAACTTTGTCTAGGAAAAACCATCTAAACAATAAACGTGGACCAAAGACTGGTTGGTCAAATAACTACAAATGTGTGAGATGCTAGTCTCAATATATGTACACAATGACCAAAGCTGGTTGGCCAATTATCTCTGGAGATTCCTGCACAGTACTTCAAAGGGACTAACTTTGCAAGCAGCTATCTATACAGTGAGAAACTTCAGGGGCTATTTTCACTTTCTGAGAAAATATGTACTTCTAAGAGATACTAAGTTTTTTATTTTTGGGGGAGAATGGGCTCTCCTTATATACATTTTGTGTGGGAATATTATGTAAGTAAAAAGATGGAGCTATGACATCAGAATGTGGAGCAGAATATTCCAGATTATTCCATGGGTGGAGTAATGACATCATTTATGACATCAGTGTGGAGCAGAACTTTCCAGAACTTTCCCTGGAACATTCTAGAACTGATGACATCATCATGACATCATACCCTGTAGGTACAATTGTGTGAAGTATCTGGCAGGTCAAAGCATCCTAATAGAAAAAGAAATAAAGGCAACACTAGAGAAAACAAAACAATACAGAACTAATAATACAATGAGAATAGAAGAAACCAAGGCTTTTTGGATAGGTTTTTGTAAGGCTTTGAACTTTTCTGTGTGGTTTTCTCTAGCCAAAGTGAATAAGCCAAAGGCAAGGCAATACCTTAACCTTCTTTTTAA
>Ga0310811_10014021_pt1 | contig 10444 bp, 7 predicted proteins | sample YCmetagenome_FD_207642 | JGI IMG/M metagenome (GOLD analysis project Ga0310811, IMG submission 207642) | Soil microbial communities from experimental microcosm in Duke University, North Carolina, United States - YC | ecosystem: Engineered > Artificial ecosystem > Soil microcosm > Unclassified ... | reverse complement strand
TCCCCTGCGTAATAAAATCGATCAGGCGTCCGGCCAGACGAGGCTCGACGCGCCCGATGTTCTCTCCGGCGGCGCTATTCACGAGCAGGGAGTGCCCCTGCACCAGGAGTTGCACGGGATCGCCAACCCCAACTTTTGCCAGCACCGACGGGGGAGCCTGAGTAATCAGCTCAGTCATACCAGTCTTGCCGCTTTCCTCGATAAACTGCCGTGGGTCGATGCGTTCTATAACCGTCTGCACCTTCACAGCTTCATCCTGAATAAGCGCAAGACGTTCAAGATTTTTCTTCGCGATCGCGTTCTTCGGGCTATATTTCAAGGTCTGCGAATAGGCCTGACGCGCCTCTGCATATTGCCCTAACTCACTATATGCTTTCCCTAGCCGGTTGAAGGCGTCCGGTTCAAACGGGAATAATCCGAGAATATTTTTATTAGTCTCTGCGGCCTCTTCCCACTGTCCCTCTTGCGCCTGTTTAACAGCAAGCTCTGTCCACTGCTTTTTCAATCGTGCTTTCTCTTCAGCCGACTGTGCTTGTTGCGTCATCAAACAACTCCTCCATCATCAAAGTCATCAGTCCTGTTCTTCTGATCTCTGCGCTGCTGCGTTGTTAATTCATGCATTAAACAGCGCTGCCCTGTAGAGACCAGGCCGTAGCCCGCTCGATACGTACATTGACGAAATCCCCAATTGCAAACGAAGGAAAACCATCTGGTACGCTCTGCTCAGGCTGGGGAAAGAATACCAGTTTGTTCGCGCGATTGCGTCCCTTCCATTGCTGGCGTCCATGATTTGCGTTGACATCCTCCAGCATTACTTCCTCTGTCCGTCCCACATAGGTCTGATTGATAGTGAACGCAATCTCTGATTGCACATCCTCGACCGCATGCAGGCGTTGTTTTTTCGCCTCCAGAGGTATGTCATCATCCCAACGAGAGGCGACCGTGCCCGGTCGCACCGAATAGGCAGCCACATGTACGACATCAAAGCGAATTTTCTCTAACATAGCGAGAGTGTGCTGGAACTCTTCCTCGGTCTCTCCGCAAAACCCGACGATGACGTCCGTGGAGAGGCTCACCTGTGGCCATAATTCTCGTACACGTTCTATACGCTCATAATACTCTTCCAGAGTATAGCCTCGCTTCATACGTTGGAGCAAAGCATTATCTCCTGCCTGAACGGGTATATTTAAGTGTTCACACACTTTAGGAAGGTGCGCCATGCGCTCGATCATGCTATCGGTCATATGCCTGGGATAGGATGTCATGAAGCGGATGCGCTGCAAGCCTGAGATTTCGCTCAGGCTGGTCATCAGGTCTGCCAGATCGGGCGTGCCGGGCAGATCCAGCCCATATGCCTCTACAGTCTGTCCAAGCAGCGTCAGCTCTTTCGCGCCTTTATCGACCAGTGACTGTGCTTCTAGCAGCAACTCTGCCACGGGTCGACTCCGCTCACGACCTCTGCGGTAAGGTACTATACAATACGTGCAGACCTTATTGCAACCCAGAACGATCGGTAACCATGCCGACGGGCTGGCTTTGACTGGCTCTATCTGGGTGGGATAATGTGCAATTCGCTCACCTGGCTTCGGCGTAATCGCCATGGGGAGGACGGTGCGCCTGCCGCTGGTATTGAGCGAGGTGGCAAATACGGGCAGTGTGGGTTCGGAGACAGGTTGTTGCGTCTCGCTATCAGGCAAAAACTCAATATCCAGACAGCCTGCTCCAGAGATAGGAGTCCAACGCTCCTCTAAAAACTGGGGAAGAATGTCGGCCTGCTCAACTTTCATGAAGAGGTCGATATGTGGATAGCGCTTGCTCAGCGCATCAATCGTCTTCTGATTGCCAATCATACAACCCATCATCGCCACCAGCAGATCATCTCGTTGGGCTTTACTCTGTCTGAGGCGAGCAAGCAGATTGTGTGCTTTCTCTTCTGGAGCCTGACGAACACTACAAGTATTGAGGACCACGAGATTCGCCTGCTCCATACTTGTCTCTTCCCAGCCCATCTCCTCCAGCATCGTCTGTATGCGCTGGGAATCTGCCTGGTTCATCTGGCAGCCGACGGTCCAGATATGATATTTTCCTCGCGGAATAGATGTCGTGGTCATCACCGTGCCTCACTTTAAAGCATGATAGAGTGTGCAATATATACGTAGTCTTTACGCTTATCTTCTAAGGTCGGTATTATACAGCAGTCGGAAACCAAGTACAAGTAGCAGTTTTTCTGCGTGATGCCCTCTTTCTAGAGATTCCCTATACGATCATCATTGTGTGCTTTAGAACGAGACAGTCTACTACCTGCTACTCTTGTTTCTCCTCAAATAAACACAGATTTAGATATAGAAATTTCCGGCATAGATAAAACGGAAAACATCGCTGTTTTTTTAGAGTATACACTAAAATCTTACAACAAACGATGTATTGGTTAACCTCTATCCAGACACACATGCAGTCTCTTTTTGCCATATGTTTCTCTTCGCGCATAGTTCACGAGCCTGGTAACATTCAATCCAGGCTCGTGAACCCTCTCAGGCAAAAAGATTATGCTGAGCGGTGACCCGCCAGCTCTGCCCATCCCAATGTTCCAGAAAAACGTAGCCAGTCGTAGTACCAAGCGCCCAGACGTTGTGCGGGGCAAACATCTTCACGGCAACGAGTGCGCCAATGCTCGAACCATTAGGAAAGGAGAGAGAGGGGCTGGGCACAATCCGCCATGTACGCCCATTCCAATGCTCGGTAAACGTGACAGGATTACATTCGCCCAGAATACTACACACGGTTTTCCGTCCAACTGCCCAGATATCATGGGATGAATACGCGCTGATCGCGCTGAGCGAGAGCTGATCAGATCGTATTGGCGCAACAAAGGTGCGCCAACGGCTCCCATCCCAATGATCGATGATGCCACCACTTCCTACAACCCACACATCAGTGGTAGATACAGCGGCAACCGCCCGATAATAGGCGGCGACTAAATCTCGTGCATCCGGACTTTCTTTCCCAGACACCGTATAAGCAGCCATAGGCCCGATCAGCGCGGCGTCATTTCTCCCGAAGCCACGTGTGCCATGAGGATCATCAGTGTCTGGTGGGCTTTTAATGCTCCAACGCGTCCCATCCCAATGTAATGCAAAAGGAGAATCCCCTCCATCCGGGTCTTGCTGCGTACCCACGGCCCAGACATCATTGGCAGATCTCGCAGTAACCCCACGTAAGATATTCGTATCTTCCGGCGGCAATGGAGCAGGAGCATCAATCGCTTGCCAGCTCGTCCCATCCCAATGCATCGTAAAATTATGTAGCTGTGGACCAGCGCTGCCAACCGCCCAGATATCATGAGCATTGACAGCCGCCATCGCGTTCACAATTGCCCCCTTCACGGGTGGAGAGGGAAAAATCTGGCGCGTGATACCGTTAAAATGGAAAATCTGTAAGGGGTTCTCGTCTGTATGTCCATTGGCAATTACCCAGTTATCTGTGGGCGAGAGTGAGAGCACCGCCTGACCGGCATCGGAAGGAGCATAGGAGTTCGCAGGAATACCGGCGGGAGTCCGAAATGTCGTCCCATTCCAGTATTGAATGAGCACATAATTGTTTGCCGTGCTCCCAATGCCCGTGTACCAGATATTGTTCGGTGCCTGGATCGAGGCGCTCATAATAGGATTGGGTGTCTCCTGGTGGGGAATCTTGCGCGCATGAGGGTATGTGCGAGCCTGCGCTAACGTATGCTCGCGAAGCGCAGGCATGCATAGGAAAACAAGACAAAGCAGTACGAATATCTGTTGAGAAATAGAGTGCCTGAACATCTTTTCACGTTGCCCTTCTCTGCATACTATTTCCAGTGGAGCCCGGCCTAAACCGGTGCCGGGCTCGCATTGCACCATCAGACCAAAACATTATGTTGAGCGGTAATCTGCCAGCTCAGCCCATCCCAATGTGAGAGAAAGACATTGCCAGTCGTTGACCCAAGCGCCCAGACATTGTGCGGAGAGAACATCTTCACGGCAATGAGCGCGCCGCTACTCGATCCATCAGGAAAGGAGAGGGAGGGGCTGGGCACGATATGCCACATACACCCGTCCCAATGTTCGGTAAACGTGGCAGGATTACAGACACCAAAGACGCTACACACGGTTTTCTGTCCAACCGCCCAGATATCATGGGATGAGTAAGCGCTGATCGCGTTGAGGATGAAAGTGGTAGACGGTATTGGTGAAACGATAGTGCGCCAGCGTTTCCCATTCCAATGATCAATGACGCCTCCTGTCCCTACCGCCCAAATGTTTTCAGATGAGACAGCAACCCCGGCTCGATAATAGGCCGCAGGCAAATCCTGTGCATCAGGGACACTATGAGGATCATCGGTGTCAGGGGGACTTTTAATACACCACTGTTTCCCATTCCAATGCAAGACAAAGGGGGAATCCCCCCCATTCGGGTCTCGCTGCGTACCAAATGCCCAGACATCATTGGCTGATTTCGCGCTGACACCACGTAAGAGATCGGTATCTTCCACCGGTAATGAGGTTGGAGTGTCAACCGCTTGCCAGCTCGTCCCATCCCAGTGCATCGTAAAACTATGCAACAATGGGCCAGCGCTGCCAACCGCCCAGATATCATGAGCATTGACGGCAGCCATTGCGTTCACTGCTGCCCCCTTCACGGGTGGAGAAGGAAATGACTCGCGCGTCGTGCCATCGAAATGGAAAATTTGTAAGGGGGCCTCATCGGTATGTCCGTTGGCAATCACCCAGCTATCCGTAGGCGAGAGTGAGAGAACAGCCTGACCGCCATCGGAAGGAATATAGGAGTTCGCAGGAATACCGGCGGGCGCCTGAAAGGTCGTCCCATTCCAGTATTGAATGAGCACATAATTGTTTGCGGTATTCCCAATGCCCGTGTACCAGATATTGCCCGGTGCCTGGATCGAGGCATTCACCACAGGATCTGGAATCTCCTGCTGGGGAATTTTGCGCGAATGGGGGGAGACGCGAGCATGCGCGAACGCATGTGTGCTCAGAGCAGGCACACTCAGCAAGCCAAGACAGAACAGCAGCAGAATGCACCGATAAACATGTTGTCTAGACATTCTTCACCAATTCAACGTATGTTGCCTTTCTAAATGTTACACAAAAATCCTCATCTAAAACTTCTTTTTTAGTATAAATAGGCAAAGAAATCTTATTTTCCGATCAGACCATAAAAGAACAGGTGGCCGAGATCTTCTTTATACTTTCTGTCGGTTTTGAGATAGTCGGGTTGCGAGAAAAGCAGTCTGAATTGCTGAATATAGGCCACTACCACGGCAAAAGGACCAGAATGCCATAAATGCCGATGATCGATCATCGGCATTTATGGCAAAAAATTGTGCGCTCAGGAGAGCACCTGAGAAGCAGCGTTGCGTCTCAAAGAAAGGCCGTTCTCCCAGGAGCTTACTAACGGCCAGCAACCTGGATCTTTTCCGCGACCGGAATGACCTCGGTTGCCAGCAGCTCAAACGGCTCGGCCTCGTGTACATTGCGCAGGCTAAAGATGGCCTGATCAATGCCCAGTGAGGCAAGGCTCCCAAGCCGGTCAATAAGCGCGGCCGGGGTGAGGCTACCATCGCGACCATCGCGTGTGAGCGCGAAACTATCCAGAGAGGTCTTCTCTATATCGCTATAGGGACGTCCCAGCGTCTCGCAATGTTCACGCAACACCTGCAATTTGCGCTGTAATTCCGCATCGCCGATCTGCGCAAAAATGTTACACGCATCGCCGTACTGAGCAACCATGCGCAACGTCTTGCGCTCTCCGGTTCCGCCGATCAGAATTGGCGGATGTGGTTTCTGGATCGAAAGTGGAGAGTTCAGGGGGCGTGCAAGCGTGTAATGCTTGCCCTCAAAAGGCTTCTCATCACCAGCCCACATCTGATGAGCAAGTTGCAATGTCTCCTCCAGGCGCTCAAAACGCTCGGCCAGGGGAGGGAAAGGCACGCCCAAGCCCTGATGCTCTTGCTCATTCCAGGCCGCCCCGATACCCAGATACGCTCGTCCCTGCGAAAGAACATCGAGCGTTGTCGCAGTCTTGATTAAAATACCTGGATAGCGATAGGTGATGCCGGTCACCATTGTCCCCAGCTTGATACGGTTGGTGCGCCCGGCCGCAAAAGCCAGGGCGCTCCAGCCCTCCAGCATTTCCTGCTCTGCCGGTCCTACCATCTGGATCTGAAAGAAGTGATCCATCACCCAGAGGCTATAGAAACCAGCTCGCTCAGCACGTTCCGCGATCAGGCCAAAGGTATCGCCAAGCTGGCTCTGTCCATTTGGGAACGTAAAATTTGGAACCTGTAATCCCAGACGCATAAATTCTCCTCTAACCTCGTTGCACATGACACCTATGCACCAGACGCAACGAGTAGTGTTTCTTTTGTACCTATGAGCAACGCATAAGCGCTACCCATCCTATGCAGGCAGAGCGGCATATGCGATCCTGCCCGAGTTCACCACTTTATCATAGGCACAAAAAAGAAATTTCTGCCAGGGCGCAGGGATCTGAGGAACTGCCAGAAAATTGCGCCGCGCCTGCGGCTATCTATTGCGCGACGACGGGCACTTCCACGTAGACATAGCCATCGCTATCTATTCTGGTCTTCAATCTCGGCAGCGAGCGCAGGTAAAGAAGGGGGGAATTTCTGGCAGGGGCCCCATATTCGTCAAAGAGTCCGCCGTGGCATGGGCAGCGAAAATTGCGCTCCTGGGCCTGCCATTGTACGATACAGCCCATATGGGTACAGGCGGCGGAGAGCGCGATCACATCCTCATCATTGTCTTGTGCGCTCTGTTCGTCACTGCGCAGCACATACCCGACAATAGATTCTGTGCTAAAAGCATGAACGCCGTTCCCGAGCTGTTCCAGCGCGACGACACGCTGCCAGCGTGTGGGCATATTGGTGCCCACGAGCGGATCTTTCCAGCTCGCGGCGACGGGGGTTTGCGGTGGTGTCGGAGGCTGCGGTTCGGTGGTTCCGCTGCGCTCCAGGGCGGCACCTGCGGCGGTTCCCAGAGCCAGAGATGCGGCGGCAACGGCTCCTCCGGTGAGAAGATTGCGGCGAGAAACGGTCCGCGCGCCTCTGCGTCTGCGCGGGAACGTTTCCTGGGGCGGGACTGCTTCCGGTGGGACTTCGCGCTGCGGTGAAACGACTGGCTCGGCCTGTACCGCTTCGGGCTCCTGAAGCGTCATCTGTAATCTTGCACGGAGTTTTTCCACAAAATCGGGACGAGGTGCCGCGTCCTCAGGAATGGCAGAACGTAGTTGGGCCACCATTCGGTAGATGCCTGCCTGCTCAGAGGTAAGTTCTTCAGGCAATACACCCTTTCGACCTGCTTGCAAATCTTCGATATAACGTTCTATTTCGAGATAATTCTCGAAGCGTTCCTGATCATGGTGTGACATAATCCTATTCTCCGCGTTGCTGGTCATTGCTACCCATGGCTTTTTTCTCCAGCAGGGCAGCATAATTCAGGGCTCGAAATTGCAGGACTTTGACATTTGCTTCCGTCAGTCCCAGGGAGGCAGCCGTCTCTTTAATCGAGAGGCTGAGCAGAAAGCGGCAATTCAGTACTTCCCGATAGTGTTTCGGTAAAGCGACTAAGATCTGCCGAACGCGCTCTGTTGGATGAAGGCTCTCGCGCACGCTACTCAGGCTGGCAATTGGTCCTTCCCAGCCACCGGCGAGCAACGTTTCCAATGAATCGGTTGAGAGACGATAGTATGCTCGCCAGTAATCGGCGATCGTCGTACGTGCGATTTGAAAGAGCCATTTCTGAATACTGAGTGGGCTCCGTGCATAATCAATGGTACGCACAGCTTTTATAAACGTTTGTTCGGTCAGATCTTCTGCCTCCTCACGATTACCAACTTTACTATAAATATAGCGATAGATTGGTTCAAGGTGTTCTTGATACAACTGCTGCCAGGCCTGCATTTGTCGATCCTTCGCTGATGTTTCCGCATCCAGGCGTTGTGCAGGCGTCCCGCGCATTGCTCCTTTTGCTGGCCCGCGCTCTATACTCACGATTGCTTCTCCAGATTAACGCTCGTTTGGCATGTCTGTGTGTTGCTCGCTCATTCTGATTCCTGGTATTGATATATCCCATCCCGCTATCCATTCCCTTCATCAGATAATACGTCAAAGGGTTACATCGGCGAGATGCTCATTTGTAACCTGCTCACGTATGTATTGGTGAAGTACTTCATGACGAATAGTGCACGTTGCAAGCAGACATTTTTATCCTGACATTTTCTGGCAGGTCAGATAACCACTCACCTGATATTACAGGAGGCCCCTTATGGCAATAGGAATCAAACGTGGCTTTTTGGCATTGGCGGGATTGCTCATTCTCGCGCTCTTGAGCAGTTGCGGCGCTGCGGCATCACCGACGCCGACCGCTCCCACCACAGCACAACCTGCGGCGACAACCGCGCCAACGAATAGCACGAATGATTATGGATCAGGCAGCACCGCGAGCACGCCAACGGCAGCGACGACAACGGACGCGGCAAATGTCGTGGTCAAGACAGCATCGGCGACCATCGATGGAAAAGCGATGACGATCCTGACCGATATAAAAGGAATGACGCTCTACTACTTTACCTTGGACACGGCCTCGAAGACGGCCTGCACTGACGGCTGTACCCAGGCCTGGCCTCCCCTTCTTTTTACCGGGGGGAATCCTGCCGCCGCAAGCAAATTGCAGGGGGAATTGGAAATCTATCCCAACGCGAATGGGAAGCAGGTAATATACAACGATCATCCCCTCTATACCTATGGGGGAGATAGCGCTCCCGGCCAGACAACGGGGCAGGGAGTTGCGGGCAAATGGTTTGTCGCGACACCGGATCTCGCAAAAAACAAGCCCTGAGATCGTGTGCGTGGCCGCGTCTGGCTGATCCTCGGGCACAGGTCAACCGCGCATCTGCACAGATTGACATTGTGCCGAAGAACAGGGCATCCAGACCTATAAGATCATCCAGCGCATATATAACATCGCACCTCTCCACATACAGATGACCCATCTCACGGCCCGGCCAGAGCCACGAGATGGGTCATCTGTACAAAGAGATCGGAGGTTTATGCCGATCTCTTTGCCAATTTGTGGTATAGCAAGCAGGGATGAAACGCTGCCCGGCGTGCGAACTATTTCTTACGTCGATCTTCGACACGAGCGCTCGCAGTTTTCGACTCGCCGCCCGATGCGCGCGGCAGGCTATCCGCAGGCACAAGTTGCACGTGAGGGGTATTGCCCGTAATCGACTTCACCGCTTTTGCCATCTCTGACTGCAATACTCGGACGCGTTCGGCATAGTGCAGCAAGGTTGCGTCTTTGATCTCCACCTTCAAATCGAAGGTATCCAGGTCACCCTTTCGATCGACGATGATGCGGAAGTTCGCGCCCGTCTCCGCAAACTTGAGCAGCGCCGCCTCCACCTGACTGGGAAAGACGATGAGGCCACGAATCGAGACGGCATCATCGGTGCGTCCCTTAATCGAGGCAATTTTCGGGTGGGTGCGCCCGCAGATACAGCGTTCTTCCCACCAGAGCCGCGAGAGATCCCGGCTACGATAGCGGATCATAGCCGTACCGTCAGCCGCCAGCCATGTCCAGACCAGTTCTCCCTCCTGACCATCTTCTACCGGCTCTCCGCTCTCAGGATCGATACATTCCACCAGGAAGGCATCAGCCCAGGCGTGCATCCCATCGCGAACTTCGCACTCGCAGGTCATGCCGGGTCCTAAAAACTCAGTCATGCCATACTCATCATAGGCAGTAATATGAAAGAGCGATTCCAGTTTCTGACGCGTCTCCCAGGGCCAGGGTTCAGCACCGAACAGGCCGACCTTGAGCTTTGTCTCTTTAAAGTCAACGCCCATCTCCAGTGCTTTGCTGCCCAGGTAGAGGCCGACAGAAGGAGTCATACACATGCCAGCGACCCCAAAATCGCGAATAAAATCAACCATGCGTTCGTACTGACGAGCATCCGATCCCATCGGAATCGACATAACGTCCATCGCCATCGCGCCATAGTGGAAGCCGAAGCCGCCCGTGGGCAGACCATAGCCGTAGCTATTCATAAACACATCGCCGGGCCGAATGCCAGTCATCCACAGTTCGCGTGCGTTCAGATCAGCCCAATATTCGATATCTTTTTTTGTCGCGAAGACGGGAACACTTTTGCCGGTGGTGCCGCTGGTGGCATGGAGTTGGAGTGCGCCGCCATTTTTGCCAGGGGGCACCAGGGCCATCCCATACGGATAGGCTCCGCGTACCGTCTTCTTTTCGAGAAACGGCAATTTGCGTATATCGTCCAAGGTTTGAATATCTGCTGGCTTCACACCGGCCTGATCATACAGATTGCGATAAAATTCATTCTGGCTATAGGCCCGCGCAACAATGTTTTG
>Ga0310811_10014020_pt1 | contig 10445 bp, 9 predicted proteins | sample YCmetagenome_FD_207642 | JGI IMG/M metagenome (GOLD analysis project Ga0310811, IMG submission 207642) | Soil microbial communities from experimental microcosm in Duke University, North Carolina, United States - YC | ecosystem: Engineered > Artificial ecosystem > Soil microcosm > Unclassified ... | reverse complement strand
TGCGGGCGACCCAGTTTCATCGCCGCGAAACTGGGTGGCCCGGACAAGCCGGGCCATGACGAAAAAGTTTCCTAAATCGTCACCTGCGTTCCCAGCTCGACAACACGGTTGGGCGGCAGGTGATAGAAGCGCGCCGGCGACAGGGCGCCGACCGCCAGTTGGCGGTAAAGCCAGTTGCGCCAGCGCGGCAGCTCGGAATGTTCCGCCGGCACCAGGGTTTCGCGGCCGATGAAGAACGTCGCGGTGGGCACGTCCAGCGCCAGGCCGAAGCGGCGGGCATCTTCCATCGCCTGCGGCACGTCCGGCGTCTCGAAGAAGCCGTGATGCACCTTCACGGCGTAAAAGCCCTTGCCGAGCTTATCCACCTCGATGCGGTTCTCCGGCCTCACCATGGGCGTGTCCTCGACCACCACGGTGGCGATCACCACCCGCTCATGCAGCACTTTGTTGTGCTTGAGATTGTGCAGCAGCGCGCCGGGCACCACATCGGTGCGGGAGGAGAGGAACACGCCCAGCCCCGCCACGCGGGTGGTATTCTTGTCGGCCCGTTCCAGGAACAGGTTCAGCGGCAGCGACTCGCTGCGGACTTTCTCCATGTGTACCCGCCGCCCGCGCCGCCAGGTGTCCATCACCAGGAAGACGGCCAGCGCCAGCAGCAGCGGCAGCCAGCCGCCTTCGGGAATCTTGAGGGCGTTGGCGGTGAAGAAGGTCATGTCGCTGGCGGCCATGGCGCCGAACAGCGCGAAGACGAACCAGGTCGGCCAGCGCCATTGCCGCTCCGCCACGATGCCGGCATTCATGGTGTCGATCACCATGACGCCGGTCACGGCGATGCCATAGGCGGCGGTGAGGGCGTCGGAATTCTTGAAGATCAGCACGATCAGCACCACGCCGATGCCCAGCAGCGTGTTCATCTGCGGCACATAGATTTGCCCGTAATCGGTGGCGCTGGTGTGGCGCACTTCCATGCGCGGCAACTGGCCCAGTTGCACCGCCTGCCGGGTCATGGAGAAGACGCCGGTGATCACCGACTGGCTGGCGATGACCGCGGCCAGCGTCGCCAGCAGCACCATCGGCATGTGGGCCCAATGGGGGATGACGGCGAAGAAGGCGATGGCGGCATCTCCCGGCTCGCGCAGCAGGGCGGCGCCCTGGCCGAAATAGTTCAGCAGCAGCGCCGGCAGGGCGACGAAGAACCAGGCATACTGGATCGGCTTCTTGCCGAAATGGCCCATATCGGCATAGAGCGCCTCGCAGCCTGTCACCGCCAGCACCACGGCGCCCAGGCTGACAAAGGCGACCCAGGGCGCATGCAGGAACATCTGCAGCGCGTACCAGGGATTGATCGCGGTGAGGATCACGGGATTGCGGATCAGCGAGGCCAGGCCGAAATAGCCCAGGGCGCAGAACCAGAGCAGCATCACCGGGCCGAACAGGCGGCCGATGCTGTGGGTGCCGCGATTCTGGATCACGAACAGGCCGATCAGGATGGCCAGCGCCAGCGGCACCACCAGGCCCGCGAAATGCGGCGCCTCCACCTTCAGGCCCTCGACCGCCGACAGCACGGTGATGGCGGGCGTCAGCATGCCGTCGCCATAGAACAGCGCCAGGCCGACAATGGCGCCGACGCCGATCAGGCCCTTGACCCGCCGCGACAGGTTGGCCGAGCGGTGCGCCAGCGCCGCCAGCGCCAGGGTGCCGCCTTCGCCGTCATTGTCGGCGCGCATGATGATGGAGACGTATTTCACCGTCACCACCAGCACCAGGGCCCAGAAGATCATGGAAAGCGAGCCCATCACCGCGACATGGTTGGGCAGGCCGCCCTCGGTGGCCAGCACCGTGGCCTTGAGCGCGTAAAGCGGGCTGGTGCCGATATCGCCGAAGACCACGCCCAGCGCGCCCAGCATCAGCACCGGCAGCTTGCGGCCCCGGGCGGAGCCGTGCAGGTCGCGCTCGTCGGCGCGGGGCTCCAGCGGCGGGGCGCCCGCAAGCGGATCGCCGGACGAAATCGGTTCGGGCGCGGTCACGGGGAAGCGGGGCTTTTCATGATCTGGAAAAATGCACCGGAAAGTTGCGGCAGGGCCCGCGAAAGGCCGGGACAGTAATCCTTACCGCCGCTTCACCAAAGCGGGGCGAGGCACAATAGCGCAGATTTCCCGTAATTATCTGAAAATATTATGGAATTTCCCGGTCCTGGGCGGTGAGGGCGTAGCCGGAGTCGGGGGCCGGATTGCGCCCGTCGTCCGTCAGGGAGACCGGCGTGACGGGGCCGGGAATGGACACGGACGCAGGCGCTGCCGCCACACGTTGCGGCTTTGCGTCGGCGGCGGTGAGGGCCGCCACCAGATCGTCGGGCGATGTTGGCTCCGGGCTGGTGACGGCGCCGCTGTTGCTGCTGCCGGGTCCGATGAAGCCCTGCACGGGATAGATCCGCGTTCCCCAGCCGCCGGTCTTGATGTTCCAGATGCGCACCTGGCTCCAATCGTTGGCGGCGCTGACATCCGCCACCGGATCGTTGACATAGATCGCCCCGTCATTGAGCCAGTTGGCATGGTCGACCCGGATCTCGCGGGCCGAGGCCACGCTGCGCACCACCGCGACATGGCCGTGACTCGAACCGGCATAGTTGAACAGCACCATCACGGTGCCGGCGGCGGGATTGGGGCCGCGCTCATAGCGGCCGGCGGCCTGGGCCCACCAGGTATAAGCGTCGCCCATGATCTTGATCTGCGAATGCTCGCGCGCATACGGCACGCATTGCAGCGGCGTTTGTCCCGGCGCGCTTTCGGCGTGGCCGCGCTCCTGCGGCAGGGCGCTGGCCGTATAGACCGCCGTGTCATAGCCGCCGCTGGCGCAGCCCGTCAGGCCCGCGCCCAGCAAGGCGACCGCTACGCATCTCCCAAAGCATCCCATCGACGCGCCCGCGCTTTCCATCCCTGCGCGGCACGCTAGGACGCCGCCGCTTCAAACAAGGTTAGGTCGATATTTCGCATTTTAGCGATGCAACCGCGCCCGCGCAAAGTTCCGTGACCTGTCCTATTATGGAACAGGCGTCGTGCTATTCGGCGGGCGTCGAGATCGGGCGCCGCGCCGGCTGGGGCATGAGCGCGCCGGTGGCGCCCATGGTGCCGATCGAGACCAGGCCCGAGACGGCGAAGACGAAGAACAGCGCGTTCCAGTTGCTCTCGGCCACGGCCAGGGCGGCGACGAAGATGCCCACGATCAGTTCGGGGGCGCCGCGCCAGCCGCCGGCGACGATCTCGCCCGCGCGCAGCGTGCGGATGAAATCCATGCGGGTGGAGAAGAAGGCTTCCAGCGTCGCCCAGGTGTTGGCCAGGATCAGGCCCGAGGGGAAGACCAGCGCCAGCACCAGGGTGCGATAAAGTTTGTCCGCGCCGTCACGGCCCAGCATCCGCTGGCCGAACCAGAGATAGCCGATGGAGCAGGAAAGCCCCAGGAACGTCACCGCCACGCCGAGATAGGCGACGGCGGGATAGGGCTTGATCCCGACCGACATCATGACAAGCGAGATCGCGGCACTGGTGAAGGCCAGGGTATAGAAGGCGAACTGGCACATCTGCCCGCTCATCGCCAGCTTGATGCCGAAGGGCTTGTCGCTGGCCCAGACCAGCGGCAGCAGCTTGCGCGCGCATTGGGCATGGCCTTTGGTCCAACGGGCTTGTTGTGCTCTCCACGCGGCAGCGGTGGACGGCAATTCGCCGGGCACCACGATGTCCGGCAGCATCGCCATGCGCCAGCCGGCTAGGGCGCAGCGCATGGAAAGGTCGAGGTCTTCGGTCAGCGTATCGCCGGTCCAGCCGCCCGCCTGCTCGATGGCGACCCGGTTCCAGACACCGGCGGTGCCGTTGAACGACATCGGCAGGCCGGCACGGAAGCGCGCCTCCTGCTCCACCGCGAAATGCGAATCCAGCAGCACGCCCTGGGCCCGCGTCAGCCAGTTGGCGTCGCGGTTGTTGTGGCCCCAGCGCGCCTGCACGAAGCACAGACCGTCATCGGCCAGCAGCACCGGCACGGTGCGGCGCAGGAAATCGGACGCGGGCACGAAGTCGGCGTCGAAGATGGCGACGTAAGGCGCCTCGCAATGGTTCAGGCCGAAAGCCAGGTTGCCCGCCTTGAAGCCCTTGCGGTCGCCGCGGCGCAGCAGTTGCAGACGCACGCCCGGCGGGACGATCTCTTTCAGGCTGGCGGCCAGCACGGCATGGTTGGCTTCGGTGCCGTCATCCAGCAGCTGGATGGTGAGCCGGTCGTGCGGCCAGTCCAGGGCGCAGGCGGCGGTGGCGACGCGCAGCGCCAGCGGACCCTCGTTGCAGACCGGCAATTGCACCAGCACATGCGGCAGCGCGCTGTCGGACGGCTGCAAGCGGGCCAGGATCGGCGCGGGCCGGAACAGGCGCGCCCAGGCCAGCAGCACAAGCTGCACGGACAACAGACTGACGGCGATCAGAATGACGGCGAGGGCGAAGGACAGGGTATAGCCGAGCATTGCGATCGTCTGGCCCCCGATAGGCAAGCATCTGTCCTAAGTCCGGGCCTAAAGCCTTGTTTGGGCCCGGGATTCGACAGTCCGGGATCGGACCGGCGCCCGGCGTCACGAACGCAGGCCGACCATGCTGCGGCGCGAGACCAATGGCAAGAGGGCAGATGCCCCGGTTGACGAGGCGGTTAACCACGGCGTTTGCCGCAACCTGAACATAAAGGGAATATAAGTTCCGGAACCGACCGGCCCCGGCACCTGTTTCATTAAGTGCTGTAGGATGGCGGCAAGGAGAGCAGTCATGTTCGCACCCCGTTTTTCCCGGATCGCAGGCGCTCTCGGGCTGGCCCTGACGCTGGCCGCCTGCGCCACGCCCGCGCCTTACGCGCCCCGCCGCCCGGGCGAGAGCACCGGCTATACCGACCGCGAGCTGGCGCCGGATCGCTGGCGCGTCACCTTCACCGGCAATTCGGTGACCTCGCGCGAGACGGTGGAGAATTACCTTCTGCTGCGCGCCGCCGAAGTGACGCTGGCCAATGGCGGCACGTATTTCCTTTTCGACGACCGCGACACCCGCGCCCGCACCACGGTCCATGCCGATCCCATGTTCTACGGTCCCGGCTATTGGGGCGGCGGCTTCGGCTATTGGGGTTTCCGGCCAAGCTGGGGCTACAGCGCCTTCGGTCCGCCGCTGATGATCTCCCAGACCACGCGCTATCAGGCCTATGCCGAGATCGTGATCCTGAAGCCGGGCCAGGAGCGCAATGAGAACCGCGCCGTCGATGCGCGCGCGATCATCCAGCACCTGTCGCCGGCGGCGAATCCGCCGGAAGGGCGGCCGCAGGACCCCGCCTGACGGTGAAGATGCGATAGCCTTCGGCCTGGACGCTGCCGTCCAGGCTGTGGCCGTGCGTGTGGCACATGTGCGGAATATCCACCGCCGCCAGCGGATCGTCGGCCAGCACGGTCAGCACCGTGCCGGGCGCGGCGCGTCCCAGCGCCTTTTGCGCCAGAAGCGCGGGCAGCGGGCATTTCAGGCCGCGCAGGTCGAGGGCATCTTCTTCCTGCATCGCAACGACCCATAAGCGGGCATCCTGCGCCGTGCAAGCGGCGTTCGGGCGGGCGAAAGGCCCACTGGACCTTTCGCGCGTTCGCCCTCACCATCCTTCCCCAGGGGAAGAAACATGAGTCTCATCGCCGCGATCAGGCGCGAAACCATCTATATCGGCAGCATCGCGCGGACGCTGTGGCTGCTGCGGCGGGTCAAGCCCGGCGCCACCCGTCTGATCTGCGACATTGTCGCGGAACATGCCCGCAAGACGCCGGATGCGCCCGCCATACTCTGCGGCGACGAGACGCTGAGCTATGCGCAGCTGGACGCCCGCGCCAATGCCTATGCCCATTGGGCCATCGGGCAGGGGATCGGCCGGGGCCAGTCGGTCGCCTTGCTGATGGAGAACCGTCCCGACTTCCTCTGCGCCTGGCTGGGCCTGTTCAAGTGTGGCGCGGCGGTGGCGCTGATCAACACCAACCTCACCGGCGAGGCGCTGGCGCACAGCGTCGCCATCGCGGGCCCGCGCCACGCCATCGTCGGCGCCGAACTGGCGGCGGCCTTCGAAAGCGCGCGGCCCTATCTGAAAGAAGCGCCGCAGCCCTGGGTGCAGGGCGCGGGCGGGGACCTGGACAGCGTGCTGGCCGCCCAGCCCGTCAGCGATCCCGGCCTGGCGGCGCGCGGCGGCCTGACGGCCAGGGATCGCGCTTTCTATATCTACACCTCCGGCACCACCGGCCTGCCCAAGGCCGCCAATTTCAGCCATATGCGGATGCTGTTCATGATGACCGGCTTTGTCGGCGCGCTGCGGCCACGCGCGTCGGATCGCATCTACAGCCCGCTGCCGCTTTATCATTCCACCGGCGGGGTCTGCGCCGTCGGGCTGGCTTTCTTCTCCGGTGGCGCTCTCGTCATCAAGCGCAAATTCTCGACGCATGATTTCTGGCCCGACATCCATGCCAGCGGCGCCACCATGTTCCAGTATGTCGGCGAATTGTGCCGCTACCTGCTCAACGCGCCGCCCTCGCCGCTGGACCGGGGCCATAACGTCCGCGCCATCACCGGCAACGGCCTCTCGGCCGCGATCTGGCGCGAGTTCCAGGCACGCTTCGCCATTCCCCGTATCGTGGAATTCTATGGCGCCACCGAATCCAACGTCTCGATGCTGAACTATGACGGCAGGATCGGCGCGGTGGGGCGCGTGCCCGACTATTCCGAAAAGCTGCTGCCCACCCGCGTCATCCGCTTCGACGTCGAGACGGAAATGCCGGTGCGCGGCCCCGATGGCCTGTGCATCGAATGCGGCCCCACCGAAGTGGGCGAATGCATCGGCGGCATGTCGAAACGGGCCGGGCGCGAGTTCGAGGGCTATACCAACCGCGCCGACAGCGACAGAAAGATGCTGCGCGACGTCTTCAGGCGCGGCGATATCTGGTTCCGCACCGGCGACCTGATGCGGCGCGACGAACATGGCTATTTCTTTTTCGTCGACCGCATCGGCGACACGTTCCGCTGGAAGGGCGAGAACGTCGCCACCAGCGAAGTCTCAGCCGCCCTGGGCCGGGTGGCGGGCATCCGCGAAGCCAATGTCTATGGCGTGGCAGTGCCGGGCAGCGAAGGCCGCGCCGGCATGGCGGCGCTGGTGGTGGATGCGGATTTCGCCGTCACCGCGCTGGCGGCGCAACTCAAGCCGCGCCTGCCGGCGTATGCCCGCCCCATCTTCCTGCGCCTGACCCCGGCGCTGGACGTCACCGGCACCTTCAAGCAGCGCAAGATCGATCTTGTGCGCCAGGGCTTCGATCCCGCCGCCATCGCCGATCCGCTCTACTGGCTCAATCCCGTCTTCGGCAATTACGAGCCCCTGACGCAAGCGCAGTATGCGGAGATCGTCGAGGGACGGGTGAAGTTATAGCCTCTCTTGTCATGCCCGCGAAAGCGGGCATCCAACTTGGGTTCGTGCGGCTGACGGAAAGTTGGATTCCCGCTTGCGCGGGAATGACAATTTTGGGATTAGCGGAAATCTTTGGCCAATGCCGCTTTCGTCTCGTCGCCCAGCACCGCCATATGCCCGTAATTGCGGTGTGAAAGACCGATCACGACCTTTTCGCTTTTGAAGCGCGCAATCTGTTCCTTGGTCAGCTTGAAACGCACCCAGTGCACCGAACTGGTCTTGCCGTCGGCGGTGGTGCGGTCGTCATATTCGGTAGGCGTGGCGTGAATGGTCTCGGGCCCGATCTCCAGAAACACCGTCTCCTCGATGCCGCCCAGGGTCAGCAGCACGGCGTTGCGGCGCTTTTCGTCCTCGATCTCCAGCATCATGGTGGCGATCAGTTCGTCGCCTTGCGGGATCAGCGGATTATAGGCGGCCAGTTCGCCGGGCACCTGTTCGTCGCCGCCTTTCTCGATCCGCAGCATTTCCATCACCTGCAGCCACATGGTGGCGTAATTCTCGAAATAGAAAGTGGCGAAAGGTCCGACTTCCACCCGGCGCAGCTTTTTCACGGGAATCAGATTGGCCTTCAGCGTCTTGCGCTGGAACTCGTATTCGTTCGGCGGCAGCAGGTCGGCGGCGGTGATGGTGCGGGTGGATTCGGGCATGGTGGTATTCCTCGGCCCTCATGCTTCGACAGGCTCAGCATGAGGAAATCTCAAAAACGTCCTCACCCTGAGCCTGTCGAAGGGTGAGGCCGAAAACTCAGTCTTCAAGCAACCCAAACGCTCTTGCCATGATCTGGATCGGATGTTCGGGCTCGGTGACGCCGGTATCGGTGTTGGCGACGATATGCTGCGCCGCCAGCGGGCAGTCGGAGACGATATGGCCGCGTTTCTGCTTGTCGGCGGCGCGGAACACCGGTCTGCCCACTTTCACCGCCACGTCATGGGTCGGCTTGACCACGCCGAAGGTGCCGCCATGGCCGCTGCAACGCTCGATCACCTCCACCGGCGTATCGGGGATCAGCTTCAGCATCTCCGCCGCCTTGGGGCCCATGTTCTGGGCGCGGGCATGGCAGGCCAGGTGGACGGTGACGCCTTCGGGCAGCGGTTTGATGCCGTCCGGCACGCCGTCCTTCTTCAGCACATCGACGACATACTGGTCGATGTCGAAGGTATGCGCGGCCAGTTTCTTCACGTCTTCATTGTCGGGGCAGATCAGGGCCCATTCGAATTTCAGCATCAGCCCGCAGGATGCCGTCAGCGCCACGATGTCGTAGCCCTGGTCGATCAGCTTGACCAATTCCTTCGACACTTTGGCGGCGTTGGTGGCAACGCGGTCCAATTCCGCCTGCTCCAGGAACGGCATGCCGCAGCAGCCGGGATAGGCCACTTTGGTTTCGACACCCAGATGGTTCAGCACCGCGCGCGCCGCCATGCCGGTGGCGGGCTTGTTGTAGTTGACGAAGCAGGTGGCATAGAGGGCGGCCTTGCGTGCGGCCTTCGCTGCCGGTCCCGCTTCGTTGGGCTGGACGGGCTCCTGTTTGGCGGCGGAAACGAAAGTGCGGCCGTGGAATTTCGGCAGCGTCGCGTTGCGGTCGATGCCCGTGACTTTCTCGATCACGGTGCGCATCGGCTTGTTCTTCACGTCGCCGGCCCAGTTGATGACGGGCGCGGCGGCGCGCGCCAGGGTGCCGTTGCGGTCCATCTCCGCCAGTTGGGCTTGCGTGAAATCCGTCTTGCCGTTCTTCGCTTCGACGAAGCGGTGGCGCAGCATCAGGTGCGGAAAGTCCAGCATGAAGGGATGCGGCGGCACGTAAGGGCATTTGGTCATGAAGCACATGTCGCAGAGGGTGCAGGCCTCGACGACGGGTTTGAAGTCTTCCGACTTCAGATGCTCGACATCTTCATCGGGGCTGCTGTCGATCAGGTCGAACAGGCGCGGAAAGGAATCGCAGAGATTGAAGCAGCGGCGGCAGCCATGGCAGACGTCGAAGACCCGCCGCATCTCTTCGTCCAGCTTCGCCGGATCGGCGAAATCGGGATTCGTCCAGTCGATGATCTGGCGGGTCGGGGCACCCAGGCTGCCTTCGCCGGTCATTTGCAACTCCAGAAATCATGCGCAGACCCTGCCTCCCCCTCGGCGCAGCGCCAGAGAGGGGGAGGTGCCTGTAGCTGGCAGCGCGCTTGCGCGCGTCGTCAGCGAAAGGCGGAGGGGTTACTTATCTAGAGTATCCAAAGCCTTCTGGAAGCGCCCGGCATGGGACTTCTCGGCCTTGGCCAGGGTCTCGAACCAGTCGGCGATTTCGTCGAAGCCTTCGCCGCGCGCGGTCTTGGCCATGCCCGGATACATGTCGGTGTATTCGTGGGTCTCGCCCGCGATCGAGGCCTTGAGGTTGGCGTCGGTGGCGCCGATGGGCTCGCCGGTGGCCGGATCGCCCACTTCCTCCAGATATTCCAGATGGCCATGGGCGTGGCCGGTCTCGCCTTCGGCGGTGGAGCGGAAGACGGCGGCAACGTCATTGTGACCTTCGACGTCGGCCTTCTGCGCAAAATAGAGATAGCGGCGGTTGGCCTGGCTTTCGCCGGCAAAGGCCTCTTTCAGGTTTTCCCAGGTCTTGGTGTCTTTCAGTGCGGGCATGCAGGCCTCCTTGGATCAGATCCGGCATCCAGACTGGCCCCGGCGAAATGCCGTGTCAACAGTTTAGAACTATTCTAAACTATGAGAATCATTCTCAGGAATTTGGCAGCGAGACGGTTCAGTCTCTCTTCACGCGGACAACGACGTCCACCCGGTCCACCGACAGGCCGGCGGGAGCTTGCGGAACCCCGGAGACCTGAATGTGCTCGCCGGGGATGTCGATCAAAAGCCCTTCATTCTCCACGAAGAAATGCTGGTGATCGCCGGTATTGGTGTCGAAATAGCTGCGGGCGGCGTCCACCACCACCTGGCGCAGCAGGCCGGCG
>Ga0310811_10014019_pt1 | contig 10445 bp, 6 predicted proteins | sample YCmetagenome_FD_207642 | JGI IMG/M metagenome (GOLD analysis project Ga0310811, IMG submission 207642) | Soil microbial communities from experimental microcosm in Duke University, North Carolina, United States - YC | ecosystem: Engineered > Artificial ecosystem > Soil microcosm > Unclassified ... | reverse complement strand
CGAGCACGGTGACCGGGTCGCCTCCGCGCGACCACGGCCTCGTCGCCAACCAGTACATTCATCCGGCCGCCATTGCGGGGCGCCCGTTCCAGACCGCACGTTATGAAGACCTGATGGCGGCCGATGCCATCGGCCAGCTGATCGACCGGCAGTCGCTCGGCGAGCGGCTGGCCGCTGCGGGGAAAACCATGGCGGTTGTCAGCACCGCCTCGCCCGGCGCCACCTGGATGATGAACCACAAGGCGCGCGTAATCGGGCATCCGGTGTTCTCCGTCTATGGCGAACCGATCAGCACGCCGGAGATGCAGCGGGCGGCGGTAGACAAATTCGGTCCGGTGCCGGCCGGGGCAACGCCCAATACGGCGCGTCTGGACTACGCCGCCAAGGTGCTGATGGAGATCACCTATCCCCAGTTCGATCCCGATCTCTGCATCTTCTGGATGTCGGATCCCGACAGCACCTCGCATGCCTTTGGTGTCCTTGGGGCAGAGACCGAACAATCGCAGCGCGGCGCCGACGCTGCCTTCGGACGCATCGTTGCCTGGTGGCAGAGCGGGCAGGGGCCCGAAAACCTGCTCGTCATGTCCGATCACGGCCAGATCACTGGCGTTCGCCAGACCAACCCGGCCGAAGACCTCGCGGACTACGGCGATCGCCTTTCGGTCGGCTCGTTCAACGGGCTTTACCTCGATGATGCGAACCCGCAAGCGCTCGGCGAGCTGATTCAGCGCCTGGCGGATCGGCCGTATTGCGGCCTCATCTTCGCTGAAGGGCCGGATGGCGAGGCGATCGAGGGGGCGCTGCCCTGGTCGGCGGTCAGCGGCGGCCATCGTCGCGGGGCAACCCTCGGCTTCACCCTCCGCGCCACCCCGCCCGCCACCGAGAACGCCAGTGCAATCGACGCCTGCTTCTTTGCAGCCCACATCGAGCCCGGCGGCGGCATGCATGGCGGGCTCAACCGCGGTGAGTTGTCCACCGTGTTGGCGGCCAACGGGCCGGCCTTCCGCCAGAATTTGGTGACCGAAGTGCCGTGCTGGCTGCCGGACATCGCGCCGACTCTCCTCAACGTGCTGGGACTGCCGATGGAAGGCGTTGCCGGCCGCGTGCTGACGGAAGCGCTGGTCGCCGACGGGCGCGTGCCGGAGTTCACCCGCCATACGCTCAGCGCCCGCGCCGGTACGCACGAGCAATATCTAGAGCAGTGGCTGGTAGAGGGCCGCGCCATCACCGATTGCGGCTGGACCTCGGGAAGCGGGGCCTGGGCGGCATGACTGCGCGTTTCTTTCTGACCAAGCTGCTGCGCGGCTTGGTCACCCTGTTTCTGGCGGTGACCTTCGTCTTCGTCGTGCTGCGCCTGTCGGGTGATCCCGTGCAGCGCATGGTTTCGGACGATCTGCCGGCCAGCGTCATCGACAGCTACCGGCAGCTATGGGGCCTCGACAAATCCTTGCCGGAGCAATTCGTGCGCTATCTGCTCGCGATCAGCCACGGCGATTTCGGCGTCTCATTCCGCGATGGCCGTCCCGCGCTGGAGGTCGTTGTCGAGCGCATTCCGGCGACATTGGAGCTGGGCCTCGCTGGCTTCGCCATCACGCTGTTGCTTGGGCTGCCCGCCGGCATCATCGCCGCGCTACGGCGCGGCACTTGGATCGATCGCGCCACCATGGGATTTACGATCCTCGGCCACAGCCTCCCGAACTTCTTCTTCGGGATTTTAATGATCTTCTTGTTTTCCATGACGCTGCGCTGGCTTCCCAGTTCAGGCACCGGCAGCATATGGCACCTGATCATGCCGGCTGTCACCCTTGGCACCGGGGCGGCGGGCACTATTGCCCGCTTCACCAGATCCTCCCTGCTCGAAGTGCTGCACCAGCCCTTTATGCGGACTGCCTGGGCCAAGGGCCTCTCGCACCGCGCCCGGGTGATGCGGCATGCGCTGCCGAATGCGGCAATTCCTGTCGTGACCGTCGTCGGCCTCCGGCTCGGTGGCCTGATCGGCGGAGCCGTTGTGCTCGAACCGGTATTCAGCTGGCCAGGGGTGGGCATGCTGCTCGTCAACTCGGTTTCGATGCGTGACCTTGCCGTTGTTCAGGCCATCGTGCTGCTGATCGCCTTCACCATGGTCATCGTCAATCTGGCGGTCGATCTCACTTACGGCTGGCTCGATCCGCGGATCGAAACCTATCGAACCAAGGGAGCCAGTTGATGAGCGTCCAAAACGTTACGGCCAATGGCTCCCCGGCCCTTGCCGAACCGACCGCAGCCCGCCGCGTGCGCGGAAAACTGCCGCCGTTTTCGATCATGCTCTGCATTGGCTGGCTGGCGGCAATGGTCATCATTGCCATGTTCGCCAACGTGCTTGCGCCATATGGCTATGCCGACCAGAGCCTCCTGCATCGGTTGAAGCCGCCCGCCTTCATGGGCGGCACCACGGCGCACCTCCTGGGCACTGACGGCCTTGGCCGCGACGTACTGAGCCGAATGTTCTACGCAACGCGCACCAGTATCATGATCGCCCTCGTTGGCACGGTAATCGGGGCCGTCTCCGGCACCCTGGCCGGCATTGTCGCCGCCCACTTCAAGGGCTGGGTCGACGACGTCATCATGGTACTGGTCGATTTTCAGGCGAGCGTGCCGTTCCTGATCATCTGCCTCGCCATCCTTGCCTTCTTCGGCGACAGCTTTGTGCTGTTCCTGTTCATGGTGGGCCTCTATGGCTGGGAAACGTATGCCCGTCTCGCCCGCGGACTGGTGCTTTCAACGAACGGCCAGGGCTACGCCTTTGCGATCAGGACGCTGGGCGTCCATCCGGCCCAGGTCTATCTCCGGCACGTGCTCCCCAACATCCTGAGCGTGCTCGTCGTGCAGGTGACGCTCAACTTCCCCGAGGTGATCCTGCTGGAGACTTCGCTGAGCTTTCTCGGCCTCGGCGTGCAGCCGCCTCAAACCAGTCTTGGACTGATGCTGGGCGAGGGCAGGGACTATCTCGCAACCGCCTGGTGGATCGGCATTCCCTCCGGTTTCGTGATCTTCATGACCACGCTTTCCGTTAGCCTTCTCGGCGACTGGGTCCGCGATTTTCTCGATCGTTCACTGGCGGTGTCGGACTGAATATGCCGGCGGGAACTATGGGAACGGGATGATCGCAGCTTCGGCCAAGCCGGTAGAAAACCGGTTAGCGGAGTGCTCCCGTCTGAATGATCTGGTCCCAGACGGCACCCGAGACCTTCTCTAGGACGGCCCTGGCGGCAGCCTGGCGCGCATCGGCGGTCGTAATCCAGTCAGGCTGGGAATTGGTCTCGAGAATTACGTCAAAGGGCTTGTCGTTGACCGAGAACGCGACCCGATGGTGGACGAGCCCGGTGTTCCAGGCCAGCTCCTCGGAATAGAGCACGAGCCGCGCGCCCAGCCCCGGCAGATCGGCCACGAAGGCCTGGGCGATGGGTTCATTGGCCTTCTGCTGGGTCTCGGCGAGGAGCCGCGCGCCTTTCTCGACGCTTCGGTCGATCTGCGTCATGTGATGGTGCTGTGGCCGGGCGGCGGCCGCGTAATTGTTGAACATCGGTTCTCCTCGGGAAACAGGCTGTAGAGAGCAACTTCCTGTCTCCCTGTCTGCAGCTTCAGGCAACAATAGCGCGCGGAGGATGGTCTATTCCATTCTACCGACGGTCATGCCGCTAGAGTATTCGTTTGGCAGGCTAATACCTTGGTCTGCAGGTGGCGTCACAGGAACCCAGCGCGGGGAACGGTGCCTGGTTCGTCCCGGCATTCGATCTCACCTGATCGGCACTTGACCTTACCATGATAGGAAGGTGCAGAACGCGAACTGACAGCCGAGGCCGTGGCATCCGCCGCGTGGCTGCTCGCGAAGACCAAAGGATATCTGTCATGAAAATTCTCATCGCCGCCACTTTTGCGGCTCTAACCCTTGCCAGCACGCTGGGCGTTGCCCAAGCAGCCGAAACGAAGATGTCGCCCGATGCAGGGCGGACCCTACCGGCGGTTTGCACAGGCGGCAGCGATATGGCCGCCTCCACGAAGCCGGACAGCATGGGCTCGATGGACGGCATGGGCGTCATGGGTCCAGCGGGCACGATGGATCAGGCGCATCAGGCGATGATGGCCGGCATGCAGTCGATGCAGGAGAACATGACGAAAGGCATGATGGCGAGCGACATCGACGTCGCCTTCATCTGCGGCATGATCCCACATCATCAGGGTGCCATCGACATGGCGGAGGCGGAACTGAAATACGGCAAGGATCCCTTCGCCCGGAAGATGGCGCAAGCGATCATTGCCGCCCAGGAAAAGGAAACTGCCCAAATGCTCGACTGGCTCAAGGCCCGGTCGAAGTAGTCTCGGCCTGCGAGGAAGGGACGCCTTGAGCGCCCCTTTCTGCCGGCACCGCTGGTTTGATTCTCGCGTGCCGGAGGTCTCGCCGATCCGGTGAGGCGGCGGTTGGACACCTGAATTTTCTCCCTCCCAGGACGAGCCGCGCCGCTGCCATCCACCCGCGAGCCGCAAAATAGGCAAGTGTCTTCCGCAGGTTGCACCGAAGTGGGCGCGTCCCAAACGTGTGTATAGTTGACCATCAAATCCCCCCGCGAACATTCTGGCAGTCTTGGCGGGACCGAAATGTCTCGTGGAAATTCCGTGCGCCAGTCACCCATCGTGGGGCTGGCGATTCATTTGTGTGCGCCAGAAGTAGTTAGGTGTGACGTGCCGGTCTCCTTTATATTTAGACTCATCCCGTTGAGGACGTGCCCGGCAGCAGGGCTGCTTGCGCTTGTTACTTCCATATTACTGTTGATGCCGCCGGCAGCTAACGCCCAGACGCCAGGCCCTGCGCCATCGGTCACCTATGCTACGGTTGCCGTCCAGAACGTCACTCCCGCGCAGTCGTATATCGGCCACGTGGTCGCGATCCAGACCGTGAACGTCGTTCCCCGAGTTACCGCCCTCATCAATGACGTCGCGGTCAAGCAGGGCAGCGTCGTCAAGACGGGCGACGTTCTGTTTCAGCTCGACAAGTCACAATATCAGGCCGCCGTTCAATCCGCCCAAGCGCAGGTCGCGTCGGCGCAGGCCAATGCAAAGCAGGCGGAGGCTGCCTACCAGATGGCGGCTCAGTTGGGCACGCAGGGCTATGAGGCCCAGATGGACCTCAATACAGCACTTGCAACGCGTGATCAGGACAATGCCAGCGTTCTCGTCGCGCAGGCGAACTTGACGCAGGCAAACCTCAATCTCGCATACTGCACCATCACCTCGCCGATCGATGGGCAGATTGGCGCGGTAACCATGACCAAAGGCAATCTCGTCACGCCGAGCACGGCACCGCTTGCCACCATCGTCCAGCTCGACCCCATTCGCGTCGTTTTCGCGATCAGTGACAGTACGGTGGTCACCACTCAGCAGGCGTCCGGAACTGCCGGTCGCCAGATCGTCGGCACGGCCGTCAATCTGACGCTTCCAGATGGCTCGTCCTATGGTCAAACCGGCAAAATCGCCTTCTTCAGCAATCAGGTTGACACGCTAACCGGCACGCTCAGCGTTTACGCCGATTTCGCCAATCCCAATCGGTTGCTGCTGCCCGGCGCCTATGTGACCGTCAGTGTTCATCGCGCCAAGCCCCTGAACCGGCCGGTTGTGCCAGTCGCCGCCATTCAGACCGATCAGACCGGCAGTTACGTCCTGCTCATTGGTCCCGACAACAAGGTTATCCAGCGGCCGCTCCAGCTCGGCCAGCAGATCGGAGAGGATTTCATCGTCACACAGGGGCTTTCGGGCGGTGAGCGCGTGGTTGTCGCCGGCCTGCAAAAGGTGACGCCCGGTCAGACAGTACAGGCAACGCCCGAACCGCCGCCGCCGGCGCCCGCGCCAGCGATCAGCACCAGTTCCGCGCCTGCGGCCACACCCCGCAGCGGGGAGTAGGCCCTTTGCTTTCCGGTCTTTTCGTCAGCCGCCCGAATTTTGCGATCGTCATCGCGATCGTCATTACGCTAGCGGGGTTGATCGCGCTCTCGGTCATCCCGGTCGCTCAATACCCGCAACTTTTGCCGCCTCAAATCACGATTTCGGCGACCTATCCCGGGGCCAGCGCCGATACGATCGCCAAGACGATCGGCGAGCCGATCGAGGTGCAGGTGAACGGCGTGCCCGGCATGGTCTACATGCAGAGCGCGAGCGCCAGCGCGGGGACCTACAGCCTGACGATCACCTTCGCGCCCGGCACCGATCCGAACATCGATCAGGTCAATGTGCAGAACCGGGTTCAACTGGCGCTGCCGCAACTGCCGACCGAGGTGCAGCAGGAAGGCCTGACAGTCCGCGCGGCCTCGAGCAATTTTGTTCTCGCGGTCAATCTCTACTCCGAGAACAACAGGTATGATCAGATTTACCTGTCCAATTACACCTACATTCACCTTCAGCAGCTGATCGACCGTGTCCCGGGCGTAGGTCTCACCACCATCCTCGGCCAACGCCAATATGCGATGCGCGTTTGGCTAAATCCGGTAAAACTGACCGCGCTTGGCCTCGGCCCGACGGACGTCATGACGGCCATCGAAGGGCAGAACATCCAGGTCGCTGCGGGGCAGATCGGCGCGCCGCCGGTAAGCGGCAACCAACAGCAGCAGCTCACGATCCTCGCCGAGGGGCGCTTGAGTAGCGTCTCCGACTTTGAAAACATAGTGGTACGCACCAACCCGGACGGGGGCGTCGTGCGCATTGGTGACGTGGCGCGGGTCGAGCTCGGCGCGCAAGCCTACAATAACTCGTCCGCGCTCGATGGCTCACCATCGGCGACGCTCGCGATCTACCAGACGCCCGACGCCAATGCCTTGCAGGTGTCGACCGCTGTCAATGCGGAGATGCAACAGCTTTCCCAGCACTTTCCGCCCGGTCTGAAATACGCGGTCGTTTACAACGGGACTAATTTCGTCACCGCCAGCATCACGGAAATCACTCATACTCTGGCCATCACCCTCGTGCTGGTGATCCTGGTGGTGTTCATGTTCCTCCAGGACTGGCGCGCCACATTGATCCCGGCGATCGCCATTCCTGTGTCGCTGATCGGCGTCTTCGCCGTGCTTTACGTGCTCGGCTATTCGATGAACACGGTCAACCTGTTCGCGATTGTCCTGGCGATCACGCTGGTCGTCGATGACGCAATCGTCGTGGTCGAGAACGTCACGCGCAATCTGGAAGAGCATCCAGAGCTGACGGTACCGCAGGCGACCTTGCGGGCCATGCAGGAAGTGTCTGCGCCGATCATCGCAACCACACTGGTGCTCGTCGCCGTTTTTGCGCCGGTCGGCTTCGTCAGCGGGTTGACGGGCGCGCTCTACCGGCAGTTTGCCGTGACGATATCGGTGTCCGTCCTCATCTCGGGCATCAATGCACTGACGCTGAGCCCGGCGCTTTGTGCCTTGATCTTGCGTCACCCGAAAAAGGTGCAGTTCTTCGTTTTCCGCTGGTTCAATACCCTCTTCGACTTTCTGCGTGACGGCTATGTGAGCGTCGTGAGCTTCCTTGGACGATGGCTGATCGTGGGCATCGTCGGTATTATCCTGGCGTTCGGCGCCACCTATATGCTTTTCGTGAAGACTCCAGGCGCCTTCTTGCCGGAGGAGGATCAAGGCTATTTCTACGTCTCCATACATGGGCCGAGCGGGGCTTCGCTGGAACGCACGCAGGCGATCGTTCAGCAGGTCGGCCAGCTCATGCACCGGACGCCCGGGGTCGCGCACACGCTCGAACTGAGCGGCTTCAGCATCATCGCGGGGCAGGGCCCGGAATACGGCTCACTGATCGTCATCATGAAGCCTTGGGACCAACGCGACGCAAGCCAGTCGGTCAGCGCGGTGATCGCCAAGATACAGCCTGCTCTCAATGCCATTCCGACGGCTGAAGTCACGAGCGTCAACCCTCCCGCCATTCCCGGCATCAGCTCGGCAGGCGGTGTCAATTTCGTGCTCGAGGCGCAGGGTGGGCAGAACACTCAACAACTTGCGTCGGTGATCCGCGCCTTCGTTTTTGCCGCAAATCAGAATCCCAACCTGCATTCGGTGTTCACGGCCTTTTCGGCGGACGTGCCACAGTTGCAGGTGCATGTGGACACGGCCCGGGCGGCGCTCAGCGGCGTTACCCCGGCCGAGATCTACGCTACGCTGCAAGCCAATCTCGGCGGCCAGTTCGTCAATGATTTCAACTACCAGAATTTCATTTTCCAGGTCATCGTGGAAGCCGACGCCCAGTTCCGCGCGACAACTGCCGCCATCAGCGAACTCTATGTGCCCAATAGCACCGGCGGCCAGGTTCCGCTCTCGAGCCTTGTGACCGTTACCCCGATCCAGGGCACGGACCTCGCAACCACCTACAATCTTTACCCGGCGGCGGTGATCAACGGGGCCGCTGCGCCCGGCGCGAGTTCCAGCCAGGCGATGGCAGCAATGGAAGACGTCGCCAAGACCTCTCTCCCGAGCGGCTACGGCTACGAATGGACCGGTCTTTCCTATCAGGAGCTCCAGGCGGCTGGACAGGAGGGGGGCGCATTCATGTACGCCCTCATTTTCTCCTTCCTGTTCCTGGTAGCGCTTTATGAAAGCTGGACCCTGCCGCTGGCGGTCATGGTGCCGGTCGTCTTTGCCGTGATCGGCGGCCTGGCAGCTATTGGCCTGCGTGGGATCCCGCTCGATGTCTACGGTCAGATCGGCTTGGTGCTGTTGATCGGGCTCGCCGCCAAGAACGCCATTCTGATCGTCTCCTTCTCGCAGGAGCGCCGGAAAGAGGACCAGAGTACGGTGCGCGAAGCTGCCGAAAACGGCGCCCGAGCCCGCTATCGCCCGGTGATGATGACAGCCCTGGCCTTTATCATCGGGGTTGTTCCGCTCGTCATCGCTACGGGGGCAGGGGCCGGAGCCCGGCAGTCGATCGGCACGACCGTGTTCGGGGGAATGGTGGTTGCGACCCTTCTCGGTGTTCTGTTCGTGCCGGTCATGTACATCGTCTTCGAAGGGTTTGGGGGCGGTGTTCGGCGGCTGTTCAAACGCCGCGGCAAACAGGTGTAAGTTTTCGCGAGGTTCTCGACCTGGTGCGCAGAAACACTTTACGCCGCCGGGCGAACCCAGTTGCCTCAGGCCTCGGCGGCGGCTATCAACGGATAGCCGCTTGCCACCCCGGCGCCGCCAGCGCCCAAACCCAGCTCAGGTCGATGAACGAGCCAATCCGCAACTGGGCGGGGAACATCACCTACGCCACGAAATCCGTCCACACCCCGCGGACCGTGGCCGAGGTCCAGGATATCGTCCGTGATGCCCGCAAAGCGCGCGCCCTCGGCTCGCGTCACTCGTTCAATCGCATCGCCGATACGGACGAAGACCTGATCTCGTTGCAGCACCTCAATCGGGTCGTGAGCCTCGACAAAGCCGCCCGCACCGTCACGGTCGAGGGCGGAATCACCTATGGCCAGCTGTGTCCCCTGCTCGACGCGGAGGGTTTTGCGCTCCACAATCTTGCGTCCTTGCCGCACATCTCGGTTGTTGGCGCCTGCACGACCGCGACGCATGGCTCGGGCAATACGAACACGAACCTCGCCGCGGCGGTCTCAAGCCTCGAGATCGTCACCGCGAGCGGCGAAATAGTGACGCTCTCCCGCGGAGAGCCGGACTTTGAGGGCGCTGTTGTGGGGCTCGGCGGCCTCGGCATCGTCACGCGGACGACGCTGGACATCCTCCCCCGCTTCGAGGTGCGGCAGAACGTTTACGTCGATCTGCCCTTTTCGCAGTTGGTCGAGAACTTCGATGCCCTGACCTCGAGCGCCTATAGCGTCAGTGCCTTCACGCACTGGCGGGGTGACCACGTCGCCCAGGTCTGGCTCAAGAGCCTCGCCGATGCTCCTCACCCTGGAGGCGATTTTTTTGGAGCCCGTCCCGCCGATCGGCCCTACCACCCCATCGCTTCGATCGACCCCGCGCCGGCCACCGAACAGATGGGCGTCGCCGGACCATGGCATGAGCGTCTGCCGCATTTCCGGATGGCGTTCGTGCCGAGTGCCGGTGCGGAGCTCCAATCGGAATACTTTGTTCCGCGCACCGATGCCGCAGCCGCCTTGCAGGCACTGCGACTGATCCAGGACCAGATCGCGCCCCACCTGCTGGTTTCTGAGATCCGCACGATCGCCGCCGACGGGTTCTGGATGAGCCCGGCTTACCGACAGGACAGCGTCGCTTTCCATTTCACCTGGAAACAGGACTGGGCCGCCGTCAGCAAGGTGCTTCCGGTCATCGAGGCGCAACTCAACGTTTTCGGCACGCGCCCGCACTGGGGCAAGCTCTTCACCATGCCGGGGAGGGATGTCGAGGCGCGCTACGAGCGGCTCGCCGACTTCCGTGAGCTGCTTCGCCGCACGGATCCGGACGGCAAATTCCGCAACGCATTCCTCG
>Ga0310811_10014018_pt1 | contig 10445 bp, 6 predicted proteins | sample YCmetagenome_FD_207642 | JGI IMG/M metagenome (GOLD analysis project Ga0310811, IMG submission 207642) | Soil microbial communities from experimental microcosm in Duke University, North Carolina, United States - YC | ecosystem: Engineered > Artificial ecosystem > Soil microcosm > Unclassified ... | reverse complement strand
CGGCGTCGCGCCTCAGCACGCCGCGGAGCAGCCCGTACGGCCGCGCGGCCGGCAAGGCCGGAGGGTCGTCCGGAGCGGGCGGCGGCGCCTGCGCGCCGTCGGGTTCGGCCTCGCGGCGCGCGGGGACGAGGAGCACGACTACGAGACGCGGACGCAGACACGGGAAGCGGCCTGAGGCACGCCGCGGGCGACCCGCCGCGGGGACGGCGGAACCGCGGCGGATACGGCGCGCGTCACGCCGTCTGTACGACCGCACCGACGGAGACGAGGAGACGGCGTGAGCAGGCTCGCCGGACTGGCGAAGTACACGGCCGGGCTGGCCGCGGCCGGCGCGCTGGCCCAGGCGGCGCCGGCGGTCACCAGCCTCGGGCCGGTCCGTGCCGCGCTGTGGCCGGGGCTGACCGGGCTCGGCGCGCCCGGCCACGTCGCGCTCACCTTCGACGACGGCCCCGACCCGGCCTCCACCCCGCTCTTCCTCGACGTGCTCGAGGAGGCGGGGGTGCACGCGACGTTCTTCCTGCTCGGCCGCATGGTGCGGCGCTCGCCGTGGCTGGCCCGGCGGATCGCCGACGCCGGCCACGAGGTGGCGCTGCACGGCTGGGCGCACCGCGCGCACCTGGCCGTCTCCCCCGGACAGACCCTCAGGGATCTGCGACGGGGCAGGGACGAGGTGGCCGCCGCGACCGGCCGGGCGCCGGGCTGGTACCGCCCGCCTTACGGCATCGCCACCGCGGCGACGTTCGCCGCCTGCCGCTCACTGGATCTGCGCCCGGTGCTGTGGAGCGCGTGGGGCAGGGATTGGACGACGCGTGCTACCGCCGAGTCGGTGTTCCACACCGTCGCCCGCGACCTGCGCGGCGGCGGCACGGTGCTGCTGCACGACTCGGACTGCACGTCCAAGCCGGAGTCCTGGCGAGCCACGCTCGGGGCGCTGCCGCTGCTGCTCGCGCACTGCGCCGAACAAGGCTGGCGGGTCGGCCCGCTGGCCGAGCACGGGACGGCCTGACCCGCGACGACCGTGACACACCGCTCAGCCCCTACCGTCCGGCCGGCCTCAGCCCTCGACGCCGGCCTCGCCGCCCTCGATGCCCGCCTCGCGCCTGACCTTCTCCATGTCCAGGTCGCGGGCCTGCTGCAGGAGGTCCTCGAAGGCCGACTCGGGCAGCGCGCCGGCCTGCGCGTAGAGCACAACCCGGTCCCTGATCACCATCAGCGTGGGGATCGCCGAGACGTTGAAGGTGGCCGCGAGGTCCGGGTTGGCCTCGGTGTCGACCTTGCCGAAGACGATGTCCGGGTTCTTCTCCGAGACGCGCTCGTAGATCGGCGCGAACTGGCGGCACGGACCGCACCAGGACGCCCAGAAATCCACGACGGTGATCCCCTCGCGGTCGGTGTTCGTCTCGAAGTTCTGCGCGGTCAGTTCCAGCGTGGCCATCTTCGTCCTCCAGTCAGTTCTTTCCAGCCTAGACGCCGACGCCGTACGGCGACCACCGCGCCGGGGCGCCGCGCCGGGGTTCCGGCGCACGCCGGGCGCGTTCCCGTACGGCGCCCTCGGGTCGTCGTGCCCCGCACCGAGACGCTACAGTCGGTGGCACGGAGCCGACCCATGGTGATCATCGAGGAGATTCAGAACCCGTGCTCGCACCCGGAGCCTCGAACCGTCGGACCGCGATCGTGCCAGGGCAGCGGGGGGTGCGCATGACCAGCGAGCCGCCGCAGGCGCCCGAGCGGCCGGGCGGCTTCCGCGGGTTCCTGCACCGGGCCTGGCGGGAGAGCCAGGAGCTCGAGCTGATGCACCGGGCGCTGGGCTTCGCCGCGCTCGGCCTGGTGACGCTGATCCCGCTGCTGCTGGTGATCTCCGCGGCCAGCCCGGTCGGCGGCCGGGAGTTCCCGTCCTGGCTGGCGGCCGCGCTCGGCCTGTCCTCGCAGGCGGCGAAGGACCTCGGCCCGGTGTTCGGCCCGCCCGGGCGGGCGCTGTCGACCACCACCGCGCTCAGCCTCGCCGGGCTCGCGGCGTTCGGCCTCTCGTTCGTCTCCGCGGTCCAGGTCGGCTTCGAGCGGATCTGGTCGCTGCCGCCGGCCCGCCTGATGAGCGTGTGGCGCCGGGTGGTGTGGCTGGCGGCGCTGATCGGCTTCCTGTTCGTGGCGGCGGACACCAGCCTGCTGCCGCGCGACTCGTGGCTGCGCACGCTGATCCAGACGGTGTTCGCGACCGCGGGCTCGACCGCGTTCTTCTGGTGGTCCGCGCGCTTCCTGCTGGCCGGCCGGGTGAACTGGATGCCGCTGCTGCCCGGCGCGATGCTCACCGCGGCCGGCCTGGTCGGCCTGCGGCTGTTCTCCGCGATCGTGTTCTCGCCGCTGGTGATCTCCAGCGCGACGTCGTACGGCGCGATCGGCACGGTGGTGGTGATCACCTCCTGGCTGATCGGCATCGGCTTCGTGCTCTTCGGCGGCGGCCTGCTCGGCAGGCTCCTGATGGAGCATTCCGCCGGCTGAGTGACCCCGACGTTCCGGTCGTATCATCGCAATACTGCTCTCCTTGGTGGAATTCCCGACCAGCTGACGCATAGTCGGACACCGCCGCCCATGCTGGAACCGAGACCTGCGAGGGTTCGGCAATGGCGGCGGTGGCGACAGAACGATCTGATGGAAATTCCCCCGAATCGCCCACACCAGAACTGATGAACCCTCACTGTGACCCGTTACGCTTTGCGTTGATCCGATCGCGTCTGGTGAAGGGAGCGGGGGATGTCGCACGCCGCGCCGCCGTCCGCCTGGGGCAGCACGGACACGGCCGAGGAGCCGGTCCCCGACTCGGACCCGCGCGCCCGCGCGGCCGCGGTCCCCTGGAGCCGGCGGGAGAAGGCGGTGCTCGCAGGCATCGTCGTGCTCGCCGCGAGCATGTACGGCTGGGAGGCGGCGCACGTCGGCTTCCACAGCTTCTACGCGGTGGCCGTGCGGTCGATGACGACCGGCTGGCGGGCGTTCCTGTTCGGCGCCCTGGACCCGACCGCGTCGATCACGATCGACAAGATCCCGGGCTTCCTGTGGCCGCAGGCGCTGAGCGCGCTGGCCTTCGGCTTCCATCCGTGGTCGCTCGCGCTGCCGCAGGCGGTCGAGGGCGTGGTGACGGTGTGCGCGCTGCACGCCGCGGTGCGCCGCTGGATCGGCCCGACGACGGCGCTGCTGGCGGCCGGGATCTTCGCGCTCACGCCGGTGGTCGCCTCGCTGTTCGGCAAGGTGCTCGAGGACGCGGCGCTGACCTGCCTGCTGGTGCTGGCGGCCGCGGCCTGGCAGCGGGCGGTGCTCAGCGGGCGGCTGCGCTGGCTGCTGCTGTGCGGCGCCCTGGTGGGCCTGGCGTTCCAGGCCAAGATGCTGCAGTCCTGGGCCGTGCTGCCGGCCTTCGGCCTCGCCTACCTGGTCGCGGCGCCGCCGCGGCTGCGCACGCGGATCTGGCAGACGCTCTCGGCGGGCGCCGTCTGCACGCTGGTCTCGCTGTCCTGGGTGATCGTCGCGACGCTCACACCCGCCGCCGACCGGCCGTACGTCGACGGCTCGACGGACAACAGCGCGGTGGCGATGGTGTTCGGCTACAACGGGCTCGCCCGCTTCGGCTCGGTGGGGGTCTCGGCGGCGGGCACCGGCAGCGTGGCGGCGACGCAGGGGGCACACTTCGGCGGTCCGAACTCGACCGGCTGGTTCAAGCTCTTCGAGCACGACCTGGCCTCTCAGGTCGGCTGGCTCTACCCGGTGGCGGCGGCCGGCATCCTGCTGGGCCTGTGGCGGCGCGGCCGGGCGAGGACCGACCGCGTCCGCGGCGGCGCGCTGATGTGGACCGGCTGGCTGCTGGCGACGGGGCTGGCGCTGTCGGCGGGCAGCGTGCCGCATTCGACGTACGTGGTGGCGCTCGCCCCGCCGCTGGCCGCGCTCTCGGCATACGCACTGGTGCGCACGGTGGGGATGTACCGCGGGTCCGAGTCCCGAGCGCGGCGGCTGGCGCTGCCGGTGCTGACCGCCGCGACGTTGGGCTGGGCGGCGTGGCTGAGCTCGACCTTCCCGGCGTTCGTGCCCGGGATCGCGCCGCCGCTGGTCGCGCTGGCGGTCACGGCGGTCGTGGTGGCGGTCGTCGCCCGTCGGGTCGGGGGCGGCACCAGCCGGATTCCGGTATGGACGGCGGCGCTGTGCTGCTCGCTGATGCTGGCGGTCCCCGCGGTGTGGTCGCTGTCCGTCTTCGACTCGAAGTACGCGGGTAGTTCAGGCAACGCCAACGCGGGCGGCTACCGGTCCGGATTCCGCCTTCCGCGCATCACGGCCGCGAGCGCGCGCAGCGGCGTGCCCGCCGGATCCGCTGCCGCGGGCAGCGCCGTCGCCGGTGCCGCAGCGGTGGTGGCCCCACCGCAGCTCAACCCGTTCGACGCCCCGATGACGCTCGACCCGGCACAAGCCAGGCTTCTGACCTACCTGGACGAGCACCGTGACGGCGCCCGCTATCTGATGGCGACCGAGTCGTGGACGTCCGCGACGCCGTACATCCTCGCGGACAGCGCCCCGATCCTGCCGATGGGCGGATTCTCCGGAGACGCCGACTTCCCACGGCCACAACAGTTCACCGCGATGGTGCGGTCGGGCCAGGTGCGCTACGTGCTGCTCGCCGGTCGCGCCATGCACCGCAAGACTCCGGCAGTACGCAGCGCTACCCGCCAAATCGCAGCCACCACGGGCGTCCGCGTCGTCGCCGGCGCGGGCTTCGGAGCAACCACCGCGAACGCCACGCCGGCCGACCTCACCGAGATCGCCGACACGGTCACGCGTACCTGCGAACTAGTTCCGGCGACGGCGTACGGCGCAGTGGCGCAGGAGACCGCTCCGCTCTACCGCTGCGGCTGAGCCGCTGACGACGCTGAGCCTGATACGACGCTGAGCCTGATACGACGCCGCGGGCGGGCCGAGGCTCGCGCCCCGACTCGCCCGCGGCGTGTCTGTTGCTCTTGCTGCCATCAGGCGCCGAGGTGCGGCACCGGGTCGGCCGGGATGACGCCCAGCAGGCCCTTCTGGTAGTCCTCGAAGGCCTTGACGACCTCTTCCTTCGTGTTCATCACGAAGGGGCCGTAGGCGAAGACCGGCTCGCGGATCGGCTGCCCGCCGAGGAGCAGCACGTCGAGGTTCGGCGTGCGGCTGTCCGGACGGTCGGTGGCCGCGATGGTCACCGAGTCGCCGTCGCCGAAGACGGTGAGCTGGTGCGCGTCGAAGGGTCGCGCGTCGGCGCCGACGGAACCGCGGCCGGACAGCGCGTAGGCGAGCGCGTTGAACTGCGGGTTCCACGGCAGGGTCACCTGGGCGCCGGGGCTCAGCGTGGCGTGCACCATGGTGATCGGGGTGAAGGTCGATCCCGGGCCGCGGTGCCCGCCGACCTCGCCGGCGATCACGCGGAGCAGCGCGCCGCCGTCCGGCGTGGTCAGCAGCGCGGCTTGGGGGCCCTCGATGCTCTGGTAGTGCGGCGGGTTCCACTTGTTGGCCGCGGGCAGGTTCACCCACAGCTGGATGCCGTGGAACAGGCCGCCGGACATGACCAGCGACTCCGGCGGGGCCTCGATGTGCAGCAGGCCGCTGCCCGCGGTCATCCACTGCGTGGCGCCGTCGGTGATCACACCGCCGCCGCCGTGCGAGTCCTGGTGCACGAAGATGCCGTCGATCAGGTAGGTCACGGTCTCGAAGCCGCGGTGCGGGTGCCACGGGGTGCCCTTGGGCTCGCCCGGCGCATACTCGACCTCACCCATCTGGTCCATGTGGATGAACGGGTCCAGTGTCTGCTTGGACACTCCCGCGAACGCGCGGTAGACGGGGAAGCCCTCGCCCTCGAAGCCCTGCGGCGCGCTCGTGATCGAGCGGACTCGCCGCGGCACGGCGACCTGGGGGTCGGGCGCGGGAACGCGGGGCAGTTCCAGCAACGTGTCGGTGGTCACGGCGGGCATCTCGTCCTCCTCGGGATCGGATCCGAGCGCCGCTCGGCGCGTCGCTCGGATAGTTGAACATTAAACGATCGCTGCGCATTCCGCCAGCGCCGGCGGCGAGGACTCCGTCGGCGCGGACGGCGGGTCGAAGGTGCGGATGCCATCCAGCGTTCCGCCCGGGCGGACGCCGGGACAAGGGTCGTGCTGACGGGCAGAGGCGGGAAGGGGAGCCGCCGTCGCGCACGGACGGCGGCGAACGGCTCGGGCTGCTTCGAGACGGCGACACCACCATTCGATCGCGTTCGAAGCCGTATGGCACGTTGAACGCACCTCGGCCGAACGTCGAAGCCCGGCTCGATCACGCGAGGCGGGCGTAACCCCTCCGCCGAAGGCGTCCAGGTGCGGGATCGGGATTTCGCGGTCCGGCTCGCGGGCCGACAGCTCCCTGCCCTACGGTTCGAGGGCCAGCAGTTCTGCCTTCTTGAGGCGGCGGCCGCGCTCGTAGGCGGCGGCGAAGGCCTTGTCGCCGAGGGCGGCGAGCGCCGCGGCGCGGGTAGTGGCGTCGGAGTAGGACGCCTGGTTGTCCATGCCGATCACCGAGCACGCGCTTCCGAGCAGCTCGGCCGCCCGCACGTGGTCGCCCTCCAGACCGGCGAGCGCCGCGAGGCCGCGCACGATCTCGTCGAGGCCGGCCAGGAAACTCAGCAGCGGGCCGTTCCGCGCGAGCTCCACGGCCTGGCGCAGCAGGTCGCGGGCCACGTCGAACTCCCCGTCCAGACCTGCAAGGTAGGCCCGTCGGGTCAGGATCGAGGACCAAGCCAGTCCGGCACGTGCGCGGGGCGCCTTTCTCTCGACCAGGTCCGTCGCCTTGGCCAACTGGCGGCGCGCCTCCGCGTGCTCGCCGAGGCGAAGCGCGAGGGCCGCCAGTTCGGAGTGTCCGGCCGCGGCCTCGCTGTACTCGGCGACGCGCTCCGCAGTCGCCGCCGCCTGCGTCATCAACCTGCGGCCGGCTTCCACATCGCCTTGGAGTGCGCGCGCCTGGCCGACCTTGATCAGCATGGTCGAGCCGCTGTCGTCGCTCAGACCCTCGGACGCGTAGCCGTACGCCTCCTCGGCGCGCTGCGCCGCCTCCGCGAAGCGTCCGCGCGCGAGCGAGAACTCGGCCAGCATGACCAGCGTGAAGGTCAGGCCCAGTCGGTCGCCCTCGGCGGCGTACGCCGCGTATCCGGCGCTGAGCATCTCCTCGGCACTTTCGGGGAGCCCCTGATACAGCTCCAGCAACCCGAGGTACGCGAACCGCGCGGCACGCACCCACGGGTCCGGATGCTCGGCGAGGGCCGCCGCTTCCCGGCGCGCCACCGACAGATCCGCGCCACTCGAGGCGAGGATGCCCGCGATCGGCCGCGCCATCGCGAGCAGCGGATGACGGGCGCGCAGTGCGGAGGGCGGCGCGGTCTCGAACAAGTTCTCGGCGATGGCCTGGACCTCGCCCGGCCGCTCCTGGACGGCGGCGTTGATCCGGCGCGTGCCCATGACCAGCTGGTAAGCCTCCGTCAGCTCGTCCGGCGCGCGGTAGTCGAGGCGCACGAGCATCTCGCCGATCTCGGCCGCCCACTGCGCGGCGTCGCCCTCGTGGTTGCGCATCAGCCAGTACCAGGCCAGCGCCTGGAAGTAGCGGAGCGCCGACTCGGTGTCCTCGACCGCGACGACGTGCCGCAACGCCGCGCTGAGGTTCTCCCGCTCGAGGTTGAGGCGGGTGGCCCAGCGCATCTGTTCCCGGCCGCGCAGGTGGGGATCAGCGAGCTCGGCGAGGGCGAGGAAGTGTCGCGCGTGCGCGCGGCGGACGGTGTCGAGCTCGCCCGACTCCCCGAGACGTTCGGCGGCGTACGCCCGTACAGTCTCCAGCAGCCGGTAGCGCACGTCGCCCGCCTCGTCCTCCCGCGCGATGACGAGCGACTTGTCGACCAGCGACGCGACGACGTCGATGACCTCCTCGGACACGTCGGCGCACACGTACGCCGCGGCCTCGGGCGTGGCGCCGCCGGCGAACACGGAGAGCCGGGCCAGCGCGGCCCGCTCGGCCGGGCCGAGAAGCTCCCAGCTCCAGTCCACGATCGCGCGCAGCGTCTGGTGCCGCGGCAGCGCGGTGCGGCTGCCGCTGGACAGCAGCCGGAACCGGTCGTCGAGCCGGTCGGCGACCTGCTGGGCGGTGAGCGAGCGCAGCCGTGCGGCGGCGAGCTCGATGGCGAGCGGGATGCCGTCGAGCGAGCGGCAGATCCTGGTGACGGCGGCTACGTTGGCCGCGGTGACGAGGAATCCGGGGCGCACGGCGCGGGCGCGCTCGGCGAGCAACTGGACCGCGGCGTAGCCGAGCGCCGCGCCTGCGGCGGGCGACCCGTCGGTCAGCCGACCGGCCGCGGACTGGTGGGGTGCTGATTGCTGAGGGGCGGACTGCTGAGGGGCGGACTCGTGCACCGCGGAGTGCCGTGGTGCGGTCGGATCGGCCGCGAGCGCTGCCGCGTCCGCGCCCGCGTCCGCGCCAGCGGAATCGGGCCGACCGATGGCCGGGCGGCCGACGCCGGGCGGGAGCGACGATGCAGGGTCGCCGTCGGCGGAAGACTCCGGCGAACCGGAGGTGTGAAAGGCGCTGGGGGGCGCGTCGGGGTCCGGCGGCAGCGCCAGGGAGGTGACCGGGCAGAGCGTCTCGCCGGTCAACGCCAGCGGCTCGCGGCTGGTGGCGAGGACGCGGGCGTAGGGCGCCGCGGCGAGAATGCCATCGACGAGCTCGGCCACGTCGTCGATCACGTGCTCGCAGTTGTCCAGGATCAGCACGGGCGCCCGCCCGGCGAGCATCGCCCGCAGCCGCTCGGGCGGCGCCATCGGCTCGGTCCGTTCGATCGCGAGCGTGGCGAGCCAGGCCGAGTCGTCGCCGCCGAGCGCGGTGAGCACGGCCTGCGCGACGTCGGCGCCGTCGGCCACCGCGGCCAGGGGCACGAACCACACCCCGTCCGGCACCTGCTCGACCAGCCGCGCGCCGCTCTCCTGCGCCAGACGCGTCTTGCCCGCGCCGCCCGGACCGATCAGCGTGACCAGTCGGGCGTCGGCGAGCAGCGCGCCGACCTGTTCGAGCTCTGTTTCACGGCCGATGAAACTGGTGAGCTGCGCGGGCAGATTGCCCTGCTGGCGGCCCGCGGGCGCCCGTACGGCAGGCTGCTGATGCCCGTTCGGCCGCGGCCGGGGCGGCGGGACCGCATCGGAGCGTTCGACAGAGGGCTGCGATCCCGTGGCCGGCGCGCCGAACGTGACCGCGACCGTCGGCTTGGCCGCCGCGAAAGAGGGCAATTCCGGGTCCTGGCGCAGCATCGCCAGATGCAGCCTCGCCATCTCGGGCGACGGGTCGACGCCCAGGGTCTCCGCCAGCGTCTGGCGCAACTGTTCGTAGGCCGCGAGCGCCTCGGCGTGCCGGCCCAGCGCGTAGAGCACCTTCATGTACCTGCCGTGCAGGCCCTCGCGCAGCGGATACGCCGCCCTCAGCTGCTCCAGCTCCGGCAGCAGCACGCCGACGACGCTCGACGAGCAGGCCGCGAGCACCGCCTCAACCAGGTCCTCGATCGCCGCGACCCGCTGCTCCTCCAGGCCCGCGCGCGGCGCCTCGGCGAACGGCTCGCCCTCCACGTCGGCCAACGCGCCGCCGCGCCAGAGCCCGAGCGCCTCGCGCAGCCCGCGCACCGCCTCCGCGGCCCGGTCCGCCGCGAGGTGCGCGCGGGCCGCAGCCACGCCGCGTTCGAACCGGACCAGGTCCACCGCCTCGGCGGGCAGGTTCAGCCGGTAGCCGCCGCCGCCCGACTCGATCACCGCTCGGCCGAGCACCGCCCGCAGCCGGGAGACCAGGGCCTGCAGCGCGTTCGCGGCGGCCGCGGGCGGATCGTCCCGCCACAGGTCGCCGATGAGCCGGTCCGCGGACACCACCCAGCCGGGCTCGAGCGCGAGCCGGATCAGCAGCGCGCGCAGCCGCCGCCCCGGCACCTCGACCGGCCCGCGGATCTCACCGCTCACCTCGAGGGGGCCCAGGATCGCCACCCGCAGCGGGTCAGCCTCCTGCATCGGTCCTCTCTTCCTGTCGTCCCCGTCGCGCGGCCGGTCCGGACCGGCCGGTGCCGTTCGCCCCTCCGGCCATCCGCATCCTGCCTGCGCGTCCGGCCGGGCCGCCCGCCGGCACCCGCCGCCCGGCTAGGCCTGCGGCCCGGTGGCCACCGGCCGGTCCGGACGGTTCGACCACTGCGACCACGAGCCCGGATACAGCGCCGCCTCGATCCCCGCCACGGCCAGCGCGGCCACTTCGTGCGCCGCCGTCACGCCGGAGCCGCAGTACACGGCGACCACATCGGCGGAACCGGCCGCGGCATCCCCGCCGTCCGCTCCGTCGACGCCGAGCCCGGCGAAGCGGGCGCGCAGCTCCTCAGGCTCCTTGAAGCGGCCGTCCTCCCGCAGATT
>Ga0310811_10014017_pt1 | contig 10445 bp, 14 predicted proteins | sample YCmetagenome_FD_207642 | JGI IMG/M metagenome (GOLD analysis project Ga0310811, IMG submission 207642) | Soil microbial communities from experimental microcosm in Duke University, North Carolina, United States - YC | ecosystem: Engineered > Artificial ecosystem > Soil microcosm > Unclassified ... | reverse complement strand
ATCACCACTCCGCACTCACGATTGTCTACCTGTCGGATGTTCCGCCTTCATCAAAGTCTGGCGCACTGGCAAAGAGTGCTTGGAATACGCGCGGATGGACGGTCCAAGAATTCATCGCTCCCAAAGTCATTCTCTTTTATCAGAACAATTGGACTCTTTATCTTGATGATCGCACTCCAAACCACAAGGAGTCCACCGCGATCATGCAGGAGTTAAAGGACGCAACAGGTATAGATCGACCAGCCATTGCTGCCTTCCGCCCCAGTATGAATGACGCCCGAGAGAAACTCCATTGGGCGTCAACCCGCGTCACCACACGTCAGGAAGACATCGTATACTCGTTGTTTGGCATCTTTGGTATCCGCCTGCCTGTTGATTATGGCGAGAGGCAGGACAAGGCTCTCGGGCGGCTCCTGCAGGAGATCGTGGCTCGGTCAGGTGATATCACTGGTCTCGATTGGGTCGGAAGATCGTCAGAGTTCAATAGCTGTCTACCAGCCTCCATCACTTCATACGAAGCTCCACCATGCAAGCCACCACCCCCACTCGAAGATGAAATTCAGTCATCAGTTTTTTCACTGCGAAAGACGGTGGCTGCTGATCGCGCTTTGAACCTTTATACCCTGCTCCGCAATGCGAGTGCCCCTCGCTTCGCAGCACAGAGACTGCATCTGCCCTGCATTGCATTCAATGTCAGGGAAATAAGACGGATGCCGCGGCATACTAGTCCGGTCCTGCAAACACAATTTACGTATGCAGTGAAGGCAGACGGGCTTCGCGACTTGTTCATCACCACCAAAGAGACTCTGGTTCAGTTCTGGCCAGCAAGGCCCACTGAGCGAAAACTCGTCCTTGTCCGTCCCTGGGATCGGTCTCTCCTCGAGCTACCTGACTTTTCAGAATTGCCTGAATTCATGGAGCCCTCTGACTTTAGAAATGATATGGAGAGCGAGGATGATTATTGCACGCCACCCTCTTCCCCATCTGACGACCGGTGCAGTGATTATCCTGACGTAGAATCACGAGCCTTGCGATTGCTTGTTCGCCTGGGGCAGCCTTTCGGTGCATTTTTGCTAGCGCAGCAGCGCAGTGAAGAATACAAGAGGATCGCATCGGATCATGATATCATTGGACAGATCAACGACGTGCATTCTGTTGAAGACTTGATGGACATCAGGATCATAGAAATATTATAGTTGTATGTTTTTTCTTTCGAGGTGTATCGTTCTTTGAGCGATTTGCATTTGTCCTTCAGATGATACTCGTACAGTATACGTATTACATATACATGTGTATTGGACTCAAGTTTCGCCACTTCTTTACTTACCATTCCTTGCAACTTTTGTTCGCCCTCTAGAATTTCCAGCGGTGCGACTGCAACAAGTTGACAGTAATCTAACATTTGGCACCACCTTGGCTTCCAATGAGTAAATATCACAGTCCCTTTCATTCTTCGCTGTCCAAAAATTGTGCATTGGCATGAGGGCGTTGTAGATCAATAAATAACATGGATTACTACCATAATGATGGTGATCAGATCGGGTCCCAAAGAACATCTTCGACGAGTAGGACGCAGGATATGTATTCAGTCGTCGGGAACACGTCATGAGAGAAAATGCACTCACAGGTCGTCTACTTCCAGAACGGCTACTTGTCTCCCCAGCATCCACCCCCAGACCGTCCCTAGTCAAACTAGGTCAGCTTGGGGGCAGACCTTGGTAAGGATTATCAGGGGTCCGAGTCCTGCTTGCATATATATTCTAAAGTGCTGATTAGCGGTTTGGATAACGCCATCGACGAATCTGCGAAGGCCAGCTGCCTTGCTTGCAATTTGGGCAAGTTTTCAGCGACGTCATCTGAGTCTACCATACTCACCCGCGTTTCACTCAGAATTCAAGGAATGATGTAGTGCGCTTGTTGAGCAGAATGACCGTGTTCTTAGTGTATGCATTTCCTTCCTCAACTGTTTTGCTACTCATTGTTATACAGGTAGAGATCCCGGAGCAAGAGCAAGATGGCTATGATGCAGGACCCAATTTCTTCCAAGGCATGCATCAAGTGCGTGCACCAACGTATCGTTTTCCTTCATTTTACATTGTTCGTTACAGCATTCTCAAATTTCTCGACCACGACCTCAACAACGCCCTGGACGCCTCAAAAAGCTGAGGCTCGCCATGATGAAGAGTCCTCATCCTCCTCCACCTACCACCCGACCGCCAGTCGCCGCCGCTACCGCCTTCAAAACTAACCTACGACATCTATTCACCCGGCCGCCCATCACACAACGCCACCAATCATCGATGTTTCGTTCGCGAAGGGTAAAGAGGTGCGACCGGTCAATTTTTATAAATGTGTCTTGTGTGTCTGACGCGTAATGCTGCTGCGGATGCTCCTGGCAAAGACCCGGACATCGTATGTTATGAAGATGAGGATCTTGATACTACTCAATGGGATACCAATCCACAACAACAGCCAGTAGTAGTGCAGATGGACACCGGAGAACATGGGCGGGGCCAGTTGTATTGCTGCGGTTAGGGGAATTGGTGGATGTCCGCTGGTATTTCAGTTTTACAGCTGCGTCTGTTGTAACGATTCACCGTGATGTAAGGATCACTATGGAGGTGCAGGTAAGTAACATCAAGTGCATTATTGCCATTGGATGAAAGGGGATATATTCTGGAAGCTGCGGAGACATGAGTCGGACGCATGTACACAGTGCTGTGTCAAGAAACTGGTAGTATTCTCTTTGGAACGGAGGCGAACTACCTCGTGTCCTGGGCGTCTATGGGAATGAATTAGGTTAGCGTGGTGAAGCAGCATAAAAACGCACAATACACGCACTTCTGCAGCTTATAGACACACCTACAATCCGTCGACAGTACTCAACATCATCAACCTCCAGTAAAATGTCACAGCTCATTCCAAGCACCACACCCATTCGAACTTTTGAGGATCATGAGGATAATGTAACGGCAGTCGCAGTTTTCCCCAATAAGCGACGAATGGTTACGGGCTCGTGGGACAAGACACTTTGTCTGTGGGACTTGGAGACAGGCATTGTGTTGAAGAAGATGGAGGGGCATAGCAATATGGTGTTGGGATTGGCGGTATCACGAGATGGTCAAATAATGGCAAGTGGTGATTTAAAAGGAGAAATCATCGCCTGGCACGGAGAAACTGGCGAATCCCTCACCGAACCCATCAAAGGTCACTCCGACGCAATCTGCTCGGTTGATTTTTCTCCGGATGGTGCGGTGCTGGCTACTGGTTCACATGACTTTGCGACGAAGTTTTGGTGCACCAAAACGTGGCAGATGCAAGGAGAACCAATTCAGTGTGGTAGTTGGGTCTACTGCATTCGATATTCGCCTTCTGGTGAACTTCTTGCCATCGCAACACACAACAATATCCAAATTTATAATCCAGGCACAAGGGAACATGTCGCATCTTTTGGGAGTTGCAGCTTGTCACTCACATGGACGCCCGATGGCACACGCCTTCTTTCAGCAGGCGATCATACCATACGAGAGTGGGATCCATTGACCTGGCAGCAGATTGGTCGTCCCTGGGAAGGTCACACTAATGCTATTTGCGCCATTGCCATTCATTCCGCTGGTACTCTTGTTGCTTCTGCATCTAATGACAAGCATGTCCGTCTCTGGCGGATCTCAGATCAACGAACCATCGCCATCTTCGAGCACTCATACACGCTACATTCTGTCACTTTCTCTTTGGATGGCAGGCACATGCTTAGTGGAGGCCAAAATAAAAAGATCTCAGAGTGGGCAGTACCAAAGAACGCCAATTCAAAGGCGAGTTTCTATTTTTGTCTCATGTAGCACAATTAGAGCATCCTTTGCGCAGATCCTGGCCATCACAACAGCCCGCAATGCATGTGTAACTGGGGACCTGTCTACTGCTGAAGAGTTACTGACCCAAGAGATCCACACTGACCCCAACAACTATACTTCGTATGCCCATCGCTCATTCATCATGTCCCGAAAACACGCCTGGGACCTTGCCCTCGAAGACGCAATCAAAGTGAGTTATACCGACCCATCATGGCCATCTTATTCAGTCATTGCTTTCATTTGTGACATAGTCCATCAGCATTCAGTCCTCACTGACAGGCTATATCTCCAAGGGCATCGCCCTCTGCGGAAAAGGCCACGTCAGGGAGGCAAGGATAGCGTTCGATGTCGCATCCATGTTCACCGACCAAGATTCAAAAACAACCCATTTTCTTATCTTGATCAAGGTATCTTTAATCTGTCTCGCATATTCTCTGTTTCATTGCGTGTTTCAGACCATTGCCCTCTTCAGCGCAGAGCAACATGAGGAAGCAATGCTGCTCATCAAAGAGCTAGCTGCCGCTTGTCCGAATACCGATATTCTAGGGCGTCGTGTCGTGGAAGTAAGTGTCATGCAGCCACGCTTGGTTATCGACGCTGATCCTTGCAACTCGCACGTTAGACATATCTACGCGTTCAGCTTGGAATCAATGCCCTGGACGGCGCACGTTACGACGAAGCTACTGACCACTTCACTACCGCTGTCAACTCGGGCGCTTTTTCATCGAAATACATTCATTTGATATACGAGGACTTGACCGTGGTGTGTACGATGCATACATGATGTTTTTTATAAACTGAATGTTTTGTCCAGCTTTTCGGCTGGGATCTCGAGTCCTTGTGTCTCACTACACACCAGAAACGGTGCCAGGCATTCCTTTCGGCAGGTAAACCCGATGAAGCCCTCGAAGCATATAAATACATGATGGACGCCCTCGACGAATCTGCCAAGACCACCTGTGTCGATTGGTCTAACGGCAAGTTCTTGCTCGCGTCACCCGAGGCTATCATACTCATCCCTATTTCACTCAGAATTTAAGGAACGATATAGAGCACTCACTGAGCAGAATGACCGTATTCTTGGCGTATGCATTGCCTTCCTCAACTCTTTCGCTACTGACCATTATGCAGGCAGAGATTGCGGGGCAAGAACAAGATGGCTATGATACAGAACCCAATTTCTTCGACGGAATGCATCAAGTGCGTGCAACAGCGGATCCTTCTTCCTTTCTTCCTTACATTGTTCCTTACAGCATTCTCAAATTTCCCGACCACGACCTCAACAACGCCATGGGCGTCTCAAAAGACTCGGGCTCGCTATGACGAGAATCCCCCATCCAGCTCCCCCACCAGCTCCTACACCTGCATCACCTACCACTCCATCACCACCTACCACCCCGCCGCCAGTTACTGCTGCTACCACCTTCGGAACTCAGCTACGACACCTATTCACCCGGCCGCCCCATCACGCAACGCCGCTCGTTGTCGATGTTCCATTTGCAAAGGCTAAAGAGGTGCGTTCGGTCGTTTTTTATCACCGTGTTTTTGGGCGTCCAATGCACAATCTACAGCGTAATGCTGCTGCGGATGCTCCTGGCAAAGACCCGAACATTGTGCCTTATGAAGAAGGTGAAGATCTGGATGCTACTCAACCGGACCCCAATCCACAACAGCAGCCACAGCCACAGCAGCAGTCACCACCGGCGGTAACGGTGCAGGTAGACACAGGGGAACATGGAGGCGGCCGGTCATGTTGCTGCTGCTGGAGGAATTAGTAACAAGTACATGTTTTATCGATACCCATGCCCATTCATCCGAAGTGTTGTCCATAACGGTTACCACATCGATTACCGGAGACGACGACAGGACGATCTAGCGCGGATGGCGAATGAGTACTGAGTGCTGGGTACTGATATAGGTTCCTAAAACAAGATGAAAAAAATAAATAAATTTACATGGATGGAAATGTCTGGAAATAAATATGCGACAAGCATTGAGAGTGCTTGTGCGTGATGTGATCACCTCCAATATGTCATCGGGACTCGGGAACAGTTTGGGAGACTGCACGGGAGAATCGGTTTGCTGCTGAAAGTACGTCGAGTTGACGGGTGACCCAGGTGCACCGGTTGGATAAAGCAGTATCGTAGGCGTCAGCTCAAATACAAATACGTGCTGGACCACTGAGCGAGGACGCCCAAGCGCTTAGCGCCCAGTGTTGAATGGGCTCCAGCGCAACCATGACACAGTGAATCCCGATTCAGTCGATGAAGGGGTACAGGTGCTACAACTGTTCCAAAATCAGCGTATCTCATTTCTAGGAACTATCTGTGCGAGCAGACCTGTCGATATCTGCGGGCCTGATTTCGATGAAGCGGGAGTCAAAGAGATGTCACAGTGGATTGCTAAGCACTCGGCCGTGCAACTTGGAAGACTCATGGCCCTATTGGCGCTCAAACTTGGTTGCAGGGGTGAAAACAATCTAGCAGTGCAAGGAAGGTATGGTGAATATGGGAGCAACGAACTGCAGCTACGCAAGCAGAAGATGGTGATGGACTTTATTGAGGGCATGGTAGTCGAAGGTGCAGTAAATTTTGACGTGAATCAGTGATGGTCGTAAAATTGTGAGAGCGTTAGATGACTCGGAGAACTTCTGTCCAGGAACACAAACACACCTAGCCTCCCATCGCCCAAGCTGCTCTCCACGGTTTTCAGTTCTTTATGACTGATCCCTCTAAGGTACACTGCCTATCTCCGTGCATACGCAAATCCTGGGTCAGGCGCAATCCCACCCGCACGGGAGCCTGGGAAGACGCCCAAGGAGTTCGCAAAGAAGTAAGTAATTATACAAAGTCGGCTACATTATTCTGCCCCATTTCTGGAGCCGCGGCTGGGCGATTTACAAGCGCCGTTGTTTTGGATCTTGGACCGAAGACCATTGAGGGCTTGCACAAAGCTGTTGCGCAGCAAGAAGAGGGAGCAGACAGTATGGATGTGATGGAGGAGCCGAAAGCGGAGGTCGAGGGAGAAGCACCGAATGTACACACTACTTGATTGGGAATGTATGATGTTATGACATGCGAGGTGTGTACGTAGCAGCCTGCGCAGCTACTGTACAAGTACTTTGGCGTCAAGGACACCGATCTGAAGGTGCCTGTCAATACCTCTGGGCCTGAGTTCACAGGCACGGCGTCAGCAGATAAATTCGTTGGTGCGAGTGCGGGAGCGACGCAAGTGAAAAGTGGCTCCTGCAGTAGCAAGTACGATGTTGTAAATATTGTCTTAAGGGAAGATGACGAGCAAGGTGAACGTGTGAACGTCCCGGGATGGAAAATTTCAAGACAATTTTGCGGGAGAGCGACGAGGAAAAGAATCATGGATGATATCGATGAGGTGGACGAGTCCCCTGCCATCTCTACACCAGCTGGTCCGACCTAAACCAGGTCCGGATGTCAAGCCACCACCAGCGAATGGTATCGTGGAAGATGTTGACCTGGCTACATTTAAATCTACCTTCATATCCAAACCGAAAGACAAGAAGAAGGAAATGAAAAAATAAGAAACAGAAGAGATCTAAGGGTGGCGCACTTGTTTCTTTTGATGTTGACGTGGATGGCGGAGAGTCATTGTTGCTCACTGTTGCACATCAAAAACACCAAGATCAGGATATCGAGGGACCTAGGAAGAAGAAACAGAAAGATCAACAAGGAGGTGGAGATGAGGATATGATATCGTGAAGGTCCTGCCTATCATTGAAGTGCCCCTTGATGAGGGCGGTCAGGTTAGTGAACAGGAAAGCGGACCTGCTCGTGCTCGTAAGAGGGCAACTGATTTCATGTAGTGCTTATACGGGATCAAATTCAAAAGTTGACATTAATTTAGTATTCTTGCTGGAACGGAGGCGAACTACCTCGTGTCCTGGGCGTCTATGGAAATGAATTAGGTTAGCGTGGTGAAGCAGCATAAAAACGCACAATACACGCACCTCTGCAGCTTATAGACACACCTACAATCCGTCGACAGTACTCAACACCATCAACGTCCAGTAAAATGTCACAGCTCATTACAAGCACCACACCCATTCGAACTTTTGAGGATCATAAAGATACCGTACAGGCAGTCGCAGTTTTCCCCAATAAGCGACGAATGGTTACGGGCTCGGAGGACAAGACACTTCGTCTGTGGGACTTGGAGACAGGCGTTGTGTTGAAGAAGATGGAGGGGCATAGCAGTGGAGTATCGGGGTTGGTGGTATCACGAGATGGTCAAATAATAGCAAGCAGCGATTTCGAAGGAGAAATCATCGGATGGCGCGGAGAAACAGGCGAATCCCTCACCCAACCCATCAAAGCCCACTCCAATCAAATCTGGTCGGTTGATTTTTCTCCAGATGGTGCGGTGCTGGCTACTGGTTCATTTGGCGCGGTGAAGTTTTGGTGTACCAAAACGTGGCAGATGCAAGGAGAACCAATCAAGTCTGGTACTTATGTCAACTGCATTCGATATTCGCCTTCTGGTGAACTTCTTGCCATCGGAACAACCAAGAATATCCAAATTTATAATCCAGGCACAAGGGAACATGTCGCATCTTTTGGGAGTTGCAGCTTCTCACTCGCGTGGACGCCCGATGGTACACGCCTTCTTTCAGGTGGCCATAATGAAGATCCTACCATACAAGAGTGGGATTCCTTGACCTGGCAGCAGGTCGGTCCCTGGAAAGGTCATACTGGCCATGTCACTGCCATTGCCATTCATCCCGCTGGTACTCTTGTCGCTTCTGCATCTTATGACATGCATGTCCATCTCTGGCGGCTCTCAGATCGACAAACCGTTGCCATCTTCAAGCACTCATCCCCACTACGATCTGTCACTTTCTCTTCAGACAGCAAGCACATCCTCAGCGGAGGCCATGATAATAAGATCTCAGAGTGGGCAGTACCAAAGAATGCCAATTCAAAGGCGAGTTTCTATTTTTGTCTCATGTACTACAATTAGACCATCCTTTGTGCAGATCCTGGCCATCAAAACAGCCCGTGATGCATGTCTAACTGGGGACCTGTCTACTGCTGAAGAGTTACTGACCCAAGAGATCCACACCGACCCCAACGACTATACTTCGTATGCTCATCGCTCATTCATTATGTCCCGACAGCACGCCTGGGACCTTGCCCTTGAAGACGCAATCAAAGTGAGTTATACCGACCCATCATGGCCATCTTATTCAGTCATTGCTTTCATTTGTGACATAGTCTATCAGCATTCAGTCCTCGTTGACGGGCTACATCTCCAAGGGAATTGCCTTGTGTGGACAAGGTCACATCCGGGAGGCAAGGATAGCGTTTGACGTCGCATCCATGTTCACCGACCAAGATCCGAAAACCAACCATTTTCTTATCTTGATCAAGGTATTTTTAATCTGTCTCACATATTCTCTGTTTCATTGCGTGTTTCAGGCCATTGCCCTCTTCAGCGCAGAGCAACACGAGGAAGCAATGCTGCTCATCAAAGAGCTGGCTGCCGCTTGTCCGAATACTGATCTTCTCGGGTGTCATATTGTGGACGTAAGTGTCATGCGGCTACGCTCGGTCTCCAACGCTGATCTTTGCGACTCACACCTTAGACATATCTGCGCGTTCAGCTCGGAATCACTGCCTTGGATGGCACACGTCACGATGAAGCTGCCGACCACTTCTCTGTCGCTGTCAACTCGGGCGCTTTTTCATCGAAATACATTCATTTGATATACGAGGACTTGACCGTGGTGCGTATGATGCATGCATGATGCTTTTTATAACTGAATGTTTTGTTCAGCTTTTTGGCTGGGATCTGGAGTCCTTGTGTCTCACTACACACCAGAAACGGTGCCAAGCATTCCTTTCAGCAGGTAAACCGGATGAAGCCCTCGAAGCACATAAATACATGATGGACACCCTCGACGAATTTGCGAAGACCACCTGCGTTGATTGGTCCAACGGCAAGTTCTCGCTTGCGTCGCCCGAGGCTATCATACTCATCCCTATTTCACTCAGAAATCAAGGAACGATGTAGGGCACTCGCTGAGCAGAATGACCGTATTCTTGGCGTATGCATTGCCTTCCTCAACTCTTTCGCTACTGACCGTTATGCAGGCAGAGATTCCGGGGCAAGAACAAGATGGCTATGATACAGAACCCAATTTCTTTTACGGAATGCATCAAGTGCGTGTAACAGCATATCTTATTCCGTTCTTTCTTACATCGTTCATTACAGCATTCTCAAATTACCCGACCACGACCTCAACAGCGCCATGGGCGTCTCAAAAGACTCAGGCTCGCTATGACGAGAATCCCCCGTCCAGCTCCCCAACCAGCTCCCCAACCAGCTCCTACACCTATATTGCCTACCACCCCATCACCAACCGCCGCTCCTACCGCTATCACAGCTCGGCTTGGAAACCTATTCCACCGGAGGTCTGATCGTGCAGGACCACCCGTCGTCGATGTTGCTTATGCGCAGGGTCGGCTGGTACGATGTGTTGATTTTTTACTGTGTCTTGGGTGTCTGATTCGTAAATTTATAGCGTAATGCTGCAGCGGGAGCTCCAGGGAGTGAGCACTC
>Ga0310811_10014015_pt1 | contig 10447 bp, 7 predicted proteins | sample YCmetagenome_FD_207642 | JGI IMG/M metagenome (GOLD analysis project Ga0310811, IMG submission 207642) | Soil microbial communities from experimental microcosm in Duke University, North Carolina, United States - YC | ecosystem: Engineered > Artificial ecosystem > Soil microcosm > Unclassified ... | reverse complement strand
CGCTTGATCAGGGAGATCATCTCGGGCTGGGCATGGCCCTGGTCCTTGAGCCGGCCGACCCGCAGGCAGGCCTGCAGGCCGAGCGCGATCTCGGTCTGCATGTCGGCGAGCTTCTTCTGGATCAACTGGTTGGCGGCGAGCGGCCGGCCGAACTGCTTGCGCTCGAGTGTGTAGTTGCGCGCCTGCTTCCAGCAGAACTCGGCCGCGCCCATGGCGCCCCAGGCGATGCCGTAGCGCGCGTTGTTGAGGCAGCCGAACGGTCCGCCCAGGCCGGCGGCGTTGGGCATCAGGTTCTCGACCGGGACGAACACCTCGTCGAGCATGATGGCGCCGGTGACCGACGCACGGAGGCTGAACTTGCCCTCGATCTTGGGCGTCTCGAGGCCCTTCCAGCCGCGTTCGAGGATGAAGCCGCGGATCGCGCCGCCGTCGAGCTTGGCCCACACCACCAGCACGTCGGCGATCGGCGAGTTGGTGATCCACATCTTCGAGCCCGAGAGCTTGAAGCCGCCGGGCACGGTGACGGCGCGCGTCTTCATGCCGCCCGGATCGGAACCATGATCCGGCTCGGTGAGGCCGAAGCAGCCAACCCACTCGCCGGTGGCGAGCTTGGGCAGGTACTTCATGCGCTGTTCCTCGGTGCCGTAGGCATAGATCGGATGCATGACCAGGGAGGACTGCACGCTCATCGCCGAGCGATAGCCCGAATCGACGCGCTCGACCTCGCGCGCCACCAGCCCGTAGCTCGTGTAGTTGGCGCCGGCGCAGCCGTACTTCTCGGGCAGGGTCGAGCCGAGCAGGCCCAAGGCCCCCATCTCGTTCATGATCTCGCGGTGGAACTTCTCGTGGCGATTGGCCTCGAGGACGCGCGTCATCAGCTTTTCCTGGCAGTAGTCGCGCGCGGCGTCGCGGATCGCGATCTCGTCCTCGGTGAGCTGGTCGTCGAGGAAGAACGGGTCCTCCCAGTCGAACGGCTTGGCGTCGGCGCTGATGCCCTTGGCGGCGCTCTTGATCGGGGTGGCGGCGAGGGACATGGGTTCTCCTGGCTGTCTCCGCCGCGTCTTAACAGGGACAGGGGCAGGCGCAAAGCCTGACGTACCGCACCTCCTGGCCGCACCTCCTGGCGGCCAGGCGGCGGGGGCCTGCCGGTACCCCCGCCGCCAAATCGCCGTGTCAACTCATACGGCGGCCGTATGGATGCCCATCAGCGGAAGGAGCAGGTGGGGATCGGTCGTGACGGCGTCGTGGGCAAAGGCGTCCGTCATCTGGTTGGCGGCGGCAACGCTTGCCGCGGTGCCGTCGACATGCGCCATCACCTGCGTTGCCCACGCGCTGTCGGTCAGGCCCTTGTCGAGCGCAAAGTGCGCGCCCACCGCCTCCTTGTTGGCCAGGTATTGTGCGTCGGCGGCACTGACCGTCGCCGCCTTCGCTCCATTGATGATCGCCAGCACGAACAGGTCGCGGGCAACGTTGGCACTGTCGAGATCCTTCACCCAGTAGGCGAGGCCCGCCTGGTCCGGAGCCCGGCCCAGCACGTTGTGGTAGACGTTGGTGACGAAGGCTTCCGTCGTGCCCGCCGGATAATCCGCAGCGGTCTCGGGCTGGATGAAGAAGCTCTTGGAGATCTCGGCCAGCGACATGCCGTCGACCGCCCGGCTTGCCCAGTAGGCGAGGCCGAGCGCATCCGGCGCCCGATTGAAGTAGCCGACATAGAGCTCGATGAGGTCGCCGAACTGCTGCTGCGGAAGCTTCGCGGCATCGGTCAGCAGCGAGGCGTCGAGCGAGCTTCCCTGGAACTCGAGGTGCTGAACATTGGTCAGCGTGTCGGTGCCGTCGTGACCGGAACGATCCTCGACGGTGATCACGTCGCCGCTGGTGGTGACGGTATACTGGTCGGCGGCTTGCGAGAACGCGACGATCGGGTGGCCGCCGTTGCCATCGATCGTGTCGTCGGTGGGGGCGCCCGCGGGAGCCGCCGCGACGCCTGGCACCGAGGTCGTGGGCCGGCCATAGGTGGTGCCGATCAGCGCGGCAAGCGCATCGTAGGCACCGATGTCATGGGCCGCGATGCTGCCATCGAGCGGGCTGATCGTGATCTTGCCGGCGTTGAACGCGTTGCCTTCCGAATGGGGATCCGCTGTCGCAACCGGCGCACCATACGAGTAATGGGCGAAGTTGCTGTTGCCCAGGACGCTGAGATTGGCGTCGGTGGCGGCGTCGATGCTGGTGAAAGCATAGTTGCCCGCGGTCGCACCGACCGGGACATTGATGCTGAGGCCGATCCCGGCCGGCAGCAGCGACGCCGAATCGCCCTGCGTCAATTGCAGGTTCTCGATCAGGGTGGTGAGGAACTGGGCGCTGGTCGCCAGGCTGGCGGCTGATCCGCTCGACGAGGTGAGCGCGATGGCGGGGACCTTGTAGTTGAACAGCGCGGTTATGGCGCCGCCCAGCGTTGCGGAATGGTTGGCATTCTCGATGCCGACGGCGTCGCCCTGGTCGGCGCCGAGCACGATCAGGTCGGGCTTCACGCCGCTGAACAATCCCTGGGGATCGAGGGCAAGGGAGACCAGGCTCGATGGCGTGCCGTTGTTGGCGGAGTAGTTGTGCGCGTCGAACTGGGTCACGGTGATGGGGTTGAGGAACAGGGCCGAGCCCGTGCCGCTCTGATCGGTCGCCGGGGCGAGCACGGTGACGTTGTAGCCTGCGGCCAGCAGCTTATCGCGCGTCGCGACGATCCCTGGCGAGCCGTAGCCATCCTCGTTGAGCAGCAGGATGTTCAGCGCATGCGGCGCGATCGGTGTCGGCGCCATCGTCGAGCCAAGCCGCACGGCGAGGTCGTCGCGGGCAACCGCGGTCGCGCCCCAATTGCCATCCATCGGCGAGAGGGTGATGTGGTTGGTCAGGAACTGCGAACCTTCCGAGGTCGGGCTACCCGACGGCGAATTGTTCGGTATGAAGCCCTCGGCCCAGGTATTGGGTGTCCCGTTGGGCGCGTAGGGGAACGCCGAGCTCGATTCGGCCGTGATGGTCGTGACGGCGACTCCAGCCAGAGTGGGATTGCCGGGGACGTTGATCGTGAGGCCTTCGCCGGTGGGCAGCAGGGGCTGGCCGGGGACCTGGGCGGCCTGAAGCTTGTGCAGGAAATCCACCATGAACTTCCCGGCATTGGCAAAGGCGGCGTCGAAGCTGCCGTTGAAGGAGCCGGCTGAAACCGCGATCGACGGTATGCCTTCGAAGAGGCCCTCGAGCGCACCGTTCACGGTGCCTGAGATGTTTTCACTCTCGCCGATATTCTCGCCGCGGTTGGTTCCGGAGATCAGCAGGTCAGGCGCATGGCCCGCGAACAGATCGTCGAGCCCGGTCAGCGCTGCCGTCGCGGGCTTGCCGTCGACGAAGAAATTGCCAGGAGAGAACTCGGTGATGTCGATCGGGTTGAGAAGAGCCGACGTGCCGCCCAGCGAGCTGCCCTGTGCGCTCTGATTGACCGCGGGCGCCACGATGTGGACGTTGAAGCCCGCGGCGACGAGCGCGGTATAGAGCGTTTGGATCCCGGGTGCGTTGAAGCCGTCGTCGTTCGTGAGAAGAATATTCAGAGGAGCCGGCGCCATGTGTGGCCTCCGTGTTGTGGAGGAAAGGGGCGCCCGTGCCTGCTATGCACTAGTCCGATCGTTGACCGGACGAAGCAGCGAGCGCGCCGGCGACACTCACGGCTCCTTGTTTCATCGGCATGATTGCGACGTTACAAACGTCTTGTGTCACCGAACGGTGATAGAGAGAGTGCTCGCTTTCACTCGTACTGCGACGATGGGCAACCTGTGCTCCTCGCCCCTAGCGGCCAGGGCATTCGCATAAGAGCGCGGCTTTCATTCTCCTCCCCAGCGAAGCTGGGGAGGAGAATGAGAGGGTAGAGGAGCAGGAAAGGAATCCGGCTACAGCACCGCGTGAGTGCGTCCCGTCAGGGTGCGGGAGATCTGGAGGCTGAGGCGGCCGAAGGCTTCCGAGGCGCGCAGCTCCATGGTGCGCGGGCGGGGCAGGTCGACCGTCACGTTGGCCGCGATGCGGCCGGGGCGGGGTGTCATGACCACCACGCGATCGGACAGGAACACCGCCTCGGCGATTGAATGGGTCACGAACAGCACGGTCTTGCGCGCCTCGCGCGCGAGATCGCGCTCGCCCCAGATGCGCAGCAGCTCGAGCCCCATGTCATCGCGGGTCATCGCATCGAGGGCGCCGAACGGCTCGTCCATCAGCAGCAGGGGCGGGTCGAGCAGCAGGGCGCGGCAGAGCGCGGCGCGCTGCTGCATGCCGCCCGACAATTCGCGCGGCAGCTTGGAGGCGAACCCGTCGAGGCCGGCCATGGCGAGCAGCTGGTGCGCCCGGTCGTGCAGGCTGCGGACGTCCTTGCCCGCGAGCTCGGCGGGCAGCAGCACGTTCTGGAGGATGGTCCGCCAGCGCAGCAGGTTGGGCGCCTGGAAGACCATGCCGACGTCAGGGATCGGGTCGCGCACCGCCCGGCCCGCCACCATGACGGTGCCGAGGCTCGCCGGCCGCAGGCCGGCAACGATGCGCAGCAGGGTGGATTTGCCGCAACCGCTCGGGCCCACCAGGGACACGAACTCGCCGCTGCCGACCGTCAGCGAGATGCCGGCGAGGGCCTCGACCGGGCCGCTCGCCGTCGCATAGGTCATGTCGACCCGGTCGAGGCCGATCAGGGACTTGTCCACGCTGGTCAGGATCTGGCTGTCAGGATGTACGTATCGAAATCTACTTGGGCATCTCGACCTTGGTGAAGAAATCGGTCGAGTACACGTCAGCGCACTCGACCTTCTTCGGCAGGCCCATGTAGGTGTTCACCAGGTCGACCGATTCGCACATCTTCGCCTTGTCGATCCAGCCGATGCCGTTCTTGGCATAGCGGTCGGTCTTCATCAGGCCGAGGCCGATCATCATGTTGGGTGTCATCACCTCGACGTCGACCTCGGGGACGCGCTTCTTGAAGATCTCCATCGCCGCCTTGGGATCGGCCATGACGTCGCGCCAGCCCATGTAGGAGGCTTCGAGGAACGCCTTGAGGACGGCCGGGCGCTCCTTCATCGTCTTGGCGCTCGCCATGATCGACATCGAGTACATGTCGAAGCCGAAATCGGCCCACGGCATCATCACGACATTGCCCTTGCCGGCAGCCTTCTCGTAGAGCGGCAGGCCGGTCGAGTAGTCGCCGACGCCGTCCATGCGCTTCTCCGCCACCGCGGCGATCTTGGCGGCGGGTTCGATGTTGACCCAGGTGACCTTCGAGGCATCGATGCCGTTCACCTTGGCGAAGGCCGGGAACATCTGGCGCTGGCTGTCGCCCGGAGGCGCGCCGAGGCTCTTGCCTTCGAGGTCCTTGGGCTTGGCGAGCGGGCTGCTCTTGAGGCTGAAGATGTTGAGCGGCGTCTTGTCGAACACCATGCCCACGGTCTTGATGGTCGTGCCGCGGCCGACCGAGGCGATCACCACGGCCGCATCGGCGAGGCCGGCATCGGCCCGGCCGGTGTCGACCTTGGCGATCGAATCGCCCGAGCCCTTGGAATTCTCCAGGGTGACGTCGAGCCCCTTGGCCTTGTAGTAGCCCTTGTCGAGCGCCACCCAGTAGGCGGCATGGTCGCCGACGGCGAACCAGTTCAGGGCGAAGGTGAATTTCTCCTGCGCCGCCGCGCCGCCGGCGGCTGCCAGCAGCGCGGCCAGCGATAGTGATGCGATGCGTATCATTTCGTGCTCCCTTTGCCGCTCCCCGATTCGACTACTCGGCGCCCTCGGCCCACGGCGCCCACAGGCGGGCAGCCAGGACGACGGCGCCGTACAGCAGCAACCCCACGACCGAGATCCAGATCAGCGCGGCAAACGCCACCGAAGTGTTCATGCTGCTCTGGGTCGTGACGATGACATAGCCCAGCCCGCGCTGTGAGGCGACGAACTCGCCGACGATGGCGCCGACCACGGCTGCTGTCGCCGTGATCTTCAGCGCGCTCAGGATGTAGGGCAGGGCATTGGGCAGGCGGATCTTGAGGAAGATCTTCCATTTCGGCGCATTGAACACACGGCCGAGATCGAGCATGTCGGGCTCGACCTGGGTCAAGCCGACCGCGGTATTGATGACCACGGGGAAGAAGCCGATCAGCGCGCCCATCAGCATGTTCGGGAAGATGCCGTAGCCCATCCAGATCAGGAACAACGGCGCCACGGCGACCTTGGGCAGGGTGTTGACGAACACCAGGAACGGCACCAGCGCGTTGGCCATCAGCGGCGACCAGGCGATGGCGACGCCGAGCGCGATACCGGCCACGGCCGCCAGCACAAAGGCGCCGATGATCTCGAGTGTCGTGATCCAGAGATGCTGCTCCCAGTTGGTGTCGCCGAACCACAACGCGTTCCAGACGGCGAGCGGCGAGGGCAGCAGATATTCGCGGATGCCGCCAAAGCTCACCGCGATCTGCCAGCTCGCCAGCAGGATCGCGAACAGCGCGATCGTCGGCCAATATTGGCCGCTTCCCAACGAGAATTTCGTCATACGCGTGGAGAGACGGCGCTGTTCAGTGCTTTCATGTCGCTGGTATCATGCCCCAGCATGCACCGCGACTGAAAGCGGATTTGCTCGTCAACGTGAGGATCGGTGAAGCTTTCTCTTTGCAACGAGGTGATTCGCGATCTGCCGTTCGAGCGTCAATGCGCCCTGGCCGCCGGGCTCGGCTATCGCGGGCTCGAGCTCGCGCCCTTCACCTTCGGCGACGATTCCTGGCGGATGCCACAAGCCAGGCGCGCCGAAATCCGCCGGTGCTGTGCTGACGCCGGCCTCGAGGTGAGCGGCCTGCACTGGCTGCTCGCCGCGCCGGCCGGACTTTCGATCACCGCCGCGGACCGCACGGTCTGGCAGAAGAGCGTCGACGTGTTGTGCGCGTCGGTCGATCTCTGCGTCGAGCTGGGCGGAACCTACCTGGTGCATGGCTCGCCGGCGCAGCGCCGCGTGTCGAACGCCGACGACCGGTCGCGCGCCGAGGAGGCGTGGCTGATGGCGGCGGAGCAGGCCGCGTCGGCGCGCATTGCCTACTGCATCGAGCCGCTGGCGGCGCCGGACTGCAACTTCGTCAACACCCTGGCCGAGGCCGCCGAGATCGTGCGCCGGCTCGCCAATCCGGCGCTGCGCACCATGGTCGACACGCTGGCCGCCGGGCTGATGGAACCCGAACCGGTGGCCGACACAATCCGGCGCTGGATGCCGAGCGGCCTGCTGGCACACGTCCAGTTCAACGACCGCAACCGGCGCGGGCCGGGCCAGGGCGAGGACCGCTTTGCGCCGATCGTCCGGGCGCTGCGTGAGACCGGCTATGGCGGCTGGGTCGCGATGGAACCATTCGTCTATGAGCCCGATGGACCGACATGCGCCGCGCGCATGATCGGTTACGTCACCGGGCTGTTGGAGCAGGACGCATGAAGGTGAAGCTGGAGGAGGTGGAGCGTTACGAGCGGCATGTGACGATGCGGCTGGCGTTCCGCTTCGGCGTGATCACGGTCACCGATGCCACCCAGGCCGTGATCAAGGTGCGCATCGCGCTGTCCGACGGCAGGACAAGCGAAGGAGTCGCCGCCGAGGCGCTGGCGGCAAAGTGGTTCGAGAAGAGCCCTGACTTCACTGACGACCAGAACCTCGAGCAGCTCCGCCAGGCGCTTGGCCTCGCCATCGAGCTCTACCGCGCCCAGGGCTTCGAGACGCCGTTCGGCCTCTATGCCGGCAGCTACGCCGACCAGCAGCGGCGCGGCGCCGAGCTTGGTCTCAATCCGCTGGTCGCCGGTTACGGACCGGCGTTGCTCGATCGTGCCATTCTCGATGCGGCAGGGCGGGCCATCGGTCAGTCGTTCGCCACGCTGATCAGGACCAACGTGCCGGGAATCCGCGCCACCTCGCTGACACCGGACATCGACGACGCGGCCCTTGCCGGGTTCCTGGCTGGGCTTGCGCCGCAGCCAGGCATCGACGTTCGCCATACGGTGGGGCTGGTCGATCCGTTGACGGCGACGGATCGTCCGGCGTCCGAGCGCGTCAATGACGGCCTGCCGGAAACCCTCGAGGAGGTCGTCTCGTATTATGGCGGCCGCTACTACAAGCTGAAAGTGGGCGGTGATATCGCGGCCGATCTCGAGCGGCTCGGGCGCATCGCCGCGGTTCTCGATGCCGGCGCCGGCGACTATCGCACCACGCTCGACGGCAACGAGCAGTACGACGACGTCGACGGCATCGTCGAGCTGTGGCGCCGGGTCGAGGAGACGCCGGCCCTGGCCCGGCTCGCCCGATCGACCTTGTTCATCGAGCAGCCGATCAAGCGGGCGGTGGCGCTGTCGCGTTCGGTCGAGCCGCTGGCCCGGCATCGCGCGGTGATCATCGACGAATCGGACGGCGAGTTGTCGTCCTTTCCGCAGGCCCTGAAGCTCGGCTATGCCGGCGTCTCAAGCAAGAACTGCAAGGGTTTCTACAAGTCGATCCTCAATGCCGCGCGGGTCTCGCGGCTCGGCCCCGGACACTTCATGTCGGCCGAGGATCTGACGACATGGCCCGGCGTCAGCGTGCAGCAGGATCTGGCGCTGGTGTCGCTGCTCGGCCTGACCCATGTCGAGCGCAACGCCCATCATTTCATCGACGGCATGAGCTTTGCACCCGAGGCCGAGCAGCGTGCCTTCGTGGCCGCACATCCCGATCTCTACGACAAGCAGCCGGGCAAACCGGCCCGCCTCAAGGCGGTCGGCGGCCGCCTGGCATTGGGTTCCCTCGACGTGCCAGGCTTCGCCGTCGGCGCCGACATGGACTTCACCTCGATGATGCCGATGGCCGGGAGGCCATCCCATAGGCACTAGCTTTGGTCGAAGGCCAACAAATCCTCATCCTGAGGAGGCTGCGGAGCGGCCGTCTCGAAGGATGGCCGCACAGGAGTTGTTGAAAGAGCGATGCCGCACCCGTTCTGTTGCTGACCCTTCGAGACGCGGCCCTCCGGGCCGCTCCTCAAGGTGAGGTTCCTTTGTAGATGGCGCCCATGGGAGGCCGCTCGATGATCGAAAAGAAACTGCCGCCGTGCTTCGAGTCAGTCGAGGCCATGGAAGATTTCATGACGACGCCGTCGCCGGCGTTGATCGACGACCTGGCGAGGGTGCCGGGCGATATCCTGGTGCTGGGCGTGGGCGGCAAGATGGGGCCGACCCTGGCGCGCCTGGCCAAGCGCGCGGCGCCGACGAAGCGGATCATCGGCGTGGCGCGCTTCAGCGAGCTCGGCGTGCGCGAGAGCCTGGTCGCGGCCGGCGTCGAGCCGATCGCCGCGGACCTCCTCGACCGCGCCGCGCTCGAACGCCTGCCCAAGGCCGAGAACGTGATGTTCATGGCAGGGCGCAAGTTCGGCGCCACCGGCAACGTGCCGCTGACCTGGGCGATGAACGTGCAGGTTCCGGCCATGGTGGCCGAGGTCTTCAAGGCCTCGCGCATCGTCGCGTTCTCGACCGGCAACGTCTATCCGTGGGTCCCGGTCGAGACCGGCGGCGCCAGCGAGGACGTGCCGCCGGTGCCGCCGCCTGGCGACTACGCCAATTCGTGCGTCGGCCGCGAGCGCATGTTCGAGTATTTTTCCGCGCAGCACGGCACGCCCGGCCGCCTGTTCCGGCTGAACTACGCCATCGACATGCGCTACGGCGTGCTGCACGACATCGGCCGCAAGGTTCGCGACGGCGAGACGATCGATCTCACCATGGGGCACGTGAACGTGATCTGGCAGGGTGATGCGAACTCGGTCGCCTTGCGCGCGCTGACGCGGGTCACGACACCGACATCGCCGTTGAACGTCACCGGCCCCGAGACTCTCGAGGTGCGCTGGCTGGCCGGCGAGTTCGGCAAGCTCTTGGGCCGCACGCCGGTGCTCACGGGCAAGGAGGCGCCGGCGGGCTGGCTGAACAATGCGGCACGCATGGTGCAGGAATTCGGGCCGCCCGATGTGCCGATCGCCACGATGATCGAATGGACAGCCGACTGGCTCAGCCGTGGCATGACGAGTCTGAACAAGCCGACGCGCTACGAGGTGCGCGATGGCAAGTACTGAGCCGCCGGCGATCCGGCCGCTCGGCACCGACGATTGCGACGGTGTCTGGCCGCTCTCGATCGAGGCGGGCTGGAACCAGAACCTGGCCGACTGGCGCTTCATGCTGGGGGCGGGCAGGGGCTTTGGCTGCGCCGGGTCGGACGGGCGATGGCACGCGAGTGCGCTCGTCCTGCCGCTTGGCCAGCGGCTCGCCTGGATCAGCATGGTGCTGGTGACGCGCGAGCGTCGGCGCGGCGGCGTTGGCACGACGTTGCTCAAACACTGTATCAGAGAAGTGCAGTCGGCCGGCGCGGTCGCCGGCCTCGATGCCACGGAGCAGGGGCGGCCGATCTATT
>Ga0310811_10014013_pt1 | contig 10448 bp, 8 predicted proteins | sample YCmetagenome_FD_207642 | JGI IMG/M metagenome (GOLD analysis project Ga0310811, IMG submission 207642) | Soil microbial communities from experimental microcosm in Duke University, North Carolina, United States - YC | ecosystem: Engineered > Artificial ecosystem > Soil microcosm > Unclassified ... | reverse complement strand
GTGCATCGCATCGCCCGCCTGGATCCGGCCGGCGGGCGCTTCGGGCTCGGCATGGTTGTCGGCGAGGCCGATATCCATTCCGACGACTGGTTCCTGACCTGCCATTTCGTCGACGACCGCGTGATGCCGGGCACGCTGATGTTCGAGTGCTGCCTGCACACGCTGCGGGTATTTTTGCTGCGGCTCGGCTGGATTGCCCGGCAAGGCGAGATCGTCCTTGAGCCGGTACCGGGCGTCGCCAGTCGCTTGAAATGCCGCGGCCAGGTCCTCGATACAACCCGACGGGTCAGCTACGAGATCTCCATCAAGGAAATCGGCTACCGGCCCGAACCGTACGTCATTGCCGATGCCCTGATGTATGCGGACGGCAAGCCGATCGTGGAAATCACCGACATGAGCCTGCGTTATGCGGGCGCCACCAAAGAGACGTTCCGTCAGTTGTGGACAGCCTCGGAGATGCCGGTCAGGAAGCCGGCGATTTTTGACACCGACCGGATTCTCGCCTTCGCGATCGGCAAGCCTTCCGATGCCTTCGGCGAACCGTACCGGCTTTTCGATCAGGACCGCGTCATCGCGCGGCTGCCGGGGCCGCCTTATCAGTTTCTCGACCGCGTCACGGAAATCCGCGCCGAGCCATGGAAGATACTCCCGGGCGGCGAATGCGAAGCCCAATACGATGTGCCACCGGACGCGTGGTACTTCGCCGACAACCGTCAGGATGACATGCCATTCGGCGTGCTGCTCGAAATCGCGCTGCAGCCTTGCGGCTGGCTCGCGGGCTACATGGGCTCGGCATTGACGAGCGAAGTTGATCTTTCCTTCCGTAATCTCGGCGGAACTGCGACCCAGCTCGCGCGGGTGGAGCCCGGCAGCGGCACCCTGTCGGTGCGCGTGAAACTCACGCGCGCTTCCAGTTCGGCGGGCATGATCATCCAGTTCTTCGACTACGAAGTGCTCGCGCACCGCCAGCCGGTCTACAGGGGCAACACCTACTTCGGCTTCTTTCCAAAAGTCGCTCTGCTGAAGCAGGAAGGTTTGAAGGACCCCGCGCGCTGGCAACCGTCAGCGGACGCGCTGCTGCGCGGACGTTCCCTCGAATTTCCGCAGGGCGCGCCGTTTCCCCGCGGCCGGCTGCGCCTGCTCGACCGCGTTACCTGCTGGATTCCCGACGGCGGGCCGAAGGGCCTGGGCTACCTGCGCGCGACGCGACGCGTCGTTCCCGATGAGTGGTTCTTCAAGGCGCATTTCCACCAGGACCCGGTGGTGCCGGGCTCGCTCGGCCTGGAGTCTTTCCTGCAGCTGCTCAAATTCATCGCCGCGGAGCGCTGGGGAGGCGGCAGCCTCGCTAAGTACGAAGCCGTCGCCATGGACCAGCCGCACGAGTGGATCTATCGCGGACAGGTAATCCCGGCGAATCGCGAAGTCACGGTCGAGGCGATGGTGACCGCGGTGGATGAGCAGCGGCGTCTGCTGCGTGCCGACGGCTATCTCTCGGTGGACGGCCGCGTGATATACGGCATGAAAGAATTCACGCTGCGCCAGCGCAACCGCTAACCTCTCGTGTCGAAATACAACCGCGTTTACCTGACCGCGCTGGGCTACGAACTGGGCCCGGAAGTCGTGACCTCTGCAGAGCTGGAGGAGCGGCTCGCGCCGGTATACCGGAAGTTGAATATCCAACCCGGCCAGCTCGAAGCCTGGACCGGCATCGCCGAGCGCCGCTGGTGGCATCCCGATACGCGCCTGTCCGCCGGCGCCACTGCCGCGGCGCGAAAGGCGATGGCGAAAACGTCCGTCCAGGCCGCCGATCTTGGGATGGTGATCTATGCGGGTGTCTGCCGCGAGAATTTCGAGCCGGCGACGGCTTGTGCCGTGGCCAATTCGCTCGGCGTGAGAGGCGGCGCATCGGTCTATGACCTGAGCAACGCCTGTCTCGGCGTGTTGAACGGGATGCTGGAGATCGCCAACCGCATCGAGCTCGGTCAGATTCGTGCCGGGTTGGTCGTGTCTTGCGAGACAGCGCGGGAAATCAACGAGATCATGCTCGCCCGCCTGGTCGCTGAAGCGCGCGGCGGCATCGCCATGAACCGGTTCGCCGACGCCTTGGCCACTTTCACCGGCGGCTCCGGCGCAGTAGCGGTGCTGCTGACCGATGGCTCGTTTGCAAGCGCGGCCGGCGCCGGGAAAGCAGGTCACCGCCTGCTCGGAGCGATATCGCAAGTGGCGCCGGAGCATCATCGTCTGTGCCGCTGGGGACTGGAGTCCGGCGACGGCCTGCAGCATACGCAGTACATGTCCACCGACTCCGTTTCGGTCCTCAAGTACGGCGTTCAGCTCGGCCAGCAAACCTGGCAGGTGTTCCTGACGGAACTGGGATGGACCGCGTCGCAAGTCGATCGAGTCATTTGCCACCAGGTCGGTAGCGGACATCAAGACGCAATACTCAAATCGCTGCAAGTGCCCAAGGAAAAGGACTACGTCACGTACCGTTTTCTCGGCAACATGGGCACCGCCGCGCTTCCGGTGACGGCAGCGATCGCGGAAGAACGCGGCGTGCTCAAGGCGGGCCAGCGCGTTGGCTTCCTCGGCATTGGCAGCGGCTTGACCTGCCTGATGGTAGGACTGGAATGGTGACTTTTAATCACGAGCTTTATCCGTTCTCCGGTTCCTACCGGATCGTGAACGGGCACAAACTGCACGTTCTCGACGAAGGCCGGGGCGACGCCGTGCTCATGCTGCATGGCAATCCGACCTGGTCGTTCTATTACCGCAATCTCGTGCTGGGACTGCGCGACAGATGCCGCACGATTGTGCCCGACCATATCGGTTGCGGACTGTCCGACAAGCCGGACGAGCGCAGCTACGATTACACGCTGCGACGTCGCGTGGATGATCTTGCCGCGCTGATCGAGCAAGCCGACATTCCCGGGCGGATTACCCTGTTGATGCACGACTGGGGCGGCATGATCGGCATGGCCTACGCCGCGCGCTTTCCGCAACGGATCGGCCGGTTGATCTTGCTCAACACCGCGGCGTTCCACTTGCCCAAGACCAAGAAACTGCCGATATCACTGTGGCTGTGCCGCCAGACGCCGCTCGGAGAATTGATCATTCGCGACACCGGGCTTTTCACCAGCTTGCTGGCGCGCTGGGCGGTCTGCAGTCCGATGGAACAGAAAGTGCGCGAGGGATATCTGCTCCCGTACCGGGCGCCGCAGGATCGCACGGCGTTGCTGCGCTTCGTGCAGGACATTCCGCTGCAACCCGGCGACCCCAGTTACGGGCTGGTGAGCGAAGTGCAGGCGAAATTGCCGGAATTCAGGCAAACACCGACCTTGATACTCTGGGGCGATCGGGATTTCGTCTTTGATCATCATTTCCTGCGCGAGTGGCAGAAAACCCTCCCGGCCGCCGAAGTGCATCGATTCCCGAACGCGGGGCACTACGTGCTGGAGGATGCCGGCAGGGAGATCCTGCCCCTGATTCACGATTTCCTCGAGCGCCACCCCGTTCATGCCTAATATCGCGAGGCATCTCGCGGAAATGGCCCGGCTGCAACCGTCACGCCCGGCGGTTATCTGCGCGCAAGGGCGCGACGAAAATGGCCAGGTCGCCTATAAACAGCTCACGTTCCGCGAACTGGAAGACGCCAGTAATCGCCTTGCCTGCGGCCTGGACAGTGCCGGCGTACGGCGTGGCGTCAGGACTGCGTTGATGGTGCCGCCGAACCCGGATTTCTTCGCACTCACCTTTGCGCTTTTCAAGACCGGCGCAGTCCCGGTTCTGATCGACCCGGGCATCGGCATGCGCAGTCTCCACGCCTGTCTTGCGCACGCGCAACCGGAAGCATTCATCGGAATTCCCAAGGCCCACGCGGCGCGCGTCGCGCTGGGATGGGCCCGCAACAGCGTTCGAATCAACGTAACGGTAGGTGCAAAATGGTTCTGGGGCGGTCACACGCTGCGCGCTCTGCACGAGCGGATTCCGGCCAACCAGCCCTACTCCGCCGTCGAACCCGTCCCTGATGAGACGGCTGCCATACTATTCACCAGTGGAAGCACTGGGGCGCCAAAAGGCGTGGTCTACACGCACGAGATTTTCGGGGCGCAAGTAGCCCATATCCGAGGGCTATACGATATCCAGCCGGGCGAAGTGGACCTGGCGACTTTTCCGCTGTTCGCATTGTTCAGCCCCGCGTTAGGCATGACGGCGGTGGTTCCCGATATGGACCCGACGCGGCCCGCGAACGTGAATCCGGTGAACATCGTGAGTGCGATCGAAAAATTCGGGATCACGAACATGTTCGGTTCCCCAGCCCTCATCGACCGGGTAGGGCGACATGGCGAGGCAAGCGGCATCAAGCTGCCCACCCTGCGCCGCGTCATCTCCGCCGGCGCTCCGGTTTCGGCCAGGACGCTCGAGCGCTTTGCCGAGATGCTCCGACCCGGCGTCCAGGTCTTCACGCCGTACGGCGCGACCGAATGCCTGCCGGTGGCCTCCATCGGCAGCGATGAAGTTCTCGGCGAGACGCGCCACCGCACCGACCACGGCGCGGGGATATGCATCGGCCGCCCGGTAGCGGGATTGGCTGCCAGGGTCATCCGGATCACCGACGAGCCCATCGCGACGTGGGACGACTCGCTGGAGTTGCCAGCCGGAGAGATCGGCGAGATCGCCGTGAAAGCCGCCCACGCGACGAAGGCTTATTTCAATCTGCCGGGCCCGACCGCGCTGGCGAAAATCCCGGACCCCGCCAACGGCGGCTTTTACCACCGCATGGGCGACGTCGGCTATTTCGACGAGCTTGGCCGGCTGTGGTTTTGCGGACGCAAGGCGCACCGCGTGGTCACGCCGCAAGGCACACGGTTCACGATCCCTTGCGAAGGCGTTTTCAATCGGAATCCGCGAGTCTTTCGCACTGCGCTTGTTGGCGTGCGACGCAACGATGTCACAGAACCGGTGCTGTGCGTGGAACTGGAAACCGGGGTGGGCAGCGTCTCCAAAGAAGTCATACGCACGGAACTCCGCGAGCTGGGATCGCAGAACGAGTGCACGCGACAAATCCGGACCATCCTGTTCCACCCGGCGTTTCCCGTGGATGTGCGCCACAACGCCAAGATCTTCCGCGACAAGCTCGCGACCTGGGCCAGCCGGCAGCTCCAGTGAAGGCGCTCGTCACCGGCGGCGGCGGATTTCTCGGGCAGGCGATCGTGCGCAAGCTGCTCAAGCACGGCACGAGCGTTCGAAGTTTTTCGCGCCATGATCATGACCCATTGCTTGCGCTCGGCGTCGAACAGATCCAGGGAGACCTGGGCGATCCCGCGGCGGTTAGTTCGGCAGTAGAAGGATGCGATGTCGTATTTCATGTGGCCGCCAAGCCGGGCATCTGGGGCGACTATGCGGAATATCACCGGACCAATGTCATCGGCACCGAGAACGTGATTGCCGCCTGCCGCAGGCACGACGTGTCCCGGCTCGTCTATACCAGCTCGCCCAGCGTTGTTTTCGACGGTCGAGACATGGAAGGCGTGAATGAATCTGTGCCCTACCCACCTCACTTCAAGGCTCACTATCCCAGGACGAAGGCGCTGGCCGAGCAGCTGGTGCGGGCAGCGAATGGCCTGCAGCTCGCCACCGTTAGCTTGCGCCCGCATCTCATCTGGGGACCCGGCGACAACCACCTGTTGCCACGACTCGTCGCGCGCGCTCGCGCAGGGCAGCTCGGTCGTATCGGCTCGCGCCAGAACCTCATCGACACGATCTATGTGGACAATGCCGCCGATGCCCATCTGCTTGCGGCGGACCGTCTTTCCCCCGGATTACCCGTCGCAGGCAAGGTCTACTTCATCTCACAAGGCGAACCGGTACCTTTGTGGGAGATGGTGAACCGGTTGCTCGACGCCGCCGGCGCCCCGGCCGTGACGCGCACGATTCCAACGTGGCTGGCGCTGGCGCTCGCGTGGGGTTTCGAGACCACGCATCGCCTGGCGGGCAACGCGGGCGAACCGCGGCTCACGCGCTTTGTGGTTCACGAACTCTCTACCGCGCATTGGTTCGATATCTCGGCGGCACGCCGCGACCTGGGATATACGCCGGGGATCTCGATCGAAGAAGGGCTGGATCGGGTCCGTACTGCCTGGAAGAATCAATGAGACATCCCGTGTCAGGGGGATGCAGGGGGGCGGGAACGGCCCCGGACGCGTTTACCGGAAGGGGCCCGGGCCCCCTGCTCGCATGAGCGTCCAGACTCTCGTGCTGCGGCACGGCAGGATCGAAGAGCGTGTTTGCTTTGCTGCCGTCGACGCGGTGCTGCCGGAGGAATTCCTCAGCGAACGCGAACAGGAGCAACTCGCGACATACAAGTTTGCCGCGAAGAAACAGGATTTTCTCCTCGGCCGGCTGGCCGCCAAATACGCGATCGGCGCATGGCTTCCGGAGCGGGATCTGCGGCGTATCGAGATTCGCGCCGGCGAACGTGGCGAGCCGTTCGTTCAACATCCGCAGGCTGGCTCCGTCGAAGTGACCGTAAGTCACTCACACGGCCTCGCGGTTGCCCTCGCCTATTCCGCTGCGTTCCCGATGGGAATCGACCTGGAGACTGTCCCCGCCGCCTCGCCCCAAACGATTATGGGCGAACTGGGAACGTCAGGCATGGAACAGGCCTGGCTGACGGCGGCCGGCTTGGACGAGGCGACAGCCTGCTGCGTACTGTGGACGGCCCGCGAGGCTCTGGGAAAAGCGCTAAAGACCGGACTGGACCGCCCGTTGGACGCATTTTCGTTGGCCGATATCCGCGCCGTTGGCGATGGAGACTGGGTCGGTCGCTACTCGAATTATCCCCGGCACCAGTGTCTTTTGCAGGCGCACGGGCGACGCGTATTGTCGCTCGCGCTGCCCGGGAAGGCGGAACTGAGCGCCTGGCCCCGGCTGAAATGAGCTGAACCTGTACTTCGCTTAGCGTGCCCCGCCGAGGCCCTTCGGCATCGGGAAGACCACGTTCTCTTCGGCGCCGGCGAGTTGACGAACACTGGCAGCGCCGAACGATTCAAGCTGGGCAACCACCGCGCGGACGAGCGACTCCGGTGCTGACGCGCCGGCAGTTACACCGACACGGGAACACCCCTCGATCCAAGCGCGCTCGATCTGGCTGGCATCGTCGACCATGTACGCGGGCGTGCCCAGGTTCTTGGCGACTTCCCGCAGCCGATTCGAGTTCGAACTGTTCGGGGATCCTACGACGATCACGACATCGCAATGCGGCACCAGGAACTTGACTGCATCCTGCCGATTCTGGGTGGCATAACAAATATCGTCCTTCTTGGGTCCGACGATTGGGGGAAAGCGGCGCTTGAGAACTGCGACGATCGCAGCAGCATCGTCGACCGATAGCGTGGTTTGCGTCACGTAAGCAAGCCGCTCCGGATCGCTCACTTCCAATTGCTCCGCTTCCGATACTGTTTCTATCAAGTGCATGCCGCGCTCGGCTTGTCCCATCGTCCCTTCCGCCTCCGGATGTCCGCGATGGCCGATCATCACCAACTCGCGCCCGGCTTGCAGCATCTTGGCGACTTCAACGTGCACCTTGGTCACCAGCGGGCAGGTGGCGTCGAACACCTTCAAGCCGCGCGCGGCCGCTTCGCTCCGAACCGCCTTGGACACGCCATGCGCGGAGAAGATCACCATTGCCCCGGGTGGAACTTCGGCGAGTTCGTCGACGAAAATCGCGCCCTTCTTGCGCAGATCGCCGACGACGAAGCGGTTGTGAACGATCTCGTGGCGAACGTAGATCGGCGGACCGTACTGCTCGAGCGCGCGCTCAACGATGGCAATCGCCCGTTCGACGCCAGCGCAAAAGCCACGAGGATTGGCGAGAAGGATTTCCATGAGTTCGGACAATTCTAGCGCAGAACATTCACCGCACCGCGCTGCCCACCGCTGATGCGCTCGATGCCGGCGAGATCGCGCCTCGAAGTTACTTTCTCGAATCCGGCGTGTTGCAGCAGGTTCCGGCACTGCGGCGCCTGGTCAAAACCGTGCTCGAACAGCAACCATCCGCCGTGTTCGAGATGTGCAGCCGCTCGAGCCACGATGGCGCCGATGCACGTCAGGCCATCGGGTCCCGCAACCAGCGCGTTGCGCGGCTCGAATCGCAAATCGCCCCTCTCCAGGTGCGGATCGCACTCGGCAACGTAGGGCGGATTGGCGACAATGAGATCGAAACGTCGTCCTTCGAGCGCGGCGAACCAGTCGCTTTCGATAAACTCGATGTCCACGCCTTGCGCCTCCGCGTTGTGGCGCGCGACGACCAGCGCATCGCGCGAGAGGTCGGCTGCCGTCACCCGGGCGCGCGCGCGATGGCGGCTGATCGCTACCGCGACGCAACCGCTGCCGGTGGCGAGATCGAGCACGCGCACCGGCGTATCCTCCGTAATTCGTTCGAGGGCGGCCTCGACCAGCAGTTCCGTCTCCGGCCGCGGAATCAGCACGGCGGGCGTCACCTTGAACGGAATGCTGTAGAACTCCCGCTCGCCCGTGAGGTAGGCGATGGGCTCTCCCTCGCGCCGCCGCAACGCGAACGCATGAAATCGCTCGCGCTCGCCGGCGGTCAGCGCTCGTTCCGGGTGCGTTGCGAGCTGCGCGTCGCTGGCTCCGAGCACGAAGCGCAACAGCACTCGGGCATCGGCAGATTCGATGCCTGCGGTGCGCAGGGTTTCCGCAATCGTGCTCATCGCGCAACCAGCATGATGACGCCCGCCACGGTCAGGATCACGCCGCCGACGATGCGCGCGGTCATGCGCTCGTGCCGGATCAGCAGCGCGGAGAGGCTCAGCGTGAACAGCGGATAAGTCGCGACCACGGGCGCGACGACGGTCACCGGGCCCGTCGTGAGTGCGTAGAACATGGCAAGGACGGCCGCGCCGTTGAGCACGCCGGTCAACGCGAACCAAGCCACGCCGCGACGATTGAACGTCGGCACCGAACGCTCGGTCAGAAAACCCGCCGTCCATACGATTACCGCCGAAATCGAGTAGCCGATCAGCGCTGCGGCAAACGGGCTCGTCCACAGCGCGAGGCCCGCCTTTGACAGCACCTGCGCCAGCGCCCGCAGCAGGGCCGCCGACCAGGGCATCCATAGCGCGCTGCGCTCCGAGCCCGCAACCGGGCCCCCGGCGGACCTCGACAAGGCCATGGTCCCGAGCACGATGATGGTGGTGGCGATCGATTCGCCGATCCCCGGCACTTCGCCCAGGAACAATGCCGCGCCCAGCACGGCAAAAAGCGGCGTGGTGCTGCCGATCGTTCCGGCAACGGTCGGTCCGAGCCGGCGGTTGCCGACGAACGTGAGGAGCGTCACCGCGGCGGGGTAAAACGAGCCGACCAACGCAAACAGCATCACGGCCTCCTCCTGCCGGTGAGCCCAGTCCATGAAGAACGGTGACAGGCCCCAGAACAGCAGCGCCGCCGAAGGAATGCTCACGCGGGCACCGGCCAGAGCGGACAAGTGGCGCAGGCCGAAATAAGTGGTTACCAGCCCCGTCCCGTAGAGGGCGGACGCCAGGAACGCCAGCAGAAAGGTATGCACGGCGAAATCCGCGCGCGGGGCCCGGCGGGCTTACGCCGGCTGGGATTCCTCGGCGAGCTGCGCGAGCTGCTCAGCCTGGTGCTCGGTGGTGAGCGCGGAAATCAGCTCGTCCAGATCGCCGTCCATGATCCTGTCGATCTTGTAGAGAGTCAGGTTGATGCGGTGGTCGGTCACTCGTCCCTGGGGAAAGTTGTAGGTACGGATGCGCTCGGAGCGGTCGCCGCTGCCGACGAGGGATTTGCGCGTCGCCGCCTCTTTCGCCTGCTGGTCGCGAATCTGCTTGTCCTTGATGCGCGCGGCAAGAATGCCGAGCGCTCGAGCCCGGTTCTTGTGCTGCGAGCGGTCGTCCTGGCATTCCGCCACGATGCCGGTGGGAAGGTGCGTGACGCGCACCGCCGACTCGGTCTTGTTGACGTGCTGGCCGCCGGCGCCGGAGGCGCGGAAGGTGTCGATGCGCAGCTCCGCCGGGTTCAGCACCACGTCGGCGACTTCATCCGCCTCGGGCATGATCGCCACGGTGCAGGCCGAAGTATGGATGCGCCCCTGGGTTTCGGTCACGGGCACGCGCTGCACGCGGTGCCCCCCGGATTCGAATTTCAGCCGCGAATACGCACCCTGCCCGCTGATCTTGGCGATCGCCTCCTTGTAGCCGCCGAGGTCGGAGGATGACAGCGAGACCACCTCAACCTGCCAGCGATTGCGCTCGGCATAGCGGCTGTACATGCGGAACAGCTCGCCGGCGAACAGCGCCGATTCGTCGCCGCCCGTGCCGGCGCGCACTTCGAGGAAGATGTTGCGGTCGTCGTTGGGATCCTTGGGCAGAAGCTTCTTTTGCAGATCCAGCTCGATGCCGGCAAGCCGCTCT